>JAEEGK010004989.1_pt1 | contig 32189 bp, 29 predicted proteins | sample 8958771 | NCBI WGS metagenome assembly JAEEGK01 (sample SAMN16246547, study PRJNA631951) | gut metagenome | biome: gut microbiome; feature: rumen; material: SC-attached | host: Bos | place: Iran: Karaj | collected 2018-10
TTCACGAGTTCCTGAATCTTGGGGATACGGGTGGATCCGCCGACGAGCAGGACCTCGTCGATGTCGGAGGTGCTCAGATGGGCATCCTGGAGGGCCTTGCGGCAAGGCTCGATGCTGCGCTGGAAAAGATTGTCGCAGAGAGCTTCGAACTTGGCGCGGGTAAGGCTCTTCACCAAGTGACGGGGAACGCCGTCGACTGCGGTGATATAAGGAAGGTTGATTTCGGTGCTGGTCTGGTTGGAGAGCTCGATCTTAGCCTTCTCGGCAGCTTCCTTGAGACGCTGCAGGGCCATAGGGTCCTTCTTGAGGTCGAGGCCGCCGTTCTCGGATGCGAACTCGCTGGCGAGCCAGTCGATGATGACCTGGTCGAAATCGTCTCCTCCGAGGTGGGTGTCACCGTTGGTGGACTTCACTTCGAAGACACCGTCGCCGAGCTCGAGGATGGAGATATCGAAGGTACCGCCACCGAGGTCGTACACGGCGACTTTCATATTCTTGTTCTTCTTGTCAAGACCGTATGCAAGTGCTGCCGCGGTAGGCTCGTTGATGATACGCTTCACATCCAGACCTGCGATCTTGCCGGCTTCCTTGGTAGCCTGACGCTGGGAGTCGGAGAAGTATGCAGGAACGGTGATGACAGCCTCGGTAACGGGCTGGCGGAGGTAATCCTCGGCAGTTTTCTTCATCTTCTGAAGGATAATTGCAGAGATCTCCTGAGGAGAATACATACGTCCGTTGATGTCTACGCGGGGAGTATTGTTCTCGCCTTTCACCACGCTGTAAGGAACGCGGGCAGTCTCTTTACCCACCTGATCGTAGGTCTCGCCCATGAACCTCTTTATGGAGAAAACGGTATTCTTAGGATTGGTGATGGCCTGGCGCTTTGCGGGGTTACCCACCTTGCGCTCGCCGTCGTCGGTGAAAGCGACCACCGAAGGGGTGGTGCGCTGACCTTCATTATTGATTATTACGGTAGGCTGGTTGCCTTCCATGACCGCTACGCAACTGTTGGTTGTTCCGAGGTCGATTCCAATGATTTTTCCCATGATATATCTCTTTTATTCGTTATTCCGTTAATCTGTCAGCTCCAAGCCGACGCATCAGGATATAACGAAAGCTGTGCCACCGGAACAATTGTGACAAATTGTCATTATCTTTGCACGCAGATGGATTATTCCGACATAGCATCCCGCATCATCTACGAAGACAACCACCTTCTGGTCATAGACAAGAAGGTCGGGGAGATAGTGCAGGGGGACAAGACCGGCGACGAAGCTCTGAGCGAGACTCTCAAGGCCTTCATCAAGCAGCGTGACGCCAAACCCGGGAACGTATTCCTGGGTGTCACCCATCGCCTGGACAGGCCCGTGAGCGGACTTTGCATCTTTGCCAAGACATCCAAGGCGCTGGAAAGGATGAACGCAATGTTCCGCGACGGAGAGGTACACAAGACCTATATGGCGCTATGCTGCGCCGCTCCCGCCCGGAAGGAAGGAATGCTGGAAGACTGGTTGGAGCGCAACGAGAAACTCAACAAGAGCTTCGTAACCAGGAAACCCGGCCCCAAGGCCAAGCTTGCCAAACTGCGCTACCGCCACATTGCGGACACGGAACGCTATTTTCTTCTGGAAGTGGAGCTGCTCACCGGCCGCCATCATCAGATACGCTGCCAGCTGTCCCATATGGGCTGTCCCATCAAGGGAGACCTCAAATACGGAGCGCCGCGTTCGAACCCGGACGGAGGGATATGCCTCCAGGCTCACAAGATTACTTTCGTCCATCCTGTGAAGAAGGAGCCTCTGTGTCTGGAGCTTCCTCTTCCACGTTCCTGGAAACTTTCCGGCGATGAGCCGTCAGCCTGAGCCGGGCCAGCATATCCGAAGGCGTCTCATTCAAGAACATACGGAACGCAAGGTTGAAGGTTACCTGCGAATGGAAGCCTGACATGAAAGCCACCTCCAGGACCCTCAGCCAGGGATCGTCCCTCATTACTTCCGCGGCATAAAGCACCCTGTGCCAGTTGACGAACTGGCGGAAATTCTTGCCCGTGTATTTGTTCACGGACCGGCTGATATAGACCTTGTTGATGCGGAGAATGTCGGACATTTCCTCGAGGGTGAACTTCTCCTTTAGGAATGGTTTCTTCTCCCTCATCACCTGCTCCACCCTGCTGTATGACTTCTGCAGTATGTCCTCCTCGATCTCGGGATACAGGTTGGGCCCGTGGCCGTTGGTTATCATTATGGTCTGGATGCGCCTTTCCTTCTTGTGGCCTATCATCATCGTATAGCCGGTGTAGGCCTTGTAATGCAGCACCACGTCCAGTACGAAGAGCACGAAGGCCAGAATGCAGAATACCGACGGGGAGGCGTTTTTGCCGGAAAGCACCAGCGTCAGTATGACCATCAGCAGCACTATCGCGGAATATACGGTACGGGAGTCCTCCTCTGCGCAGCACCACTGGGCATCCTTCCGGAAAAGTGCCGCCGGCTCCCGGTATTTCATATGTATGGTGACGAAAAGTATGGGCAGGATGAAAAGTGCCGTGGGTATAAGGAAGAAATACTCCAGCATCTCCCTGCCCGATACCAGGAAATTGAATACCAGGTAATAGACGGAGATGCACACGGCGAAATACGAGGAGTTCACGAAGTCCTCGCGGCTCAGAGGATAGGATAGATACAGGACGGATGCTGCCAGCAGATAGCAGCATATCCTCAACGACCACTCCGACTCCGCCCCCCGGACGAAGCCTGTCAGCAGCAGGGCCAACAGGAGAGCTATCGGGGCCATCCTCAGGATCAGATGGATTGTTACAATTCTTTTCATGTGGTCAACTGTTTAAGGTCTGGTTTTGTCGGCGCAATATAAGAATATCCCCCCGTTCGGAGGTAGTCCTGAACAGGGGGTAAAAACAGAAATGTACGATTTAAAAGATGAAAAGTTTTTACCTACATAAAATACCTACATCTTTTTCTTTATTTCGTCAAAGCCTTTGCCATACACTCCGGTTACCGAGGAAACGGAGAGAAAAGCCGCAGGGTCTATAGCCTTGATATAGCGTAGAAGCAGGTTCAAGTCGGTTTTTCGGGTAAGGACCATAAGCACTTCGGTCTGCTCTTTGGTGTACCATCCCTTGCCGTCCAGGACGGTTACACCACGGTGCAGGTCCTTGGTTATGGCATCGGCAATCTTAGCATAATGTTTTGACAATATGAAAAGTTGCACGCTCTGCCGCGAACCCGTTATGACCAGGTCGAGCACCGTACTGTTGATGGTTATGAGTATGAAACCGTAAACCACGGTGGTAAGTTTCTCGACGAAAGGCACCAATCCGCCGTCGGGTTTGTAGGAAGGGACCAGCAGCGAACTCAGGATGACCACCACGTCCATATACAGAATCAGGCGGCCCGGGGATACGTTACGGTACTTGTTCACCATCAGGGCGATGATGTCCGTTCCGCCGGTACTGCCTCCGGCTACCATAGTCAGCCCGATACCGACTCCGACCATTATACCGCCCATTATCGTGCTCATCAGCTTGCCGTTGTCCAGGGAGATGGCCTGGATGAAATCGGCAGGGATGATGCCCTGGAAAAGGTTCAGCCCTATGGAGGCCAGCACCGTGGCGTAGATAGTCTTCCAGCCGAAGCTGAAGCCCAGTACGAAAAGTGCGGCGATGATCAACGCCACATTGATGACGAAGTAGGAATAACCTATCTTGATTACTCCGTGCGTCGCATACTGGAGTATGGCGGAAAGACCGGTCACGCCGCCGCCGACCAGATTGTTGGTAACAAGGAAGATGCTCCATCCCAGCACATAGAGCAATATGCCCAGGGTAATCAGGGCATACTCCTTGATCGTAAGTCCTACGCTAGTTCTTTTGATCGCCATTATTCTTTTTCTTTTTGCCGGATATTCCGGCCTTGATTTCTTCGAAGCCCTCTCCATACACGCTACCCACGGGATTCACCGTGAGGAAGGCCTTGTCGTCCAGGGATTTGATGACCCTCGTGACCTCGGGCACTTCATTGCGGCGCATAAGCAGCAGAAGTACGTCCTTTTCCTGCTTGGTGTACCATCCTATGGCTTTCAGCACCGTCACTCCCCTCTCCATCTTGCCTATGATGTAATCTGCAATCTCCTTCTGGCGCGACGAGAATACCAGCAGCTGTACCGCTCCCCGGTCACCGATCACCACAAAGTCGATGACGCAGGCGTAGGTCGCCATCATTATATAACCATAGACCATATCGCCGAAGGCCCTGCCAGGCAGGAAGAGAATGGAGGTGATGATTATGAAGTCGGTGATGAGGAACATGGAACTCAGGGACACCGGCCAGTACTTATGCACTATCAGGGCTATGATGTCGGTGCCTCCGGTGCTGCCTCCCTTGCGTATGGTGAGTCCGATGCCGACCGCCTCCAGCACACCGGATATGACCGGAATCATCACCTTCTCAGGCACGTAGAAGAAGTTTCCGGGGATGGCTTTCATCCAGCCCAGGTCGGCGAACATCTTAAGCGCCAGCGCCTGCACCGCTATGCAGTAGACGGTGCGGAACCCGAATCCGATGCCAAAGATCAAAACCGCCATGACGATGAGCGCGACGTTGATAACGGCATATGAGTACGAAGCTATGATGGCACCGCCCGTGGCATACTCGATAACGGCGCAAAGACCCATCAGGCCACCGGCCGACATTCCGTTGGGGATCATGAAGCATTCCCAGGCGACCGTCACCAGCAGCACGCCGACGGTCATCACGAAATAATCCCCGAGGGTGGAGAGTATTTTGCTCTTCTGTTTCATTTAAGGACTATGTTTACCATCCTCCCGGGAACCACTATCACCTTCACGATGTTCAGCCCGCCGACATACTTGGCAGTCTGCTCCATCTCGCGGATGCGGGCCTCGACCTCGGCAGGAGCCGCACTCTTGGGCATATCCACGGTGAAACGGGTCTTGCCGTTGAAAGCGACCGGATAAGTGACGCTGTCCTCGACGGTAAGGCTCTCGTCATACACGGGGAAACTCGCGCGGGTGACGCTTCCCTCGTGACCCAGCTGCTCCCAGAGTTCCTCCGCGATATGAGGCGCGAAGGGCGACAGCAGCACGACCAGAGGCTCCAGGACCTCGCGTGAGGTGCATCCAAGTTCGGTCAGCTCGTTCACGGCTATCATGAATGCGCTGATGGTGGTATTGTAGGAGAAATTCTCTATATCTTCCTGTTCTTTGCCGATTAGCTTGTGGAGGGCCTTGAGTTCCGCAGCGCTTGCCTTGGTGTCGGTCACGAGGAATTTCTCGCGGTCGTGGTAGAGCCTCCAGAACTTGCGGAGGAACCTGTTCACGCCGTCGATTCCCTTGGTATCCCAAGGCTTGCTCTGCTCCACGGGGCCGAGGAACATCTCGTAAAGACGCAGGGTGTCGGCGCCGTAGTTCTCGCAGATGTCGTCGGGGTTCACCACGTTGTACATACTCTTGCTCATCTTCTCGACTGCCCAGCCGCAGATGTACTCGCCATTCTCGAGCACGAATTCGGCATCATTGTATTCGGGCCTCCAGGCCTTGAAGGCCTCAAGGTCGAGCTTGTCGTTGTGGACTATGTTGATGTCCACGTGGATCTCGGTGGTATCGTACTGGTCCTTAAGGCCGAGGGAGACGAACTTGTTGGTGCCGACTATACGGTACACGAAGTTCGAACGGCCCTGGATCATTCCCTGGTTGACCAGCTTGCGGAAAGGCTCATCCTCGCAGACATAGCCGAGGTCATAGAGGAACTTGTTCCAGAATCTCGAGTAGATGAGATGTCCGGTGGCGTGCTCGGTGCCACCGACGTACAGATCCACGTTCCTCCAGTATTTGTCCGCATCCGCGCTGACCAGCGCATTGTCGTTGTGGGGATCCATATAGCGCAGATAATATGCGCTCGAACCTGCGAAACCGGGCATGGTGCTGGTTTCGAGGGGATGTCCCTTGTAGTTCCAGTCCTTGGCCCTGGAAAGGGGAGGTTCCCCGTTCTTGGACTTGTAGGACTCGATTTCAGGCAGCACCAGAGGGAGTTCCTCGTCGGGGATGGGGGTCGCGATTCCGTCCTTATAGTAGATAGGGAAAGGCTCTCCCCAATAACGCTGGCGGGAGAAGATGGCATCGCGCAGGCGGTAATTCGTCTTGCGGCGTCCCAGGCCGTGGGCCTCGACATAGTCCTTGGCGGCCTCTATGGCCTGCTTGACATCCATTCCGTTCAGGAATCCGGAATTGATCATCACGCCCTCCTTGGCATCGAAGCTCTGCTCGCTCACGTCCGCACCCTCGATTAGGGGGATGATGGGCAGGCCGAACTTCTTGGCGAAGGCATAGTCGCGGCTGTCGTGGGCAGGGACGGCCATAATGGCGCCGGTGCCGTATCCGGCAAGCACATATTCAGAAATCCAGATAGGAACTTTCTCCCCGGTAAGAGGATTTATGCCGTATGATCCCGAGAATACGCCGGTGACGCTCTTGGTCTCGGTCATACGCTCGCGCTCGGTCTTCTTCTTTACTTCCTTGATATAGGCCGCTACCGCCTCTTTCTGCCCGGGGGTGGTAAGTTCGTCCACCAGCTCACTCTCGGGAGCGAGCACCATGAAGGTGACTCCGAAAACGGTGTCGGCACGGGTGGTGAAGATGGTTATGGGCTTGTGGACATCGCCGCAGACGGTGTCGAAAATCATTTCCGTTCCCTCGCTCTTGCCAATCCAGTTGCGCTGCATCTCCTTGAGGGAATCAGTCCAGTCGAGCTTGTCCAGGCTGTCGAGCAGGCGGCCGGCGTAGGCGGAAACCCTGAGCTGCCACTGCGTCATCTTCTTCTGCTCCACGGGGAAGCCGCCGCGCACGGAAAGGCCGTCCTTGACCTCGTCGTTCGCAAGCACGGTGCCCAGGCCCTCGCACCAGTTCACGGATGTCTCCCCCTGATATGCAATGCGGTAGCGCATCAGTATGTCGGATTTTTCCTTGGCGGATGCTTTGCTCCACATCTTGGGGGTGATGTCATCGTAGCCAGTGGTTTCGAACTTGGAGATAAGTTCGGTTATGGGGCGGGCCTTGTCCATCTCGGGGTCGTACCAACTCTTGAACATTCGCAGGAACGCCCATTGGGTCCATTTATAGTAGTCAGGATCACAAGTACGGAAAGAACGGTCCCAGTCGAAGGAGAAACCGATGCGGTCGAGCTGCTGGCGATAGCGGGCGACGTTGTCGCTGGTGGTCTTCTCAGGATGCTGTCCGGTCTGGATGGCATACTGCTCGGCCGGAAGCCCGAATGCATCGTAGCCCATCGGATGGAGGACATTGAAGCCTTTGAGCCTCTTGTAGCGGGCATAGATATCGCTCGCTATGTAGCCGAGGGGATGCCCCACGTGAAGGCCGGCCCCGGAGGGGTAAGGAAACATGTCCAGCACGTAAAACTTGGGTCTGGAAGCATCCTCAACCGTCTTGTAGGTCTTTTCCTCAGCCCAACGCTTCTGCCATTTCTTCTCTATGGTCCTGAAATCGTAATCCATTTTTCTATCTTTTATTCTTGTTCTTTTTCTTTTCCAAAACGAAATCTACATAAACCGAAAGTTTGGTGCGCACGGCCTTGCCGGCAATCAGGCCCGGTTTCCAGTCGGGAGAGGCCTCGATCACCCTGATAGCCTCCTCGTCCAGAGATGGATGCACGCCCTTTACCACCGTAACCTGGCCCACGTGCCCCTTTTCGTCGATGACGAACTCCACCTGGACCTTCCCCTGTATGCCGTTCTCTGAAGCGTACTTGGGATAGCGCAGATACACATATACCCAGTTGGCAAGGAAGAACGAAGGATTGGTGCGGCCGAGGAAGGAAGGCTTGGTGTCACAATCGTCGAAGCTCACGACGGCAGCGGGCTTCTCCTGAGCCGGCCAGAAGGAAGGCTTGGCGGTACCGGAAAGGGTGACGCAGAAGTTGTAGATATATTCGCACTGGCGGGACAGTTCCTCATATTCAAGAGGATCTATTCCACCGTGATATTTCTTGAGGGGTTCGGCGGTGGTGAAGAACACCCCAGGAATCTCCTTTCCGAAGAAAGAACGGAAATCCGATTCTGCAGGTTCTCTCGCAGTAAGCACGGGCAGGGCCGGCTGCAGGGAAGATGATACCGCCGAAATTATCTTGTTCATATCCGCATTGGAAGCGGTATAGGCATAGAAGGCCTTGTTGGGATTGTCGAAGAGGTCGAGGTGGACGAACGCGTCGATGCGGGAGCTCTCTTCGAAAGCCCGGTTCAGGAAGTACCAGGAACCGGCGCTGGCGTGGGATGCGCCACCGAAGGCGGCGAAGAGGACCGAACGCTGCAGCAGCACCTTGTTGGTGGCAAGCTTTTCGGCCAGGGAGAGGAAAAGGGAAATCGCCGTAGCCGAAGATTGCGACAGGTTGGTGCTCACCACTATGTAGTTATCGTGCAGCGACTTGCCATAGCCGGGAATCCAGGCAATCACGTTGTGGCAAGTGAGGGTATCGCCATCTTCCGACTTGATTCCGAAAGAACGGAAATCGGCGCTGCCAAGCACGTCCAGTCCGGAAGACTCCAGACGGCGGGACACGAAGGCGGCGAGGGCTTCCTCGCTTCCGAGGGCGGAGAGGGAATCCGCGGCAGAGCGCAGGGCAAGCGCTTCCTCCCCGGCAAATAGTTCATCGTAAGATTGGGCTGCCGAGATGCCGGCGGAAAGCAATACGCAGATAATCAGAAAGATAAGGCGCTTCATCGGTTCATTCATTTACAAGAATCCATACATCCTTAGGGCAGAACGATTCCGTTTTGACCTTCTGGAGATTATCCCATAAATGTGCCAGAGTATCAGTTCCGGCTACACCGATAGCGGTAAAGCCGTTCCCATAAGGAACTTTCTGCACCGGATATCCGGCCCCTTCCGCTTTGGCGGCCATCCACGATGCGTTGGCGGCATTGGAGAACGCGCCCACTATGATATAATAGCGCTTGTCAAGCTTGACAGAGTTGGCCCTGCGCAGGCTGGAGACGGAAAGGATCATCTCGCCGGATTCCTTGATGCGGTCGATCAAGGCCAGCGAATCGGCCTTGGCCTTCTCCACGCGCCTCAGAGAATCCATCCTCGCCTGATGCGCGGCCTCCTCCCTGAGGATTAGCTCCCTTTTTGCAGCTATGTCGGCAGATGTCGGCCGTCCGGCAAGACGGCGGAAAGAATCGCAACCCTGCAGCAGGCAAAGAGCGAGGGCAAGCAGCATCAGAGCGGTTATCGGGCGTCCTTTCGTCATAATCTACAAATATAAGAAAAACTATCAGTCTTCGCTATCGAAAGCCTTCACAATTTTGCTCACAAGGGGATGGCGCACAATGTCTTTGTCGTCGAAGAATACCGTAGCAACTCCTTTGAGCCCCTTCACCAGTTCTATTCCGCGAAGCAGGCCTGAATCCTCTTTGCGGGGAAGGTCCACCTGGGTGGCATCACCGGTTACTATGAACTTGGCATTGGTGCCCATTCGGGTCAGGAACATCTTCAGCTGCCCCATATTGGTGTTCTGAGCCTCGTCAAGAATCACGCAGGCACCGTCCAGGGTGCGTCCGCGCATATAGGCCAGCGGGGCTATCTGTATAGTGCCTCCGGCTATGAATTCCTGAAGCTTGCGGGAGGGAATCATATCACCGAGTGCGTCATATAGCGGCTGGAGATACGGATCGAGCTTATCCTTGAGGTCCCCGGGGAGGAAGCCCAGCCTCTCCCCCGCCTCCACGGCAGGCCTGGTGAGTATTATGCGCCGCACTTCCCTGTTCTTGAGGGCACGCACCGCCAGAGCTATGGCGATGTAGGTTTTCCCCGTGCCGGCAGGGCCGACGGCGAAGATGAGGTCGTTGTTGAAATAGGCGCGGACCATCTTCTCCTGATTGGCGTTGCGCGCCCTGATGGCCTTGCCTTCGTTCGTGTGGACTATCACGGCATTTCCGTGTTCGGCAAGTACCGACGACGAAGAACGACCGGCAAAAAGGTCCTCGACATCATAGACCGTGAGATTGAGTTTGTGCTTGCGTATGGAGACCAGCTGGGCGAACTTGGCTTCGAAGTCGTTTATCTTGTCTTCGTCGCCTTCCACCTCGATCTCGTTACCCTTGCCCGAGACTTCCAGGCCGGGATAATAAGTACAAAACTCGTTCAGGATCCGGTTTCCGGGCCCCAGGACGCTCACGGGGTCGGCCGTGTCGAGGGTGATAGTTTTCTTCATTCTATTCCAGTAATAGCTTTAACTCTTTCCAAGGTGGACACCATATTGTCGTAGTCGCTCTTGTCTATCCAGTCGTCGCGGCGGCCTAGCTGCTCCGCGACAATCACCGTACGGTATCCGTCCGTCTTCTTGCCGGGAAGCGTGCACCACAGGAAGTGCAGTTCGGGCTCCAGCACCGACTTCTCCCCGCTTTCCTTGCGGAAGACGAATCTCAGCGTGGCCGCGAGTTCCAGCCTGGTATTGACGGCGCTCATATTCGAGACCGCATTCCCAAGCGAGTAGATCACCGGCACTCCTCCGATATGGGTGGTGTCCTGCACCACGTGGGGATGGGCACCCACTATCGCGTCCGCTCCCTGCTCCACCAGCCACTCTGCCCACTCTTCCTGCTTCCCTCCGTGCCTCAGCACATACTCCTCTCCCCAATGCGGCAGCACCAGTACGAAGTCGGCCATGGCTCTGGCACGCTTCATCTGCCGGGCTATCTCTCCCCTCTCCATCCGGCTCACTTTGGGATAGGCCTTATCCCCGCCGCAATTGGTGCCATAGGTAAAGTTGACTATGGCAAAGCGTACGCCTTTTACGCTGAGTATCAACGGATTGTTCCGCCGGTACTGCTCTTCGTCAAGGCCGCTTCCGGCAAAACAACTATACAGTTTCAAAGTCCTTTCGAGCCCTGCAGATCCCCGGTCCAAGATGTGGTTGTTGGCTGTCAGCAGCACATCCACACCTGCGTCCAGGATGCTGTTCCGGTAGCCTTCCGGAGCGCTGAATGCGGGGTACCCGGTATAGGGTGGCCCCGCAAGCGTAAATTCAGCATTGGCTATAGCCAGATCCGCTCCGGAAAGGAGCGGCCTTAAATCCTCCAGAAAGAGGGAGTGGTCGTACTGCAACTGCCTGGTGTGCATCATCACATCTCCTATGATGCAGATGCTCACCGTATCGGCAGCCGCCGTAGCGGCACTTCATTTACCGGAAGCGACTACCGCCTCGTACTTCTCGTATTTGGCCTGATACTCAGGATCGGTACGGAAACGGAAGCAAGCGTTCTTGATGTATTCCGCAACGGTGATCTTGATCTCGTTGTCCTTGGTAACCTCGTAGGCCTGCTCGAAAGCGACCACGGAAGCCTTGAGGGTCTTGTCGTACTCCTCTACCAGAGCCATATACTTGTTGTCGTCCATCTCGTTGGAGGCCTTCTCCTGGATATCGACGGCGTGATTGTAAAGGTAGATACCCTTGCCGATGTGACCATACTCATAGTTGGGGTCGATCTCGGCGCAGTGATCGTAAGCTGCGAAAGCCTCGTCCACCTGAGGAGGATCCATCTTGAGGCGGATGTTACCCTCGACATACCAGAGGGAGGCATTGTTGGGCTCGTTGGACTTGGCAACGTCGAGCAACTCGAACAGACGGTCGGTGCTGCCACCGGAAGTGGTGTAGTAGTTGATGAGACCGATGAGGATGCTCTGGCTCTTGGGATAGTTCACGAAACCTTCCTCGAGGTACTTGACGGAAAGCTCGGCGTTGCCCTCCTTCTCGGCGATGGAAGCGAGACGGGCGTACACGTCGCCATCCTCTCCGAAGTACTTGGTCTCGAGGCACTTCTCGAAGAAGACCTTGGACCTTGCCACGTCACCGGCGATCCATGCGGTAAGTCCGGCGTTGTAGAGGGAGTTGGTGTCCACCTGTGCGAAAGGCTCTACGAGAGATGCCTCGTATGCAGCCTCGAAGCACTTGGAAGACTCGGCGAAGTCCTGGAGCTGGTAGGCGGTGAGAGCATCGTTGGAGTACTTGTCGTGCACCATCGAGATACCGTCGGTGATATCCTTGGTCTTCTTGGCCTTGGTATCGAGCTCGTATGCCTTCTTGAAAGCGTTGAGAGCCTCTCCGAGAGGATTCTCCACTGCGGGCTTGGTAACCTTGATGATGGCCAGCTTGCCGTCGGAGAAATAGTAGTCGGCGGTCTCGAAGTGCTGGACGTTCATAGTGTTGCCCTGCACGGTGGCGGTACCGGTGCTGACGGGTTTCACACCCTGGAGGATGATTGCGAGCTCAGCTTCGGCGCAGCCGATATAGCCATCACCCTGAACCGTTCCATATGCATCAATATAGGTCTGGCCGAGTTTGATCCATACGGCCGGGTTTACAGCTTTCTTTTCGTTCTGGGTAGCGGCTTTGGCAGCCTCCACCTTTTTTGCAGCAGACTCAGCATTCTTTATGGTCTGAGCGTCGGCCATCTGTGCGAAAGCCAGGATTGCAATAGCGAAAATGATCTTTTTCATATAATTCACAGTTAGTTATTATTCGTTATCTGTAGTCGTTTCTGCACTTTCCGTGCCAACGGCTTCAAGTTCCTCTTCCTCCTCGCTCTTGGACACCACGGAAACAGCCGAAATAGCATCGCCGTCGCGGAGGCTGATGAGCCTTACGCCCTGGGTGGCCCTGCTGAGCACGCTGATGCCGGAAACAGCCATCCTGATGGTGAGGCCGGAACGGTTGATTATCATCAGGTCATCGTTCTCGGTGACATTCTTGATGGCCACCACGTTGCCGGTCTTATCGGTGATGTTCAAGGTCTTGACACCCTTGCTTCCGCGGGCGGTCAGACGGTAATCCTCGGGATCGGAACGCTTGCCGTAGCCGTTCTCGGAGACGACCAGCACGGTATGGTCGGCCGCATCCTCGGCGTTACGGTCATAGGTAATCACGCCCACTACCTCGTCATCGTCATCGATATTGATGCCGCGGACACCGGAAGCGCTGCGCCCGAGAGCGCGGACCTCAGATTCCTCGAAACGCACGCAGCGACCGTTCTTGGCGGCAATCATCAGCTGCTCGTTACCGTTGGTGAGCACTGCGTCGAGCAGTTCGTCACCCTCGCGTATGGTGAGCGCTATGATACCCTTGTTGCGGCTGCGCTTGTTGGAGTAGTCCTCGAGGCTGGTCTTCTTGATGATACCCTTCTTGGTGACCAGGGTCACGAAGTGGCTCTGTACGTATTCGCTGTCCTCGATGCGGGCGGCGTTGAGATATGTACGGATATTGTCGTCGGAATCGATGGCGAGCAGGTTCTGCACCGCACGGCCCTTGGAAGAACGCACTCCCTCGGGCAGCTCGTAAACCTTGAGCCTGTAGCACATACCCTTCTGCGTGAAGAAGAGCATTGTGGAATGCATGTTGGCCACGTAGATGTGCTCGATGAAGTCCTCGTCGCGGGTGGCGCCACCCTTCTTGCCGACGCCGCCCCTCGCCTGGGTACGGAATTCGGTAAGGGCTGTACGCTTGATATATCCGAGATGGGATATGGTGATCACCACGTCCTCGTCGGCATAGAAATCTTCGGGATTGAACTCGTCGGCGCTCATGGTGATCTCGCTGCGGCGGGCGTCGCCGTACTTGGCCTTCATCTCCTGGCACTCGTCCTTAACTATCTGGAGCTGGAGGGCGTCGCTGCCGAGGATCTCGATGCAGCGGGCGATGAACTTCTCGAGTTCGTCATACTCGGCCTGGAGCTTCTCGCGCTCGAGTCCGGTGAGCTGGCGGAGACGCATCTCGACGATGGCCTGAGCCTGGGCCTCGGAGAAGCCGAACTTGGAGATGAGCCCCTCGCGGGCCTCGTCCACGCTCTTGGAGGCGCGGATGTGGGCGATTATCTCGTCGATGATATCGATAGCCTTGAGCAGACCTTCCAAGATGTGGGCACGCTTCTGGGCCTTGTCGAGATCGAACTTCGTGCGGCGCACCACTACCTCGTGACGGAAATCGACGAAGTTCGCGATGATTTCCTTGAGGGAAAGGGTGCGGGGACGGCCCTTGACCAGGGCGACGTTGTTGATGGCGAAGCTCGACTGCAGAGGAGTGTACTTGAAGAGGGTGTTGAGCACCACGTTGGTGTTGGCGCCCTGCTTGACACGGAAGATGACGCGGACACCCTCGCGGGAAGTCTCATCATTCATATAGGTGATGCCCTCTATCTTCTTGTCTTCCACCATCGAGGCGATGCGTTCGAGCATCTCCTTCTTGTTCACCATATAAGGTATCTCGGTAACGACTATGGTCTCCTGGCCGCGGTCGTTGACTTCGATGTCGGTCTTGGCGCGGATGACCACACGGCCACGGCCGGTGGTGTAGGCATCGATGATGCCCTGGCGGCCCATGATGAGGCCTCCCGTAGGAAAGTCAGGGCCCTTGATATACTGCATCAGACCCTCGACGTCGATGTCCGGATTGTCGATATAGGCGCAGATGGCATCGCAGCACTCGCCGAGATTGTGGGGGGCCATATTGGTGGCCATACCTACGGCGATACCGGCGGAGCCGTTGAGCAGCAGCAGAGGCAGCTTGGTAGGAAGCACGGTAGGCTCTTCGATGGAATCGTCGAAGTTGAGCGTCATATCGACCGTGTTCTTTTCTATATCGGAGATGACATCCTCCGACATCTTCTCAAGCTTGGCCTCGGTATATCGCATAGCAGCGACGGGGTCACCGTCCATACTACCGAAGTTTCCCTGACCGTATATCAGCGGATAGCGCTGATTCCAATTCTGGGCGAGACGCGCCATTGCGTCATAGACGGAACTGTCCCCATGAGGATGGAACTTACCCAGGACCTCACCCACGATACGGGCTGACTTCTTGGTTTGTCCGCCATAAGACAGGCCCAGCCCGTCCATGCCGAAGAGAACCCTGCGCTGGACGGGTTTCAGACCGTCGCGCACATCAGGAAGGGCGCGCGATACGATGACCGACATAGAGTAGTCGATGTATGCGCTCCGCATCTCGTGATCAATCTCCACAGGCTCGATGTAACCGTGATTCACTTCGTTGAAATTTCCCTCACTGTCCATATTTTCTTTCTTAGATTTTACGCTTTTTCATAAACACGCAAATTTAACAAAAAAATCCGATTAAATTGTTATTTTTGCAAGCAATAATACCGCCTGAAAATGAAGATTTCCGAAGAATTTGACACCATCGTCGGATTTGCCCGCGAAGAAGCTATGAGAACCGGCAGCTACAGCATAGAAGCCGACCATCTCTTCCTCGGCATACTGCGGCACGGCAGCAACGCGGCGGTCGAGGCCCTGAAGTCCCGGGGCATAGATGCGGCCGAATGCAAATCGGAAATCGACTCGCTCATCTTCCACGAACATAGCATCCCCTATTCCAACGAGGACGACATACGCCTGAGCCGCGAGGGCAGCAATACGGTCAACCTGGCCATAGCCGACGCCATCGCCGAAGGTGCCCAGGAAGCGGGGGCCCTGCACCTTATGAAGGCCGTGTGCAAGCAGCAGGGCAGCAGGAGCAGCGAGTACCTGCGCAGGCACGGGCTCTGCAGCCAGGATTTCGGAGGGCGTCCGGCGGCCAGGAAGAAGGTCGAGGTAGATACGGGCCGCAAAGAGATGACCATACTCCTCTCCACCATTGGAAGGACATCCGATAAAAACATAGTCAGCTGATGAGAAAGACCGTTTTATGCATAGTCGCGTCTTGTTTCGCGCTGTTGGCCTTCTCCCAGAGAATGCCCGTCAACCTCACTCCCTCCGGAGAATATATGTTCGCACAGAGGGATACCTGCCAGCTGTTCCTGAGCGTCTATGACCCTGCCCCCGAGAGCGAAACCACCCTCGACGGCAAGGCCAAGCCCACCATTCTGTTCTCGTTCGGAGGAGGATTCATCATGGGCAGCCGCAATTCCCGCGAGTATCTGCAGTGGTTCCGCCGCCTGTGCGACAATGGTTACAAGGTGATTACCATCGACTACCGCCTGGGCCTGAAAGGCAAGGGCAACGTGGGAGTGACGCAGGTCGGAGTCATCTACGACGCTATCGAGGCAGGAGTGGAAGACCTTTACTCCGCCACTGCCTTCATAATCGACAATGCCGAGGCCCTGGGAGTGGATCCCGCCAAGATAGTCATCAGCGGATCCTCCGCCGGTGCCATCATTTCGCTGCAGGCCGAGTGGCACCTGTGCAACGGCACGGGCCACGCAGGAATGCTGCCCGAGGGATTCCGCTACGCCGGCGTGATGGCCTTCTCCGGAGCCATACTCTCCCGCGAGGGAAAGATACGCTTCGCCAAGGAGCCCGCGCCCGTGCTATTCTTCCACGGTATGTCCGACGGCATAGTCAACTACAAGAAAACAGTCTTCTTCAAGAACCGTTTCGAGGGCGCGGCTTCGCTTTCCAAACTCTTCGCGAAGAAGGAATACAACTACAACATCCACCGCTTCGAAGGCAAAAACCACGAGATTGCCGTATCCTTCCTGGCCACCTTCCCCGAGCAGCTCCGCTTCCTCGAAGAGAACGTGATACGCGGAAAAAGAAGGATCGTCGATGCAGTCATCAACGATCCTTCCATAAAGGCCTGGAATCTTAATTCCACCAAAGATATCTACAAGAACAACTAGGCGGTAAGCTTTTTGAGAACCAGCTCCACAAGCTCGTTGACACGCGGCTTGTAGTCGGTGTTGGCATCTTTCAGATAGCGGTGCGCAATGGCGCAGCATACGGTGATGGCATCGTGGCCGAGCTTTGCGGCCATTCCGGCGAGAGCCGAGCCTTCCATCTCGAAGTTGGTGATCCTGTAGCCCTTATGCTCGAACTTCTCGAAATCCTCGAGCATATCCGGCATTGCGAGGCCCTGGCGCACGACGCGGCCCTGGGGGCCGTAGAATCCGGAGGCCGAAACGGTCATACCCTTTACGGTGCAATCCTTGAAGAGTTCGATGAGGCGCTCCGAACCACGCACGAAATACGGATCGGGCAGATGCTTGTTCCATTTGACAGCCTTCTTGAAAGCCTCTTCGAAGTCGAGGAGGGCTATCTGGTCGCGGCCTTCATACCAGTTCATCAGGCCGTCGCAGCCGACGGAGATGTGGCTGAGGATGAAGGATCCGAGAGGAATGTCGGGCTGTATGGCGCCGCAGGTTCCGATGCGTACGATGGTGAGTGTCTTATGCTCGGGCTTGACCTCGCGGGTCTTGAAATCGATGTTTGCGAGAGCATCCAGCTCGGTCATTACGATATCGATGTTGTCGCAGCCGATTCCGTGGGAAAGGGCGGTGACACGCTTGCCGTTGTAGGTACCGGTAGCGAAAGCGAATTCGCGGGACTGGCCCTTGACTTCGATGGTGTCGAATAGGGATTCGAACATTTTCACACGCCCGGGATCTCCGAACACCACCACGATGTCGGCAAGGTCCTCAGGCCTCATGTGGATGTGGAATGCCGAACCATCGGCATTGATGATGAGTTCTGATTCAGGTATTCTCATAAAGCGTTATTATTTATGTTTGGAGGCACGGAGGCGCGAAGCGCTGCGCACCAGCAGTTCATCTCTCAGTATCGCCCTGGCTGCCAGGAAATCGAGGATGACGGCGACGACCGGGAAAATGTCCGTAAAACCTATCGAGACAGGAGTTTCGGACGTGAACCAGCGGACTGCCATCCAGATCTGGAGGCCCAGGAGTATCAATGCTGCGAGATTGGAAAGACGCATCTGCAAAGTACGGGATTTAAGTGCCACTATCGCCAGCAGCTGGGCTGCAAGGGCGATGCTGAATAGCACGATGATGGCCGTAGAGTACGGATGGAAGTACATTGCGACGAGAAGCCCCGACGCAATCAGAAGATAAAGTGTCTGTATCCTTTGCCACATAGGCGTTATCTTGAATTGAACCTGGAAAGCACCGCGGCCTCGTAGGTCTTGGACACCGGTACCGCACCGATGCTCTCTATGCCGAGATCCAGCTGGTAGCCGTCCTTCTCCTTGCTGAGCACCTGCACTTTCGAGATGTTGATTATATATTTCCGATGGCAGCGCATCAGGTCGCTTTCCGCAAAGCTTTCCTCGACCGTCTTGAGGCGGCATCTGAGCATATACTGCTTCACGCTGCCGGTATAGTCCTGGTACCAGACCTTGATGTAATTGTCATCGGATTCTATGTAATAGATATTCCTCAGGCGCACGCTGAGTTTCATGGTTCCCTCGTTGTCGGCCATGGTTATGACCTTTTCGTCGGGAGCCGAGGTCGCCTGGTCGCTGACCACCGTGCCCATATTCATAAGCCTGATGGTCTGGCCGCGTTTCTGCCACTTGAACAGCACCACTATCGCGGTAATTGCAAGCACCACCACGGAGGCACCCAGCACTATCGCGGCCGTAAGAGCCTCGGGGCTGGTGCGCAGCGACATAAGGGCGCTACGCCCTGAGGGATGGAATACCAGCGCAAGACCTGCGAGCAAGGCAAGGAACGCGGTCGAAAGGGCCACGATCACTTCCAGCAGGTATGGCGACTGGTTGTTCTTCATCATTCACCCGCTTCTTTGAGGCGCTCGGCGTTCTCGGCCACCTGCAGCGCGTCGATGCAATCCCTGATATCTCCGTCCATAAAGGCGGGGAGATTGTACATTGTCCAATTGATCCTGTGGTCGGTAACGCGGGACTGAGGGTAGTTGTAGGTACGGATCTTGGCGGAACGGTCCCCGGTGGAAACCATCGTCTTACGCTTGGCAGCGATGCCGTCCAGGTACTTCTGATGCTCCATGTTGTAGAGTCGGGTACGGAGTTCCTCCATTGCGCGCTCGGCGTTCTTGATCTGGGAACGCTCTTCCTGGCACTGGACCACTATTCCGGAAGGAATATGGGTCAGACGCACGGCCGAATAGGTAGTGTTGACTCCCTGTCCGCCAGGGCCGGATGCGCAGAAGAGATCCTTGCGTATATCAGCGGGATTGATCTCGATATCGAACTCGCCGGCCTCGGGGAAGACCGCCACGGATGCGGCGGAAGTCTGGATACGGCCCTGAGTCTCGGTCTGGGGGACACGCTGCACGCGGTGCACTCCGGATTCATACTTCATAATGCCGTAGACTCCGTCGTTGCCGGAGAGCTTGAACACCACCTGCTTGAAACCTCCGGAAGTGCCGGGGGCCTGGTCGGAAATCTCCAGCTTCCATCCCATATTCTCGGCGAAGTGCTGGTACATACGGAAGAGGTCGCCGGCAAAGATTGCAGCCTCGTCGCCGCCGGTACCGCCGCGGATTTCCACCATTGCGTTCTTGCTGTCATCGGGATCGGCGGGGATGAGCAGGAGCTTGATGTTCTGCTCTATTCCCGGAATCGCATTCTCGATCTCGGAAATCTCTTCGCGGGCCATCTCCTTCAGTTCGGGATCGTTCTCGTTCATGAAGACGTCCTTCGCGGAAGCGAGGTTCTCAAGTTTCTTCTTATAATCCAGACCAGCCTTGATGATGGGTTCCAATTCCTTGTAATCCTTGTTGAGCTGGACGTACTTCTTCATATCCGACATCACGTCGGGACTGGAAAGCTGCTCCTGAAGCGAAGCGAACTTGTCCTGCAGCGAAAGTACTTTTTCTAGTAATTTGGTATCTGCCATAAATGATTATTCTCCTATCTTCTTGATGTAGCAGCGACGCCTCATGAAAGGCTCGTGCTCATAGCTGTTCCAGATATTCACCGCACCGTTGCTTTCGATCTGGGGATTGGAGATGGCCCAGCGCATTCCTACGCGTATGGCCTTGTCCGCCATCTCCCTGTAATAGACCGAAGACACTCCCCTGTTCTGCCACTCGGGCACGGCCCCGTTGATCATAAGGTCGGTGGTTTCGAAATTATGCAAAGCCCTCAGCAGATGGAACCATCCGAAAGGGAATAGCCGGCCTTTGGCCTTCTGCAGAGCCTTGGAAATGGTGGGGAAGGATATACCGAAAGCCACGATCTCGTCGTTTTCGTCAAGCAGCAGGCAGCTGGCCTTGTCGGAAATGTAGGGCATGGAATCCTTGGCTTCCTGCTCAATCTCCGCGTCGGTGAAAGGGATGAAATTGTACACCGTTTCGGAGAAGCTGTCGCTGTACAGGCGGAAGAACTTGTGCACCATCTCAGGATTCTTCTTAAGTTCGTCCAGGCTGCCGAAATGCAGCTTGTACTTCTCTTCCACGATCTTGGCGACCCTCCTGGCCTTCTCGGGCACGCCGTGGTTGGCCACCATACGGTACTGCACCCAGTCGCATTCCTTCTCGAAGCCCAGTTGCTCGAGGAAATCGTTGTAATACGGATAATTGTAGATGCAGTTGAAAGGAGGGATGTTCTCGTAACCTTCCACCAGCATTCCCTGCTTGCCGAGGGTATTGTAGTAAAGAGGCCCGTGGATGGTGTCCATCCCGTGCTCCTTCGCCCAAGCCTGGGCCGTCTCTATGAGCAGGCGGGCCACCTTGATGTCCTTGATGGTGTCGAACCAGCCGAAACGGACGCACTTCTTGTCGTAGCGCTCGTTGTAGCGGGGATTTATCATAGCGCAGATGCGGCCGACCACCTTGTTGCCATCCAGCACCATCCACATCTTATGCGTACAGTATTCCAGGGCTGCATCCTTGGTGAGATTGCGTATCTCGCTCTTGTGCAGCGCCGGAACATACTGGGGGCAACCCCTGTAGAGGGCGTCAGGAAAACGCACGAAACGTACAACGTCCTTGGCGTCTTTAACTTCTGTTATCCTGTATTCTGACATAGCCTGCAAATATAACTCTTTTTTATTTTATGACGTGCCAGTGGGGCCCGAAGCGCTCGAAGGCGGCACGGTCGAGGGCCTCGCGGTCGTCGGGATGGGCGATGCTTATCATAAGCTTGGCGCGCTCCTGGAGGGACTTGCCATAAAGGTCGACGGCACCGTACTCTGTCACTATCCAATGGGCATCGGCACGGGGTGTGACGACACCCGCTCCGGGATTGAGCTGGGCCACTATCTTGTTCTTGCCCTTGTTGGTGCGGGAAGCGAAAGCGGTGATGCTCTTGCCACCCTCGCTCATGGAGGCTCCGCGGACGAACTCTACCTGCCCGCCGGTGCCGGAGAAGATGCGCGTGCCTATGCTGTCGGCACTTATCTGACCGGTTATATCAACCTCGGTAGCCGAATTGATGGCCTTCATATGAGGGTTCTGCCTGATTACGAAGGGATCGTTGACATACTTGATGTCGCGCATCAGCACGTCGGGATTATGGTCGATGAAGGAATAGACATCGTTGCTGCCGAGAAGGAAGGAGGCCACGATCTTTCCCTTGTCTATGGCCTTGCAGGAGCCGTTGATTACGCCCTTCTTGATAAGGCGCAGCAATCCGTCGGCGAACATCTCGGTATGCAGGCCGAGGTTCTTGTGGTCCACCAGCTGGGCAGCAAGCGCGTTGGGCAGGGCCCCGATTCCCATCTGTATGCAGTCCCCGTCCTCCACGAGAGCCGCGCAATTCTTGCCTATCAGCACCTCGGTGGGAGTGGGCTCGGCGAAGGCGGCCGTAACGAGCGGAGTGTCGTCCTGCACCAGATAGTCGAACTGGTCCACGCTGAGAAGGTCACCATAGGCGAAGGGCACATTGGGATTCACCACGCCTATCACCAGGTCGGCGCTCTCCACTGCGGCAACGGAGCAGTCGACCGAAGTCCCCAGCGACACCCTCCCCTGCTCGTCCGGCAGGGAAACCTGCACCAGGGCGGCACCCAGAGGAATCTGCCTGCTGCGATAAAGCTTCTGGCTCTCGCCCAGATGCACGGGCAGATAGTCGGCATAGCCGGCATTCACGTTGGCACGCACGTTGGGGCCAAGGAAGAAGCCCTGGTCGAAGAAGATGCCCTCGTAGCGGGGCTCGCTGTAAGGAGCCGGGCCTTCGGTGTGGAAGTGATGGAAATGCAGGTCCCTCACATCCCCGGCATCAGCCCTGCGGCAGAGCGCGCTTATCAGGCAGTGCGGCACGCTCGCCACGCTGCTGAGATGTATATGGCTGCCGGAAGGAATATGGCTCACGGCCTCATCTGCGGAGACGTATTTAATTGCTTTCATTAGTTATAATTCTTACTTTTGCATCTAATCTACAAATTTAACAAATATTCTGATGCATACAAAGGAAGAGAAACTTGCCGCCTTCGCCGAAGCGCTGGGAATAATGGAGACACTGAGGGCCAAATGCCCCTGGAATGCCGCACAGACGACGGAGAGCCTGCGTCCTATGACGATCGAGGAAGTGTATGAACTGAGCGACGCCGTGCTGAGGGGCGACGACAAGGACCTGCGCAAGGAGCTCGGCGACGTGCTTCTGCACATCATCTTCTACGCCAGGATTGCCGAAGAGGAAGGCCGCTGGGACATAGCCGACGTAATCCGCGGGCTTTGCGATAAGATGATCTTCCGGCATCCCCACGTGTTCGGGAACGGTGCATCGGAAGGCATGACGGAGGAAGAAGTCGCCAAGAACTGGGAGCTTATCAAGACCAAGGAAAAAGGCGGCAACCGCACCATACTGGGCGGAGTTCCCAAGAGCTTCCCGCCCATACTCAAGGCCTATGCAATGCAGGACAAGGCCCGCAGCGTAGGTTTCGACTGGGAAGAGCCCCGGCAAGTCTGGGACAAGGTGGAAGAGGAGCTTGGAGAGGCCCGCGAAGCCGTCGCGGAAACGGATCCGGCACACAAGGAGGAGGAATTCGGGGACCTGCTCTTCGCGGTCGTCAACGCCGCCAGACTTTACGACGTGGACCCTTCGGTAGCACTCGACAAGGCCTGCGAGAAATTCCGCCGCCGCTTCGGCTATCTGGAAGAGCAGACCATACAGCAAGGCAAGGACCTCAAGGAAATGAGCCTCGCCGAGATGGATGCCATCTGGGACGAAGGAAAAGCTAAAGGGCTGTAAAGAAAGAGAAATGCACGCGCCCGTAAACCTTCTCTTTCACGAAGGCGGGATGGGCGGTGAATGAGTGTTCATCCCCGTGTTCCAGGATGAAATAGCACTCGGGATGAAGGATATTCTGCCCCAGGACCTTGTCCGGCAAGGTCTCCAGCCCCTCCAGGGCATAGGGCGGATCAGCGAAGATAAGATCGAATTTTTCGGTGCAGATGGGCAGGAAGTCGAAGACATTGTCCCTCACCATCGTGACATTGCCCAAACCGAGCCGGGCGGCCTCGCGCTTGATGAAGGAGGCATTCTCCCGGGCCATTTCCACGCAATACACGCGCGCCGCTCCGCGGGATGCGAACTCGAAACTGATGGCGCCCGTGCCTCCGAAAAGGTCCAGCACCTTCAGGTCCTCGAATTCATATTCGTTGTTCAGTATATTGAAAAGGCCCTCCTTCGCGAAATCCGTGGTGGGCCTCGCCGCGTAGCGCTGCGGCAGTTCTATAGTCTTTCCCTTGAGGGTGCCGCCTATTATCCTCATATCTGCTCCACCGACTTGAAATAACGGTAGAGGCTCATCTCCTCCTCGGGGCCTATGAAACTGCGCAGGCAGATGGTGGACACCTCGGGATTCAGCTGAAGCTGCTTGAGGGCGAGGAAGATGTAATATTCGGCAGTCGTGAAATCGGGAGCCTCGAACACATTGGCCAGCAGCAGGCTTCCGCCCTGGGCTATGGCCAGATAAAGATTGCCTTCCTTGTGGGAGGCTACGATCTTGTTATAGTCCCGGCAGAGAGGCAGGGCCTCGAGCACGTAATATAGCTCAGGCATAGCTTCCACATCCTCGCTAGGGACGGCATAAACCAGCACGGCATCGTAGCGGGGAACATCCACCCACTTCACGACCTCGTCACCCTTCAACGATGCGACTTCTGCAAGAAGGTCTCTGGCAGAAGTCGTATTGAAGAAGTGCGTCGGCACTAAGGTGCACGCAGGCGTCAGGATGGAAAGATCCACTACTATTCCCAGTTACCGGCGTTATTGTTAGGTGCGGTGATGGAACCCACCTGCAGGCCCTCGTAGCGGTTCTGGTCCCTTCTCTCGGCATCGAGGTTGATGCGGAGCTGGTTGTCCATTCCGCGGAGGAGGAGCTTGTAAGGCATCTTGGCCTCGAAGAGGGGAACCGGAACACCGGTGACGGTCTTCACGACGGCATCCATGAATACGGGCTGGCCGCCGGAGAAAGGAATGTATTTGAGGGAGTCGACTACGAAATCATCCCTGTGGAGGAAGAGGGTATCCTTGACGGGGATTTTGGTAGCCACGTTGAAGACGAGGTTCTTGTCGCCAGCCTCATAGAGTTTGAGAAGGTCTTCGCCGGTAAGTTTCTTGCGGGATGCCTTCTTGATCTTGTCGGTATGGGCAACGGCGAGGGAGTCGTCCATGGAACCGATCTGCATGACGATTTCCATCTTGCCGTTGTTATAGAAATCGGCAAGGGAGTCGACGGTGGAGACGAACTTGCCGTTCTCGCTCTTGTATGCTACCTGCAGAGTACGGATATCCTTGAGGCGCTGGATTGCCACGCTTTCGCGATATTGCTGCTGCTTTTTGAATTCGACGGGCTTCATGACGCTCTTGACGATCAGGTAAACCAGACCGATGCAGAGAATGAAGAGAAGTACCTCAAAAAAGATCTTTACTGATTTTTTCATATTGTGTTCTGATAATTTCAACTATATCCGCACAAAGTTAGAAAATTCATTTTTCAAATGCAATATTCTTATTAAATTTGCCCACGAAAATAATGGAAAACATATCTTTGCTGAACCATATCCTTAGCTCTGCTGACAAGCTTTCCGTCGTGGTCCATACACATCCTGACGGAGACGCCGTCGGCAGCGGCTCGGCAATGGTCTCGTACCTCTCGGAAAGGCTCGGCAAAGATGCCCGCCTGATAGTGCCCGACGCCATCCCCGACAACCTCTCCTTCATAACGGAAGGAATGTCCGTCCTGGATGCCGGAGCGGCCCCGGAGGAGGCCCTGGAGCGCATCGCCGCATCCGACCTCATAGTGGTTCTGGACCTCAACGACCTGAAGCGCACCGAGCAGCTCTGCCCCGCCCTGGAAAGTTCCAAGGCGGTCAAAGTGCTGATCGACCACCATCTCAGGCCCGTCCTCGAACCCTTCGCCCTGGCATTTTCCGAGCCCTCGAGGTCTTCCACCTGCGAACTGCTCTACTTCATACTCAAGGAGCTCGAGCAGGGGAACATCGGAGCCCTCCCCACGAAGTGTCTTGCCAGCCTGATGACAGGTATGACCACCGACACCAACAATTTCAACAATTCCGTCGGCCCCGACACCCTTAAGATGGCCGGCGAACTGCTGCAGGCCGGCGTGGACAGGGACCTTATCATCGACAAGCTCTACCATAGCGACAGGGAGGAGCGTGTGATGGCCTTCGCCGATATGATGTCCAGGCATCTGACCATACTCCCGTGCGGCGTCTCATATATGATCATGACCGAGGAGATGCAGCGTTCCTACGGGCTGGAGCCGGGCGAGACCGAAGGCCTGGTGAACCAACCCTTGAACATGGCCAAGGTGCGGATGAACATCTTCCTCCGCGAGGAAAACGGGCTTTTCCGCGTCAGCATCAGGTCCAAGAGAGGCCTGTCCGCCAGGAACCTTGCCGATGCGGCATTCCACGGAGGCGGGCACGAATGTGCCGCCGGAGGCAAGCTCAGGTGGCCCGAAGACATTCCGGACAGAGACTCCGCTGCCGCCTACATCGAGGAAATCACGGCACGATTTCTGCGAAACGAAACGACGAACTGAAAGACGATTATGAAACTTGAATATCTGATAGCCGCGGCCGTTTTGCTATCCTTCGCTTCCTGTGCGAAGGACGGCGGCAGCGCGAAGAACGAAGACGAAAAAAGGTATTTCGACGCGTGGATTTCCCAGAACCATCCCGACGCCGTACGCACCAAGCTTGGAGCCTATATCCTCAGCCAGACCGAAGGGACGGGCGTTCCTGCGGGAGATTCAGCATTCGCCCGCATCGATTACAGTTCCTTCAAGCTGAACGGCGACCTGGTCTCCACCACCAAAGAGAAGATGGCACGGCAGTGCAACATCTATTCATCTTCCGAATATTACGGCCCTTATCTTGCGTACCGCGGCACCAAGCTGGAATCCATGGGTGCCGGCCTGGAAGAGGCTGTGGCCGGAATGAAGGTGGGCGGCAAGATGACCGTGGTCATCCCCGGATGGCTGAGCGAGGCCAAAAGGTATGACAGCGAGCAGAAGTATCTCAAGAACTGCTCCGGCACCGACTACATCTACGAGCTGGAGCTTGTGGATGTCTTCAACGACGCAGACAAGTGGGAGAAGGACTCCCTGCGAAGATATATGGCCGCCAACCATCCCGGAGCCGTGGAAGATGCCGACTATCCCGGATTCTTCTACGTCCAGTCCAGGCCCGGTGCCGCCGGCAAGGAATTCCCTTCCGATACCACCTTCTACATCAACTACACCGGCCGTCTTCTGAACGGCAAGGTGTTCGACACCACCATCGCCGATACCGCCAAGGTCTGGGGGCTCTATTCCAGTTCCTCCACCTATAAGCAGAAAAAGGTCACCTGGCCTTCGTCCGGCCAGAATTTCACCAATATACAGCTTGCCGACAACGACATAATCAAGGGCTTTGCATACGCCATCAGCAAGATGCATCCCGGAGAAGCCGGCGACTGCTATTTCGTATCCGGCTACGGATACTCCTACAGCGGATCCGGAAAGACTATTCCCTCCTGTTCTCCTCTGAGTTTTTACATCGAGACCACGGAGGCACCCTAATATATGCCTGACACGACAGAAGGAAGAGCGCCGATAGAGCTCGAAACCAAGAAGATCAGCACCTTGCTGAAAGAATACGCGGTCCCTGGCATCATAGCCATGACCGCGAGTTCTTTGTACAATATGGTGGACAGCATCTACATCGGCCATATCCAGGATGTCGGCGCCCTGGCCATCTCCGGCATCGCCGTGACCTTCCCCATAATGAATCTCGGGACCGCCATAGGCACGCTGGTCGGCGTGGGAGCATCTACCCTGGTATCGATGCTGCTGGGCCAGAAGAACTATGTCACCGCCAACAAGGTACTGCCCAACGTGGTAACCCTCAACGTCGTGCTCGGTGCCATCTTCTCGGTCCTGCTGCTCTGCTTCCTGAAGCCCGTCCTGTACTTCTTCGGAGCCAGCGACGCCATCTATCCCTTCGCCCGGGACTATATGGTCATAATACTCGCGGGATTCATCATCTCCCACCTGTACTTCGGCCTCAACGGAATGATACGCGCCACCGGCAATCCCCGGCTTGCGATGGGCCTGACGCTGTTCACGGTCATATCCAACGCCATCCTGGACCCGATCTTCATCTTCGGGCTGGGGCTCGGGGTGAAGGGCGCCGCAATAGCCACCGTGCTATGCCAGGCGATGTCGCTCACCTACAGCATACTCTACTTCTCGTCCGGGAAGAATGTCATACGTTTCGGCAAGCGCATATTCGGCTTCAGCGCCAAGATAGCCCGCACTTCGATGGGCATAGGGATGGGGCCCTTCCTGATGAATACCGCCGCCTGCCTGGTTTCCATGTTCATCAACCAGCAGCTGCGCCACTACGGCGGCGACCTTGCCATAGGAGCCTACGGAATTATCAACCGCGTGGCATTCCTGTTCGTGATGGTAATCATGGGCATCAACCAAGGGATGCAGCCCATAGCCAGCTACAACTACGGCGCCGGCAAGGGAAAACGCGTCAAGAAAGTCTATTGGCTCAGCGTTTTCTGGGCCTCGGCCGTATGCGTGCTAGGATTCATAATCTTCGAATTCCTCCCCGGCCCTGCGGTGGCGATGTTCACATCCGATCCCGAGCTCAAGAAGCTTGCGGTGCACGGAATGCGCCTCATGAATGTAATGTTCCCCATAATCGGATTCCAGATAATCAGCACCAACCTCTTCCAGTGCCTCGGCATGGTCAAGAAGAGCGTTTTCCTCTCGCTGAGCCGCCAGCTCATCTTCCTGCTGCCGGCCCTTTACCTGCTTCCGCTGGCCTTCGGGATAGAGGGCGTGTGGCTGAGTTATCCTGCATCCGACGTGCTGGCATTCACCTGCACGGTGATAATGGTAATCCATCTAATACGCCATCTGGAAAAAAGTGAAGATCCCCAATAAGAAATATGTCTATGCCGCCCTGGCGGTCCTGGTCCTGCTCGTCGTACTGATCCTTGCCATCCCTTCCGGTAAATCCGGAAGCAGGAGCACCCGCTCCATCCGCGGCATCAACGCCGTGCTCACCAACGAAATGTCCGACTCCGAAAAGCTCGGCAAGATGGAGAAAGAGGTATGGAATTTCATGCGCCGCTGGCAGATAAGGGGGATGGAGCTCTGCATAATGCGCCACGATTCCCTGCTGTATGCGAAAGGCTTCGGCTGGGCGGACCAGATGACCGAGGAAGCCATGCGCCCGGGCACCATAATGAGGGTGGCTTCCGTGAGCAAGCTCATAACGGCCGCCGGAATAATGAAACTGGTGGAGAATGGGGAGCTGAAGCTTTCCGACAAGGTTTTCGGCCCCCACGGCATACTCAACGACACCATCTACACCAACCATATTTCCGACAAGAAATACTACGACATAAGCGTGGAGCAGCTGCTGCGGCACGAGGGCGGCCTCACCATCCGCAGGGGCGACCCTATGTTCCGGACCAGGGACTGGATGAACATCTACCAACTGAAGAAGGTTCCCGACCAGCAGACCCTCGCTTCCATAGCTGTGCGCAAGCGCCTGGGTTACACTCCCGGAAAGAGCCACGAATACTCCAATTTCGGATATCTGCTGCTGAGCATGATAATCGAGCGCAAGACTGGCCAGCCTTACGAGAAATGGATGAAAGAGAATGTCCTGGAACCTGCCGGCTGCGTGGATTTCCATCTGGCTCATAATTCCTACGAGCAGAAGCATCCCGGCGAAAGCCGCTATCATATGCAGGACAACGACCCCCTGGTGCCCAAGTACGACAACAGTCCGGATTCCGTGGTACGCTGCTACGGCGGCAACGACATACGGGCGCTCAAGGGCGCCGGCGCGTGGGTATGCTCAGGCCCCGAACTGGCCCGTTTCGTGGCTTCGATAGATGGCAGGCCGGGGATCAAGGACATACTTTCCAAGAAGAGCATCCACGCTATGACAACCCACAGCGACGACCACAAGTTCGGCCTGGGATGGAACAGCGTCGATCCCAAGAAAGGCTGGATGCGTACCGGTTCTCTTTCCGGCACCAGCGCCTACGTGATGTATTTCCCTGATGGAGACTGCTGGATACTGCTTTCGAACACTCACGCCTGGAAAGGCCCCAGGTTCTCCCGCATCACCCATAATTTCATAAAACAGTGCAGGGAGCGCTATGGCAGCAAACTCCCCGCACAGGATCTTTTTACATTGACGCGATGACTTCCCGGTTGGCTGCGGCCACCCTGGCCGGAATCAGTTTGTCCACCTTGCGGTCGTAGGTCATAAGTCCGTTCACTTCCCTCTCCACATCGGTAGTCTGGGTATAGACCGCCGCCGCGCATCCTTCTTGGATTATGGGGATGAGCATCTTGGCGAACTCCTCATACTTGGCGGTCGCTTCTTCCGAATTCGAGAATTTCACATAGCCCCAGTTGCGCTGGTCAACCCAGGTATGGCCCTCGATCGGAAGGCCTATTCCTCCGTATTCCCCAAGCACGTTCACCATCTCGGTATCCCAGATACGCATCCTGGGTTCGGGGTAATGATGGGAGTCGAGTATATCCCCCACCCCGCCGGAAATCCAGTTTCCGCCGGAAGCCATATTCACCAGACGGTAAGGATCAAGCGTCTTGGTCATCTCCACGACCTGCGGGGTATCGAACTGCCCCCAGGCCTCGTTGAAAGGCACCCAGACCACTATGCAGGGGAATTTCTTATGCTGGTTGATGATTTCCTGCCATTCGTGTATGAAATTGCCGCGGGCAGCGATGGTGAGCTGGTCGGAATTTCCAGCATCATAGACATCCTCTCCCTGCCCCCACTCGCCGGCCTTGCAGAGGGCGACGCTGGGCATATCCTGCCAGACCAGTATTCCCAGCCGGTCGCAATGGTAATACCAGCGGTCAGGCTCGACCTTCACGTGCTTGCGTATCATATTGAATCCGTATTCCTTGGTGCGCTCGATATCGTAGCGCAAGGCCTCGTCGCAAGGGGCCGTGTACAGGCCGTCCGGCCACCAGCCCTGGTCGAGGGGGCCGTACTGGAACAGGGGCTCGCCGTTGAGAGCCATACGCTTATGGCCGTCGGCATCCCTGACTGCGGAAATCTCGCGGAATGCAGTATAACCTTCCACCTTGTCTATGGTCTTTCCATCCTTTACGAGAGTGATGCGCAGACCGTAAAGATAGGGATGGTCAGGAGTCCAGAGTTCGGGAGCGTCGATATGGACGACTGCTTCGCCCTTGTCGGCAGTGGCGCTGGCCAGGACCTTGCGGGAGGGCTTGGCAGTGTCGTATCCGATCCCGCCTTCCAGCAGTTCCACCACGGCTTCTCCTTCACCGCGGACTTCGGCAGCCACGAAGGCATCTCCCTTGGCTATGTCGGTATGCACCTGGTAGCCGGCAATGTTTCCCCTCTTGTCGACCGCCTCCGCCCAGACCGTCTGCCAGATTCCGGAAACGGACTGGTACCAGATGCTCCCGCGCTTGGGACTGAATACCTGCTTTCCGCGGGGCTGCAGGGAGCCGGCCTCGGTGGCATCGGTGACCTTCAGCACTATCTCCTGTGTTCCTGAGGTGAGGTAGGGACTGATATGGAATTCGAAGGATGCGTACCCGCCCTGGTGGGCGCCGGCCTTATGCCCGTTCACCCAAAGTTCGCAGGCCCAGTCCACTGCCCCGAAATGAAGGATGACAGCCTTGTTCTTCCATCTGGCCGGGAGCTTGAAACTGCGCTTGTACCAAAGGGCCTGGGTATCATCCAGGCTGCCTGCCACTCCGGACAGCGAAGATTCCAGGGGGAATGGCACCAGTATCTGCCCGTCGGGAGCCGGCATAGCATCCGCGTCGATGGGGCTGATGGCATAGTCCCAGAGTCCGTTCAGATTCAGGTAGGACTCCCTCGCCATCTGCGGGCGGGGATACTCCTGATGCACTTTGGCAGGATCGATCTTCTCGGCCCAGACAGTCTTGATATGGTCACCGGCGGGGGCCCAGGTGGTTTCGGAGGAATTGCAGGCGCAGAGCATTGCCGCGCACATTGCCAGGATAGATAGTTTCTTAGTCATTGTCTGAGTGTTTGCACAAATTTACGAAAAATATTATCTTTACGACTTATGACACGCAAATTATCCCTGCTCATCATCTGTCTTGCCGCGCTGTTCCAGACAGGCCGCGCGCAGGCAGACTTCCTGCTCCCGCAGAACGAAGAATTCCGGGGGGCCTGGCTGGCGACGGTGGCAGGGCTGGACTGGCCTTCCTGCGACGATCCGGCCATAATCCAGCAATTGCGGCTGGTGGAGCAGATCAAAGGGCTGAGGGAGCTGGGATGCAACACTCTCATCTTCCAGGTAGTGAGCAATATGGATGCCCTCTATCCCTCGCGCATACTTCCCTGGAGCGCGGTGCTCACCGGCAAGGAAGGGCAGGACCCTTACTACGACCCCCTGGCCCTGGCGGTACAGGTAGCCCACGAATGCGGGATGCAGATCCACGCCTGGATCAATCCCCTGCGCGTCTGCCGCGACGATGTCACCCCCCACCACGAGAGTCACGTCAGCATCTCCCACCCCGAATGGGTGCAGAACTACAAGCATAAGCTCTACCTCGATCCCGGCAATCCCGAAGTGGTGGAATTCCTCAGGAACATTGCCAAGGAAATCGTGGACAACTACGCCGTGGACGGGCTGCACATCGACGACTACTTCTATCCCGACGGGCTCCAGAAGGATGGGAAGGGATGGAGGAACGATATGTTCGAGCTCTACGGCAAGAACAAATCCCTGGACAGCTGGCGCTTCGCCACCATCAACAACGTGGTGCGCACCCTGTACGAAGCCGCCCACGAGAGCCGTCCCGACATCGTGTTCGGGGTCTCCCCCTCAGGGCGCCTGGCGAACACCTGCCGTCTATACGCGGACCCGCGGATGTGGGTAAACGAAGGCACGGTGGAC
>JAEEGK010004992.1_pt1 | contig 32185 bp, 26 predicted proteins | sample 8958771 | NCBI WGS metagenome assembly JAEEGK01 (sample SAMN16246547, study PRJNA631951) | gut metagenome | biome: gut microbiome; feature: rumen; material: SC-attached | host: Bos | place: Iran: Karaj | collected 2018-10
GTGCGTTCCAAAACCCAGTCAGTCTTGCCGACCCACTGCACGTCAAGCTCGTTTTGAGCGTAATACGGGTCTTCAATCAGCTTTGCATCAATAAGGGCAGAGTGAATGTCGCCCGGAAGCTGCATTTCTGTTCCGGCAATTTTGCCGTCAGCTGAAGATAATTTCCATTTTCCGTTAAGGTTCAGTGTCATAAGTTCCCCTTGCTCGGGGAACATATCATTTTATTGTGCTCTGTGCAAGGGCTATTAACTTGCGTTGACAAAAAGTCTTGTTGCGGTTTAAAGTTTTGTAAAGCAATTTTCATGCAAAAATTCAGCATAAAAGGTTCAGACTTGATTACTGCGACAGGTGCACAAATAATTATAAAGATTCTCGAAAGCAAAGGCATAAAAACTGTGTTCGGCATTCCGGGCGGAATGATTCTGCCGTTATACGATGAGCTTGCAAAAAGCAAGATTCAGCATGTTCTTGTGCGGCAGGAGCAGGCGGGCGGATTCATGGCGCAAGGTTGCGCGCGCATAACAGGCAAGGCGGCTGTGTGCCTTGCGACAAGCGGCCCGGGCGCGATGAACCTTTTGACGGCTGTTGCAGACGCGCGCTCAGATTCTGTGCCGCTTATAGCAATAACCGGACAGGTTGATTCCGCATCAATCGGAACAGATGCTTTTCAGGAGACAGACACATTCGGGCTTTCTATGCCGATTTGCAAGCACAGCGTTATGGTAAAATCTGCAAAGGAATTGCTTGACGTGCTGCCAGAAGCTTTTGACATTGCAGAAAGCGGCCGCCCCGGTCCTGTGCTTATCGATGTGCCGCACGATGTTTTTGAAGAGCACTGCTCGTTTTCAAGCTGGGCTTTTCTTGAAGACTTGAACAGGCACGGGCACGGCGCGGCAGTTCAGCAGACAAAGACGAAATGCGGCAACGCGCTCTATGTTCATACGCCTTACGCGCACAAGATGCAGTCGCTCGAATCGCTGTGTGCTGTTGCATCTGATTTATTTGCCAAGTCTGGCAGGGCTGTGCTTTTTTGCGGCGGCGGCGCAGTCTGCTCAAAAGGCGCGCCTGCTTTAATACAGGAATTTTCGCGCAAATTCAGTGTGCCTGTCTGCACTTCGCTGATGGGGCTGACCGTAGAGCCTTATGGCACGCCGCTTTTTTGCGGAATGGTCGGAATGCACGGCTCTTATACCGCAAACAAAGTGATATACGAATCTGATTTGATAATCGCTGTCGGCGTGCGCTTTGACGACCGCGCAACAGGCATTGCCGGAAAATTCTGCCCGGATGCCAAGATTATTCACATTGACATAGATGCCGCCGAGATTAACAAAATCTATCAGAGCAGCGTCGCCATTCCGTGCGATGCCGCCGAAGCCCTTGCTGTTCTATTGAAGAAAATCGACGTGCCGGAGTGCAAGCCCGCAATAGAGCGCAACAAAGAATTCTGGCAGAAAAACATTCCGCTCTTTGCAAAGGCCATGAAGGGCATATACCCGAAAGATGAAACGCACCCGGCGCAGTTCTTGCCGCGCATAGAAGCGCTTTACAGCAAGCTTAATGGCGGCAAAAGCCCTTATGTAACGGCTGACGTAGGCCAGCACCAGATGTTCGTGGCGCAGTGCTTTCCGTTCCGGTTTGAGCGCCAGTTCCTGACTTCGGGCAGCCTCGGCACAATGGGTTTCGGGCTGCCGGCCGCAATCGGTGCTGCAATGCAGTGCCGCACTGCATTGCAGTGCAAAAATTCTCGCGTCTTGTGCTTTTCAGGCGACGGTTCGATTTTGATGAACATTCAGGAGCTTGCAACGCTTGCCGAGCAGAATCTCGATATTACGGTTTTTGTGCTTGATAACGGCTGCCTCGGCATGGTGCGCCAGCAGCAGGAAGTTTTGTACAGCGCCAATTATTCGGGCGTGTTTTTCTCAAAGCAGGTTGATTTTGTGGCGGTTGCAGAAGCTTTCGGCATAAAGTCTTTTGAGCTTGCAGATTTCAGCCATTTTGACGAGATTATGGCGCAAGCCTTGTCGGGCAGCGGCCCGCGCTTTGTGCATATTCCGCTTGAAAAATATAATGTCTTGCCGTTTACAGCTGGCGAAAAAGCAGAAGAAAAGCCAAAAAAGGGGCGCAAATGTACGAAATCGAAATAAAAGCTTGGGACAAAACTCCTGCTGCAACAGAAAAGCTGTCCGCGGCGTTTGCTGAATACGAAGGCTTTTTTGACAAATCAGATGTCTATTACAAGCAGAAGTCGCCACCGAACAAGAGCGTAAGGCTCAGAGTAGAAAAGTCTTTTGTTGAGGGCAAAGCACCGGCCGAAAAAAATTGGGTTACGTTCAAGCAAAAAGAACGCCGCAGCGACGGTCTTGAAGTGAACCGCGAAATTGAATTTGAAGTTTCTGACGGCGGCGCGTTCTTGCAGATGCTTGAAGGGCTCGGCTTTGAACTTTCGCTGAAAAAGCATAAAAAGACAAAAAGCTTTCATTTTGGCGAATTTCACATTGAGCTTGTTGAAGTTGAGACGCTCGGCAATTTTGTCGAGATTGAAACGCTTCAGCAAGACGAAAGCGCAGAAACCGTAAAGCAGGCGCAAGATTCGCTTTACGAAATTCTTGAAAAGTGCGGAATCTCAAAAGACGCGGTTGAAAAACGCTATTATTCAGAGCTTCTCAAATTAAACGCCGCAAAATAACATTTTTGCGCACTTTTGTCATAAAAATTCGGTTTTAAACTTTACGATAAAGATTCTTTATGATAACGTAATTGATAACGTAATTATGTAAAACAAATTGGAGGAATTATGTTTGACAGAACTTCTTATAAAAGTGCCGCAAAGGAAAAGCTCCGCGGCACTTGGTTTCCGACAGCGGCAATTATAACTATTATTTATTTTGCTGTTCTTGCACTTCTTTCTCGTCTTGCTGATAAAGACAACTATACAATGAGCATTGTAGCTTTGATTTTGAATATCGTTGTGGCTGGTGTTTTTACCATTGCTACGGCTCATTTCTATCTTGAATATATCAAGCTTGAGCCTGGAAAAAAGCCGGAGTTCAGCACCTTTATTGACGGTTTCAACAATTACCTTAAAGGCATTCTCGGATATTTGTGGATGTATCTCTGGGTTTTCTTGTGGACGCTCTGCTTTATCATTCCTGGAATTATAAAGGCTATTGCTTATTCGCAGATGTTCTATATTCTTGCTGAAAATCCTGATATTTCAGTTTCTAAGGCAATGCGCATGAGCATTGAAATGACGAAAGGCCACAAGACTGATTTGTTCGTGACTGCTTTGAGCTTTATCGGCTGGGCTTTGCTGTCTTGCCTTACAGCCGGAATCCTTCTCATTTGGGTTGTGCCGTATATGCACCTTACTTTTGCGAATATTTATCAGTATCTTAAATCTGAAGCTTTGAGAACAGGTTCGCTTACTCAGGCTGATTTTGATGAAGGCAGATAAGGCATTTTAGGAGAATCTTATGAGTGATATAACACCGAACGAAGAAGGGAAGAAGAACGAAGAGGTTGTAATTCCGTCTTCTTCAGAAGAATCTGTGCAGATTGTGCCGTCTGAAACGCCGGTGCAGGCAGAAGAAGCTGAAGCAATTGAAGAGCCGGAGCAGCCTATTCAGTTTGAGCCTATTTTCAAGGCGCAGCCGCTTGAAGTTGTTGCGCAAAGCTCATCTTATAGCAGCACAACAGAAGAAGCAAAGCCTGCCGCAAAATCAAAGCTGAAAAAGTCGCGCGGCTTCTGGGTTTTCTGCTTTTTAATCGGGGCTGTGGTAATTGCCAGCGTTGTCGGCTTCTTTTTGCCGAACAAAGACTTGTCAGACGTGTTCAATGATTCGTCATTCAGCACTTCGATTTCTTCTTTTCCGACAAAGAACAAAGGAAAAGCGAACAAACTTCCGAAATACAACCATGATTATATTGCCAGAATCGACATAAAAGGTGTTATTCAGGAAAAGAATGAAACCTATAACCAGAAATGGCTTTTGGACATGATTGGCAGTCTGATGAAAGACGAAAACAACAAGGGTCTTTTCATTTATGTTGATTCGCCCGGCGGTTCAGTCTATGAAGCAGACGAGCTTTATCTTAAGCTCTGCGAATATAAAACGACCGGCCGCCCGATTTATGCTTATTTTGCGCACATGGCGGCTTCCGGCGGCTATTACATCGGCTGTGTTGCAGATTACATCATGGCGAACCGCAACTGCACCACCGGCTCAATCGGCGTTATTATGGGGCCGGTCTATACGCTTACAGGCTTGTTCGAAAAATACGGCATTGAATCAACTTCGATTACAGCCGGAAAGAACAAGAACATGTTCAATATTAACGAGCCGATAACCGCAGAGCAGCGGCAAATCATTCAGGATTACATCAACGAGGCATACGACCAGTTTACAGGCATTGTCGCCAAAGAGCGCAGCCTGCCGATTGAGCGTGTGCGTGAGCTTGCCGACGGCCGCATTTATACGGCACAGCAGGCGCTTTCGATAAAGCTTATCGATAAGATTTGCGGCTACGATGAAGCCGTTGATTACATGAAAAGCGAACTCTACAATGATTCGGGTATTGCGCTTGAATATGTTGAGTATGTCTACGAAAAAACGTTCTCTGATTTTTTCTCTAGCATTTCAACCAAAATTTCAGGTCAGAAGGCTGATTCATTCCTTGACGATATAACTGAAAGAATCAACAGCTGCCCGAAAGGCCCGGCTTATTTCTACGGCGGCGCATTCTAAGCAATGTGACTAGATAAAATAAAAAAAGAGAACTTCTGTTGAAGTTCTCTTTTTTTTGTTGTCAGTCAGCTAAACATTTGTCATGCTGAATTTATTAGCCTTCGGCGGCTTTCAGCTCAGCATCTACGTTAGATATAGTGTTCAGATCCCGAAACAAGTTCGGGATGATACTAGAATATGAAATTTTTAGGCAGCATTTTTGTTGTCAGTCAGAAAGAGATTCGAAGAAGCTCTTCATGCTGTCAGTTATTTCTTTTAAGTGAAGCGGCTTTTGAAAGAACAAGTCTGCGCCGAGGTCTTTCACCTTCTTTTCAAGATTCGGTTCTTCCAATGCTGTAATAATAATTACATACGGCTTGTTGAATTCTTCTGTCTGTTTTAAGCGAGCGCACAAATCAAAGCCGTTTAAGCCCGGCAAATCGAGGTCGAGAAGCACACAGAAAGGATGTGTTTCAACCATTTTTGCACCTGCCTCAAAACCGTCAAAGGCCTGGTGAATGATGAGGTCTGGGAATACTTTTTCGAGATATTTACCTAAAACGGCGTTTAATCCTTTGTCGTCATCAACAATGAGAATTGAATTATTTGATTTTTCGCCGACTACTTCTGCAGAAAGTTCATTCGGAATACGCATTCCGCGGCTTTGCATGAACTGGACTAAATCATCTCTGTAGACACGATACTGACCGCCAGGTGTAGAAAAAGCTTTTAAATGTCCGTTTCTAATCCAGTTGATTGCAGTCTGGTTTACAACTCCGCAGATATTTGCAACTTCAAGTGCAGAGTAAACGACTGTTTTGTTTAAATCTTTTGCCATTTTGTCCTTCTTCCTCTCCGATAAACAAAGGGATGGAATTACCTCTTTCAGGCTTATTTTTTATATGATTACTTTTAATACTAAAGAATCCTCAATCAAACAGCATGATTATAACATGGAAGTTGTAAAAAATATAGTACCTTTTTAGGAAATCTCAAAAATATTTATTATATCCAGTTATTTTTGATATAAAACTTTATATCAGACCACGAAAATCCAAGTCTTATAAGAGCCTGCTGCGCCTGTTCTTTTGTTTTTCCCTGATTTTTCAGTTTTCCTGCGGCTTTCTCTAACAGTGAAGCTTCACTTTTTTGAGCAAAGAATTCTTCAACGGCTTTTTCGGCAGTGTCCCTGCTTATACCGCGCGCTGCAAGTTCTGCTAAAAGCCGTGTTCTGCCTTCTGTCTTTCTTATAGACCTGTTCCGCAAAAAAGCACCGGCGTAACGCTCGTCTGAAAGCCAGTTTCTTTTCTGCGCATATTCCAATGCTTTTTGAATTGCCGCATCAGAATGACCTTTCTGCTTGAGTTTGCGCCTTAAAAGCTCTGTGCTGTGCTCGGCACGTTCAAGATAAGAAACGGCTGCGTGTTCAGCTGAGAAGGCAAGAGCAGCATCTAGAATTTTTTCGCTTATTTCGCTGCTGACCTGTGTGTTTGGTTCTAAATCATCAAAATCAATGATACATTTTGTCCGGGCGGGCAGTGCTTCTGTTCCGGCTGGTGCATCTGGGCTGCAGCTGTTCAGTTCAGATGCTTTTATAAGATGTGCATGCGGAATTTTCTGCGGAACTTCTTCTGTTTCATCATTCAGATAGACAGCGCGCAAAAAAAAAGACCCCAGAGATGTGCTTAGCTTATAAACATCTTCTGAAGTCTTTTCAGCTGAATAAATCAGCATAGCAGTGCTGTCCGGCTCAATAACTGAATGCTCTTGTGCTGAAACAGCATTGCCCATAAAGCAGAAAACCTTGAAAGATTAACGCTTGCTGAACTGGAATCTGCGGCGAGCTCCGCGGCGGCCGTACTTTTTGCGTTCAACCATGCGTGAGTCACGTGTAAGAAATCCGTTTGCTTTGAGTGCAGTGTGATTTGACTGATCAATCTGGAGCAATGCACGTGAAATACCGTGCAGACATGCACCTGCCTGTCCGTCAAGACCGCCGCCGACTACGTTAATCAGAATATCATATTTGTTTTCGCTTGATGTAACCATCAATGGCTGGCGAACAACCAGAACCTGTGATGGAGTTGCGAAATAAGCATTCAAATCTTTGCCGTTTACAACAACTTTACCAGAACCTTCGCGAACAAAAACGCGTGCAGTTGCTGTCTTTCTTCTTCCAGTACCAATAGCAATATTTTTTACCACGATAATCTCCTAATCCTTATACTTCGAGCGGCTGTGGATTCTGTGCTGTGTGCGGATGTTCTGCACCTGCATAAATCTTTACATTGGTAAGCAGTCTGCGTCCCAAACGGCCATTAGGAATCATTCCCTTGATAGCTTCCATGAGAGGAGCTTCAGGATGACGTTCAATTGTTTTTTCAAAGCTGTTAGCTTTCATACCACCGATGTAACCTGTGTGGTGATAATAAATCTTGCCTTTTGCCTTGTTACCTGTAACAGCAACTTTGTCAGCATTGATGATAACTACGAAATCACCCATTTCCTGGTTTGGGGTGTAAGAAACTTTGTCTTTGCCGCGCAACACTGAAGCAGCTTTTGCAGCAACACGACCGAGCGGCTTGTCAGCAGCATCGATAACATACCAGTTGCGAACAGCTTCTTGTTCTTTTAAAAAAATGGTTTTCATGTATGTACCTTAATAAAAAATCTTTTGTGCAGCGTCCTCTTGCATCTGATTCTGCTGCTGTGCTTCAAGGTGAGCAAACCTCAAGCACCGCTATTTTCATAGCGCAGATATTACGGGAAACTCATAATAGAATTTTTGAAGGACTAATGTCAAGTCCTATGTAGATTTGCGGAAAGTAATTTTGATGTTGTCGCCGAACTTCTGCCTGCCGGCATACAGGTAATATGGCAGTCTCAGGTCAGCTTTCGCTGTTTTTGGAGCTTTCTTCCTCTTTACGAGCTTCGGCTTTGTCTTTAAGATCTGCAATTCCTATAAAGAACGATACAAGACCGATTAATGCAGCCGCTACAGGAATTCCGCCTTTCAAAAAAGAAATAATCTCTGCTCCCCAGCCCAGCCCTGCAGGAAGTGCGGCAAAAACTGTAAACGCAACAAACAAAATACCAAAGAACATTGCAAGCATAGATTATTTACCCCTTTAAAATTTGAAAATGCTGATTTAATTTTTGCATACTTTTCGGCTTAGGTCAAATATTTCAGTTAAAGAATTTTAGTAAAAATGAAGACAACTTTTTTATTTTTTCTATTGACAATTCGAGCTATTTGACACAATTATCAATTAACTTCATAACTTCAATTTTTGTACTTTCGGAGGAACACGAAGCAAATTGAAAGGCAGCACAGTAACTATTAATCATGTGTCTAAAAGTTTTGGAACATTCCATGCGCTTGAAAATGTTGATTTTACTATTAATCAGGGTGAGTTCTTTTCGCTTTTAGGCCCATCTGGCTGCGGCAAGACCACTCTTCTGCGCATTATCGCAGGCTTTGAGTTTCCCGATGAAGGCACGGTGCTTTTTGACGGTCAGAACGTAATACCGCTTGCCGCAAACAAGCGCCAGTCGAACACTGTTTTTCAGAATTATGCGCTTTTTCCGCACCTTTCTGTCTATGAAAACGTTGCGTTCCCGCTGCGTCTTAGAAAAGAAGACAAAAAGGTAATCGACGATAAAGTCTGCGAATATCTTCACATGGTTCAGCTTGACGCGCACATGAACAAAAAGCCAAACCAGCTTTCTGGCGGCCAGCGTCAGCGTGTTGCGATAGCGCGCGCATTGATTAACGAGCCGCGCGTGCTTCTGCTTGATGAGCCGCTTTCTGCGCTTGACGCAAAGCTGCGCTCAAATTTGCTTGTTGATCTTGACGCACTCCACGACAAAATCGGAATTACGTTCATCTATGTAACGCACGACCAGTCAGAAGCTCTTTCTGTTTCAGACAGAATCGCCGTAATGAATCAGGGCAAAGTGCTTCAGGTCGGCACGCCTTTTGAGATTTACGAAAGCCCGGCAACTGAATTCGTCGCAAAATTCATCGGCGAGACAAACTTGTTTGCAACGCGCGTTGACACTTGCACAAAGATGCAGATGCAAGACGGCAAGCCTGATGAATACATGGTCAAGCTTGATATTCCTGAATTTGAATCGCCTGTGCTTGTTACAGACTATGAAGAGACAAAGCCCGGTCAGAAGGTGTGCTTCACCGTGCGGCCGGAAAAAATCCGCATCACTTTAGACAAGCCAAACACTAACCGCGACGATATAAACATTTTTCAGGGTGTCGTAGAAGAGCCTGTTTATTCGGGCTTTCAGTCTAAATTCTATGTGCGTCTTGAAAACGGCACTTTGATAAAAGTCTTTAAGCAGCATACGAACTATCTTGACGACGGCCCCGAAATCGAGTGGAAGGACAAGGTTTATGTTTCTTGGAGCGCCAACGACGGCTATATTGTGGAGGACATTGACCAATGAGCGAGATTTCTTCTGCAAAGCCGCCTGAAGAGCCGGGCGCAGAAAACCAGCCGCAAAAAGTGAAAGCTTCAAAAAGCAAGAAAGGCTCTGCCGTTTTTACTTCACGCTCACGCACAAGCGTCGGCACTTTATACGCTTGGCCGATGGGCGCATGGTTTTCGCTCTTTTTTGTTGTTCCGCTTCTTATAATATTGCTCTACAGCTTTTTAAAGAAAGGCTTGTACGGCGGCGTTGAATATAAATTTACTTTTGACGCCTATATAAAGATGTGCAATCTAAGCTATTTTAAGGTTTTTTTGCGCACTCTTTATATTTCTGTGCTGTCAACGCTTATTACAATTCTGCTTGCTTTGCCATGTGGTTACGCAATGGCAAGAAGCCGCCATCAGACTGCTTTTCTATTTATGGTTATAATTCCGTTCTGGACGAATTCGCTTATCCGCATTTTTGCTTGGATGAGCATTTTGGGCAACGAGGGTTTTATAAATCAGCTTCTGCATATACTCGGCTTAACTGAAAGTTACCTGAAGCTTTTGTACAATCAGCAGGCTGTAATCTTGGTTTCGGTTTATATGTACCTGCCTTATGCAATATTGCCGATTTTTACCGCAATCGACAAATTTGATTTTTCGCTGCTTGAGGCAGCGCAGGACTTAGGCGCAGGCAAACTGACTGCAATCTGGCGTGTGCTTTTGCCGAACATCAAGAGCGGAATTGTTACTGCGCTGATTTTTACGTTTATTCCGATTTTTGGTGCTTATACCGTACCGCTGCTCGTCGGCGGCAAAGACTCTTACATGATAGGCAACATAATCGTTGACCAGGTGAACAAGACGCGCAACTGGCCGCTTGCTTCGGCTTTTGCAATGGTCATTACTGTTGTCAGCACCGCCGGTGTTTTGTGGATGATGTCTTCGTCTAAGAAAGAAGCTACCCTTAAGACAAAAGCAGAGGGAGACAGACAATGATTAAATCACCGTATAAATCGATTATAAACAGGCTGAACAAAAAGAAGCCTTTGACTGAACCTGCAAGACACGCAAAAAAAGCAATGCAGAAAAGGGCGGCAGGAAAAATCTCGTTTTCTGGGCTTGTTCTTGCGTTTACGCTTATTTTTCTGTTTCTTCCGCTTGTAGTAATTGCGGTTTATTCATTCAACCCCGGCAAAGGCTCTGAAATTACAGGCTTTTCGCTTGTCTGGTATGAAAAGCTGCTGTTTGATTCGCGCGAACTTTGGGTTGCGCTTGAGAACAGCTTTATAATTGCGCTGAGCTCTGCCGCGCTTGCCACGGTTTTAGGCACTCTCGCCGCAATCGGAATCAACTGGTACAAATTCCGCGGCAAAATCTACATTCAGACGATAAGCTTTCTTCCGATGGTTCTGCCGGAAGTGATTATCGGCGTTTCAATGTTGATTTTCTTTTCGGGCATCGGCATGAAGCTCGGCATGATGACGATTTTCATTGCGCATACGACTTTCTGCTTGCCGTTCGTCTTTTTGATGGTGCTTGCGCGCCTAGACGAATTCGATTTTTCGATTATTGAGGCCGCGCACGATTTGGGCGCAACTGAAAGGCAGACGATGATCAAGGTCATAATTCCGGCAATAATGCCCGGTATTTTTTCGGGATTTTTGATGGCTGTAACAATGTCGCTCGAAGACTTTGTTATTACGTTCTTTGTTTCTGGCCCTGGCTCAACCACACTGCCACTTTATGTTTATTCGATGATCCGTTTCGGAGTTTCTCCTGTGATTAATGCGCTTTCGTTTGTAATGATTCTTGTTACGATGATTATCGCTTTTTTCTTGAGGAACTTTCTTAAAACAATTGCTGCTTCTCATTAGCATCAAATTATATGGAGGTTACGTTCAAATGAAGAAACGTACATTTTCAGGTATTGTGCACTTATTTGCTGCCGCTGTTTTTATGCTTACCCTGTTTACAGGCTGTTCAAAAGATGACGGAAAAACACTTTATCTGTTCAACTGGACTTATTACACGCCTGATTCAGTCATAAAGCAGTTTGAGGAAGAATTCGGTGTAAAAGTAAAAGTTGACAGCTACGCCTCAAACGAGGAGATGTACGCAAAGCTTAAAGCCGGTGCAACAGGCTATGATATTGTCATTCCTTCTCAGGATTATGTTTCAATTATGATTAAAGAGGGAATGCTCAAAGAAATTGATCATACAAAGCTGACAAACAAAGGTAATATCAGTAATCTTGTTCTTGAAAAAGCAACTTACGACCCCGAAATGCGTTACAGTGTTCCATATTTTATGGGTGCAGCCGGAATTGCGGTAAACAAGGACAAAGTTTCAAATTACAGCAGAAACTGGTCAATATTTGCTGATCAAAAATTGAACCAGCGCATGAGTATGCTTGATGATATGCGCGAAGTTTTGGGTGACGCACTTATTTCGCTCGGCTATTCTGTAAACACAACAAATGATTCTGAACTTGCTGCCGCTGTTGAATTAATCAACAAATCCTGGAAGCCTAATCTTGTAAAGTTTGATGCTGAAGGCTTCGGCAAGTCATTTGCTTCAGGAGATTTCTGGGTTGTTCAGGGTTATGCAGAAGCTGTATTTGGCGAAGTGCCGGAATCAGACTGGGGCAAAATCGACTTCTTTATTCCGGAAGAGGGCGGCCCGATGTACATTGATTCGATGTGCATCTTGAAGAACAGCAAACACCCTGACTTGGCTATGGAATTCATCAACTTTATCCATAGACCTGAAATTTATGCGCAGTTCCTTGATCAGTTCGGCTTTCCTGCCGGTGTAAATCCTTCGGCCGCACAGTATATGCAGAAAAAAGCGCATTATTCTGTTGAAGAGCTTGCAAACTGCGAGATTAAGGAAGACCTTGCTGAAAATCTTGCAAAATATTCCACCTTGTGGGAACAAATCCGTTTTGAAGAATGAACGAACCCCGACGCAGACTCGCAGCGAAGCTCCTAGTGGCGTGCGGGGTAAAAAACAAAAGGGGCTGTAAAAAGCCCCTTTCTTTTTGTCTATTCAAGGCGGTAATCTGTGTTTCCCAAACCTGCATCAACCTTTACGGCGTGTCCATATAGTGTTTTATCCCAACCGGGAGTGTTTGATTCACAGAATTTGAAAAACGCATCTGAAACTACAATCGTTGAAATTGATTTGCCCGATGCTTTTGCTTCTTCAACGCTGTGCTGCAATTTTGATGCTTCATTAATAAGGTTCATATCAATTGCCATGTAAGTCTCCTATAAGAATCCGGTATTAGAATAAGCAACCCCGGATATGGATATTTAGGATTACAGATTGCAAAATCTGTATTATTTCCCCTCACAGTTGTTTTATTATAACACGGTATTATTCAGTTGTCATGTGTTTTTTTTCTAAAAACTCCAAAAACTTTAACGAAACAAAAAAAGCGGCCGCCGGTTTTAAAAACCAAGCAGCCGCCTTTTGTGCATATCCCTATGCAATGCAATAAATTAAAGCTTATGAATGAAGGCTCGTAGTCTTTACGATAACATCGTGTGCGCTGCCTTCGTTGATTGAAGCTTGAGAAACAAGCGTAAGCTTTGCTTTCTGCTGAAGTTCCGGAATTGTTACGGCGCCGCAGTTGCACATTGTATGTCTGATTTTGCTCATGCTCATCGTTACATTGTCATGCAGGCTGCCGGCATAAGGAACGTAAGAATCTACGCCTTCTTCAAAGCTCAGCTTGCTTGCGCCGCCCATGTCGTAGCGCTGCCAGTTGCGCGCGCGGTTAGAGCCTTCGCCCCAGTATTCTTTGACGTAGTTGCCGTTTACGATAAGCTTGTTCGTCGGGCTTTCGTCAAAGCGCGCAAAGTAGCGGCCAAGCATTACAAAATCTGCACCCATTGCAAGAGCAAGCGTCATGTGGTAGTCGTGCACGATGCCGCCGTCTGAACAAATCGGGATGTACACGCCGGTCTTTGCGAAATATTCGTCGCGGGCTTTTGCAACTTCAATTGTAGCTGTTGCCTGGCCGCGCCCGATGCCCTTCTGCTCGCGCGTAATGCAGATTGAGCCGCCGCCGATACCGATTTTTACAAAGTCTGCACCGGCTTCGGCAAGGAACATAAAGCCGTCGCGGTCAACTACGTTGCCGGCACCAACTTTTGCGTCTGGCCATTTTGCGTGAATGTCGTGCAATGCGCGGCGCTGCCATTCAGTAAAGCCTTCGCTTGAGTCAAGCGTCATTATGTCAACTCCGGCTTCAAGCAGTGCCGGAACTCTCTGCATGTAGTCGCGTGTGTTGATGCCTGCGCCTACGATATAGCGGTGCTGCTTGTCGAGAAGCTCAAGCGGATGCTCTTCGTGGCTTGCATAATCCTTGCGGAAAACCATGTATTTCAAGTTTTTGCTGCTGTCGATAATCGGCAGAGAGTTGAGCTTGTGCTTCCAGATAAGCTCGTTTGCTTCAGAAAGCGTAATGCCGTCTTTGCCTGTGATAAGCTCGCTGAACGGTGTCATGTATTCAGAAACTTTTGAGTTCATGTCCGCATAGCCGATTCTGAAGTCGCGGCTTGTGATTATGCCCTCAAGCTTGCCGTTCGGTGTTCCGTCTGCTGTTACAGCAACTGTTGAGTGGCCGGTCTTTTCTTTAAGGTTGACTACATCTTGCAAAGTTGAGTCCGGCCTTACGTTTGAGTCTGAAGTAACGAAACCGGCCTTGTGACCTTTTACGCGGGCAACCATTGCAGCCTGGTCTTCAATTGTCTGTGAACCGTAAATGAACGAAATGCCGCCCTCTTTGGCAAGAGCAATGGCAAGCTTGTCATCTGAAACAGACTGCATAACAGCCGAAACAAGCGGAATGTTCATCGTAAGAGAAGGCTCTTCGCCTTTTTTGAATTTAACTACTGGTGTTTTGAGGCTGACATTCTGCGGAATGCAGTCTGCTGAAGTGTAACCTGGAACGAGCAGGTATTCGCCGAAAGTGTGTGAAGGTTCTTCAAAGTAATACGCCATAAAATCTCCTTGCAAGCGCGCGTCTATATGAAATAGAGCAACTTCGAAGATTTTAAGCTAGTCTGAAATCATCGAAGAATGCTCTTCATTTACAGCTTAGATTTCAGTTTGATGTATAATTGACCGATTATAGCAAATAGCAAAAATTAAAGTCAATATATCTTGCTGAGGAAATTGAAAAATAATGAGCTTCTTTCAGCCGAAAATCTGCCTTACAAGCTGCTTGAACGTGTTGCCGCGGTCGAATTCGTTTTTGAACATGCCGAAAGACGTTGCACCTGGCGAAAAGACCACGACTGGCCTTGCTTTGTCTGAATAGCCGTCAAGCTCTGCTTTTAGCAAGCGCAAAAGCTCTTCTAGACTGCCGAAAGGTTCATGCTTAAGCACAGATGCAAGAGCTGCTGCGCTGGTTGCGTTCCCGCTTTTGACAGCATCAAGAAGCTTTTCTGTCGCCGTGCCTTCAAGCAGATAAAGCGACTTTAAATGATTGTCTTGAATGCTTTTATCAAGCGCGCTTACAAACGGCTCAAACGGACACTTCTTGTCTGTGCCGCCTGAAATGAGGATTACCGGCTCTTCAAAAGAGTTTAACGCCGCTGCCGCCGCTTCCGGCACGGTTGCCGCAGAATCGTTATAGAATGAAAAATCTCTGCCATTCGGCGAATTGTACTCAAAGAAGCATTCAAGCCTGTGCTCTATACCGCTGTATCTGCTCAATATTTCAGCTGTTTCTGCCGCGCTTACGCCCATAAGGCGCAGTACGGCGGCAGCCTTGAGCATGTTCTCTTTCATGTGCATTCCCGGCACTTTAAGCTTAGCGCAGAGCACCTGGTTTTCTTTGAGCGCGCCTGCTGAAAAATCTGATGCGCCGCCGGCTTTTTCAGCTGCTTCAGCATTTCTTGCGCATTTGAAAAGCGGCGTCGTAATTTCAGGCTCATAGAAAAAGCCCGAGCCGTCTTTTTCAAGCCAAGCGCCTGTGCGTTTAGCCAAAGATGCGCCGCCAGAAACCGCCGTGTCATAGAACACAACCTTTGCTTTAGTTTCGGCTGCAAAAATTGCGCCCCATTCGTCATTCGCCTTGCAGATTGTCACGTCAGATTCGGTCTGGTCTTTATAGATGAGCTTTTTGTCAGCTACATAAGGTTCCATTGCGCCATACCAGTTCTGGTGATCAGGCACAATCGTCGTCAAAACTGAAATTTTCGGCTTGAGCACGCCGCGCCCGCGCAAGTCTGAAAGCTGCCAGCTTGAAAGCTCAAGCACGACCGGCGTGTCTTTTGTGGTCTCTTCAAAAAATGTAAGCGGGCTAACCGTTATGTTGCCGCCCAAGAATGTGTTGAAACCGGCCTCGCGCAAGCCAAAATGAATTGCGCTGACTGTAGAAGACTTGCCCTTGCTGCCAGTTACGGCAATAATCGGCGCGGGGCTGAACCGCAAGAAAATCGACAAGTCTGTTTCAATGTGCTTTGCGGCGGCAAGAAACTTGTTGCCCTCAAATTTTACGCCCGGATTTTTGATTACGCAGTCGGCGTTTGCAAAATCTTCTATCTCGTGCTTGCCGAGAACAAAACGGATTCTGCTCATATCTGCGCCGGAAGCCTTTATCGCTTCAACCGAAGGCGCAAGCTCTGCTTCGGTTTTCATGTCTGTTATGGTGACGGATGCGCCGTGCCGCGCAAAGAACAGCGCAGACGCAATGCCGCCGCCGTTCAAGCCCAAGCCCATAACTGTTACGTGCTTTCCGGCTATGTCTTCAATTGATTTGAAAGCACATTCTGCGCTGTAAAAATGCTCGAAATTCATGTTCTGCTCGTCTTAAGTGAAGCGCGGCTCTTTGACCGCTCAATTGCAAGTGCCAGAAGCTTTTCGATAAGGTCAGGGTAGTGCAGGCCGGAAGCTTCGCACATTTTGGCGAACATGCTTATCGAGGTAAAGCCCGGAATCGTGTTTACTTCGTTTAAGTAAAACTTTTCAGTCTTTTTATCAAGGAAAAAATCGACACGGGCAAGACCTGTAAGGTCAAGCGCGCAGTAAGCTTTTTTTGCAAGCTCGCGCACTGTGCGGAACTGTGCATCGTCCAAATCAGCCGGAATAAGCAGCTGCGCGCCGTTCGGGTCATTGTATTTTGCGTCATAGTCATAAAAGCCGTGGCTTGAAACAATTTCACCCGGCGTGTATGCGGTAAGTTCAGCGTTGCCTGTCACAGAACATTCAATTTCGCGTGCGCTGATAAACGGCTCAATTAAGATTTTGTCGTCCCAGAGGAAGGCTTCTTTTAAGTTTTTGAGAAGCGTCTTCTTATCATCAGCTTTTGCGGCTCCAACTGAACTGCCGCCGCAGCACGGTTTTACAAAAACTGGATAAGTGAAATCGCGCTCGACGTTCTTGATGATGCTGCCGAGCGTTTCTTCGTTCTGGTATTCATAGCGGCGCACGCAGACAAACGGTACAACGGGCAGCCCGGCGTGAAGCCAAATCTGCTTCGTCTTTTCTTTGTCCATTGAAACTGCACTTGCCATAACTCCGCCGCCGACATACGGAATATCAGCTACTTCAAAAAGTCCCTGAATTGTGCCGTCCTCGCCAAAAGTACCATGCAGAACTGGAAAAACTACATCAACCGGCAGATTTTTAGCGCCAAAGCTTGAGCCGACTGTAATAAGCCCGCCTTCAGTGCCTCCGCCTGGAATAACAGAAACGACCATGTTTGTGTTCTGCTGAATTGTGAGAACCGCCTTTTTATTGGTCTTTATTCTGTCTAACTCATTTGAAGACTGCAAAAACCATCTGCCGTCTTTCGCAATTCCTATAAGATAAACATTATGCCTGTCAGTGTTTATATTCTGAACAACGGCTGTTGCCGAGCGTAAAGAAACTTCATGTTCACTTGATTTTCCGCCATAAAGAACCGCAATGTTCATAAAATATCCTCCAAAGCAGCTTTTGCCTCAGCAATTTCGTTGTAAGGCGTAGCTGTTTCATTATATATAATGGAATTTTCGTGGCCTTTGCCAAGCAGCAGCACGAGGTCGCCTTTTTTAGCAAGACTGAATGCTTTTCTGATGGCTTCCGGTCTGTTGTTGATTAAAAGCAGGTCTTTGCCTTCTGTTTTGTTTACGCAGCCTGCTGCAATTTCCTTTAAAATTGAAACTGCGTCTTCTTTACGCGGGTCTTCATCTGTCAGAATGATTATATCCGCATATTTTGAGGCTATCCGTCCCTGTTCCGGCCTTTTCTTGGTGTCGCGTTCACCGGCCGAGCCGAAAAGCGCAATTATGCGGCTGCCACGCCCATGAATGCGCTCTGACAGCGGCTTGAAGATTGTCTCAAACGAAGACGGCGTGTGTGCATAGTCGATAAGCACTTCAAAAGGCTGCCCTTCGTCAATTACGGTCATTCTGCCTGTTACCGGCTTGAGCGTGTTCCACCATTCTATGATTTTGCGCTCGTCAATGCCGCAAGACGCAGAAATCAAGATTGTCGCTGCGAGTGCATTATACACATTAAACGTGCCGTAAACTGAAAGCTCCGCCTGCTGCTCATAGAGCATTGTTGCATTTGCACCGTCTTTGTGCATACGCTTTATAACGCATGTCACGCCTGCGGCAGTTTCTTTTATTTCTTTTGCAACAAAATAGTCAGTAATTGACGCCGGCACGTTGGGATTTTCTTCTATAGAAAAGCCGACAACTTTTTTAGCAGTTGCTTCCGCAAAATAGCCTGCTGCCTTGTCATCAAGGTTTACTGCTCCAACCGGGTTTATCAGCTCCGGCTCTTTATTGCCGCAAAGAAGCTTTCTATGGTCATGTTTGTCTAGCGCCCTGAAAAGATTAGCCTTATCATACTTGTACTGTTCGTGTGTACCGTGGAACTCAAGGTGTTCGTGTGTAACGTTCATGAATGCCGCTTCGTCAAAAAGCACAGAACCGAGCCGGTTTGTTCTTACAGAAAGCCCGTGGGATGAAGACTCAACAACCGCATGGGTACAGCCGTTCTGAATCATTGCATAGAGCTTTTCGCAGATTATCGGAGCTTCAGGTGTTGTCTGGTGTTCCGGGTTCGGCATCGCCTCGCCGCCGAGCGAATATTCAACTGTAGAGATAAAGCCGCATTTTTTGCCTGCCTTGCGCAAAAGTTGCCAGATGAATGAAACAGTTGAGCTTTTGCCTTCTGTGCCGGTAACGCCGAAAATGACAAGCTTTTTTGAAGGAAAATCGTAGAATGCGTCGGCGACTGCTGCCATTACAAAACGGCTGTCTTTCACATGCAGAAAAGCAACTCCGTCTGCGCCTTTTTCAAGATTTTCCGGCAGTTCGTCTTGGTAGATTACGGCCTTCGCGCCGTTTTTCAGTGCAGATTCAATAAAGCGGTTGCCGTTCGTGTGTACACCGGGCAGAGCAAAGAAGAGAAAGCCCTGCTTTACGGCTCTTGAATCAAATGCAAGCCCTGTAATCTGAAGATTTTTATGACATGCCGGACATTCAATTTCTGCCGGCTCAAGTATTTGATTTAATGATTTTTGCATAAAAAGATATTAACGCAACTATGTCGGTTTTGCTAGTAGTATTCATAACAAAATATTAGCAGGCTTATTGTTTCAGAATTTTTGCACATATGTTACTATTTAACTATGAAACTGAATACAAAAGCCTTTGTCATTGTATTTTGTTTTTTTACTTGGCTAGGCTTTTCTGCCGAAAATTCGACTTATTCTCTTTCGACCTTGTTGTCCGGCTATCTTTCAAATGATGCTGAATTAAAAAAATTAGGTCTTGATATTCAAAAAGCAGCCCTTTCTTCAAAAATAACGGAAATAAATAACGGTTTTTCGATTACACTTGCTACCGGCACAATGACCTTTTCTTCTGTCAACGACAAATTAAGCTATAGCGTAAATCCCAGCGTCAAGGCAACTCTGCCGCAGGCAAACAATCTTTCGTTTTCAGCAAGTTCAGACATAAGCTTGAGCGCACTTGAAAAGACCATGCACAATACGGCACTGAGCCTCTCTGCCGATATTGTTTCCCCTGAAAAGGTAAAACGCGAAGTTACGCTGCTGCAGTCAGACCATGAGCTTTTGAATGCAAAACGCAAGTTTCAGCAGAGGACGCTTACGGTTGAAAAAGCCTTTTACAGCGAGCTTAAGCTTTTGTATGAAAATGCGCAGTCAATTTTCAGCGCGAAAAATACGCTTTATGACGATACTATAAAGTTTGAGCAGATTAAGTCGCAGGGTTATCTTTCTTCGTCTTCAACTTACAAACTGACAGAGATGAAAGTTCAGAGCGACGAACGCAGCGTTGCAAGCGCGACGCGCGTTTTTATCCATAACAAGGCGGTTTTCTATAAAAAATGCGGTGTCGCCAATCTTGAAGATACAACCACGCCGCTAAACTGCATTCCTGCCGTTGAAAGCGCGTCAACCTTTGTAAAGATAAAAGATTTTCCTGTTGAAGCGTATAAAACTATTGCTGACGCAGTCTGGACGCATGACATTAACAGCCGCTCAAGAAGTGCTGCCGAATTCGCTCTTTCTGCAAACAGCGGCTACACTTTCAAGAATACGCGTACAGATTCAGACTCTGTTGATGCCGGGCTTTCTGCTGATTTAAGCGGCTTAAAGCTTTCAACAGGTGTAAATGTGCCTGTAAACAGCAAAAAGTCTAAGCCGAGTGTTACGCTTTCTGCTACGGCAAGCCCGAATACAAGGCGCGTCTCTAAGCTTGAAAAACAGCAGAAGTCAATCGCCAACGAGCAGGAAATTATTGCTATTCAAAGTGCTTATGAAGCTTATGAAGAAAGCTGTGTTGAGTGCGACGAGAACCTCGACGATTTGCTCTGGCAGCGCAGCACGAACAAAGAAAACTATGACATGTACGACGCGCTCGAAAAAGATCTGCTCAAATGGTACAAAGAAGGCTACATTAAGAGAAGCGAATATCTTTCAGCCAAAAACAACAGGGATTTGTATAAGGTTAAATGCATAATAAGCGAGATTGAACTAATCATGTATAACAATACAGTTAAGCTGCTGTTCTATCATGATGAGGAACTTCAATAGGAATATAATTATGGAAAGAAAACGAAAAAAACGGAGCTTTTTCAAAGCTTTTTTTATAATCATTTTTATTTTAGCTTTAACCGGCGGCGGTCTTTTTGCTGCAAGAAAATTCCTTGCTGAAAAGAAAACTGAAAAAACAATTTATGTTGTTTCAAAAGAAGTTTATGAAAACGTAATTGAAGTTTCCGGCACTGTTGCTGCCGCAAAAGAGCAGAAGCTTCAGGCTTTAAGTTCCGGCACTGTAACGGCTGTTTATGTTAAAGCAGGCGACAAGGTAAAAGCAGGCGATGTTATTCTTCAGCTTGACGACACAGACCAGGTCTATAATCTTGCAAAGCACGACTTTTCTATGACAACAACGCGGATTTCCGGGGCGGCACGTGAAGTTAAATTAATGGAAACCGAAAGGCTTGCGCTTCTCAGAAAGGTGAGTGACCGAAAAGTTACTGCAACTTTTGACGGCGTAATTGCTGCGCTCGATGTTGCTGTAGGTGATTCGCTTGAAGCTAAGGACAATGTAGGCACGCTCGTCAATACAGATTATCTTACGGCAGAAGTTGAAGTCGCCGAAACAGATGTGCCTAAGCTTGTTGTCGGTCAGCCTGTAGATTTTACGTTTTCAGTTTATAAAGACAGGACAGTTAAAGGCTATGTGGTAAGCTGGCCTGCAATAGGCGAGGTAACTTCGCGCGGCGCAACTGTGGTAAAGGCAAAAATCCGCATTGACGAATATCCGCCGGAAATTCTGCCGAACTTTTCGTTTACCGGCAAAATTCAGATTAGCCCTCCGGAAGAGAACGTAATCGTTTCACGCTATGCTGTAGGCTATGATAACGGCGCAGCTTTTGTTGTGCTTGCAAAGACAAACGAGCGCCGCGCTGTTACGGTCAAGAATTACGGCAAAGACTATGTGAAAGTTTTGAGCGGGCTTGAAGGCGGAGAAGCCTTAATCGCGCAGAGCGAGCCGCCGGTTTCAGGCTGGAACAGAAACCGCAGCGCAATGCCGGGTGGTGCTATGCCAGGGATGGGCGGTATGTCAGGCGGCAAGATGCCGGGCAGCGGCTCTGGCGGTTCTTCGAAAGGTTCCGGCGGTGTACCGGGCGGAATGCCGAGAATGCCGGGAAAATGATATGGGCGCAACTGTAATTTCGATGAAAGACGTGACACGTGTCTATAAGATGGGCGACACTGAAGAACACGCGCTCCGCGGCATAAGCTTTAATATTACGCAAGGTGAATTCGTCGCGATAATGGGGCCGTCCGGCTCGGGCAAGTCTACATGCATGAATATGATTGGCTGCCTTGACCGCCCGACGGGCGGCATTGTCGAAATTGACGGTAAGCCGACCGAAAAGATGAGCGAGAAAGAGCTTGCCGTGCTGCGCAACAAGACAGTCGGCTTAGTCTTTCAGCAGTATCATCTGATTCCGTCTCTTACGGTTGTCGAAAACGTAATGCTTCCGCTGCGCTATCAGAAAATTGAAAAAAGCGAGCGTCTGCCGCTTGCAGAGGCTGCACTTGAAAAGGTTGCGCTTGTCGGCAAGATGAACTACCGGCCGCATGAATTGTCGGGCGGCCAGAAGCAGCGCGTGGCAATAGCGCGTGCGCTTGTTACAAGACCGAAAATCATTCTTGCAGATGAACCTACCGGCGCGCTCGACAGCGAAACTGGCAGGCAGATTATGGCGCTTTTCAACGAGATAAACGCAAGCGGTACTACAATCGTTATTGTTACACACGATCCCCGCGTCGGTGCTGCAATAAGGCGCTGTATTCACATTTTTGACGGGCAGATAAAGGCTGATGTTATGCAGACGCCGGTACCGTTTTCAGGCGATTCATTTGATTCAGCTGAAAAGCCGCGCATTTTGGCGCAACCGCAACACGTGCGAGCTGTTCAAGCTCAACCACCGCGCGCGCAAGCTGTACAGCAGCCCACGTCTGTGCAAACGCGCCCGCCAGTTGTGCCGTCCAAGCCAGCGCAAGTACCGCCGCTGCAGCCGATGCAAACCGCGCCTGTGCAAGTGCGCCCGCCGGCTGCACCAGCTCAATCAAGTGCACAAGCCGTGCAAGCATCGGCGCAAACAGCGCAAAAGCAGATGCCCGATTTAGGCTCGCTGCCGCCTGCTGCACGCAACGCATATTTGAACGGAATAATCAAATGATAGAAGATTTTATTGCCGCCTTACAGAATTTCGCGCGCAACAAGACAAGAACGCTTCTCTCGCTTTTAGGCGTAATTATCGGTGTTGCGTCTGTTATCGTAATTACAAGCATGGGCGCAAGTTCAACACAAGAAATTCAAGATACATTCGGTACATCAGGGCTTGATATGGTAAGCATTGGTTCTGGCTTTATGCGGCGCGGCAGTGCAAGCTCTACTTTGGTCTTTGACGAAGCTTTTAGAGAAGACCTTTTCGGTGCTGTTTCAAATATAAAGCACGTCTGGTACAAAAACAGCTTCAGCGCAACAATCGCAATTGACGACACAAGCTCAAGCATAAACTGCGTCGCAATAGAAACCGGCTATCTTGAAGCGTACAATTTTTACCTTGAATCAGGCTCTTTCTTCAATGTAACAGACAACGAAGAAGGTATGCAGAAAATAATTTTGAACCATGCTACAGCAGAGTCGCTCTTTCCAAAAGGCGACGCGGTTGGCAGCCATGTAATTGTAGTCAGTAACAACATTTCCTTCGGCTTTGTGGTATGCGGCGTGCTTGCAGAGCAGACAACCGGCATGGAAAACGGCGCGGCATTTGTTCCGCGCGGATTTTACTCAAAAAAGATTTCGCCAAATCCGCCGGCAGCGTCTGTTATAGTTCAGGCTGTTGCCGCAGATAAGACGCCGGCTCTTGTTACAGATATAACCGAATACTGCACTGCCAAAACAGGCTCGTCTTATTCAGTCAATGTGTCTTCTATGCAGACAATGATTGACCAGATGAGCGAAATCACAAACTCGCTCAGCGTAATGCTCGCAGGCATTGCGGCAATTTCGCTTTTGGTTGGCGGCATCGGCATTATGAACATAATGATTGTTACTGTAACCGAACGCTAGCAGGAAATCGGTATCCGCAAAGCTTTAGGGGCATCGCCTTTCGACATAAGACGGCAGTTTCTGGTTGAGTCTGCAAGCATAACGCTCATAGGCGGTGCAATCGGCATTATAATTGGTGTGCTTATAAGCTTTGCCGTGGAATATGTAAAAGGTTCTTCGTTTATAGTGAACATAAATGCCTGTATTATAGCCTTTGTGTTCTCTATGTTCGTCGGAATATTTTTCGGGCTGTGGCCTGCAATACGCGCGTCAAAGCTTGATCCGGTTATCGCTTTGTCAGGCGAATAAGGGCAAAAATTGTATAAAATTTTACTTTAAATATGTATCAATAAAAATTATTAGGATTTAATATATACCTATATGAAAAATGTGTTGAAAGATGAATTTTTTTCAAAAATAATACTTTCTATCTCTGTTTTTATTTGTGCTTCCTGTATTCTAATCTTTTTATTATGCGAAATTTTCGGACCTAATGATGAAACTTATGAAAGACACCTTTATGTGCAGCAGCTAAACAACAACTGGAAGATTACAATAGACGGAAAAGAACCGTTTACCGTAAATCTTCCGCAGAGACTTAAGCTTGCCCCAAATGCTAGGGTTGTGCTTGAAAAGAGGCTGCCCATGCACATTGCCGAGCATGAATGTCTTTTAACGCGCAGCTCGCGCCAGAATATGTACATATACATAGGCGGAATACTACGTCAGATGTATACCGCCGAAAAACTGCATTATTTTGCCATTGATCCGCCGAGTACAAACATTTTTGTTGAGCTTACTCCCGAAGATTCTGGAAAACTCATAGTTATAGAAATGTTCTGCTCGTCGCAGTATTCGGGCTTTTTGAATGAAGTAAAAATCGGAAGTTCTGCCGCTTTATGGTTTACCGAAATTGACAGCAACAGCTTTTCTTTTATTATAAACGCCATTATTTTTTCTATGGGCTTCTTTCTGCTTATTGCCTGTATTATTCTGCGCACCAAGCTGCATTATTTTTCAAACTTGATTTATCTTTCTTACGGCATGATTGGTGTTGCTGCATGGGGAATCTGCGAAAGCCGTCTGCGGCCTTTGCTTTTTAAGATGCCGTCTGTGCCGGGCGTTCTTGTGCTTGTGCTTTTGAGCCTTATGAGCATACCGGTCTTTACTTATTGGAACTGCATTCAGAAGAAGCGCTATACCGTACTGTACAACATCGTAAACACATATCTTGTTGCTGTATGTCTTACTCTGCTCGCTTTGTTTGCATTTAAAAAAGCTGATATGTTTTCGGGCTTGAATTTTATAATCTTTGGAATTGGAATCGGATCATTTACGCTTTTTGTAACAACTATAATTGAAGCTTTCCGGGGCAATGTGAAGAAATACAGCATTTCTGCAATAGGGCTTCTTGTGGTTACGGTTGCAGCTCTTATCGAAATAGTTTCAGAAACGCTTTCTGCCCATCCGTTCCCGCCGGGAACATGTCTGAGTATTTCGTTTCTGTTCTTTCTGTTCATGTCAATTATTCAGGGGCTTCATGACTTTATAAGAAACTTTGAGGCGCAGTTCAGACAGAAAGACGCGGTAACGCTCAAAACAATACAGACTATTGCCGGTGTTATTGATGCAAAAGACAAATATACAGGCGGCCACAGTTACAGGGTTGCAGTTTATGCTTCTATGCTTGCAAAAGCTTTAGGCAAAAATCAGGAATATGTGGACAATATCTATTTTATGGGCTTAATGCATGATATCGGCAAAATCGGTATTCCGGATCTTATTCTGAATAAAAGCGGCAAGCTCTCTGATGATGAATATCTGCTTATGCGCCAGCACACTGTTATTGGTGCACAGCTTTTGAATTATGTAGGAAACCTTGAAGGTCTTGGCGATGCAGTGCGCTATCACCATGAACGCTATGACGGCGAAGGCTATCCTGACGGGCTGCGTGCTACCGAAATTCCGGAAGTTGCAAGAATCCTCTGTATAGCAGACACTTACGATGTAATGACAAGTAACAGAGTTTACAGAACCAGACTTTCTGATGAAAAAGTCCGCGATGAGCTTTTGAGAAATTCCGGCACGCAGTTTGACCCTATTATGCTTGAAGCTTTTGTTGAACTTATCGACACCGGTAAATTAGTTCCGCTTACAGAAGACGGTTTTGAGGTTGACAATGATTTTGACTGCTCTGTTGTTATTGAGCTTCAAAAACACATGCAGCTTAATCCGCCTTCACGCCCGGAATTTTTGCGCATGATTATTTATCTTATGAAAATGAATGTGTGCAACAATATGCCGCAGTGTGTCGTTATTTTTTCTGCTGCTGCTAAGAATAAGACTGTGGCTGCGTTTGATGAATCTTTGTTTGCTTCTGAATTATTGAGCAAGGCAGTTTCGCCGTATCTGGCTAATTCAGATATAAGCACAGTATATGCACCTCTAAAAAGACTTGTTCTCTTTGCCGGAACATCCGTTGAAAAAAGAGACGCCAGAATTGAGTCTATAAAGGCAAAATTCATGTCACTTGTAGAAAACGAAGAATTTACCCTCTCATATTCCATCGTCTGCGAAAGCTCTGCCGGTGCAGACACAGAAAAATAAGCACAGAAACATATACAGGCGTATTCTGCCTCATGTCTTATCATGCGGACTGTCCGACGGACATGACGGAACAGCTTTCCGCAAAAATCAAATGCAAATAATGGATAAAAAACTTCCATATATATGTAGAGTATCTGTTTGACAATGCTCACTCCATGTGTTATCCTATATGCTGATTAGTTAGTTTGGAGGTATGGTTCATGAAAGAAACCATAATATGTTTAGTCCTCCTGCTGGCTGGTGTTATTCTTGGATGGATTATTCGCTGGCTGTATGCCAGATTTCAACTATCTGCGTCTGAACAAAGGGCAGAACGTGTAAAGCAAGATGCTATAAAGGAAGCAGAAGCTCAAAAAAAAGAAATTTTATTAGAAGCGAAAGATCAACTAATTCGGGAACGCAATCAGCAGGAGCGGGAAAACCGAGAACGCCGCAGTGAATTGCAGCGTCAGGAACGCAGAATTCTTCAGAAAGAAGAAGCTCTGGAAAAGCGTGTATTTGCGTTGGATAAGCAGGAAAGCGAGTTCGTGGAGCGCGAAAAAGCGATTTTTGCGCGGGAAGAGACTCTTTCTAACGAAGAGGAAAAGTACCGGCAGGAACTTGAACGGATTTCCGGCTTGACGGCGGAAGAAGCTAAAACCTTGATTATCAAGGATTTAGAGAACGATGCGAAAAGAGATGCGCAGGTTCTTCTTAATAAAGTGGAACAGGAAGCGCAGCTTTCGGCTGAGAAAAAAGCAAGAGACATTCTTGTTGCAACAATTCAGCGCATAGCAACTGAAGTTACGGGTGACATTACTGTTGCGACTGTATCTCTTCCAAGTGATGAGATGAAGGGCCGCATCATCGGCCGCGAAGGCCGCAATATCCGTACGCTTGAAACTTTGACAGGTGTTGACATCATCATTGATGATACGCCGGAAGCTGTCGTTATTTCATGCTTTGACCCTGTTAGAAAAGAAATTGCAAAAGCTTCTCTTGAACGCCTTATCACAGACGGCCGTATTCATCCGGCACGCATCGAAGAAGTCGTTCAGAAAGTTACGCGCGAAATTCAGCAGAAGATTTACGAAGAGGGCGAGCGCGTTCTCTTTGAACTTGGCATAAACAACATCAACCAAGACGGCGTGCGCGCTCTTGGCCGGCTTTACTTCAGAACGAGCTACGGTCAGAACGTGCTTGTGCATTCAAAAGAAGTTGCCGCCATTGCAGGAATTCTTGCCGCCGAAGTTGGTGCGGACAGAAACCTTGCAAAACGTGCCGCCGTGCTTCATGATATCGGCAAAGGTGCAGAAACTGATTCTGACCAGAACCACGCAGAAGTCGGCATGGACTTGGTACGCCGCATGGGCGAAGACCCGCGCGTTATAAACGCAGTTGGTGCGCATCATAACGACATTGAGCCTACGAGCATTGAGGCTGTAATCGTTCAGATTGCAGACGCTATTTCGGCTGCCCGTCCGGGTGCCAGACGCGAAACAATGGATAATTACGTTAAGCGTCTTGAAAACCTTGAGCAGATTGCGGAAGGCTTCAACGGTGTTGAAAAGGCTTATGCAATTCAGGCTGGCCGTGAATTGCGCGTGCTTGTAAACAACGAAAAGATTCCTGACATTGAAGTTAAGGACTTGGCGCGCTCAATCGCAAAGCAGATTGAAACTGATTTGCGCTATCCTGGCCGCATAAAGATAACGATGATTCGCGAAACACGAATTATCGAATACGCTAGATAAGATTAGCGCTAAAAAAAAGCCGGTTTTGAACCGGCTTTTTTTTGGTTTGTTGACTAAAAAGTTCTGTCATGCTGAATTTTTTTGCCTTCAGCGACTTTCAGCTCAGCATCTGCACTAGCTATAGTGCTGAGATTCCGAAACAAGTTCGGAATGACATTCTAAAAGAAGAGGAACTTCTTCTTGCGCTGCGTGTTGAGCTTTTTGCTGATTTTGGCGATGACCTTGTCAGCATCTTTGTAGTCAATCTGGCAAGTGCCAACCTGATGATGTCCGCCGCCGCCATAAGAAGCGCACAATGCGCCGATGTCTGTCTTGCAAGTTCTGTTCAAGACGCTGTAGCCGATGGCGATTGAAACGTTCTGCTTGTTTCTGCCGTCTACAATCCACATTGAAACATTCTGCTCAGGGTACAAGCTGTAAATGTAAAAGCGGTTTCCGGCGTTTATCGTAGAAACGTTGCGCAAGTCTGTGATGATTACATTGCCTTCAGTGCGTGTGTGCTCTTTGAGCATTTTGTCAAAAAGCTCGGTCTGCTCATTATAGCATTCAATGCGCTCTTTTACGTCCGGCAGTTCAAGAATTTCTTCCGGTGTTTTGACCGCACATTCGCTCAAAAGCTTTTCCATCAATGCAAGGTTAGAAACCTTAAAGTCTCTAAAGCGGCCTAAGCCTGTGCGCGGATCCATTATAAAGCCGAGCAAGATGCCGCCTTTCGGGTTGTGGATTTCATCTGCCGTAAGCTGGCCTGAATCAACTTTATCGCAGGCTGCAACGAGCTCTTTGTAGTTTGGCAGTTTTTCGTCGCCGCCGTAATATTCGTAGATTACGCGCGCACAAGATGGCGCAAGCTCGCAGCGCCCTGGAATTTCAACCTTATGTGCCTGGCTGAATTCAGATGAGTGGTGGTCAAACCACATGCCGCAGCCCTGCATGTAAGGAACATTTGCCAGAACGTCGTTTTGTGCTATCGGAAATTTTCCGTCCTGTATATCTTTAGGGTGTACAAAAGTCCATGTGTCGATGATGCCTAATGTTTTAAGAAGCGCACCGCAGACCAAGCCGTCAAAGTCAGAGCGTGTAACTAATCTCATTCATTTCTCCTGTTTGAGCATTGCAAATGCTTTATAAATAGTTTATATCAGCTTTGAAAAAAAGACAAATTTAAAGAATGATAAATGTTGTACTTTCTGCGGTTGTATAATTTTTAGACAGGTGCTTTTCTTTGCCCGCATAAAGAAAAAGAATCTTGGTGTGCTCCGGTTCAGGCGGAACGCTATCGCTCAACGGATTTATGAGGAATTCTTCATATTCTGAGCAGGCGTAGCTTATGCGCGTGCTGATAACTTTTGTGTGCTTGTGCAGAGCTTCGGCGTGGGCATTTTTGTCGTAGCGGCTTACATACCAGGGCGCAAATGTGCTTGTCTTTGCGCGGCGGATATAGTCGAAGCGCAAGAATTCAAGCGCATATAGCGCTGTGAGTTGCAGCTCTTCTTCTGTTTGCGCGTTTGTTACAGCCGCGCCCGCTACATCGAATTCAGCTGCAATGCGCTCTGAAATCTTGTGCGAAACGCTGAAATAAATCGGAATGAATTCCGCAAGCAGTGCGAACCAGTCTGCGGTCTTCCTCAAAAGCTGAACGCCGCCCCTGTTTTTGTTGATAAAGTGTGCAAATTCAAAGAAAAAGCAGAAAAGCGATGTTGAATCAGTTAAAAACCTGATTGTAAAGCGGAAATCCGGGCTGTTGTAGAAAATGTCGGTAAGCGTTTCAACATCTTTTAAAAGCAGAATATCTCTGTAGGGCAGGGCGGGCGTTTGCAGCACTTCATACGGCGGAATGTGCATAAACTGCCAGCCCGGTTCTTTTGTTGTTTCTGCAATCGGTGCGCCCGAAAGCACCTTCAAGAAGCCGAGCTGCAACTGTTCGCCTTTGAGTGCTGCAACATAATCGTAAGAATGCCCGAAAGAAATCAGATTTTCTTGTGGCAGACCTGCAATCAAATCAAGATGCACGTGAATGTTCTTCGGTATGCGTCGGATGTTTCTGGCAATTGATTCAACGTCTGGGGAACGGTTTACCGCTTTCAGCGTTTCCGGGTTCGTGCTTTGAATGCCTACTTCAAATTGAATCGCACCGGCCGGTGCTTTTGCCAGCAGCTCAAAAGATTCTTGGCACAAATTGCGCGCTTCAATTTCAAAATGGAACGCCGTCTTGCCGTTATGGTTTTCGATGATATATTGCCAGATTTTAAGATAGTGGCTTGGCTTCAGATTAAAGGTTCTGTCAACAAATTTTATCAGCCTGAAACCTTCGGCCATAAAATAGGCAATTTCTGCAAGAACGCGCTCAAGCGGCAGCGTGCGCACTTTCTTGTCTATCGAAGAAAGGCAATAAGCGCAGTTGAAAGGGCAGCCGCGCGAAGATTCGTAGTAGACGATGCAGTCTTTAATGTCAGCACGCTCTTCAAACGGCGCATTCGCATAAACAAACGGAATATCTTCGAGCGGCACAGGCAGAAAATCGCCGGAAAAGCTGCCGTCTCTAAAAAAAAGCCCTTTAACAGAAGAAAGCGCATCAACGAAGCCGCCGCTTTCAGTTTCTGCAAGTTTTATCAGAATGTCTGCAACCGGCCGCTCGCCTTCGCCCTTAATGATGAACGACGGCGCATCGCACTTTTCAAAGACGGTGTTACTCTGGTAAGAGACTTCCGGTCCGCCGAAGCCGATTATCATATCCGGGAAAATCTGCTTTATTGCTTCGGCAACGGTGTAAGTAAGGCTGCAATTCCATATATAGACTGAAAATAGCAGCAAATCTGGCTCTGCGCCGTCAAAAGCTTCCGCAATGCATCGAATTATTTCTTCTGCGCTTTGGTTTATGCTCTGCTCTTTTACGCGAAGTTCAAGCTTGCCGTCAAGGCCGCGTTCTTTTAGCTTTTTCGCGCCGTATGTGCAGAGGCTTCTTATCGCAAGGTTGGTGTGGTTATATCTGGCGTTCAGCGCGCAAAAAAGCACTTTCTTCATCAGCAACAATCCTTGCCGAACCAGAATTTCTTTTCGATTGTATCGTTGAACGGTTCAGAAAAACGGCTGCCCGCGCTTTTATTGGCGAAATCTTCGGCGGTTTTGATTATGCGCGTTGCCGAAACTGAATCTTGAAAGCGCAAATCGACAATCCATGTGTCAATCTTGTGCCTTAAAATGTTGAAAGCTTTTGCGTTTGAAACAGGCTTGGCACTGAAAAGCCCTGAATAAAAGCCTTTGCGCTTAACTGCGCGGAAAGCTTCGTCTGCTGAGCCTTTGACCGTAAGCTGTTTTTCACACTGCTCGATGCATGTTCTGTCGCAAGATGATTTTGTGCAGCCCGTAAGGTTGCGGAGCAAGCACTGTCTGCTCTGCATTAAAAGTTCTTCTGAAAAAAGCGGGTAGAAAAGCTTTACATTTTGCGGAACTTCCAAATTACTTATGGCTTCGTATGAAATTTCTATAGAAGGAACAATTGCGGCTATGCCCAAAAGCTTTGCATAAGCCTGAATGCTCATGCTGTTTGCGGCGTTGCAAAAGCTGCCGAGAATTACGCTGAAACCGGCTTTTTGTGCAAAATCTGCAAGTCCTGTGTTCTCGCACCAGACTTGGCGTTTGTGCCCGCTTTTTGCAGCTGCAAGCGTTTCAAGACAAGCTTTTGCAGCGTTAAAATCTTCTTCAAAGAGAATGCTCTGAAAATGCGGTATGACGTTTTCGTTTTCGGCTAAGAATTGCTGTGTTTCATCTGAAATAACAAGCGGCAGCTCAAAAATGACAGTCTTTTTTGCTTGCAGCAAGTCTGCCGCTTTGCTTATGCTGCTGCAAAAAAATGCAAGCTTCGGTGTTGCGGCGGCTGCGCTGTTTGTGCTGTCTTTGGTGTGTGAAAAATCTTGCAAATCAGACCAGTAAATCTGGATTGCGTTTGGCTCAAACTTGCAAGCTGCGGCTTTTTCAGCTTTTGATAAATTTTCAGCAAGTTTCTGCGTGCCGCGCCGCCTTAGCTCGTTAAGTTCCGGCAAGGCAATAAAAAGCCCAGCTTCAAGTTTTGCCGCATCAAGCTTTTCAAGTGCAAAAATTGTGCCGCCAAGTTTGCCAAGCTTCTGGCGCAAAGTTTCTTCGTCAAGACCGTGCTTCGATGCTTTTTCAAGCACGGCGTCGGTCTTTTCTATAACAAAAGCACCATCTGCCGAAAATTTGCAGACAAGCTGCTCGTTCAGCTTGCCGGAAACTTCGATAGACAGCGGAACGGTTAAAGGCTTGAGCGCGTCAAGCTTTTGCTTGAGGTTCTGCGCTTTAATTGCAGGGCTTGATTTGTAGACAATCTGCCCTTTTTCGATTCTGCCGTTAAGTTTGCCGGTAATCTTAATCTGCGCTTCTGAAACATCAGATGCGCCGTTCTGAAAAGCTTTGCAGACTTCTGCATTGCAGATGAAGCGGCCGTCTTTCGTCTTTATCAAGAGCCGGTCGTTTTGTTCGAGTAGGGCAGAAGCACCGCCCGCACTGCCGATGCTTTTTCTGCTGTCTGTGCTAATCATGCTGCCGCTAATTTTCAG
>JAEEGK010004993.1_pt1 | contig 32182 bp, 22 predicted proteins | sample 8958771 | NCBI WGS metagenome assembly JAEEGK01 (sample SAMN16246547, study PRJNA631951) | gut metagenome | biome: gut microbiome; feature: rumen; material: SC-attached | host: Bos | place: Iran: Karaj | collected 2018-10
CCCAGTTCGAGAAGAGCGCTAAGTTGGCCGGTATCATCAAGAAGGCTATGATATATCCTATAGCGGTTATAACTGTTGCCTTAGTAGTTTTGATAGTTATGGCAGTTGCTGTCGTACCTAAGTTTGCTGATATGTTTGCTGATATGGGTTCGGAACTTCCCGGAGCGACTAAGGCGGTTATGGCATTGGCAGATTTCCTAATGAACAAGTGGTGGTTACTTATCATCATAGTAGTGGCAGTAGTCGTGGGACTAAAGATGTTTGGCCAAACCGAAAAAGGCAAGACTGTATTTGGCACCATAGCTGTAAAAGTACCAATCATCGGTCCTGTAAATATAAAGACTCAGTCAGCATCATTTGCTAGAACTATGAGCACGCTTGTATCATCAGGTATGGGTATATCCCAGAGTCTTGAGATATGTGCGAAGGCTATGAAGAACATCCTGTATAAAAATGCTTTGATCAAAGCAAAGCAGGAAGTAGAACAGGGCGTAAACTTATCAGTACCTATCAGACGTGCGAAGGTATATCCTACACTGGTACCTAATATGATAGCTATTGGTGAGGAAACAGGTAATATCGAGCAGATGCTTGATAAGGTAGCAGAGTACTATGAAGAAGAAGCGGAACTTGCTACACAGTCCATGTCGGAACTTATGCAGCCTGTCATCATAGTAGTACTTGGTGGTATAGTAGGATGGATGGTACTTGCTATGTATTCACCGATGATCAATATGTACGGTGACATTGGAAATCTGTAATTTAATATGATCTTATATCCCGGGGGATTCTTTAGGTGAGTGGTAAAGAAAAAGAAGGGATTGGAGATAAAACAATAACACAAAACAAAAGGAGAAAATGTTATGAAGAAAATGAACAACAAAGGTTTTTCACTGGTAGAACTTATCGTAGTAGTTCTTATCATGGCTATCATCGCTGTAGCTCTTGCACCTCAGGTTATGAGATGGGTTGAGAATTCAAGAAAGTCAAACGACATTGAAGCTTACAATGCACTTATTAGTGCTGCTAATGTAGCTGGTACTGATGAAGCTGTTTTACAGGAAATTGGAAGTGCTACAGTTACTGTTTCTTTTGGAACAACCGGAACAACTTTCACTACAACAAGTGGAACTACAACTGCTCTTGTAGCTAACATGACAAGAACATTACCTGAATTAGCTACTGCTACAGATTACAAGACTCAGTCACAGTGGACCGGTAGTGCACATCAGCCTGCATTCACATTTACAATTGCTGTTGACAACGTAAATGGTATCAAGGTTACTAAGACTAACGCTCCTGAGAAGGATTTCTCGTAATCCAGTATTGATTTACAGAGTATTTTTTGAAATCGATTTATAGTAAAAATTCCGGCCCAGGTGGGGAGACTTGGGCCGGGGTATACGGTAAAGTTCTTACCGGAGAAAGATTTTTGTAGTTACGTAGTACAAAAATCAAACATAACAAATAATAAGCCTTTGCGTCACTCAAGACAGAGATATCCTGTTGACCCGCAAAGGCTTTTTTTGTTAAATAAAAAATTGAACAATTTATGAACAAATTGTAAATAAATCTTGCAATCATAAAAAAAAGGTGTTATACTCAAATATGGGGAGTAATACCGTTTTCTACTTATTATGAAAAAAAGGAGTGGAGTGGAACATGAAGAAAGACAATAATGGTTTTTCGTTAGTGGAAATGATTGTAGTAGTACTGATTATTGCAATAATTGCCGTGGCATTGGCGCCGCAGGTTATAAGGTGGGTTGAGAATTCTCGTATAGCGAGTGATCTTGAAACGAAAGAGGGTATTGAAAAAATGTGTCAATATGCTCTAACAGATGAAGATATATTTAAAGAAGTTAAAGATGGGGGATATACCATTACTATTGAAAAAGATTCTACAGGAACACATGTTACATGTGCATCAACTAATCCTTCTGCCAGCCCGACATTTTGGGATAAATTTTTTGAGATGGGTGGTTATGCAGATCTGAATGACTTTGAAAGTTCTGTTGTGCTTAAAAGTACTCCGGTTGCGGCTCCTAAAATAGAATTAATAGTATATGTATATGAAGATGGACATACATATAGTACTTTAACTGGATTTGCGAGTGCTGAAATCGAAGACTGAAATAATGCAATTTTCTGAATACTAGTAAATAAAAAAGGATATAAAGACTATGTTGCTTACACTTTTTTTATATTTTGTTGTTTTTATATATGGTATTATTGTAGGGAGTTTTTTAAATGTATGCATTTTAAGAATGCCCATAAAGCAGACTATTGTTTCAAAAAGATCACATTGCATGACATGCAATCATACATTGGCATGGTATGACCTTTTTCCTCTTTTTAGTTACCTTTTTTTAAGAGGAAAATGTAGATATTGTGGCACTAAGATAAGTAAGCAGTATCCGATTGTAGAGTTTATAAATGGGGCAATGGCAGTTCTTTGTTTTGCTTTTGCTGGATTTAATGGTGACACATTAAAAAATATTAATACAATTGTCAAAATATCTGAAGAACATATGGTACTTGATTGGGCAGCATCTGTTTATGATATTGGAGTTATTATACTTAGCTGTGTACTTTGCTCGGTATTGATAGTAATCTCTGTTATAGATTGGAGGACATTTGAGATACCTGTAGGAGCTAATATTGTAATACTTGTACTGGGCCTTATTAAACTTGTAGCATTGGGACTTGTAGATAGTAGATATTACAGGATATATTGTGATCTGATAGGAAAAGAACCCTCGTTATGGGAGACAATATATGCTCGAGGTCGTGTAATGGAACTTATCATAGGATTCTTTGCGGTGAGCATACCTCTGGCAATCATATACTATGCATCCAAAGGTAAGGCTATCGGAGGCGGAGATGTAAAGCTGATGGCTGTGGCTGGACTATTCCTCGGATGGAAACTTATAATAGTGGCGCTTATAGCAGGATGTCTGTATGGCAGCGTGATCCATATTATCCGAATGAAGGTGTCGGGCGAGGGCAAGCAGCTGGCTATGGGACCATATCTTTCTGCGGGTATAGTGACAGCTATATGGTTTGGAAAGGACATCATAACCTGGTATTCAGGATTCTTTAAATAAAAGGGTGTAGAAATTGTAAGGAGCGTCCGATATATCATATAGGAAATCGGATGCTACTTAAAATAAACTTTCTGACAATAGTTATTGTTGTGCATAGTGGAGAAAATTAAAGCGTTATATATAAAAATTTTATACAATTTTTTTTTAGTGGATTACGAATAAAAGCACGATTTGACAAGAAAAAATCAATAAAATCTATGTACATTTTGATAAAAATGTGATATAATTTTGATGATAAAATATCACCATTGGGGCTATAGGACTTTCCGTAGCCTTAAAAGTGTTATAAAATAACCCAGTGCTTATAAGGGATTTGGAGGAGCGTAATGGCTGTAACAAAAGTACTAAGTATTGAAGTTACGGATGTTGTTACCAGAGTCATAGAGGTAGACTATGGTAAGAAGGATCCGGTCATTCACAAGGCTATCGTATTTCCGACTCCGGAGAAGACAGTCAGTGATGGCGTAATTGAAGGCGTAGAAACCTTTGCTAAGGAGTTCCAGAGACAGATGCATGGTTTTGGAACCAAGAATGCAGTATTTGCACTTGCTTCTAACAAGGTGATGAGCCGTGAGGTGAGTATACCTGATATGAAGGATGACCAGATAGCTGACTTCATCCAGAATCAGAAGAGCGAATACTTCCCCATGGATACTTCCGGACACACCATAGTACATCGTGTGCTTGGAAGAGACAGGGACCAGAAACAGATCAAGATTATCGTCTATGCTGTACCTCAGAAGCTGGTTGCCAACTATCAGTCCTTTGCAAGCCTGGCAGGGCTTAATATTGTCAGCATAGACTATAATGGTAATGCTATCTACCAGTGGTTACAGAATGACAGCCACAGGCAGATGGACATGTACCTACAGATCAATGAGAGAAGCACGCTGTTCACAGTGCTTGAGAACAGAATGTATGCATTACAGAGAAATATCAATTTTGGTGCGTATGCATTGTCAGACCGACTTATACAGAGCGGATATTTTGATAATGAGATAGCTGATCATGCACTGACCAGAGCTGATGCACTGAAGAAGCTTACAGAGGAAGAATTTGTATTCCCTAGTTTCTCGGCTATAAAGCTCAGCGAACCGGATTCAGAAGCTGCAGAGAGACTACATAGCGCTAAGGAAATGGTAACCGAGGGCTTAAGGCAGCTTCTTGGCAATCTTTCTCGAGTACTTGAGTACTATCACTCAAGAAATCAGAATGCAGAACTTAACACTATATTCGTAGGCGGATGCGGCGCAAGGGTCAAAGGCCTTAAGGCGTTCCTTGAGAATGAATTCTCAGGGGTAGAGGTTGTAACTCTTGATCACTTGCCCGACGTTAAGATAAGTTCGGCTGTAAGTAAGTCCGGTATCAACACATCTGAACTTACCGCATGTATCGGCGCTGCTGAGAAGACACTTACATTTGTAACTGTATCTAAGGAAGCCAAGGCAAATAAGATGATATTTGTCGGTGTTATAATTGCCATAGCCGGTTTAGCAGGAGCTATTGTACTTGCGTTTATGGGTAAAGGTAAGTATAACCAGCAGGTTAATACAAGAGACAGGCTGGATGTAAAAATACAGGAAATCGAAGCATCCGGTATAGAGAAAAAAGAAGCGGAATACAATGCTGCAAGAGAATCTGCTAATAAGGTTATTGAATTCCATAATAGCACATACAGGAGCAACGAAGAATGGAATGATGTGCTTCGTCAGATTGAACAAAATACTGTAAGTTCGATGTCTGTTTCCGAAATGTCGTCGGATAAAAATAGAGTGGTTTCGTATATTTCAGTTTCATCAAAAGAAGAAGCGGCAAAACTGATATTACAATTCCAGAAAATACCCTATTTTGAATCTGGACGTTTGTCAGCTATCAAAGAAGATATATCTGAAGATACGGGTTTACCGTTTGTTACTTTTACACTTGCTAATCAGTATAAGGAACAGTATGTCAATCAGGATATTAATGGTGATGGCAAGATTGATGCCAGCGATGATAAGAATGGCGATGGCGTTATAGACAAACTTGACCTTTATGGTGATGCAAATTTTGACGGCGTAACGGATATTCGTGATATTATTGTTGCTGAAAACAAGATCAGAGCTGAGCTTCGTTCCAAGATTGAGTTTGATATCAATAACGATGGCAATGTTGATGCTGATGATGATATTAACAAGGATGGCGTTATAGATGATATCGATAGGGATCTCTTTGCTAGGATTGAATATTTAAATCTTGATGCTATCGGTGACTTCAATAATGATGGTACAGTAGATATGCTTGATGCAGTTGATTATCTAGCTATGCAGGATGAAATAGCTGCTGCAGCACAGATGGGAGGTCAGCAATAATGAAAGGAAACGAATCAAAAATACTTTTGGGTTCATTGGTAATTGCGCTCCTTTTAGTTGCAGCGTCATACAAGTTTTTCTATTCTGAAGATGTAAAAAAAGCTGAACAGCTTCAAGCCGAGATAAATCAGAAAACTGAGAGGTTAAATGAACTCAATCAGAAAAATGCTAACCGTGCACTCTATGAGTCAGGTATTGCTGATTCCAAGAACATTATAGAAACTGTACTTTCTATTTATGGTCCTGGAAATTCACCTGAAAAATCAATCATGATGATAGTTGAAATGTGTAAGATGACGGGCGTTACTGTTACAGACATTGCGTTCACTGACAGCACCAATGTTTATTCCAGTGAGAGCCTAAGTGAAAATGGAGAACCTGAAACGCAGATTTTTCAAGGCAGTCTGACATTGAACATCATTAGCGGATATACGCAGCTAAAGAAAGTAATGGACTACGTGAATTCTTATCCTGAGAGAATGAATGCCGAGAGCTTTTCTGCAGAATTTGATGCTGAGACAGGACGATTGAAAGTAACCATGAAAATCAATCTTTTTAGTGTTAAGGATGATAAACATGAATATGTAGCGCCTGTTGTTGAAGATATTGAACTCGGAAGTACTAATATTTTTAAAACATTAGAAGGTGAAACGCCTGTGGAAGGTGGAGAAGGTGAAGACGGCGTTGGAGGCGAAGAAACACAAAAATCAAATGGCCTTCCAATAGCTTCAGAGACACCTGATGAGGAATAATCATTGTCAATATACTCTGCCTGCGCACTGTAAAAAGTGCGCAGGCAAGAAGTATATATAAGTTACAGGTGCTTTTCCGGTGGAACATTAGATGGAATGGTTCAGCGGAAAGGTAATTGTTGAAACAAAGGGGAGTATAATTAGGGAGGAGAAATTATGAAGCAAAGGAGAAAACTAACAGCCATGCTTTGGGCACGTCGCTTTAGGAATGACAGAAGAGGATCAACGCTTATTGAAGTAATTGTCAGTGTACTGATTGTCGGAATTGCTTTTGTTCCATTGATGGTAGGACTTAATGCTGCATTAAAAGTAAACAAACAGACTGAAAACAATTTGAATGCTGAAAATGTGGCGGTTAATATTATAGAAGTTTGCAAGACTTATGGGACTAAAGGATTTGCTAAATTAAAAGCAGATGAGGATATTGATTCTACGACAGGTATTACAACGGTTTTTACAGGAGCTTCACTTGAATTTAATGACCCTGATCCTATAACATATACTATCAATGGAATAAAAAGTGGCACAAACGACAGAGAATATTCTGCAAGAATAGTTTTTGAAGATATAGATGAAAACCAAAATGATTTTTCCGGGTATGCTTCGGTTGATAGTTTGGAAAAAGCAATAGTTGTCAATTTGGCCGATGATAGTTTTGATTACGTAATTAATCAATTTGTCGCACAGGCCAATGCCACGGGAGTAGCAGAAGATAATGTTGATGCACTTTCTGTGGAAGACATGAAAAAGAGTTCTAATGTGCCTAAATGGTTAAGCAGAGAGATTCATATTTCAATTGTGGAAGATGAGGGTAAAGTAAAGGTAACCAGAAAAATAGTATATATAGCTAATAATAATACTATTGATGGCAAGTATCCTTTTAGAACCAGTTCTTATACACCTACACCGGTTATAACGCAACCGGACACAAAGGAATATGTTGAAGTTCCTGAAATGGCAGTACTGAATTATAAACAATTTAAGGATAAAGAAAAAAAGGATTTAAATCTTGATAATGGTCATGGAGACAAGATTATTATAGATAAGGCTGTTACAGGGGCAATGAAAGTAATTGCTCTTTCAGAAAACGGGCAAACCTTAAAAAATAAGGGATATAATTTATATTTCGATGCGCATGATTCTGTGGATGATTTAACACATGTGTATTCAAATTTGAATTTTATGGGTACATATTGTGAGGAAGACCCTTCATTTGGCAGTGCTGACGAAAAAAATACTACAATTATGAGGAATATTACGATAACTGTATCGGATGATAGAGGGGAAGTAGTAGCAACTAAAAAATCAACTCTTATTGACGCAAAATGAAAAGGAGTGTGAACAATGAACAGTAAAAACAGTGTTTTAAAAAACAACAAAGGTGCTTCGCTGGTGCTTGTAATTGTAGCCATGATGTTTGTTGCCATCATAGCGTCTATTGTGCTTACTCTTACTGTTGGCAATAACAAGTCGGCTAAAGCTACGATTGATACTTCTGACAATTTTTATGCTTCAGAAAGCGTTCTGGACGACCTTAACATGTATTTAAAAAAGTTGGGTACTGCAGCTGCAACAGAAGCATATGCGGCTACGTTGGTGGAATGTTCAGATCCGGCTGCAATGAAAACCTATTTTGAAAATCAGTATGCCGAAAAACTTGCAACGGTTATACAGACTCAGGTGTTAGATGTATATTCCGGTCCTTTGGGGGCAGATAATAAATATACTTTAGACACTGATTTTGTAAAAAATCAGGTTGCTTTTGCGGAAGTTAATGATCTTATTAAAAATGGATTAATCAGTATAAAATATGAAGAGTTTGACACAAGCTCTTATCCTGCTGTTCTTAGAGGTGTAGAAATTTCTTATATTGATGAACAAGGTTTTGAGAATACTATTAAAACAGATATTATTTTTAAAGCTAATCTTCCTAAAACGGGGGAGATAGGAAGCTTTTCACCGTTTAGTTATGGAATAGATCATTTTGTAATGATTTCAGGTGCAAGTATTAATCCGGAAAATAAATTATTAGCTCAAAACATTACGGGAAGTGTGTATGCACTAAATAATATAAATATAAAGACAAAGACGGTTATGGATGGTGCAGGTACTACTGACTGGGTTAATTTTAATTCGCAGTATGTAATTGCTGGAAAGAATATTAATGTAAATGGACGATTAAGTGTTGCACCTATATACTTGACAAATCTTAGTGAGTCAGCTGAAGTTTGGTGCGATAATATTTATGTTACTAAGAAAGATGCAGAGGTTTCAACCGGTGATTCTACTCAAGATTTGGATACGGATATTTACTTAAAAGGAAACCTTGAACTTAATGGAAAAGAAGCAAAGTTTACTGCTGTAAAGGGAGATTTTTATGGGTTTAGCAGTTCGGATGTGACATATTATAATCCCACATCAGGCACAGAAAAACCTAAGAGTAGTGCTATTGTTCTCAATGGACTGGGGGCAAAGCTTGACCTTTCAGGACTTAGCACACTGAATTTGGCAGGAACCGCTTATTCGGCATTACCTGATCCTGTAGGTACAGGAACGACTGATTTGTATAATTACTATAATGGTGTTGTTACGGATGAACCCACCAAAGTATACTATTTTTCGCAAGGTGATTCTGTAACAGTACGTTCACTTCAGGCATTATATCTTATTCCAGGAGATTTTATTAAAGGTGTAGGTCATAATCCTATGAAGGAATCAGAGTTTAGTAGCATTAGCACTGGGAATATTGATCTTGATGTTGATCCGGCGTTGATAGACGGGCTATTAAATAGTGGTATATATAAGCAGCATCATGTTAAGTATGTTAATGGAGAGCAGTATGTATATCTGTTCTGGGATTTCAAAGATACTGATAGCGCTATTACTTACTTTAACAGAGCATCAAGTTCTGGTGGAAGATATGCAGGCTTGTTTGAGAAGCAGATGAGCGCATTGGGTTCAGCAGATGGCGAAATTAAATTACCTGCGACAGTGAATACTACCGGATATGCTGTGAAATACAACAGCAGTGCCACCCCTAAGTTTGGTAAAGCAGGAAAGGTTGATACTAATCTTGATGCTTATTCCACAAAATATAATGGATTGCTTACTACATTGGATAAGGATAGTGTTTCTGGTTCCGATATTATCAGTAATATGTTTGATGATTTTAGTGGTGATCATAGTAAATATGTTAAGGAAGATTTTGACAAGAAGATGTCAGGCCCTTATACTCCTTTTGTTACATCTGAAGGAGCACAGATATCCTATACAACTAGTGACACAAAAAGGTACTATAAGCTTATTACAGGTGATAGTGTTACACTGAATAGTGCTCCCAAGGTTTTGGATGATTCCGGAGCTCCTGTAGAAGCAACTGCAATTATTATTTCATCGGGTGATGTAGAGTTGAATTATAGTGGAAGCTTTAGAGGAATGATTATAGCAGGCGGAAATATAAAGATAAACAGTGGACTTAATATGGAATGCCTTGGTATGGTTAGCCGTACACAAAAAATAACCGATGCAGCAGGGAATGAAACTACAGAAGATCAAGTGATAAGCGAATTCCAGGCACTTCTGGGTATCGCTCCTAATGATGCAGATTTAAGTAACGCTAATTCCAGATTCAGAGAGATATTTGGTGTAAGAGATAATTCATTTGAAGTAGGTGGAGATGACGGAAGTAATTTAGTTGTAAATGAGTTGACCGGATGGGCAAGAAACTGATAGGCTTTTCATAAAGATACGGGGGAGATTGAATATGAAAAACAGATTAGTAAAAAACAACAGTGGCTTTAGTTTAGTTGAACTGATAGTTGCTGTGCTGATAATTGCAATTATATCAGGCGGTGCAATGATAGCGTTTGGTTCTATTTTCTCTTCGCAAGCAGATTCTGCTGCAAGAAGTGTAGTTGATGTTTTAAAGCAGACCAGAACACTGGCCCTTGGAAAAGAAAATAAAGATGTGACTGGAGGTAGCACCGAGGTATATGCGAAATTTTATTACTCAAATTCTCTGTTGAATGTAGATATTTGTAGAAATAATGATTCTAACGTTCTACATAGCCAACAGATAAGCGGCACACCTTTTAAAGTAAAATTTTATAAGGTTTCAGGCGGAAGCGAAACTGAAGTACTGAGCATGGGTGACACGGATGTAGTGAAACTGTATTTCAAAAAGTCAACCGGTGGTGTGGCTTCGATAGGCAAATATAACTCAGCAGGCACTTTACAGGATTCGCTTGTGACAGGAGTTAATAAGTTAGCTGTATGCAGAGCATCAAATGAAAACAATTGTAAAAATCTTGTTCTCGTAGAACTAACAGGGCGTTGCTATATAGATAATTGATGAGAGGAGAGCTTATGGAAAACAAATTGAAATTGAATGATAATAAGGGCTTCTCATTAGTAGAATTAATAGTTACGGTTTTGATTACAGCGATACTTATGCTGGCCGTAGTTGCTTTTATTTCTACATCAAGGACTATGTATCAGACTGTAAATACCAGCGCTACATTACAGGAAGAAGCTATCACAGCTGAAAGAGTCTTTACAGAAGCATTCATGGAAGCAAAAGAATATAAGTTAGAAACAGGTGTAGATCTTGTTGCAGGTGTAGATACAGATGTTATTTGGATTCGAGCTATGGAAAATGACGATACAAATACAGATGACTCAATATATTGTTTTGTTATTGATAAAACAGCAAATCAAATAAGGTATTATAAAGATTTACACGATGACACAGGAATGCTTGCTGGAGGAAGTCTTTCTTCTGAAGGAAAGAATAAACTAAAAACGGAATGTTTTGGTACAAATGCAAAGTATAGCGTGATTTCAAAGAATGTTAAAAGCGTAGATTTGGATACAATACCAAGATCGGATGGTAAAGATCTTGTTTGTATGGAAATTGTATTAGAGTACATGAGTAAGGAATATACAGAGAATATTACGGTTGTGACAAGAAATCTTACACATACTCCTACAGTAACAGCTACACCCAGTCCTGCAACACCTTCACCTACTACAGGACCTTAAGAGGGTAGATGAAGCGAAGATATAATTTAGTTTTACATATAGAAACACCATGAAAGGACGGATTAATATGAAAAAGGCAGAAAGAATTGTTTCTTACTTGCTGGTACTTGCTTTGGTGACCGGATTGCTTACCGGACTTGGATATGCCAAATCTGAGGCAGTAGATGTCAAAGCAGCAGGCAATACTCTTAATGTATTGGAAATAGTACCTACAAGTGACATGGCTACTTTTGGCTATATGGTTAAGAGTTGGACTGACAGCAATTTTGCTTCTAAAGCTGGTGCTGTTAGTAATTACAACAATTTTAAAACCTATATACAAAATGCAGGACTTGGTACTGTAAATTCTTCAACACTTACAAGTACGGATTATTTTAAGACCCAGGTACTGGGTTTGGCTTCATCCGATCCGCTTACTATTAATGTTACTACCAAGACACCTAATGATTCTGACTTAATCTCAGCTGTTAACAATGCTGATTTTATCGTCATCAATCAGACTGTTCCTTCTGCTTTGCGTATAGGTACACAGAAGAAGTTCAGTGATTCGGGATATAGATTTACAACCGCTCAGGTTTTAGCTATCTTTAAGAAGGTTGCCGGTGTAGAAGGTCAGACACCCGTTCCTTACATCATCGACGGTTCTTTGTTGGATAAATCTTCATTTGTTGATGTCAGGAATCTTAATTCGGCGTTCCTGGATAATTCAGGCGGACATTCCGGTAGCGTTGGTTATACCAGAGCGGACACTCTGTACAACGGACAGCAGGGTGTTGGTGTAGGTCAAGGTCAGGCATGGTCTATTTCAACAGCTTCCAGTGATACAGCTTATAATGGTTCGGCTGCTACAAATTACAAACTGTTCAAATTATTGGCATCAATAGATCCTGCTACACTTTATGGTCTGTATTTCAGGGAAAATGATGGCGGTTACGGAATTGACAGCGAATTAAATATTATCGGTCTTGGACCTGATGCCAATGGTAATACAAATCAGGTTATGGGTTCTCTGTACAGATTGAATACCAAGATGTCTGCATGGCCCGATGTACTCTTTAGACCTAATTATCTGACTACCGCGTCAAGAAATGTCGGTACAGTAATGGGCAAGATGGGATGGTTCGAGCCCGGTTCAGGAGACTACCTCAAAGTTATAGGCGGAGCTGATGGACGAGGCGTAGCATTTAGTTCAAGTGACGGACTTTTCTATGCGACTGAAGCTATAAGCGGTTCATCTGTAGACTTAAGTTCATATACTGACATAGCAGCAAATGTTACTGTAAACTATACAGGTAATAAATGGTGGGGAGAAGTAACAATCAAGAATAATACTTCTACTGCCTACTCAACCAACTGGAAAGTTACTTTTGAAAAAGAAGGATTTACTCCGGATGGCGGAAATCTTGATGGAAATCTTGGATTGATAGATTCAGGCAGTACTATTACCTTATATGTTAAGTCTGGGAAATCATTCAGTATTCCTGCTAACAATTCTTCGTCTAAGGCAACTGCAGGATCCGGTGTTGGACCTGAATCCAATGCTACTACAGCATTGCCTACTTTAGCAGATACAGCTTCTACCGGTACAAAAGTTGGTAATGTTGTTAATTCGTTTAGAACATTAGGTTCAGCTAAGAATGACTACCGTCCTTATAGAATATTGATAGTTACAGCAAATCTTCCTGATTCATATGCAAACAGAACTGCTATAGCTGAAATGGTTAAAGTAGCAAATGATGCAGGAAAAGGTCTTGCCGGTGGAATAGTAGTTGACTCTGTAAGCAGAACCCATTTTGATGATATCTCTGTTGACCTGAATCAGACATATGATCTTATCTGTAAGGTGGGCGGTTTGGCGGCAGGCTCAGTGGGAGATTCAAAATATGATGCATACTCAGGCAGAAAACTTTCTCTTACCGCCGATAGCAGTGGCTCAATCACTTCAATTGCAAATGAGTTTAGGGATTATATATTCGGTCGGAAGATAGGCGTTGATTTTATAACCGTACCTACTGAGTATTATACCAATTTCTCGGCTGATTTCCAGGGTGAAAACGGATGGACCAGTTATAAGGGTCTTGGTTCGGAAACTGTAGCCGGAAACAAGAATTATATTAATGATGACAATCATAGTGGAAAACGTACACTTGATTTTAAGTTTAATGTAACAGGTACATCATCATATACCGCATATCTTTATGTTGATGTAGATGGCGATTGCAGGTATGAGAATGATGAAAGAGTAACACTTTCGTCCTCCAATAATACTCTTAACAGTATTCCGTTAAGCAATTCTAATTTCTTTGGTGAAGGCGGAGAGGATTATGTAGGTGGATTCTCATGGAAACTCCTTATTACAAGTGATCATGGTTCTGTAAGCAGAATTGGATATAGTGCTATACGTAATGAGACTACTAATAAAAATGTAATAAAGATTTTACAGATTTATCCTACTGATTATAAGAGTCAGTATAAGTTTGAGAATTACCCTAATCCTTTACTGATCTTACCTACTAAGTCAGAAATAGCTACTGCTGTTTCAACTAAGGGTCAGATAACCACATATCAGACCAATACCGAAGAGCAGGTTAAGACTCTGGAGAAATACTTTGATAACATTTTAAGTATCGAACAGTGTTCTGCTATATTAGATGGAAAAGCTAGCGGTGTATCAAATTATACATATAAAGCATCTGATAGTGATGATAGAGCAAAAATAGTATATAATGCTTCATTGTTATACTACTTCCTTGCTCAGTTGCAGGACTACGATATCGATGTAACTAGATACTCCGTAAATCAGTTTAATACGGCTGTAGCAAATAACCAGGTATTATATGATTCTGAAACAGGAAGACTTGCTTTAGCAGGCGCCGGCGGAGCCGGAGTCACAAATCTTGACGGATCTGACAGATATGGATATACTGCTGGACAGTTAGGATTTACCGGTGATGGCTGGAAGAGTCAGACAGTTACATGGACAGAAGGTATATTAAAGAAATACCTGGTAGTAGATGGAACTGAACTGATATATGGCGAGCGTGGTACAGCTGATGGTTCTGTTACATATTATGGAAGTACTAAAGACGGTGTATCAGGACAGCATGTGATGAAGCTTGATAAGGACAATGAGTTTGACCTTGTCATGATAGGTTTTGGTGGTACACTTGATTGGATGTCCGATAAAGCAGTTAACTTATTAAAGAATTATCTTGTTAACGGCGGACCTGCATTTGTTGGTAACGGAGCTGTTTCCAGACAAAGTTATAATACTTTTGGTGAAAATGCTGATATAAGAAATGCACTTGGTATTTCTGAGTATCCTACCACGGATTATGTATACTATGAAGAGTTTACCAAGCCCATTGTCACCACAAATGACACTATCTTCTCACATTATCCTTATACTATTAATCCGGTTATGAAGGCTACAGGAGATGGAAAGCAGCCTTATAAACTCAGATTAACAGGAACCAACGATCCCGTAGTAGCGTTCTCAAAATATGTATATAATGGCGGTGCAGGATACGGAAAATACAATAATGCAGTTGAAACGTATTATGTATATAAGAAGGGAAGCATAGTATTCTGTGGATTCGGTAACACAACCTCTACATCTGAGATAAAGCAGCAGGGCGGTGTTCTTCCTATGGCTGAGACACTGATGATCGTAAATGCTCTGGTAGCTTCATCTAGATTTGGTTCAAGTCCTGATCATAACAATCCTTATATTAATTGTAAGGATGATGACTGCAGCGTTCTTGATGTAACAGGTCTTGAAGACGATCAGGTTGAAACCAATGATGCCGGCGAGGATGTATACTACTTCAAGGATTCAGTATACACCGATTATGATGCATATGATATAGCTGCATTTAATTCGGATTCTTCGCAGACAACATTCAACAAGCCTGTACAGAATTCCGGATTAGGAATCCCCGGAGTAACTATTACGGATGATGCTTGGAAGACAAATATCAGATGGATACGTTATGAAGCAGAACTTCCTACTGAAGCAGGCGGATATGCTGAGTTTACAACAGTAACAGGTACACGCGTTAACCTTAAGGTTTGGTCTGTAGCTGATGGTGCTTTTGTAACACCTGAAGATGGTAAGTATCATATAAACAGAAATGGTGTATATTATATAGGTGTACCGTTGAATGGCGGACACAGTGCTTATTCAGGAGTAAGCGGTGTTAAGCTTGGATTCCTGATTGATAAGAATACACCTGCTAACAGTATTGATATGTTTGCTATAAGGATGACACTTTATAAGGCAAATAAGACTACGTTGTTAGAGAGACATACTATTTCAATGATCAGACGTGTTCTGTATCATGTAAAATAATCTGTAAATAATGATATTTCAGCCCTGTATCAGAATTTGATACGGGGCTGTTTTTCTTGCTTTTTTCAGTATTTTATGATATTATGAAGTTAAGTTTTTATATAGTGAGCGGTATATAATATAGTGGTTTTTATATATTGCTGTACAGAAAAGGAGATAGTAGGATGAAGAAGATTTTAGGTCTGATATTCGTATTATGTTTAGCTGTTTTGTGTATTGTTATACCGGCAGAAAAATCGTACGCAGCAGATGAGAATGAGATATCTTTCCAGGTAACCTATATGCAGTCGGATGCCAGACAGATGGTTGATATGATCAATAATTATCGTGCAGCCAACGGAAAGTATCCTGAGAGTCAGAAAGCATTATTATATGACTATGACCTTGAGCAGGTAGCTATGCAGAGAGCGGCAGAGATAGTGCTTAAGTTCGATACGGATCATTATCGTCCTGATGGCAGTAAATATTTACAGGCATTTGGAGAGAAAGGGTTTAATATATCTCCCAGAGGTGTTATGTACGGAGAAAATATCCTGTTCGGTACAGAGAACACCATGCCGCTTGATAAGGCATTCCCTAAGTTCTGTGAGGATGCAGGACTTGCAGAGAACATGACCGGATACTATTCTTATGTGGGTGTGGCTCATGTAAAAATGGAAGACAAGATAGACTTCTGGGTACAGGTATACGCCAGCAAGGGAAAGAATACCAATTATGTTGCACCTGTGGATGGATTAAAAGAAGTAACAGTCAGAATATCTCCTTCTATGGTAGAGAGTCTCGATGTGACATACAGCTCAGGTGACCATACCGTAAAAGCAGGTGAGACTAAGTCTGTACCTTCTTATATTCCAAAGGTAAAGATTATAGGATCTGAGCTTAAGGATGAACTGATACTTTCACCTCTTGTATTTGAATCTGTAGATGGAAATGTTCAGGCATCCGGAGGTACCATGACAGGTCTTAAGGAAGGTACCGGTACTATTACCGCCAAACTTCTTGGCAGGACATTCTCATATAATGTTACAGTTACAGCAGGAAGCGGAGTGATACAGCCTACCACTGCCCCTACTCCTGTACCTACAGCTGAGCCTACACCTGTAGTAACACCTGTTCCTACGGAGACACCTCAGCCTACTACAGCACCTACGAGCACACCTGTACCTACTTCTAAACCTGATAAAAAGGGTGTAAATAAGGGTGACAAGTTTGAGATAAACGGTATTAAGTATACTGCAGTATCTTCAACATCGTTTGCAGTAACAGGACTTACATCTAAGACAGCAACCTCAGTAACCATACCTGATTCTGTAAATATATCAGGTACATCGTACAAGATTACTAAGATTGGTGCCGGTGCGTTTAAAGGATATAAATCTCTTAAAGAGGTATCTATAGGTAATAATGTAACCACCATAGGTAAGAAAGCATTATACGGATGCAAAGCTTTAAAGAAAATAACTATACAAAGCAGTAATATTAAGAGTGTTGGAGCAAAGGCTTTCTATAAGGTATATAAGAAGGCAAAGATATATGTACCTGAAAAAGTAGTGACAAAATACGCAAAGCTCTTTAAGAAAGCAAAACTCAGTAGTACGGCAAGTGTATTAAAGAAGTAGTTTCTCGATAGGAGATGGAAGCTATGAGTGATTCAAAAAAGAAAAGACTTATAGGTGTGATAGCAGCGATAACTGTCATAATAGTAACAGTGACAGGATGCAATAGCTCTAATGAAGATACAAATGATCCGACAGGAAATGATAACATAACAACAACTGTTACTCCTACTATAGAGGATAGTAATCCTACTGAAAGCGTAACGCCGCAGATAACTGATGAGCCTGTTACACCTACGGATGTTATGCAGCCTGTAGAGTCTGAACCGGCAAAGGCAACTTTAGGCGCATATAAAGGGATTAAGGCTGCTTATTCACCTAAAGAGATTACTGATGAAGATATAGACGTGGAGTTGGAAAAACTTCAAAAGGAGAACTCATTTTTTAAAAATCTTCCTGACAGAGCGTTTAAGGAAAGCGACATGGCTATAGTTAGCATTAATACGTTTGCAGAAGGTAAATTCCTTCAGGACAGCTCTGTCAGATACATACAGGTAGTTCTTGGCTCTGAGGATCTGCCGGATTTTATGGCTGAAGAGATCTATGGAAAAAAGATTGGCGAGTTTGTTCAAGTATATCATGACTATCCCGAAGATTTCGAAGATCCTGAGATGGCAGGTAAAAATGTGCTGTATGACATTGAATTGGTGGACGGATTTGAGTATTATGTTCCGGACATAACAGATTCTTTTATCAAGGAAAACACCGGCTATGCTTCTCTTACAGAGTATAAGACTAAGACTAAAGAAAAACTGCAAGAAGATGAGAATAGTCGTGCTTATGACGAAATGGTAGATAAATTAAAGCAGAACTTAATCGATAATTGCAGCTATAGCGGAGATATGGATTATGAGATAAAGAAAGCCTATGTATTAAAGACTCAGAAATACAATGCAGAAGCTGAAGAGTATGGGTATCCTGATGCTGCTACTATGTATATGTATGAGTATTATATGTCCGCAGAAGAATACCAGAATATGGTAAAATCTGAAGCTGAATTTGAAGTAAAATATCAGCTTGCACTTGATGAAATCGTTACGACAGAAAAGCTGTCAGACAGCTATCCGGAGTATAGCCAGGCAGAATTAAGAAATGCTGCAGAACAGCTTGTGATAGATTCAGCTGATATAGATGGGAGTTTGAACTAATGAGATCTAAGGTTCTTAAGTTATTTACCGTGATTCTCGTACTTACTATGATACTGGGTACAGTACCGGTAAGTGCAAAAGAGAAGAAAGTAGAGGTTAAAACTAAGAAGGGACTGCTTTCTGCAGTAAAAGAAAAGAAAGCAGCAAAGATAGTATTTACTACTAAAAAAGCTGTAAAGGTGACAATACCGGCAGAAGATACAGCAGCCAACAAGACACTGATCGTAAAAGCCCCTAAAGCAAAGATTACTAACAAAGCTGTATTTAAGAGCATAGAACTTAAGTCTGCCGGGACATATACTGAAGTTGCCAAAGGAAATACTATAACAGTAAGCGGTAAGGTTAAGAAGTTTACCGATAAGTCAGCTAAGCTTACAATAAAAGCCGGATCAAGTGCGGAAACAAAACTCACTATAGCTAAGAAAACCAATCTTGAGATTACCGGCAACAAGAAAGCAGATATAGATGTTATTAATAAGGCACAAGACAGTAAGATAACTGCAAGTATCCCTGTAGAAGTAGAGACAAGCGTAAAAACAAATCTTACACTACTCAAAGGTTCTGAAGGCTCTGTAGTTAACTCTGTGGATAATGCAGCTGTAAAGATAACTAATAAGAGCGAGCAGGCACCTGTAATAGAGTATGATGGAGTAGTAGATAATACTCCTACAGTAACGCCTACACCTACGCCTACAGGAAGCGAAAGTAAGGTGACTCCTGTACCTACACCTACAAGTACGGTACAACCTACGGGTTCGGCCCAGCCTACAGGAGCTGTTGTGATAGAGATACCTACAGAAAATCCCACACAGAATCCCACCCAGGCACCCACAAGTAACCCTACCAAGACGCCTACAAGTAACCCTACTAAGACACCTACCCAGGCGCCTACAAGTAAGCCTACTCAGGCACCGACAAAGGCACCTACCCAAGCTCCCGTAAGTAAGCCTACGCAGGTACCTACAAAGACACCTACCCAAGCGCCCACAAGTAAGCCTACGCAGGTACCTACCAAGATACCTACTCAGGTACCCACAAGTAAGCCTACGCAGGCACCTACGAAGACACCTACTCAGGCGCCTACAAGTAAGCCTACGCAGGTACCTACCAAGATACCTACCCAGGTACCGACGAAGATACCTACTCAAGTACCTACCAAGATACCTACCCAGGTGCCCACAAGTATACCTACAAGTGTACCTACACCGACACCTACGACAAAGCCTACAAATATACCTACGCCGACACCTACAAGTAAGCCTACAAGTATACCCACGACGATACCTACAAGTAAGCCTACGAGTATACCGACGAAGATACCTACAAGTATACCTACGAGTACACCTACGCAAGTACCTACAAGTAAGCCTACGAGTACACCGACACCGACGCCCACAAGTATACCTACGAGCACACCGACACCGACACCAACGAGTATACCTACGAGCACACCGACACCGACACCAACGAGTATACCTACGAGCACACCGACACCGACGCCCACAAGTATACCTACGAGTACACCTACGCCGACACCTACCAGCATACCTTCGGGTAATACTACCCAGGTAACAGTAACGTATAATCAGTCCGAGGCCAGAGGTATGCTTACCTTGATCAATGATTATAGGACGAATGCAGGAAAATCCACTCTGACTTATGATTATAATCTTGAGAAAGCAGCTATGCAGAGAGCTGCGGAACTGTATGTCCGGTTTGATACCTATCGTCCAACCGGGAAAACATATTCTACTCTTTTAAAGGAATATGGATTTGATGTATCACCGAGAAAGTATTTTTACGGACAGCTTATAATGTTTGCCGATAACGGCTCTTTGAACACGGCTGAATCTGCATTTAATAGGTTCATTCAAGACTCTTCAATGGTGGATATTATCAGAGGTAATTTCTCGTCCACTGCAGTAGGTCATGTAACTATTGAAAAAGAAGATTATTGGGTAGTATTTTTCTCGAGTGCTCCCAATAACAGCAGTGCAACATCTCCTGCCAGCGGGCAGCAAACAGTAACTGTTAAAATACAGTAGATAAAAACATGAATAAAGAAGGTTCTGTGACTAAAAGCTTAAACCAAATATCATCCAGGATAACAAGGCTATGCGACAGGATAGAAGCCATACCGGGCAGAAAACCTGAACGCATAGTACTTGTGGTGTACTTGTTAAGCCGGATTCTGATGATATTGGTACATGAACCTTGGTTTGATGAGTCCCTTGCTTGGTTGATAGCAAGGGATTCATCTTTATCGGAGATACTATTTACAGCTCCTCATTATGAGGGGCATCCTTCACTGTGGCATCTGGTACTTATGCCGTTTGCTAAGTCAGGTGCTCCGTTCGAGCTGTCATTAGGATTAGTGAGTCTAATATTTTCCGGGTTAGCAATATGGATATTTATATATAAGTCACCCTTTAAACGGATCATCAGACTGCTTATGCCATTTACATACTTCATGTTCTATCAGTTCGGCGTAGTAAGCCGCCCTTACTGTATGGTGATGCTGGCTATTGTCCTTATGGCTCTTACATATGGGATGAAGGATGTACATCCGGGCAGATTCGTACTCTCCTTGTGGTTCCTGTGCATTACGTGTGCATATGGGCTGGTCATAGCAGGTGGAGTATGTATCGTATGGCTTATAGAGATGCTCTTAAAAGCTTATGAGGCATCTAAGAATAAAAACTCGGGAAACGGTGAGTACAGGGGAGCAGTCAGGATATTCATAGAGGATCATCTGGTAAGGGGTGGAAAGATAGTCTGGCTTCTGGGACTTCTCACATATGCGATATTTATCATATGTAGGATCATGCCGGCGGATGATGCATTTGCAGTTTTGAATGCTGAGGATGGGGCAAGTACTTCGGTTGCCGTAAGACTTCTGTATATGCTGTTCGGTATATTATCAGACCTGTTCATTACCAATACATACTCTTATGGGACTACAATAACGGTATCAGGACTTGGTATAATAGATGTATTGCCTTCAGTCTTGATAGGAGCAGGGATATTGGCGGCGCTGATATATATGGCAAAGAAGAAAAAGATGTTATTACTGTTTTTAGTGCCGTATAGTATGCTTATATTCGTTATGACATGGCTGTATATGTCGAGGCATCACATGGGGATAGCACTGATGTATCTTATATTCTTCATGTGGGTATATCTTGAAAAGGGTAAAAAAGATAAAGGAGAAAATACAACTCTTGAGAATAAAATAGGAAGATTGGATTTAAAAACTTCTTTAATTTTACTTTTTGCTACTGTAGGAGTGATAATTCCACTATATTGGAATATATCTTCGAGTATCGTAGATGTAGTATTTAATTACTCCTTGGGACGTGATGAATATGCGTTTCTGAAAGAGAATGGATATTTAGACAGTACCATACTTGCAGAGTGGGAAAAGATGCCTGTAGCGGAAGAAGGCACAGCTCCGATTACATTTAGTGTAGCTATTACAGGTCTACTTCCATATATGGATAAGGATGTATTCTCAAATTCTCCTGCTAAGGCAGGGTATAATTACAGCCTGATACATAAGCCACCCACATCAGAGATGACAGATAAGCTGATAGAGACTATAGATAATGGGGATCCACTTGATGTTATCATAGGCAGCCCTGAATATACAAGTATATATTCATCGGGATTTAGCTTTACAGATTACGAATGTGCATGTGAAGTAGAAGGAGGTCTCATCTGGAAGGGTGTACCTGAGATGAGGTCTGAAAAGATATATGTAAGGAAAAACAAATGATAGAGATAAAATACGGACAACTTAGAAGAATAGCATTTATCATACTGGCACTGCCGTTCCTAGTATTCTCCATAGGATGGCTTAAGTGGTACTGGAGTATAGCATGTGTACTGGCACTGGGTGCATGCCTGTACTTTGGGCTAATAAAGGATGAGGACCATATATTTGAAGAGCACACGATAGAGATATCCTGGCCTGTGCTGTTCGCCATAATGGCTATAGCTCTTGTTTGGGTATGGCAGTCCGGTATAGGCGGGTTCTGGACACAGAGTGAGGACTTTAGGTATAGGAATGCCATATACAGGGATATAGTGCTAAGAGATTGGCCGGTGATATATCCTGCTACAGGGCACGCACTGGTATACTATATAGGATATTGGCTTGTACCTGCAGTACTTGGTAAGATAGTGCTCTTTGCAGGGGCAGAAGAAACGACAGCATTTAGTATAGCTAATACGGCATTGTTTATATGGACATTCTTTATAGTGATGATCATATTTTTGCTCATAATGTACACGCTTAAGGTGAGTAAGGGGAAGACACAGCTGTTTGTTATCGGTCTCTTTATCCTTTTTAGTGGAGCGGATATTATTGGTAATGTTGGCTACACTTGGGAATCAATCAATTACCACTTTGAATGGTGGGCTACGGACTATCAGTTTAGTTCCTTCACCACAGGTCTGTTCTGGGTGTTCAATCAGGCGCTTCCGGCATGGCTTTGCTTCATGTGTATCATGAACGAAAAGAATATTAAGAATTATGTATTTTTAGGTATGATGTGTCTGTTTTGCGCACCGCTTCCTTTTGTCGGGGTATTTATATTCTGCCTATACTTTGGTGTAAAGAAACTGTTGGAATGCCGAAAAGACGGTATTATTAAAGAGTTTATAAAAAGTATTTTCTCTGTATCCAATATACTAAGTGTGATATTCATATTCCCGATAGTAGGGACTTACCTGCTCTCTAATGCGGCTATAAAAGGTGCAAATGCATTAAGGATGAATGACTCAGCTATAGTCATGGAGGGCTCTGAAACAGCATCACAAAATGCTCCGTTCAGCTCCAACCCTTTAATTAATTATATCTCATTTGTCTGCATAGAGTTTGCTCTGATCTTGATTTTCATGGCTTGGAAATATAGGAAGAGTGCGGTATATTATGTGACATTTGCTAGTCTTCTTATTATCCCGTTACTCAAAATCGGAGGGAGCCATGACTTTTCTATGAGGGCTTCTATACCGGCACTTATTATGGTGTTTATACTCACAGCCAGGTTCCTGATAGAGGAAAAAGGTGTACTTAAGAGTGATGGGGCATCAAAAGAGAGTGAGAAGACAAAAGAAAACAAAAGATCAAATGATACGGCATCTTTGAAAAAACTCACGTATATCCTGGTGATTATATTCCTGATACTGGGTACTCTGACTCCTGCCATGGAGTTCTTAAGAGGCTTCCATGAGGTATCTGAATACGGTGTACATAATGAGAAATATGATGATATATATACACTTGGGTGTGATGGACCTTATGATGAGCCGGGGAAAAAGCGGGTATATAGTAATTTTGTATGTGCAAACCCTGATGAGGACTTATTCTTCAAGGTGTTTGCAGACAAATGATGATTTGCATTTGATAGCAATATATGATAAAATAATAAGTTAAGAGAATGTATGGAAATATGGGTGACTATAATAAAAAACTATAATTGGCGGATGATATTATGAAGAAGATATCGGTCTTAGTACCTTGCTACAATGAAGAAGAAAATGTGGTTCCGCTTAGCGAAGCCATCATAGAGCAGTTCACAAAAGAACTGCCTTCTTATGATTATGAAATAGTATTCATAGATAATGATTCTTCAGACACTACTCGTGTCAAACTCCGCAAGTTATGTAAAGAAAATAAGAGAATAAAAGCCATTTTCAATGCTAAAAACTTTGGTCAGAACAATTCACCCTTTTACGGATTGTTACAGACCACAGGTGAATGTACCATAGGTATGAGTTGTGACTTTCAGGATCCTCCGGAGATGATACCACAGTTCGTCCATGAATGGGAACAGGGAGCAAAGATAGTCAGTGCTATAAAGACCAAAAGTAAGGAAAGAAAGATAATGCGTTTCTTCCGAACCTGTTACTATAAGCTTATTAAGAAAATGTCAAATGTTGAGCAGATAGAACACTTTACAGGATTTGGCCTTTATGACAAAGATTTCATAGATGTGTTGCGTGACCTAAAAGATCCTACGCCTTTTTTGCGAGGAATAGTGGCTGAACTTGGCTTTAAACGTAAAGAGATACCTTATGAGCAACAGAAACGCCGTGCGGGAAAAACACATAATAATTGGTATACCCTTTATGATGCGGCTATGCTCAGCTTTACATCATATACAAAGGTGGGACTGCGTATAGCAACCATAGGTGGATTTGTTATAGGATTTATTAGCTTTATCATTGCAATGGTCTATCTTATATTAAAACTGGTGAACTGGAATAATTTTGCTATGGGTAATGCACCTATACTCATCGGTGTATTTGTGCTCGGCGGCATAGAGCTTTTCTTTATCGGGCTCCTTGGAGAGTATATCATGAGTATAAATAACAGGGTAATGAAGAGACCGCTGGTAATAGAGGAAGAGCGTATCAATTTTGATGAAACGGAACAGGATGTTGCAATACCAGATAATGAGATAGAAGATATATGAATAAAGAACCTTTTATAAGCATAGCGATAGCATCATATAATTACGCAAATCACTTACGCAAAGCTGTTGATATGATCAAAAAATCTGATTTTAGAGATTTTGAGATAGTATATTGCGATGACTGTTCGACGGATAACTCTGTTGAGGTGATCGATAGCATCATAAAAGAAAACAGTGACCTTAATATCCGACTTATACGGAATGATACCAATCAAGGTATACTTAAGACTAAAACAAGACTAATAAATGCGTGTAAAGGGAAATATATAATGATCTGCGATGCAGATGATTATATGGCGGAGCACTGCCTGGACAAGTTGGCAGCAATAGCAAAGAAGACGGATGCTGACCGTATAGTGTCAGAAGTATATGATATAGAAGTGGGAGAAAATGGAGAGCGTAAGATAATACAAAAGCAGGATATCCCGAAAAATACTTCGAAATGGTTATGGAACTTAAACCATGGGTGTTTGTATAAAAGAGAGATATTTGTAAACAATCATATTGAATTAGACTTCATACCTGACGATGTATGCCTGACTGTGTACTTTAGCCGGTACTCCAGATCGGTGGCATGGATCAGAAAACCTTTATACTATTGGTGCGTTCATGAAGATTCTGCGGGACGGAAAAAAGCGATAAAAGATAATACTTACAGATTGCTTGATGACTTTGCTTTGGCAGTAGCTAAGATTGATGAAGTAGCAGGAAAATATACGGATATCAATAAAGAAGAATTGGAATTACTGCTTATTAAACTATATTACCTTCAAATATACCATGGCCTGAAAAAATACAGTTTAAAAGAAAAGTATGGAATATATTCTAAACTTAAATCTCTGATGGATGGCAGGCACACAAAATATTTAGAGAATTATTATATTAAGAATCCTAAGAAAATGCCTTTAAGGAAATATGCTAAGATAATAATTTTGTTCAGTGCTTTTCTGGAAAGATTCCATTTGATGAAAGCCGGATTACTTGGATATCACTTGTTAAGTAAAGTTATTTATTTTGATCAGTAAAAAAGGGGAACTGATGATAGATATATTAATGGCTACCTATAATGGGGAAAAATATATAGCTGAGCAGATAGAATCAATAATCAAACAGTCATATACAAAATGGCATCTCTATATACAGGATGATTGCTCGACAGATGCTACTGTATCAATAGCGTTAAGTTATAAGGAAAAGTATCCGGAGAAGATTACGGTTATAGAGAATACTCAGAATAGCGGGTCTGCCAAGAATAATTTCTTCGCGATGCTAAATACTGTGAAATCTGATTACATAATGTTTTGTGATCAGGATGATGTTTGGTTGCCGGATAAAATAAAAATTACACATAAAAAAATGCTATGCACAGAACGGAAATATGGGAAGGAATATCCGGTGTTAGTACACACGGATGTATCTTTGGTAGATGAGAAGCTCAACGTTATAGCAGAGTCGTTGTTTAAAAAAGAAAAATGGCATTTCAATAAAAAGATAACATTTTGGAATTCGCTAATCGGAAATGTTGTAATGGGTTGTACAACAGAGATAAATAGAGCGCTGTTAGATAAAGTTAAATACAATAATCTGAACAACATCCCAATGCATGATTGGTGGCTTGGGATGATCGCAAGATATTTTGGGACAGAAGTGGTGATAAAAACTTCCACTATGCTATATCGCCAACATAATGCAAATAATGTAGGAATAAGTTTTAAGAATAAATGGAGACAGTTTATAGAAGCAGTTACGATTAAAACTGCTCAAAATGCCGAAATAGATAGAATGAACTACATTTCGAAGGTTATACAGGAATTCCTTATTGTATATCATATGGAGATGTATGCGGATGATTATAAAGTATTAAAGCTTTTTTTGAATAGTGTTTTATCTTCAAAACTTAAAATGATATTCTTATTGATGAAATATAGTATCTCGGGACCATACTTTAGAATTGTTATACAATATATACTTTGGGGGTAAAAATGGACATAAAGACAATTGCTTTTTATTTACCGCAATTTCATCCAATACCTGAGAATGATGAGGCGTATGGAAAAGGATTTACTGAGTGGACCAATGTAAAAAAGGCTACGCCTTTATTTGATGGACATAATCAACCAAGAGTCCCTTTAAACCATAACTATTACTCTTTGCTTGATGTAAATGTTATGGTTAAGCAGGCTAAGATGGCAAGAGAAAATGGCATATATGGATTTTGTTATTATCATTATTGGTTTAAAAATGGAAGAAAACTCCTTGAAAAACCTATAGAGATGATGCTTAAAGACGAACGAGTAAATATCCCATTTTGCTTATGTTGGGCAAATGAAAACTGGACTAAACGATGGGATGGCGGAGATAATAGTATAATTGTTAGTCAAGATTATAGTATGAAGGAGATACCCCAGCATGTAGATTATCTTTGTCGATTTTTTAGTGATAAAAGATATATAAAGATACATGGTAAGCCTGTTTTATTGATATATAGACCAGAATTAATCCCTAGACTCAAAAAATATATAGGTATATTAAGAAATGAGATAAAAAAACATGGTTTTCCTGGTGTGATTTTGATGTGTCAGTACCCGAATTTTTATTTGGAAGGGAAACAACCGGATGTTTTTGACAATTATATTCAGTTTCAGCCTGCATTTATAGGCTGCGATATAGCAAATAGAAATATGTCAGTATTTATAAAACTGATTAGAAAAAGTTTAATACTTTTTAACATGAGAAAAATTGGACGCAAACTTTTTCATTGGATGAATGGGGAACGCAAACTTGAAATTAGATCTTATGATTCTGATTGGGAAGAGATACTAAGATACAAGGTCACAGATAAGAAATTGATAGCCGGAGCTTTTGTGGATTGGGATAATACACCAAGGAATATAAAAGGCCTTTTATATGAAGGAACAACCCCTGATAAATTTGGGAGATATTTTAAAAGACTGACGGAAAAAGTTAAAAATGAGTATAAATATAAATGGATATTTATTAATGCATGGAACGAATGGGCTGAGGGGTGTTATTTAGAACCTGATGAGAAAAATAAAGATCATTATTTAAAAAATGTATTTAGGGTGTTACAAAATTAAATGATGATTTTGTGTAGTTGGACTTATAGTAAATGAATTTTTCAACGAAAAGGAAGAGGCTATGGTTAAAGTTGCAGTTTTTTTTCATAGTGTTGGATTAAATGGTGCAAATCGCAGTTTGCTTGATTTAATAGAAAAAATAGATAAAAAAAGAATTGGACTTGTTTTTTTCCTTCCTAGGCGTGATAGCAATTTAGAGTCAAAAATAAAGGAGTATGGACAAATTTATATTTTGAGATATGGACAATGTGTTAAGAAAGCAGGTATAAATATTGTCAAAACGAGTATAGCATATAGCAAATTTGTATTGGGGATAATTAACACAGTAGTTAGAGGAATAACAATATTTAAGAAGGAAAAGATTGATGTTGTTTATACAAACACAAGTGTTATTTACAATGGCGCATTACTATCAAAATTGTGTTCAAAACCACATGTTTGGCATATTCGGGAATTTCTTAGTCACGAGCATGGAATAGTACCTTTACTTGGTAGAAAAGAACACTATAAAATTGTTGATAAGAATTCCACTAAGATAGTTGTGATTTCAAAATCATTATATGAAGAGTATTCTAAAAATGTAATTAATGATAGATTTGTGGTATTATATAATGATGTTTCAAATAAGTATAATACCATGCCCCGATATGATTGGAATATACGGAAAAATTATTTGTGTATGGTGGGCAATATTTCTCGAGGAAAAGGACAATTAATTGCTGTAAAAGCGGTAAAAAAGATATTAAAAAATCACGGAAAGATTAAACTGTATATAGCTGGTGATTACACGGATAAAAAGTATTATAGTCTATTATGTAAATATATAAAAAAATATAAGTTGAAAAGTGTGGTTAAACTATTGGGAAACGTCGGAGATATTAATGGGCTAAGAGAAAAAATGGGTATTGAAATTATAGCCTCAAAAAAAGAAGCCTTTGGTAGGGTGACTATTGAAGGAATGATGTCGGGACTAATTGTTATAGGTGCCAATGACGCTGCAACTAAAGAATTGATCACAGATGGAGTCAACGGATTCTTATTTACTTTAGATAACTACAATAGCCTGTGTAGAACAATAGATAAAGCCATGAATCTTTCTAAAGAGGAAGCAGAAAAAATAATTGACTATTCGAAAGTTTTTTCTACTAGATTTTGTGAAGGAACATGTGTAACAAAATTGATGAGTATATTTGAAGAAGTCGCAGGCCTACAGGACCTTAATTAGAGAACTCTATTTAAAAATCAAACAAAGCATTGTTAGTTAATTATTCGTGAAGGAAGTAGAAAACAATTATGTTAATAGATTTATTAGATTGTCAAATTCCAATAGCTGTAATCGGGTTGGGATATGTAGGATTACCAATAGCATATGCTTTTTCTCAAAAAAAATTTGAGGTGATTGGGTTTGATACCAACAGTGAGAAAATTGAAAATTTAAAAAAAGGAATTGATCCTACAGCTGAAGTGGGTGAAGAAAATTTAAAGAATTCACGTATCTTATATACAGATGACGAAAAGAACTTGAAAAAATCAAGATTTCATATAGTAGCAGTGCCTACGCCGGTAAATTCTGATCATACCCCGGATTTGTCACCGGTTATAAGTGCGTCTGAAATTGTGGGAAGAAATCTTATAAAAGGATCTATTGTGGTATATGAATCTACTGTTTATCCAGGTTGTACTGAAGATGTTTGCATTCCAATTTTGGAGAAAACGTCTGGATTAAAAGTAGGTCAGGATTTTAAAGTAGGATATAGTCCGGAACGTATAAATCCCGGAGATAAAGTTCATAGACTCACAAATATTACTAAAATCGTTTCTGGAATGGATAGTGAAAGTCTAAAAATAATAAAATCGATATATGATAAGATTATTGAGGTGGGAACCTACCCAGTTTCTAACATAAGAACAGCAGAAGCAATAAAGGTTGTTGAAAACAGCCAAAGAGACATAAATATTGCTTTTATGAACGAACTGGCCATGGTTTTTGACCGTATGGACATAGATACCAATGAAGTAATAGATGGTATGAATACAAAATGGAATGCTTTGGGTTTTAGACCTGGGTTGGTCGGGGGACATTGCATAGGAGTCGATCCGTATTATTTTACCCATGAGGCAGAAAAATTAGGTTATCATAGTCAGATTATTCTTAACGGTCGTATTGTAAATAATAGTATCGGAGCTTTTGTAGCAGAAGCTACTATAAAAAAGTTAATTTTGTCTGGACTTACTCCACTAAAATGTAAGACCGCGGTTTTGGGAATAACTTTTAAAGAGAACTGCCCAGATGTAAGAAATAGTAAGGTCGTGGATATAGTTAATAAATTAAAAGAATATGGTATTGATCCTTTGATTGTAGATCCTTTGGCATCAGAAACGGAGGTTTTGAAAGAATACGGATTACAATTGACTTCTTTTGATCAGCTAAATGATATGGATTGTATAATTATAGCTGTTTCACACAATTTTTTTAAGGAGCAATCATTAGAAAAAATGTTAACCTTGTACAATAATGCTCCAAACAATAAACATGTTTTGATAGATATTAAAGGAATATATGATATTTCAGACTTAAAAAAATCGGGGATAAACTGGTGGAGACTATAAGTAATCTGTCTATTTTTATCACACAGCTAGATAAAAGAAATAAAAAGAGGAGAGTGTAAGATGAATAACTTAATATCTCGTTATATCGAATTCTTAAAGAAAATAGAAAAACAAAATCAAGAGATTTTATGGGCAAGGATTTGGGATGATACATGTAGAGATAAAGAATGGATAAAAGGGTTGCCGGGAATATTTCCGGGAAGATGTGCGGTTGGATATAATTATATTTATATTATGACTAGGATATTAGACAGTGTGGAACCGCATGCCGTATTAGATTTAGGATTGGGTATTTCAAGTACGCTTATATCTGCGTGGTTTAAACACTCTCAATTTGAAGACGGATGTCATACGATAGTTGAACAGGATACCCGATGGGCAAATTTTTATTTGAAAAAAAATAAGCTTTCTCCCTGTAGTAAACTGATTATTACAGAATGTGTAGAAAAAAAATATAAAGGGAACATAGTCAATGCATATAAAGATTTTAAGAAAAATATTAGCGGGAAACAATATAATGTGATTTCAATAGATGGACCATGGGGTTCTGGGCATTATTCCCGAAGAGATATTGTTCCGCTTTTACCCGATATACTTACAAAAGATTTTGTAATAATAATGGATGATTCAAATAGAATAGGTGAGAAAGAAACTATAGAAGAGATAATTAATGTTTTGGAAAAAAATGGGATTAAAACCGAAATTGGGCTGTATCATGGAGAGACTGATTGCACATTGATATGCTCTTCTGACTATAAATTTTTGTGCACACTATAAGAGGATAAGATGAAATTAGACAGGGTCAATAATACGAAAAAAGGAATATTTCATGGATTGATCAATAGTATTATTGGTTTGGTTTTGCCTTTTATTATTCAGACTATGATAATCCGTCAGTTGGGTTTGGAATATGCCGGTATTAAGGGCCTGTTTAGTTCTATACTTATGGTGTTTAGCCTCGCGGAGCTTGGTTTTGGGAGTGCTGTTGTTTACGCAATGTATGAGCCTATAGCTACTGACGATACAGATAGTATCTGCTCTTTATTGGGCTTATATAGGAAGGTTTATAAGTATATCGGATTAGTTATTATACTGTTGGGATTTTGTATTCTTCCGTTTCTTAAAAGTATTATAAAAGGAAGCTATCCCAATGACATTTCAATAGAAATAGTGTTCTTACTGTATTTGCTGAATACCGCCATTTCTTATTTGATGTATGGGTATAAATCCTCATTGTTGATTGCTTATCAAAGAAATGATGTAATCAGTATTATTAGTACCATTGTTTTACTTTTTTCGTCAGGATTTCAAATCGCATTTTTATATTTTACAAAGAACTTTTATTTATTTCTTAGTGTATCAATAGTATCAACGGTTATTAATAATATCATTACCGGCATAATTGTTGATAAAATGTTTCCGGAAATTCGTTGCCGAGGAGTAGTTAGTAAAACAACTATTCAGGAAATACGTAAAAAAGTATATGGCCTGCTTATAGCTAAAGTAGGTGGAGTTACAAGAAATTCGTTTGATAGTATTTTTATGACGGCATTTCTTGGACTTATTCCAGCTGCGATATATTCCAATTATTTTCTGATATTATCTTCTCTTAATGTTATTACAACGGTTAT
>JAEEGK010004996.1_pt1 | contig 32173 bp, 25 predicted proteins | sample 8958771 | NCBI WGS metagenome assembly JAEEGK01 (sample SAMN16246547, study PRJNA631951) | gut metagenome | biome: gut microbiome; feature: rumen; material: SC-attached | host: Bos | place: Iran: Karaj | collected 2018-10
ATTCACTTAATAATTGGTTCCTAGAAAATGCGATAATTGCAGTAAGTGGACCAAGACGACCTAAAAACATAAGTATAATCAACACTATTTTTGAGATAGAATCAAGGCTTGGAGTTATACCAGTAGAAAGTCCAGAAGTACTTATTGCAGAAGCAGTTTCAAAAAATACATCTAAAAAGCTTAAATTAGGGTTCCGAATAAGTAGTATGCCCGTCCCTATAAATAATAACAAAATCGCAAGCATAAATATACAAATAGCTCTGTATATAATTTGTTCAGGAATTGTATTTTTCATAACTTGAATATCTTTTCTTCCCATTATAAAGAAAATAGAAGCAAGAATTAGTACACTTATCGTTGTAACTTTTATACCACCACCGGTTGAACCAGGAGCGGCCCCTATCAGCATCAAAATAATAGTAAAGAAATTAGATTGTTGGGTCATATCTTTTGGATTAATAGAGGAAAAGCCAGCAGTTCTAGGAGTAATAGATTGAAATAGACTATTAACAATTTTATTTGTAGGTGACATAGGTCCAATAGTATTAGGGTTTCTATTTTCTAAACAGAAAAATAGGAATGTTCCACCTAAAATTAGAATAAGAGTAGATATTATAACTATTTTTGAGTGAAGCGAATATCTACGTATTTTAAATTTATTATCCCAAATATCTTTCCAAACAACAAAACCCAAACCACCTATTATAATTAAAGCTGAAAAGGTGATTAGAGTTATAGGGTTATTTGAAAGTAAAGCTAGACTTTGAAATTTATAATTTTCCGTTCCAAAAACATCAAAACCAGCGTTACAAAAAGCAGATACTGAATGAAAAATACTTTTCCATATACTATCTAGCGGACCAAATATAGGATTAAACTGTGTAAATAGTACAGCTGCACCAAGTAATTCAAAGCACAACGTTACTATTAAAATTTTCAAAAAGAGTCTAAAAGAACCAGATAAAGTAAAATTATTGGTGGAGGCTTGAAGTGTAAGGCGTTCTTTTAAATTCATATGTCTTTTAGATATAAGAACATACAACGTAAAGAGGGACATTACGCCAAGTCCCCCTATTTGTATTAAAATTAATATTACACTTTTCCCGAACATCGTCCAAAAAGAATTAGTATCTTTTACTACTAATCCAGTAACACAAGAAGCAGAAGTAGCAGTAAAAAGCGCATCCAAAAAAGAAACGCTCTCTGTACTTTTGTGGGCGATAGGTAACATCAGTAACATAGTACCTACAAGAATTAATAAGATAAAACTTAAAAGTATAATTCTTGTAGGCGTTAATTTGTTTCGTACTTTTATAGGAAATGGTATTTTCATAAAACCTCCTATTTTTCTTCTTCAGTTTCGTCTTGCTCCGTAACTTTTGCAATACTTACAAGTTGTATATTTTCAGGCAATCTCATTAGAGTTACACCTTGAGTATTTCTACCTAAAACACTTATTCCCTTAACAGGGGTACGAATAATAGTTCCGTCAGAACTAATTAATATAATATCTTCTTCCTCTTTAACTATTTTTATTCCAACAACGTGACCAGTTTTATCTGTTACTTTATAAGTTAGAACTCCTTTACCGCCACGAGTTTGGATTCTATATTCTTCAACTTCTGTACGTTTTCCAAATCCGTTTTCAGTTACTGCAAGTAGGCAAGTATTAATATCGTTTGCAGATTCCATACCGATTACATAGTCATCTTTTGCTAAATCAATTCCTCTTACACCTTGAGAAACACGACCAATAGGTCTTACATCTTTTTCATCAAAGGTTATAGACATACCATTGCGAGTAGCGAGAACAACTTTATTTTCTCCGCCTGTAAGACGTACATCGATTAATTCATCGCCTTCTCTTAGGGTTATTCCTTGAAGCCCAGTTTTACGAACATTTTCATATTCCATAAGGCTTGTCTTCTTAACAACACCATTTCTAGTAGCCATTAATAAATAGGTTCCTTCTTTATACTCGGCAACAGGAATAACAGCAGAAATCTTTTCATCAGAGCCAAGCTGAAGTAGATTTACGATAGCAGTGCCTTTAGCAGTTCTACCAGCCTCAGGGACTTCATAAGCTTTTAATCTATAAGTTTTTCCTTTATTTGTGAAGAATAGAATATAGTGGTGAGTAGATGAAATAAAGACATCTTCAACGAAATCTTCTTCACGAGTGGTAAGCCCAGTAATACCTTTGCCACCACGTTTCTGGTTCTTATAAGTATCAGCAGGAAGACGTTTTATATATCCAAAGTGGGTTAAGGTAATAACACAATTTTCTTCCTTAATTAAATCTTCGATTTCAAGTTCTTCAGCAGAAGGAGCAATAGCAGTTCTCCTTGGGTCAGCAAATTTTGCTTTAAGTTCTAATAGCTCATCTTTTATTATTTGATATACTAAAGTTTCACTGCTTAAAACTTCTTTGTAATATTTAACTCTTTCAATTAGGGCATTATACTCTTCATCGATTTTCTCTCTTTGTAAACCAGATAGAGTCCTAAGACGCATATCTAGAATTGCTTGAGCTTGAATTTCAGTAAGGCCAAAACGTTTCATTAAACGTTCTTTTGCATCGTCATAAGATTCACGAATTATTTTAATAACTTCGTCTATATTATCTAATGCAATTTTTAAGCCTTCTAATATATGAAGTCTTGCTTCAGCTTTATCTAAATCGAATCTTGTACGTCTTAAAATAACTTCCTTTTGGTGATCTAGGTAACAATCTATGCATTCCCTTAAATTTAATACTTTAGGTTGACCATTAACTAAAGCAAGCATTATAGCACCAAAAGTATCTTGAAGTTGAGTATTTTTGTATAGTTGATTTAATACAACATTAGCATTTGCATCACGTTTTAATTCGATTACTATACGCATACCTTCACGGTCAGATTCATCACGCAAATCAGAAATACCGTCAATTCTCTTATCTTTAACTAAGTTCGCAATATTTTCAATTAAACGAGCTTTATTAACCATATATGGGATTTCGGTAACTACAATACGGCTCTTAGAACCAGTCTCTTCAATTTCAGCTTTCGCACGAACTATAATACGGCCACGACCGGTCATATATGCATTTTTAATTCCTTCTTTTCCCATTATAATAGCACCAGTAGGGAAGTCAGGACCTTTTATAACTTGCATTAAATCTTCTATAGTTACGTTATCTTCATCAATAACCTTAACAATACCATCAATAACCTCGCCTAAATTGTGAGGTGGGATATTTGTAGCCATACCTACAGCAATACCAGAAGAACCGTTAACCAACATATTAGGGAATCTTGAAGGGAGAACAGCAGGTTCTTTTAACGTATCATCGAAGTTAGGTACGAAATCTACAGTATTTTTATCTATATCACGAAGCATTTCAAGCGACATTTTAGACATTCTAGCCTCGGTATAACGCATAGCAGCAGGACTATCACCATCGATAGAGCCAAAGTTTCCGTGACCATCTACTAACATATAACGAAGTGAGAAGTCTTGAGCAAGACGAACCATAGCATCATAAACTGCAGCATCACCATGAGGGTGGTACTTACCTAAAACATCTCCGACAAGACGGGCAGATTTTCTGTATGGCTTGTCTGGAGTCATATTTAATTCATTCATAGAATAAAGAATACGTCTATGTACAGGTTTTAAACCATCACGAGCATCAGGTAAAGCACGAGCAACAATTACACTCATTGCATAGTCGATATAAGATTTTTTCATTTCAGATTCAATATTTACATCGATGATCTTTTCTACGATTTCATTGTTTTCATTATCCATTTTTTTCATTCCTTTCAATATCAATCCTTTTGAATTATATTATATTGAAATATTATTTGCAAGGCTTTTTGAAGGGGAAAATTTATAATTTTTTTGTGTCAATGGGACGGCAATTTAAACAATAAAAAAACGAATTTCGTATTCCTACGAAACTCGCTTTTTGTGGAGCCACTGATTGGATTCGAACCCACGACCTACTGATTACAAGTCAGTTGCTCTACCAGCTGAGCTACAGTGGCATTTGGAAATTGAAAAATAGGTTTTTTAAAACGGCTACTTCCCAACTCCTTATGGTGACCCGTGGGAGAATCGAACTCCCGATACCGCCGTGAAAGGGCGATGTCTTAACCGCTTGACCAACGGGCCTAAAATGGTGAACCATCCGCGATTCGAACGCGGGACACCGTGATTAAAAGTCACGTGCTCTGCCAACTGAGCTAATGGTCCAAATAAAAGCTACCTATTTATGATACAACAGCTTGCCTCTTTTGTCAACATATTTTTTAGATTTTTTTGCTAATTGACAATACTAAGATTTATTGAAAAAAATATGCTTGTATGATAGAATCATATTGGACCGAGAAAGCGAGGAATATATGTATATATTGTTAATTTGTACTATTGTAAGTACAATTATTTTATTTTTTATTTGCAATGAAAAAATAAAACCAGAAACGGTTATTTATCACGATGGAGTTTCTGAAGTAGTTGAAAAAATTGGCGATAATAAACAAATAGCAAAAGAAATTTTGAAATTTATAGGGAACGATAAAACTCAAGTAGAAGAGAATATTGATCCTAAAATAAAGGCGAGTTTCTATAATTTCAATACAGACAAAATTACTATAAAAAATACAGAGGATTTAAAAGATTGTTCTAGAGTTATCCATATTTCACATGAGTGCATACATAGTATTCAAGATAAAAAGCTAGGGTTTACCCACTTTATATTGTCTAATATTCAAATATTATATTTTTTAGGAATTTTTATTTATTTCTTTTACAATAAAAATCTAGACTTAAGATTTAATCTATTGTTGGTGCAGTTTTTTATATTCATCTTAACTTTCTTTATAAAAGTAACGTTAGAAAGCGATGCAACATATAGAGGGCCAGAGCTAGCCTTTACATATTTAAAAGATAAAGTAAACGAAAAGGATTTAGCAGATTTTAAGAAAAATATTCAAGATATGTTATATTCAATAGTACCAATGTCGTACTTTTCATTTTATATGCAAGGTGTATTATTACTTATAATAGCACAAGCGGGTGCAATTTTTATCTAAGGAGAATGTTTATGGGAAAAGAAGTAGAAGTTTTAATCGAAGTATGTAGAGAAGGTGTAGAGCTACCAGAGTATGCTCATTTTGGAGATGCCGGAATGGATTTAAGAGCTGCAGAAGATATAGATATACATCCAGGAGAAACGGTGGCCGTTCCAACAGGATTAAAAGTCGCAATTCCAGTAGGGTATGAAATACAAGTAAGACCTAGAAGTGGAATTTCATTAAAAACTCCATTAAGACTTCCTAATTCACCAGGCACAATAGACGCAGGATATAGAGATGAAATGCATGTTATAATGTATAATTCTTCAAGAGGCGGAGAAGAAATATACTCTATTTCAGAAAAAGGAAACAAAGAGGGGATTTATAGAATCAAAAAGGGCGAAAGAATCGCCCAAATAGTATTAAAAGAAGTACCGATTGTCAAATGGAAAAAGGTAACAGATGTTAGTTTAGAAGGAAGTAACCGTGGTGGTGGCTTCGGAAGTAGTGGTATTAAATAAATAAAAAGGGCTGTCTTTACGACAGCCTTTTTATTTACCTCTTTATTATATTTCTTGCAACGTATATTCCTGTAGCTGCGGCTTGAGCAAGCCCTCTAGTAACACCAGCTCCGTCACCAATTGCAAACATGTTTTTGTACTTTGTTTCAAGCTCATTAGTTAACTCTGGTTTTGCACTATAGAACTTAACTTCAACTCCGTAGAGTAAAGTATCGTAGTTTGCAGTACCAGGAGCAATTTTATCTAAAGTATAAATCATTTCAATAATATCATCTAACTGACGTTTAGGAATTACCAAACTTAAATCTCCAGGCGTAGCATTTAACGTAGGCTTTACAAAACTTTGGGCTAGCCTATGCTCATTAGTCCTATTACCTTTAACTAAATCTCCAAATCTTTGAACCAAAATTCCGCCACCAAGCAAATTAGATAAAGAAGCAATCCTTTTTCCGTATTGATATGGATCATTAAAAGGTTTTGTGAACCTATTACTTACAAGTAACGCAAAATTCGTATTTTCACTTCTTAAGTTAGGATCAGAATAACTATGGCCGTTTACTGTCATTAGCCCATCAACATTTTCAGTAACAACATGGCCATAAGGATTCATACAGAAAGTTCTAATCCTATCTCCATGACATTTTGTTCTATAAACTAGTTTTGATTCGTAAACAACGTCTGTTATATGTTGAAATACAGTAGCAGGTATTTCTACTCTAACGCCAATATCTACTTGGTTATTAAGTAATGGAATATCTAACTCTTTACATTGGTCAGAGAACCATTCAGCTCCAGCTCTACCCGGGGCAACTATTAAATATTTACAATTTATTTCAGTAGAATCAGCCATTTCTAAGTCATATGTTTCGTCAGATTGCGGAACTATTTTTGCAACTTGGCAGTCTGTTTTTATCTGTATTTTCTTTTCTAAGTAATCATACATTTTCTTCAATATTTGAAGGTTGTTTTCTGTACCGAGATGTTTTACTTTGGCTTGAAGTAAATGCAAGTCATGTTCTAAAGCAAGTTTTTCTACTTTTTTTGCTTCTGGTGTATTAGTTGAGAAAGTCTCTTTTGTTGCACCAAATTTCATATTTATTTCATCTACATAATTTATTAAGTCCATTACTTCTTTATCTGGAATGTATTCGTTAAACCAACCACCGAAAGCAGTAGTAAAGTTGTACTTTCCGTCTGAGAAGTTACCAGCTCCTCCAAACCCCTTCATTATACTGCAAGAAGGGCAGTTTATACATTCAGGGACTTTTCCTTCAACTATTGGGCAAGCCCTTTTATAGATATTTTTTCCTTGCTCAAGCAAGGCTATACTTAAGTTCGAGTTTTCAGATAATTCATATGCGGCCATTATTCCGGAAATACCGGCTCCTACTATAGCTACATCAAAATGTTCTTTCAAATTAAACACTCCTTTTTTATTTAGAATATTTATTACAACTAATTTTATATGGCGGTGTATAAATTGTCAATTTTAATAATTAAAAAATTTTTTGATTTGATACAAAATTCGACAACATATTCGTTTTGAAGCAAATATAATGAAAGAAAGTTTTATTATTTCGCAAAAAGGAGGTGGTATTTTGGAGAAAGATATTGAGTTTATTTTCCCAATGAATTACAAGGAAAAAGAGAAATTTTTAGGCTTTATAGATTATAGAACGTTAGTTGTACTTGGGGGGATAGGGGTAATTTTGTTTTTAATCTTAAAGTCCATAAAACTAGGCTTGATTATAAAAATAAGTATTTTTATTTCAATAATCTTATTTTTTGCAATCATTATATTAATAGGAATTAATGGGGAAAATATGCTAGATTTTATGTACTTTTCCATAAAGTTTTTAATAAAACCTAGGGTATACGTATATAGAAAATTTGATGAAAAGGGGAGAAGCAATTTATGCAAAAAGCGATTAAGTCATGGTTCTTAATAAAGAAAATTGAAAATGGGATTATAGAATTAAAAAATGGAAAGCTTTGCAAAGTACTTGAAGTTTATCCGGTTAATTTTTCCTTAAAATCCAAAAGTGAGCAAGAAAGCATTTTATACCAGTATAAAAACTTTTTAAGTGTTTGTGATTTTAATATTCAGATACTTGTGCAAAGCAAAAAGGGCAACTTAGACAATCATATTTCTGTAATTGAGGAAAATATAAAAAAAGAAAAGAGTTTAGAAACGAAAAAACTAATGCAAGAGTATATCAACATGATAAAAAAAGAGAGCTTAAAAAATGCAATATCTAAGAAATTTTTTATTATATTTTTCGTTGTTCAAGATAAAAAGGGTTATAAAGAACATTGTATTTTAGAGCTAAATGAAAAAGCTCTTAAAATAAAAGAAACTCTTGATAAATGTGGAAACTATGTAAAAGATTTTGATGAGGATAATAAAGAGTTAATTAATATGATATATACATATTTAAACCCTATAACCTCGGATATTCAAAGGCTTAAGGAGGTGGATTATGAATATAAAAAATGATTTATTAGATTGTATTTTGCCGTCTGCTATTGATTTTAGAAACCCAGGCTATTGGCTAGTTGATGATGTATATTTTTCAGGGCTTATTGTTACTAATTATTCTACAAAACAAAATATAGGCTGGATATTGCCACTTTTTAATTTGAGTTTTGATGTTGATATAAGTATGTTTTATGAGAAATTAGATTCAACAAAAGTCATAAGAGAGCTTACTTACTATATTGGTGATATAGGCGGAGCAATAAAGACGGTTAACTCAAATCAGATGGATATAGATATAGTAAAAAAGTCATATGATGATGCTAAATATATACGTCACCAAATGCAGGTTGAAAAAGAAAATTTATATAATTTGTGTATTTATATGTCTGTATTTTCTAAAGATCTTACGGAGCTTAAATTTAATCTTACTAAACTTGAGGGGCTTTGTGCGTCGATGGGTCTACAAACAAGACAAGCCCTATTTAGACAAGAGCAGATTTTAAATACAATGCTACCAATTTGTGAAAATTCAAAGGATTTAAGAGGAAGCGCATCAAGGAATGTGCTTACAAGTTCTATTATAAGTACATACCCGTTTGTATCATCTGAGTTATATGACGAAAGTGGAATACTTATAGGGGAGAATACTCAAAACAATTCTTTAATTGTTGTAGATAGGTTTGATAGTAGTAAATATAAAAATCCGAATATGTGCATACTCGGAACGAGTGGTGCAGGCAAATCGTTTTTTACCAAGCTTATGATTTTAAGGAATAGGTATTTAAATATAAGTCAATTTGTTATAGATCCAGAGGGGGAGTACTATAAGGTATGCGATAAATTGGATGGAACCTATGTAAAACTTGGTGGAGGAAATGATACATATGTTAATGTCATGGACATTAGGGAAAATGCTTTTTCTGATGATGAAGAGAGTAAGGGCTACTTACTAGATAAGTTAGAAAAATTAAAATTGTTCTTTTCGTTGGTATTTAAGGAGCTTTCTACGAGAGAAGAGATTTTATTAGAAGAAAAAATAATAGAATGCTATGCGCTTAAGGAAATTAGTTTTAATGATGATTCTTTGTATATAAATAATGATGAAAAAGTGAGAATAAAACGGGTTTTTAAATCTTCTAAAGATATGCCGCTACTTGAAGATTTATATAATTGTTTAGAAAAGGACGATGAAACAAAGAATTTGGCAATGCAGTTAAAACCTTATATAAATGGCAGTATGTCGTATTTTAACAAATATACCAATATTGATACTAATAATAAATTGATTGTCGCAGACATAAGTAAATTAGATAAAAATGCAATGATTCTCGGAATGTATATTATTATTGATATGTTTTGGGATAGGATAAAGCAGAATAAAGGAGAGAAAAAAATAATTTATATCGATGAGATTTGGAGGCTTATAGGAAGCTCTGGTAACGAAAAAACAGCAGAGTTTATATATAAGATATTTAAAACAATAAGAAAGTTTGGAGGAGCTGCGACAGCTATAACTCAAGATGTTTCGGATTTTTTCTCCCTTGAAGATGGTAAATATGGAAAAGCTATTGTTAATAATTCTTCATTAAAATTTATATTACAACTTGAGGAAGAGGATATAAAAATTTTAAAAAATATTTTAGATTTATCAGAGGAAGAAGTATTAAAAATAAAGAATTTTAATAGAGGATATGGCTTATTATTTTCGAATAAGAATAGGGTGGTTTCAAAAATAAATGCTAATACCTTTGAATATGGTTTAATAACTACCGATAGAAAAGATTTTGAAAATAAAATTAATGAAAATTGAGAAGAGCTAGAATAACAAAGCTTTTGAATAAAATTTTATTTTTTGAAAAAATTTTAAAAAAAGTATTAAGAAAAAAATTTTAAATACGATAATGCTGTTGTAAAGGATTTAAAGAAAACACTATATGGATGTTTAAAAAAAGGAATCCAAGGAAGAAAAGACGGTAAAAATTAAGGAGGAATTAATCATGAGGATTAATCACAACATTATGGCAATCAATGCCAACAGACAATTAGCAGCGAATGAAGGAGCAACATCAACATCGCTCCAAAGACTTTCATCAGGTTTGAAAATCAATTCAGCTGCGGACGATGCTGCAGGACTAGCAATAAGTGAGAAGATGAGAACTCAAATTAGAGGTCTTGCAAAAGCACAAAATAATGCACAGGATAGTATCTCAATGATACAAACAGCAGAAGGATCTTTACAAGAGGTAAGTAATATCTTACAGAGAATGAGAGAGCTTTCTGTTCAATCTATGAACGGTATCTTATCAGATACTGAAAAAGATGCGTTGGCTGCCGAAATGACACAACTTAGACAGGAAGTCGACAGAATTGCAGAAACAAGTAAATTTAACAATACGTATTTGTTAAAAGGTACACTTGGAATGAGTATTGAATCTGAAAATTGTACGAATTTGTACAAAGCAGACGGAGCTTCGTTTATGACAGGAATAAATGGAGTAGATATATCTGCTGCAGAACAAAATACTTATTATACAATAACAGCAACAACAACTACTATTGGAACTTCTGGAACTTCAGGAGTATCTACTGCTGGTGGCACTTCTACTGCTGGTGGAGGAGCTGCAGTAGCTGCTGGAAATACGATTACTACCATTACAATTACGTATACAGTATATAAAAGAGATGATAAAGGAAATATTTTGGAAGCTGGTGTTCGTCACACAGCTACTGGTAAGATAGATTATGATAGAGTAAGTGCTGGAAATACATTTAGTGGAGTAATATTATTCTCTAACGACAATGATGAAAGCGCAGGAATAAAGATAAATGTATCTTACATGAACTTGAATTCATTAAATGGTATAGTAATAAAAACATCAGAAGGCGGAAGTACAAAACTTCATATCGGTGCTAACTCTGAAGATGCTCCACTTCATGTTTCTATGCCAGACTTAAGAGCTGAAGCTCTTGGAATTGATAAATTAAAGATAGATAGTACAGCTCATGCACAAGAAACACTTGAAAAAGTTGATGCTGCTTTAACAACATTAAACGGCGTAAGAGGTGACCTAGGAGCTTACCAGAACAGACTTGAATATACATTAAACAGCTTGGCTGCTTCAGAAGAAAACTTAACAGCTGCTGAATCACGTATCCGTGACGTTGATATGGCTAAAGAAATGGTTAACTTTACTCAAGCTAGAGTTATTTCTCAAGCTGCTACAGCTATGTTATCTCAAGCAAACCAACAATCACAAAACGTTTTATCCTTATTACAAGGACTATAAATTTAAGAAATACGGCGTACCGAGGTGTCGGTACGCTTTATTTTTTAAAACTTTTTGTTGAATAATAGTATAAAAAATGATAAGATTTTGCCAGAGGAAAGTTTGGTGGCACTTATGAAAATAAGAATAGATAATAAAAACAAAAAAGTCCCAAAAGATTTATTAGAAGCTTGTGGCGGCAATGAAATATTGGGAAAAATTTTATATAATAGAGGGATTCATAATATAAGTGATTTTAAAAAGAATATAACTGGTGAAGAATATATTCCTTATAATCCGATGGATTTTGAACCAGTGATAGAAGCTTGTAAAATGATATCTGAAGCTTTAATTAACAAAGAGAAAATTGCTATTTATGGGGATTATGATGTTGATGGGATTACGGCAACAAGCATACTTGTTCTAGGTTTAAAAAAGTTAAATGCAGATGTAATATATCACGTTCCAGATAGGTTTTCTGAAGGCTATGGAATGAATAGCGATGTAGTTGAGGAATTATATAAAAAGAAGGTAAAAATGATAATAACATGTGATTGTGGAATCACAAATTTTGATGAAGTAAGTCACGCAAAAGAACTTGGAATGAAGGTAATAGTTACTGACCACCACACAATTGGTGAAAAAATTCCAGATGCAGATGTTGTTATAAACTATAAATTGCTACCTGAAGGTAATTCAGTTAGAGAGACGTCGGGCTGTGCTACGGCATATTTCTTGATAAAAGCATTGTATGAATATTTGGGTGAAAAATTAAAAGATAATTATTTAGATTTGGTAGCTTTATCGATAGTTTCCGATGTTATACCAGTTCGAGGAGAAAGTAGATACCTATTCAAAAAAGGCATGGAAGAATTGAAATCACCGAAAAGACTAGGATTAAAAGTGTTAATGGATGTAATAGGTTTAGAAGAGTTAACAATTGAGGACATAAGTTTTCAAATTACTCCAAGGCTTAATGCAGTAGGTAGAATGGCAAGTGCAAAAACTGCGGTAGAATTATTTTTAGCGGATACCGAAGAAAAGGCTAGGAATTTAGCTATAGAAATAGATAGGTGCAATACAGATAGAAAAAATATTCAAAATGATATATATAACGAAGCGAAAGAGCTAGTGGAAACCGAAAAAAAGAACAAAAAAATACTTGTTTTATTTGGAGAACACTGGCATCATGGAATAATTGGAATTGTAGCGGGAAAGATTTGTGAAGAATATAAAAAACCTTGTATAATGCTTTCTATGGCCGAAAATGGTGACGTGGTTGGCTCAGCACGTTCTATAGAGGAATTAAATATATATGACACATTATCTAAGTTTTCACAATATTTATTGAAATTTGGTGGTCATTCTGGAGCTGCTGGGCTTAGTTTGAAATTTGAAAATTTATTAAAGTTTACAGAAGAACTTGAAGATTATGCGGATATATATTTAAGTGAAGATTACGAGGAAACTGTTTTAGTAGATTATGCTTTGCCGTTTGATATGATAACGGAAGAATTATTTAACGGCTTAAAAATAGGAGAACCTTATGGAGATGGATTTTCTCCACCGAAATTTGTAACACCTAAAGTAAGGATTTTAAGAGAAACAATTAACAAAGGTACACACCATTTTATGACGTTAGTTGATGATACTAAGCACGAAATAGGAACAACCTTGTGGAATTACGGACCAGATGAGTTACTAAACAAGGAATGCACAATAGTTTATGATATTTACAAAGATACGTATAACGGAAGAAATGAAGTAAAAATTAGGATACAAGATATTTTGTTTGACAAAGTTGAAATTGTAGAAGATAAAATAAAGTTTATAGATAGGCGAAACGTAGAAATTTCCGAGATTTTAAAAGAGTTTAAAGACTGCACTATATTTTACGAAGGCCCGGTGGTTTTTAAACCTAATTTCCCGGTAATTAATAGGCATCATATGGACAAAGTTAAAAATCTTGTATTATATTCGCTACCTCAAAATAACAAAGTGTTAAACGAGTTGTTAGAAAACACTTGCCCAGATTGTGTTATAATTAATTATTCATATACTCCGAGATATGATGAGTTGGATTTTCAGAAGATGTTTATGGGAGTTATAAAAAATATTAGTAATAATTCAAGTGGGATAATCAAAGTAGACGATTTTTCAGATATAATGCAGACAGATAATGAGTTTATAATTACATATAGTAAGTTGTTAGCGGATTTCGGGTATTTTGATTTTTCGTGTGATAATGATAAACTAAAATATGTTATAAAACTTAAAGTGGATAAGAAAAAAAATGCATATTTAGAAAATATTTCTACGAGGTATTTGAAAGAAAAAGCAGAATATGTTAGGTATATGGTAAATTCAACAAGTTATTACAAAGATTAGTAGTGACTAATCTTTAAGATAAAAATAGGAAGGAATGTGACTCAAAATGAAAAAGAGAATAGTTAGTTTGTTGGTTTGTGTAGGTTTGATATTTAGTGTATCAATGGCAGATACTGTTAATGAGTTCGCCGACTTTGATACTGAAGAGTTAGTGCTATTTAAAGAGTTAATTCAAGATTTATTTTATAAGGATGTAACGGACAAAGAACTTAAAGAAGCTGCATTAAAAGGAATGTTCCAATCCCTAGATCCATATAGCAATTACTACAATAAAGAAGAAACAGAGGAATTTAATACTACAGTTTCAGGCCTTTATAAAGGAATTGGAATTAAGTTTGAAATGTATAATGGATATGTTCATATAGTTAAAGTATTTACTAATTCTCCAGCACAAGCAGCTGGACTTCAGGCGGATGATACAATTATAGAGATAAATGGCGAAGATATTAAAGGTTGGTCATCTGAAAAGGTAGCAGCTCACATAAGAGGCGAAGCAGGAACTACTGTAAATGTAACAGTTATAAGAGGAGATCAATTATTTGCACCAGATGTTTTAAGAGAAGAGATTCAAGCAGAATCCTGTGAATTTGATATTTTAGACGATGATATAGCTTATATAAAAATAGAAGAATTTAACGCAAGTACGGCTATGGAAGTAGCAAGTTATTTACATGCTATAAATTTAACCGGCTATAATGATAAACTTATTTTAGATTTAAGGAATAATACTGGTGGATATGTTGATCAAGCGGTAGCTGTAGCTAGAAATTTTGTTCCTCGTGGAATTATTACTACTTTGAAATTTAAAAACCCTAATTCAGATACAATTTATAGATCATCTTTAGAAGCAAATCCATATAAAATGGTAGTTTTAGTTAATGAAGCAACTGCGTCCGCTTCTGAGATTTTAGCAGGAGCTTTACAAGATAATGGCGTAAAACTTGTTGGAAGACCTACTTATGGCAAAGGCGTATTCCAAAGAACACTTAATTTAAAGAATGGCGGCATGGTAAAGCTTACAACAGGACAATATTTGACCCCATCAGGAGTTTGTATTGATAAAATAGGACTTCAACCAGATGTAGATATTTGTGGTGAAGAAGAACAACTTCAAAAGGCTATTGAAGAAGTTAATAAGTTATAAAACTTGACCATATTTAGTTTTAGTGATATTATTCTATGTAAATATTTTTAAGGAGTGGTTTATATGATAGATATTAATTTGATTCGAGAAAATCCAGAAGAAATAAAACAAAAATTGGCTAAAAAATTGTATGAAGTAGATTTCACAGATTTTTTAGAAAAAGATAAATTAAGAAAGTCTTTGAGATATGAAAACGATTCCTTAAAATCAGAAAGAAATAAAACGTCTGCATTAGTTCCTCAACTAAAAAAAGAGGGTAAAGATGCTACTGAAATAATTGAAAACATGAAAAAATTAGGTGATAAAATCAAGGAAAATGATGATAAAATCGATGAAATTGAAAAAGAATTACAATATTTCTTAGATTGCTTGCCTAATTTGCCTGCTGATGATTTATTACCAGGCGGAAAGGAAAATAATAAAGAGATTGCATCTTGGGGTGAAAAGCCTAATTTCAATTTTGAACCTAAGAATCACGTTGATTTAGCTGAAAGTTTAGGAATGATAGATTATAAAAGAGGAGCAAAACTTGGTGGAAATGGTTTTTGGGTTTATCGCCATGATGGTGCAAAGCTTGAATGGGCTTTAATTAACTATTTTATTGAGACCCATTTAAAAGATGGATATGAATTTGTATTGTTACCTCACTTATTAACTAGAAAATGTGGATATGGCGCTGGCCAATTCCCTAAATTTGCTGATGATGTTTATCATTTAGATGCAGATAGTGAAAATAGTACTCACTTCTTACTACCTACAGCAGAAACAGCTTTAGTTAATATGCATTCAGATGAAATTTTAGAAGAAGAAGATTTACCTATTAAATATGCAGGTTATACTCCTTGCTATAGAAAAGAAGCTGGAAGCTATAGAGCAGAAGAAAGAGGAATGATTAGAGGCCATCAATTTAATAAAGTGGAAATGGTACAATATACAAAACCAGAAGATTCTCCAAAGGCTTTTGAAGAATTACTTAATAAGGCATCTAAATTAGTTGAAGGATTAGGACTTCATTATAGAATTTCTAAGCTTGCTGCTGCTGACTGTAGCCATGCTATGGCTAGGACTTGTGATATTGAAGTTTGGATACCTAGTATGAATGATTATAAAGAAGTAAGTTCAGTATCAAATGCTAATGATTACCAAGCAAGAAGAAATAATACAAGATATAGAAATAAAGAAACTGGAAAATTGGAGTATGTTCATACACTAAATGGTTCAGGACTTGCGACAAGTAGAATTTTACCTGCTATTTTAGAGCAATATCAACAAGCAGATGGAAGTGTTGTTGTTCCTGAAGTTTTAAGAAAATGGGTAGGCAAAGACATAATAAAGGGCTGAGAAGTATGGAAACGATTATAAATAAATTATCTAATGTTTTAGGAGAGGCATTTAAGTCTTGCGGTTATGATGCTAAGTACGGCAAGGTTACAGTATCTAATCGACCAGATTTATGCCAATTTCAATGTAATGGTGCAATGATTGGGGCTAAGCAATTTCAAAAGGCCCCTTTTGTTGTTGCAAATGAAGTTGTGAATAGCTTAAATAAAGAAATATTTGAAAAGGTAGAGGTTGTTAACCCTGGCTTTATTAATATAACATTAAAAGACGAATTTATAGTAAGCTTTATAAAAGAAATGGCAAACGACAAAGACTTAGGCTTAATAAAAATAGCTAATGGCGAAAATGTCGTTATAGACTATGGTGGCCCTAATGTTGCTAAACCACTTCATGTTGGCCATTTAAGGTCAGCTATTATTGGAGAAGCTGTAAAAAGATTAACTAGTGCTTTGGGTTATAATGCGATAGGAGATATTCATTTAGGCGATTGGGGTCTTCAGATGGGCCTTATTATAACTGAATATGCTGAAAGCCACCCTGATTGCGTGTATTTTAATGACAAATACACTGGAGAGTATCCTAAACTTGAAATAACGCTAGATGAGTTAAACGAAATATATCCAAAAGCAAGTGCTAGGAGCAAAGTTGATGAAGAATATATGGCAAGAGCCCAAAAAGCTACTTTTGATTTGCAAAAAGGGAAACCAGGCTATACCGCTTTCTGGAAAGAAATCTTAAAAATTTCCGTTGGTGATTTAAAGAAAAGCTATGAGAAATTAAATGTAAATTTCGAGTATTGGTATGGAGAAAGTGATAGCGAAAAATATATTCCGGATATGCTAGATAAGTTTATAAAAGATGGTTTTGCTTATGAAAGTGAAGGGGCCTTGGTTATTGACGTTGAAAAACCGGAAGATAAAGCCCCAATGCCACCAGTTATAGTAAGAAAAAGTAACGGTTCTCAAATCTATGCAACTACGGATTTAGCAACAATTGTTCAAAGGGTACAAGATTTTAATCCTAAGATGATGCTATATTTTACAGATAATAGACAAGGTTTACACTTTGAGCAAGTATTTAGAGCTGCAAGAAAAACAAAAATTGTTTCAGATGACGTTGTACTTGAATGGAATGGCTTTGGCACAATGAATGGAAAAGATGGAAAACCATATAAAACTAGAGATGGCGGAGTTATGAAACTTCAAGATTTAATAGATACTGTTTGTAGTGCTGCTCTAGAAAAGATGCAAGAGGCAAAAACGGGTTTAGAATTATCCGAAGAAGAAAAGAAAGAAACTGCATTAAAAGTAGGAATTGCAGCTCTTAAATTTGGAGATTTAATAAACTTTAGAGCAAAGGACTATATATTTGATTTAGACAAATTTATGTCTTTTGAAGGAAAAACAGGCCCATATCTTCTTTATACTATGGTAAGGCTAAAATCTATATTGAGAAAAGCCGAAGAAAAAGACTTTAAAATTGGGGGAATAGGCTTACCTAAGACGGATGTTGAAAGAGACTTAATGTTGAAACTTCTTACAATTAATGAAAGTTTTGTTCAAGCTTTTAACGATAAAGCCCCAAGCGTAATCTGTGAAAGTGCTTATCAAATAGCAGCTTTAGCCAATAGATTCTATTATGAAAATAAGATTTTATCTGAAGAAGATGAAGTAAGACGAGGAAATTTACTTGCTCTTAGCGAGTATGTATTAAAAGTGTTGAAATTACATATGGATGTTTTGGCAATAGATGTGCCAGAAAGGATGTAAAAAGGATAAAAAATCAGACTCGGGGATGTTCTCGAGTCTAATTTTTTTATATTCCATATATTATTTTTTCAAAATTTCCTTTTACCATTACTGCACCAGTAACGTTGGCTTTTATTCCTCTACCGTCAGCTTTTGGAACTATTAGTAGATGGTTATTTACTATAGCTTCGTTATTAGCTAAATCTTTTCCGGCAGTTATGTCTGAGATACCACCAGAAGAATTTTTATCCGTTACAACAACACTTTTTCCGGAACGAACTATTATTTCAGTACCAGCTTCACATAGTATCATTTCGCCTTCACTTAAGGTAATTACCTTAAATTCAGTAGGAGCAGATACGCCATTTTCTCTTATTTCTTCTAGGGTATCATCTAATTCTTTTTTAGACTCAGTAAGCTCATTAGAAAAGGTTTCAGTAGCTGCGTCAAATTTATTTGTGAAATCATCGGCTAAATTGTTAAACTCTAAACCAAAGGCGTTAGTTAATTCTTCTAATAGAGTCTTTTTCAAAGATTCAATTTTATTTTCAAAGTAGCTTAAGGAAATTAGAGGATCATCACTACTGCCTGGATCGGCAGCTAAAGCCCCTACCGTGAATAAACAAATTAGAATTACTACTAAGAAAATAATTCTTTTGTTTTTTAAAAGGTTTATCATATGTACCCTCTCCTTTTATTCTTCTTCTAAGCCAAGACTTATTTCAATAGCAGCATTAACTTTATCCATAAGATTTTCGTTTAGATGACCAATTCTTTCTTTTAGACGTTTTTTGTCAATAGTTCTAACTTGTTCTAAAAGAATAACAGAGTCTTTTGAAAGGCCATAGTCATCAGCATCTATTTCAATATGTGTTGGCATTTTTGCTTTATTTATTTGAGAAGTAATTGCCGCAGCAATTACAGTAGGACTAAATTTATTCCCTACGTTATTTTGTACTATTAATACCGGTCTAACTCCGCCTTGTTCGGAGCCTACTACCGGACTTAAATCTGCATAGTAAATGTCTCCTCGTTTTACAATCACAAAATTCACACTCCGTTAAGAATAATTTGTTTTGGCGGTGAGCTCTTTTAATCGCCATAATGCAATTATTTCCCAAACGGCAAATAATTATACGAGGTGACCGTTTAATTATTAAATAACAATTTTATAACAATTTTATTTTAACATATTAAATAACACACAGTCAATTCTAGTGACATATATTAAAAAATATTTCAATAGAGTTTAGGAAGTCTTACATTAGGCAATAGAAGTAAACTCACTATATATTATGTTTACTTTTATATTTCCGTTCTTATCAAAATATGTAAGACTATATGGTTTATTATTTTCAAACTGTAATTTTGCAGAATATAGATAAACGTTGTTGTTGGGTAAAATAAGCTCTATTGAATCTTCAGTAGACTTTACATTATCTGAATTTTCTAAATTAAAGTATGTGTTTATAAAATATGATAAAAAGAGAGGATTCTTGTTTATTTCTAAATACTCTTTTAATTCTATAGGCAAGTTTGCAATTTTAGAGCCAATATTTAAGTTAGAATCTTTATAGTCGATTTTTAAGTTTTCGTTATCTAAAAATTCCATAGAATATATACCTTCAGAAGAGTATGTTTGATGAGCTATATACTCATTCGAATTCTTATTTGAAAAATAGGATATCTTAAGTTCGCAATTGTAATTTTTTATTGATAGAAGCAGCTTGTGAGGATTTTTAGAAGCAGAATTATTAGAACAAGCAGTAAGAGATAATAAAAGCAAAATACAAACAAATTTTTTCATAGGCATTCTCCTTTTTTAAAAACATATTCTTTTAAAATAAAAAAATATTACTATAAATTTTATTATAAAAATATTTATACATATAAATGGTGAAAAAAGCATGCACTTTCAAAAATCTTGTACTAATTTACTTGACATATTTTTTATTTTAATGTTACAATGAATAAGTAAAAAAGTAAGTTATCAAATTGAACTTTTTGCGATTAAAATCGCTCACGGATATATAATTTAATAACTTTGGGGGATTTTTAAATTCCTCTTATGGAATGTATATAAAATACGATATATGTTTTGTAAGAGAAATTCGCAAGGCGATATTTGAAATGATATTTTCGAGGATAAATGCTTTATTTGTACTTTGAAAATTAAAGATTAGGAGGTAGTAAGATGGAATTAGAGGTTATAGTTCCTATCTGCCTTATTGTTTTTGTAGTTGGAATTGCGATTGGATTTTTTATTCGCAAAATGATTTCTGAAGCTAAAATTGGATCTGCTAAAAAAGAAGCAGAATCGATTATTGAAGAAGCAAAAAAGACAGTTGAAAATGAAAAAAGAGAAATGTTACTTCAAGCTAAAGAGGAAATTCATAAAAATAGGGTAGAGTTGGAGAGAGAAATTAAAGAACGAAGAAATGAAATGCAAAGATTAGAAAGAAGAGTTTTACAAAAAGAAGAAGGCTTAGATAAAAAATCTGAAGCTTTAGAACAAAAGGAGGAAACGTTATCTAAAAAGACAAAAGAAGCTCAAGAAGCAAAAGAAAAGTTTGAGGAGTCGTTAAAACAACAACAACTTGAACTTGAAAAAATTGCTGGAATGACTGCTGAAGAAGCAAAACAGATGTTGATTAAGAACATCGAACATGAAGTTAAGTTAGAAACTGCTCTTATGATTAAGAATATGGAGCAAAATGCAAAAGAAGATGCTAATAAAAAGGCTAAGAGTATTATAGCTACTGCTATTCAAAAATGCGCAGCTGACCAAGTTGCGGAACATACTGTTTCTGTCGTATCTTTACCAAATGATGAAATGAAAGGTAGAATTATTGGTAGAGAAGGTAGAAATATTAAGACGTTAGAAACACTTACAGGTATTGACTTGATTATAGACGATACCCCTGAGGCTGTTATCTTATCTGGATTTGATCCAGTAAGAAGAGAAGTCGCTAGAATAGCGCTTGAAAAGTTAATATTAGATGGTAGAATTCACCCTACACGTATTGAGGAAATGGTAGAAAAAGCTCAAGCTGAAGTTGAAGAAACTATGCGTGAAGCTGGTGAAGAAGCTTGTTATAGTGTAAATGTTCATAATTTACACCCTGATCTTGTTAGATTATTAGGAAAATTAAAATATAGAACGAGTTATGGTCAAAATGTTTTGATCCATTCTATCGAAGTTGCTCATATTGCTGGACTTATGGCTTCAGAGTTGGGCGTTGATGTAGATATGGCTAAACGTGCTGGCTTACTTCATGATATTGGTAAAGCTATTGACCAAGAGATGGAGGGATCTCACGTTCAGATAGGTGTAGACTTACTTAAGAAATATAAAGAGTGCCCTGAAATATTAAATGCGGTAGAAGCTCACCATGAAGATGTTGAACCAGAATCTATTACTGCTATTTTAATTCAGGCCGCTGATTCTATTTCGGCAGCTCGTCCTGGTGCTAGAAAAGAAACATTAGAAGCATATATTAAGAGAATAGAGAAACTTGAGGAAATAACAAATTCGTTTAAGGGTGTTGATAGATCTTTCGCTATTCAAGCAGGACGTGAAGTCAGAATTATTGTTAATCCGGAAGATATTTCTGATGCAGAAATGACATTACTTGCTAGAGATATTGCTAAGAAGATTGAAAGTGATGTAAGTTATCCTGGTCAGATTAAGGTTAATATAGTTAGAGAAACACGTGCAATTGATTATGCTAAGTAAAAAATAAAATAGTAGGTAGAATATACCTACTATTTTTATGTGTTTGATTTTAAATTTGTTAGATGGTAAAATATAAATGTAGTGTTTTATAGGAGGGGAAATAATGGAGTCAATAAAATGTCCAGGCTGTGGTGCGACGTTAACATATAATTTGGAAGATGAAGAATTAAAATGTGATTATTGTGGGAATATTTGTATAATTAGGGAAGATCAAATAACGGATGCTGAGTATATAAAAAATAGGCTTATGGATGTTCACGCAACTAATTGCCCTGGATGTGGGGCAAGACTCATGACCAATATAAATACTACTTCATCTAGTTGTGCATATTGTGGTAGCTCTATTATTTATGATGAAAAAGTTAATAAAGTTTTTAAGCCTAAAAAGATTATATTGTTTGAAATAGGATTAGATGAGGTTAAAGAAAGAGTAAAAAAATATTTTGACGGTTCAGATTTTGCAAGCAAAAATGACATTCTTAGTATACTAAAACCGATTTATTTACCATATTGGCTATATAGATGTACTTATCAATCAGAAGATCAAAAAGTGGAATGTAATGATATTTTAGCAGATGCCTCATCAAAAATAGACGATAGCTTGGCAGATAAAATTGACAAAAGTTTTGATTTGTCCAAACTTCAAGATTTTGATATTTCTAATATCACTGGTTTTTATGCCGAAGAATATGATGTTACATTTAAAGGAATGAATAGAAGAATTAATAAAAAGATTGAAGAAAAGGTAGGAACACCAGTTGATGATAACTGTATTAGTAATGCAAAATCTATGTATATACAATTGCCAGTTTATTATGGAGAAATTAATGGTTTAAAAATTTTAGTAAATGGACAAAATGGCACTATTGCCATAAATTCTGAGCAGTATTTGAAAACTGCAGAGCAGATAAGAAAGGATTTAAAAATACAAAAAATAAAAGAAAAGTTTAATCCTGAAGTTATAAAAAATCTATTAAAGTGCTTGATTGCATTTATTATATTAGGAGTTATAGTTTATTTATGGTGCAAGGATGTAGGGGTAGGAGAAGTAATAGTTGATATACTTTGGAGATGCATCTGGAAGAGTTTATAAACACTTAAGGTCTATATTGTATAAATTTTATAGTATTATAAAAAATAAACTGTTTTAGGATATCGTTTTGATATCCTTTTTTATTGCTATACATTTCTTTTTATGATAAAATAAATTGATGCTTTGGTGGCCTAACGGATAAGGTAACAGATTCCGATTCTGTTGATGCGGGTTCGACTCCCGCCCGAAGTGCCAAAAGGAGTGAGAGTTTTGTACATAATTATAGGTCTTGGAAATCCAGGAAAAGAATATGAAAAAACCAGGCATAATACTGGTTTTGTTACTATAGATAAATTGGCAGATAAATATAATATAGATATTTCAAAAGAGAAGCATAAAGCACTTATTGGAACTGGAAATATAGAGGGACAAAAAGTAGTCTTAGTAAAACCTCAAACTTATATGAATTTAAGTGGCGAAGCAGCACGTTTAGTATTAGATTTTTATAAAGAAGATGTAAAGAATGTTATTGCAATTTTTGACGATTTAGATTTGCCAGTTGGGACTATAAGGATAAAAGAAAGAGGCTCGGCTGGGACCCATAATGGCGTTAAATCCTTAGTTAAAGAGTTGGGCTCAGAACAATTTAAGAGAGTAAAAGTAGGAATTGGAAATGAAGAAGCTAAAGGAGATTTAATAAATTTTGTTTTGGGAAGATTTTCTAATGAAGAGTTAATTGAGATAGAAAAAAGCACGGATAAAGCGGTAGATGCAGTAATTACTTTAGTAAAGGACGGAATAGTAAAGGCTATGAATGACTATAATTAGGAGGACTACTATGGTTAATTTAGGCAATTCGTGGGACGAGATATTAAAAGATGAATTTGAAAAAGATTACTATAAAAAAATAAGAAAATTTTTAGTTTATGAATATAATCATTATAAAATTTACCCAGATATGTATGATATCTTTAATGCTTTGAAAATGTGCGATTATAACGATATAAAAGTTGTAATAATTGGTCAAGACCCATATCACGAAGAAGGTCAAGCTCATGGGCTTTGTTTTTCTGTTAAAAAAGGAATAAAAACTCCGCCGTCTTTAGTTAATATTTATAAAGAGCTTCAAGATGATTTAGGTTGCTATATTCCAGACAACGGCTTTTTAGAAAAATGGGCAAAGCAGGGAGTATTACTGCTAAATAATGTTTTAACAGTACGGCAGGGTCTTGCTAATTCTCATAAAACTTGTGGTTGGGAAACGTTTACAGATAGAGTAATAGAGGAACTTAATAAAAGAGAAAAACCTATAGTTTTCATGTTTTGGGGTGCTAATGCTAAAAAGAAAGAACTTTTAGTTACTAATCCTAATCACTATATATTAAAAGCAGCTCATCCAAGCCCGTTATCTGCTTTTAATGGCTTCTTTGGTTGTAAACATTTTTCAAAAGCAAATGAATTTTTAAAGAAAAACGGTATGGAGCCAATAGACTGGCAAATTGAAAATATTGGTATTGACTATAAAGTTCAAAAGTAGTAATAATAATATGTAATTATTATTTTTTAATAGGAGGCTGTGTATATGAAACAATACTTAGAGATTGAGAGTGTATATGCAAGAGAGATTCTAGATTCAAGAGGTAATCCTACTGTTGAGGTAGAGGTTATTGTTGAAGGCGGAATAATGGGTAGAGCTGCTGTCCCATCTGGTGCGTCTACTGGTGCTTTTGAGGCTGTAGAGTTGAGAGATGGAGATAAGGGTAGATACCTTGGTAAAGGCGTTGAAAATGCAGTAGATAACGTAAATACAATAATTGCACCTGAAGTAGAGGGTATGAATGTATTAGATCAAGTAGCAATAGATGAACTTATGATAGCTTTAGATGGAACACCTAATAAAGGAAAGTTAGGAGCTAATGCAATTCTTGGAGTTTCTTTAGCTTGTGCTCATGCTGCTGCTGAAGCTTTAGGTTTGTCATTATATCAATATGTTGGAGGAGTTAATGCTAAAACATTACCTGTTCCTATGATGAACATTTTAAATGGCGGAAAACATGCAGACAACAACGTAAATATTCAAGAGTTTATGATTATGCCAGTTGGTGCAGATTCTTGGAGAGAAGCGCTTCGTATGTGTGCTGAAGTATTCCACAACTTAAAGAAAGTATTAAAAGGCAGAGGATATAATACAGCAGTTGGAGATGAAGGTGGCTTTGCACCAAATCTTCAAAAAGATGAAGAAGCTCTTGAAGTTATTGTTGAAGCTATCAAGCAAGCTGGATACAAACCAGGAGATGAGTTTAAAATTGCAATGGATGCTGCTGCGACAGAAATGTATGATGAAGCAAAAGCTAAAGGTCAAGAAGGTTCTTATTATTTCTGGAAGACAGATATAATGAAGACAAGAGAAGAAATGGTTGAATACTGGGCAGATTTAGTAGAGAGATATCCGATAATTTCTTTGGAAGATGGTATGTCTGAAGAAGATTGGGATGGATGGAGACTACTTACAGACAGAATTGGAGATAGAGTTCAAATAGTTGGTGACGATTTATTTGTTACAAACACTGAAAGATTAAAGAAAGGTATTGATTTAGGAGTTGCTAATTCAATCCTTATAAAAGTTAACCAAATTGGTACATTAACAGAAACATTAGACGCTATTAGTATGGCAAATCGTGCTGGTTATACTGCTGTTGTATCTCACCGCTCTGGTGAAACAGAAGATGTAACAATTGCTGATTTAGTTGTTGCTATGAACGCTGGTCAAATAAAGACTGGTGCTCCTTCACGTACAGATAGAGTTGCAAAATATAATCAATTATTAAGAATTGAAGAAGAATTGGGAGATATTTCTCAATATCTTGGTCACGAAGCATTCTTCAATTTAAAAAAATAAGAAAATTAAATAGGCTAACTTAAAAATGTAAATATACGTTTTCCTGCTTAGGTAGGTCCTCGATAAAATTTTTCAAAGAAAAATATTTGAAAATTTTATCTGTGGAACTCGCTCCTTAAACGTATATTTACATTTTTTAAATATACGTTTAATTTTCTTGTTTTTTGTAAATTATTTTAATATAATAAACTGGTAGAAATGAGGGATATTATGGAACAAATAAAAGTTGATGAATTGCCTGATTTATTAAAAGATGCAGTAAATAAAGCTATTATTACTTCAAAAAAAGCTATATCGTATTATTTTCGTTATGATGTTTGTGCAGTTCTTATTGATGAAGCTGGAAATGAATTCGTTGGTATTAATTGGGAATCTTCAAATGGTTCAACGGTTTGCGCAGAGCAATCCGCATTGGCTTCATATTTCCTTTCTGAGAGAAAGAAAATTATGTATGTTATTACTGCAGGATGGTCTGAAGAAAGAGATCCTAGTAGTGAGAATTTTTGTATCCCATGTGGAAGTTGCAGACAAGATTTAAATGATTTTTGCACTAAAGATACGATTATAATAGGTGTTAACGAAACAGGAGACGAAGTTAGAAAATTTACTTTAGAAGAATTGTTGCCATATTCTTTTGGTGCTGAAAATTTGTAATTATATAAAGACAAATTTACATTGTAAATTTGAAGGAGGACCTATATGGAAGAACTATTAAGAGGGGTTACTGGCCTTACTTGGCAAGCCGGAATTATGTTTTTGATTGGTGGTGTACTTATATTTTTAGCTATTAAAAAACAGTACGAACCGATGTTATTACTACCTATAGGGTTTGGAGCAATACTTGCAAATATTCCTTATTCGGCAGTATTAGGTACAGCAGAAGAACCTGGGTTTTTAAAATTAATGTATAATGTGGGAATAACTACTGAAATTTTCCCTGTATTAATATTTATAGCAATTGGTGCTATGGTTGATTTTACGCCACTTCTTAAAAATCCATTTATGATTTTCTTTGGGGCAGCTGCTCAAATGGGAATTTTCCTAACTATAATTCTTGCGATTGTATTTGGATTTAATATATATGAAGCTTGTGGAATTGGTATTATTGGTTCGGCTGATGGCCCTACATCAATATACGTCGCAAATAGGTTAGCTGCGAAACTACTTCCAGCAATTACTGTTGCAGCATATTCGTATATGGCATTGGTTCCTATAATTCAGCCACCTGTAATAAAATTGCTTACAACTAAAAAAGAGAGACAAATAAAAATGGAATATACTGAAGAACCTGCACCAAAGTGGTTACTCATTTTATTCCCTATTATAGTTACTTTAGTTTCAGGAATAATTGCTCCTATGAGTGTAAGTTTAGTTGGTCTTTTGATGTTTGGTAATTTAATAAGAGTTTGTGGTGTGCTTGAAAAATTGTCTGGTGCAGCTCAAAATGAATTGTCTAACTTAGTTACATTGTTATTAGGAATTACGATAGGTTCTACAATGACAGCAGATGCATTTTTAAGACCTCAAACTTTGTTGATACTTGGAATGGGTTTACTTGCGTTTGTTTTTGGAACAGCAACTGGTGTTATTTTCGGAAAAATAGTTAATTTATTTGTTAAGAAAAAGATAAACCCTATGATAGGGGCTGCAGGTGTTTCGGCTTTCCCTATGTCTGCACGTGTTGTTCAAAAGATTGCTCATGAAGAAGATCCAAGCAACTTTATTTTGATGCAAGCAGTAAGTGCAAATGTTTCCGGACAACTTGGTTCTGCAATTGCCGGTGGTTGCATAATTGCACTTGTTCAAATGTTTGTTTAAAAGGAGGGCTGCTTTATGAATTGGACGGAGATAATTAATGATAAAGGTGAACATACGGGAATATTTGTTATAGAGGAAACCGAAAATGATGTTTTAGAAGCAACTAATGAAAAAGAAGAAACTTTAGTAGAAGATAGAAGCTTAGAAGAAGTTTTAAATGAAAAAACAATGATGGAAAATTTAGAAGCAGGAATGAAAATAATGGGTATAGGAATGGCAAGTGTTTTTGGAGTTTTAACTATTTTATATATAGCTGTTAAAATTATGGGACACTTTGCTAAAGGTAAAAAAGCAGATGAGACGAATTGATGATTTAGATTTAAACGGACTTAAGTTAATACAAGAAACGGATATGTTTTGCTTTGGCATTGATGCAGTGATGTTGGCTAATTTCGTACACTGCAAAGAAGATGCGAAGGTAGTAGATTTGTGTACGGGTAATGGAATCATACCCGTATTACTTTCTGCAAAAATTCCGGCAAAAAAGATTATTGGAGTAGAAATTCAAGAAGAGGTCGCAAAGCTTGCTAAAGAAAATGTTGAGATGAATAATTTGCAAGAAAAAATTGAGATACTTAACGAAGATTTAAAAAATGTCTTTAATATTCTTGGAAAATCTAAATTTGATGTCGTTACTTGTAATCCACCATATAGGACCGGTGGATGCGGTGTTGTAAATGAAGCCGATACAAAGGCTATTGCAAGACATGAAATATTATGCTCGTTAAACGATGTTATTTATTCTAGTGCTATGTTATTAAAGCCTCTTGGAAAGCTTTTTATGATACATAGGCCGGATAGATTGTGCGATATAATGTGCGCTATGCGAGAAAATAAGATTGAACCGAAAATTGTGCAATTTGTTCAGCCAGATATTAATACAAAGCCGACTCATGTTTTAATTGAGGGAGTGTATGGAGGGAACAAACATATGACAGTAATTGAAACAAAAATTTTGGAATAAACCTATCTTTCACTTGTTATTCTCACTATTATGTGATAAATTATGAATGAGTGAAAGGGAGGTTTTTATTTTGAGTTTAATTGAAAAAATTATAGGAACATATAGTGAACGTGAAGTAAAGAGAATTATGCCTATCGTTGAAGATGTTATGGCATTAGAAGATAAATATGCAGCATTATCTGAAGCTGAATTAAAAGGAAAAACAGCTGAATTAAAACAACGTTTAGAAGATGGAGAAACTCTAGATGAGATATTGCCAGATGCTTTTGCTACTATGCGTGAGGCTGCTTGGCGTGTTTTAGGAATGAAACATTTTAAAGTCCAAGTTATAGGTGGTATAGTTCTTCATCAAGGAAGAATTGCAGAAATGCGTACTGGTGAAGGAAAAACTTTGGTTGCGACTTTACCGGTTTATTTAAATGCGCTTACTGGTAAAGGTGTTCATGTTATTACCGTCAACGATTACCTTGCAAAGCGTGATAGCGACTGGATGGGTAAGGTATATAAATATTTAGGATTAACTGTTGGATTAGTTGTTCATGGGATGATGTCTGAAGATAAAAAAGCGGCTTATGCTTGCGATATAAATTATGGTACAAATAATGAATTTGGATTTGACTATCTAAGAGACAATATGGTTCAATATAAAGAAAATATGGTTCAACGTGAGTTAAACTACGCTATTGTCGATGAGGTAGATAGTATTTTGGTCGATGAGGCGAGAACTCCACTTATTATTTCTGCACCGGCTGAAAAGTCCACAGATATGTATAAACAAGCAGATAGATTTGTAAGAACTTTAAAACCTAAGATTATAGTTGAATCTAATGAAAAAGAAATTGACGATGGTGATGAAGCTGGAGATGATTATGACTATATCGTTGACTTAAAGGCAAGAACTGCAACTTTGGTTTCAAGAGGTACTAAAAAAGCAGAACAATATTTTAACATTGAAAATTTATCTGATTCCGAAAATGGTACAATAGCTCACCATATAAACCAAGCCTTAAAAGCTCATGGAATTATGAAAAATGAGATAGATTATGTTGTAAAAGACGGTCAAGTTATAATTGTAGATGAGTTTACTGGACGTCTTATGTTTGGAAGAAGGTATAACGAGGGTCTACACCAAGCAATAGAGGCTAAAGAAGGATTAGAGGTCCAAAACGAGAGTAGGACTCTTGCTACTATTACCTTCCAGAATTATTTTAGAATGTATAATAAATTGTCTGGTATGACAGGTACGGCTATGACAGAAGAAGACGAATTCCAATCAATATATAAATTGGATGTTATTGCTATACCTACAAATAAGCCAACTATAAGAAAAGATTTGAATGATATTGTATATAGAACAGAAAAGGGAAAATTCAAAGCTGTTGTTGAGGAGATTAAGGCTAGCCACGAAAAAGGGCAACCAGTCTTAGTAGGTACAATTACTATTGAAAAATCAGAACAATTAAGCAAGATGTTAAGCCGTGAAGGAATTAAACACGAAGTTTTAAATGCGAAGTATCATGAAAAAGAAGCTGAAATTATTTCTCAAGCCGGAAAATATGGTGCTGTTACTATTGCTACTAATATGGCTGGACGTGGTACAGATATTATGCTTGGTGGTAACTCGGAATATCTAGCAAAACAAGAAATGAGAAAACAAGGCTTTTCAGATGAGCTTATAGTAGAAGCTACAGGATTTGCGGAAACAGATAATGCTGAAATTTTAGATGCAAGAAAAGTTTTCCAAGAGTTAAATAATAAGTATAAAGAAGAAATAGAAGTTGAACGTGAAAAAGTTATAGAAGCTGGTGGACTAAAGGTTATTGGTACAGAAAGACATGAGAGCCGAAGAATAGATAATCAGTTAAGAGGTCGTTCTGGCCGTCAAGGAGATCCAGGTGAAAGTAGATTCTTTATTTCTCTTGAAGACGATTTAATGAAATTGTTTGGCGGAGAAAATATACTTGCAATGGTTAATCGCCTTGGTGGAGCCGACGTAGAGGATATGCCTATTGAGATGGGTATGATTACTAGGTCTATTGAGAATGCTCAAAAGAAAGTTGAAGGTAGAAACTTTTCTATTCGTAAGAGCGTACTTCAATTTGATGATGTTATGAACTTACAAAGAGATTTGATTTATAAAGACAGACGTAGAGTTTTGTTTGGTGAAAATATGACTGATCAAATAAGACATATGGTTGAGGCTGTTGCAGAAGATAGTATTATGCGCTTTACTACAGATAAATACGTTGAAGATTGGGATTTTGAAGCTATGCGTGCTAGAATTGAGTATATATTTAATATACCTGACTTTGTTGTACCTCAAAATAGATGGGATGGTTTAACTAGAGAAACGTTAGTAGATGAGCTTACTGAGCGAGTAATGGGAATATATAATAAGAAAGAAGAGGAATTTGGCGAAGAAGAGTTTAGAGAAGTAGAACGCGTAATTTTACTTCAGGTAGTAGATGAGCATTGGATGGAGCATATTGATGCTATGGATCAACTAAAACAAGGTATATATATACGTGGATATGCTCAAAAAGATCCTGTTGTAGAGTACAAGTTTGAAGGAAATCAGATGTTTGAAGAGATGACAAGGTCTATTCAAGAGAATGTTGTTCGTGTTATGTTCCATATAGCTAATAAGAATGCTGGGAATATTAGAAGAAGAGACGCAAATATTGTTATGAATGAGTCACGTGGAGGCGATGAACCAAAGAAACCAGTTACGGTAAAGAGCGGAGAAAAGGTAGGCAGAAATGATCCTTGCCCTTGCGGTTCTGGGAAGAAATACAAAAATTGTTGTGGTAAAAATGCGTAAAGAGGAATAGAATCACTATTTTAGAGTTTTGTATAAGTTATAATTTAACAAAAGAAGTGCAAGGATGAGTAATATGAAAGAGCAAATGAAAATTAATTCTGAGAATGATATTGAATTTAATGAAATAATAAAAGATTTAATAGAGAATGAAACGGTAAAGAGTATGCGTAAATATACTCAGCACTTTAACACTAATTGTTATGAGCATTGTTATATGGCATCTTATTATTGTTATTGTATTTCAAAAAAATTTAATTGGGATTATAAATCTGCTGCAAGGGGAGCAATGCTACACGACTTATTTTTATATAACTGGCGAGAGAAGCAAAAAGACCATAAAGGATTACATGCTTATACTCATGGGAAAACAGCATGTGAAAATGCGTGTAAAGTATTTGATTTAACTGAAAAAGAAAAAGATATAATAAAAAATCATATGTTTCCAGTAACTCTTATTCCCCCAAAAAGTAAAGAAGGAATGTTGTTAACATTTATTGATAAATATTGTACTTTAATAGAATTTTTTGAGTTTATACATAACGTTTATAGGAAAAATAAATCTAATGAGTAATTGGAGATGAGATTGTTGCTACATAAGATAGACATATATTTATTACTATTTTCTTCGTATGCTATACTAGGTTGGTGTATGGAAGTATTAGTAGTACTAATAGCGGAAAAGAAGTTTGTAAATAGGGGCTTTTTGATCGGACCATATTGTCCAATATATGGCTGGGGAGCAGTGTTAATAACAATATTGTTAAACAGATATGTTGATGATCCTATTGCTTTATTTATATTTGGGATGGTTATTTGTTCTTTACTAGAATATATTACTAGTTGGGCAATGGAAAAAATTTTTAAAGCTAGATGGTGGGATTATAGTACAAATAAATTTAATATAAACGGAAGAGTATGTTTCGAAACAACAATTCCATTTGGAATTTTGGGTTTA
>JAEEGK010004997.1_pt1 | contig 32171 bp, 26 predicted proteins | sample 8958771 | NCBI WGS metagenome assembly JAEEGK01 (sample SAMN16246547, study PRJNA631951) | gut metagenome | biome: gut microbiome; feature: rumen; material: SC-attached | host: Bos | place: Iran: Karaj | collected 2018-10
CTCATACGCTCTATCTCGGCATCACTTTGAGCGATCTTTTCGAGAGCCTTTTTGTCCGATTCAAGGTACGCCTCGATCTCGGACACATCTCTGCCGTAACGGCTCTTTATATGTGAAATGAGGTCGAGTCGTTTGTCGACCTCGGCAAGCTTTTCTTCGTCGTCATCGATGTTCTCTGCGACTCTTTCAATGTCGGAGTAGAGATCGCCGATCATGGAATCAATGTCGGCCGCTCTGTCATAAAGATCCTTGAGATCGTCAGACAGGTCGCAGAGATGCGAAAGGAATTTAAGTGCTGCGGCAGACCCGTCGGATGCACCCGACTCGCCGCGAAGAGCCTCGCCCGCTCCGAAGAGGTTTTCCTTGATCGTCCTGGCGCTTGCGAGCACCTTGAACTGAGTCTTCAGCTCCTCTTCTTCGCCTTCTCTGACAGCCGCTTCCTCGATCTCACCGATCTCAAATTCAAGCCTGTCGACCTCTCTCATGCGGACCGAATCATCTGTCGGAAGAGCCTCGAGCTCTTCCTCGTACTTCTTCTTCCGGGCCAACGACTGCGAGACTTCAGAGAGAAGCTCCGCCGCTTCCGGGCCGCAGAACCTGTCGAGTATCGCAAGCTGACTGCGACTGTCCGCAAGTGATCTGTGCTCATCCTGACCGTAGATATCGATCAATGCACCTGCTATCGCGCGCGCTGTCGAGGCCGAAAGCGTCTCTCCGTTGATGCGGGTGACGCTTCTGCCGTTCGTCATGATCTTGCGTGATATAACGACGGTATCGTCGCTTATGTCGATCTGCTCTTCTGCGCAAAGCTTCCTTGCTTGCTCTCCGATATCGGTAAAGGTCAGCTCGCACAGTGCCGACTCGGCACCTTCCTTGATGATGCCCTTACCGGAACGCTCTCCGAGCGCCGTCATGATCGCTCCGAGAATGATCGACTTGCCGGCTCCGGTCTCACCGGTAATGATGTTGAGACCGTTCTCAAACGTGATGTCCGCTTCGTCTATCAGGGCAAAATTTCTAACGTGTAGACTGCTAAGCATAAACTCCCCCTTCTACACACACTCCTACGGGTTATTCTATCATAATAAGCATTCTCATTCAAGATTTCTTGATGGCTCATCAGTCCTCAAATATATCTCCCAGTCTCTCAATATGTGCCTTTTTGTCCGCAACAACGATCACTTTGTCACCCTTCTTTATCATGCTGTTGCCGTTCGGTATGATGAGCTCCTCATTATGTATGACTGATGCGATGATGATGTTCTTTTTAAGCCTGAACTGCGGGTCGCAGAACTTTTTATCCAGTCCCTTAAAGCTTTCATCGGCCGAGAACTGAAGAACTTCCGCCTTGTTGTCCGCAACCGTCGCATACTTCTCGATCTCGTTTTTCTCGGCTCCGACCTCGCAGTTTCTGATGAAACGGATGAGCTTATAAACCGAGATTTCGGAAGACGAAAGAGTGATGTCGAGGTTGACGCGGTGCAGAAGCTTAAGGTGCTCGGGCGCATCCACGCTCGTGATGACCGAGGGCACGTTTCTCGACCAGGCGTACATACTCGTAACCATGTTTGTCTCGTCGTTATCGGTGAGTGATACCACCGCATCCATCGAACCTATACGCTCGTCCTCAAGGATATCAGCAAGCTCTCCGCTGCCGTATGAAACATTGACATCAGGGTACTTCTCCATGAGTTCCCTGCAGCGATCTATGTCAGACTCAATGAGCGTTATGTTCTTCTTGCTCTTGAGGAGCATCTCGATAAGGTATTCGGCCGCAACGGTGCCACCGACGATCATGACCTTCTTTGTCTTCTCGCGGACTATCCCGATGCCCTTAAGGACATCAAAAAGGCTTTCCCTGCAAGCGGCGAGGCCAATGATATCGCCCGCTTCAACAGTAAACTTGCCGTCGGGAACAAAGAGCTTACCGTCCCGAAGGACCGTACAGATAAGCAGTTCGCTTGCCTGGCTCTTCTTGATCTCAAAGAGCGACTTACCGCGTATCGGAGAATCATCCGTGATCGTAACCGAGACCATCTGCATCCTGCCGCCAAAGATGCCTTCGGGTTTAACAACGCCCGGAAGTCCTATGCTGCTCGCTGCCTCCTCGGCGATGTCGTACTTCGGATTGAAGACATAGTCGATGCCCTGCTCCGCTTCAAGCTGCTTTCTCTCCGCCGCGAAATCCGGCTGGAACACGCGGGTACACGTCCTTAGAGTACCGATCGCCTTCGCCTGCATACAGCTGAGGATATTGACCTCGTCAACGGGAGTCAGTGCGATAAGTACGTCCGCCGTATCGGCGCCCGCTTTGTAGAGCGTCTCCTTCGAGGCACCGCTTCCCACGATACCGCTCACATTGTACTTGTCGGTGACAGCGTCAACGATCGACTTCTGCTTCTCGACAACAGTGATGTCGTAATTTCTCTCCGAGAGAGCTTTGATAAGTGCGCAGCCTGTTCTTCCCGAACCGATGATGATGATCTTCATGTCTTAATCCCTTTTTCTGTGTTGTATTGTTTCGTGCTGTCTGCTGATTCGACGTCGCCAAAAGCCTGTAATTATGCCCTTTCCCACATATGCGTTAACGAGTTTCTGTGTTTGGGGCTGCGACGCGTCAGGTTTTGTTTTCCGAGGAATGCCGGTTTCTCGTCATGCGCGCCGTCTTATGTTTCTCCAGGGCAAAGTAGACTTTCTTAACCGTAAGTCCCTGCACGAGCACCGTAAAGAAGATGGTGACGTACGTAACGTTTATGAATATGTCGTAGACTTCCTTCGGAAGATACTCTCCCGTTCCGAACGCGAGAGCAAGCGAGAGTCCTCCTTTAAGAGCCGACCAGGTCATGAGCGTGACATATTCGGGAGCGCTGTAATTACCCGGGATATTCTTGCCCGTGAGCAGGCTGCTTATCGACACACCGAAGGCTCTGGCGATGAGGTTAAGGATGATCGCCGCGGGAAGTATGATCCACAGATACCTGCTCACCTCGATGTTGAGGAGCAACAGACCGATCATGATAAACAGGATCGCATTGAGGAGGCTCTCCACTATATCCCAAAAGTCCTTATAGAGCTGTCTCGGATCGACAACAGCCACTCTTCTTTCCATCTTGCCCATCGCATAGGAGAAATACATTCCGCAGACAACGGAAGCTATGACTCCCGAGAAGCCGAGATGCTCACAGATGATGTAAACAAGCGAAACATCCAGAAGTGAGATAAGGATGTATTTGATAGGGTCTCTCGTGGCCTTCATGAGTCTGAACATGATAAACGAGACAACGAGTGCGACAGCAACGGCGCCGAGTATCTCGCGGCCCATAAGCGTGAAGAAATTTCCGTCGTCACTGTGTACGACGAGGCCCCTGACGAAGATAAAGAGTGTTACGCCGGTTCCGTCATTGAAGAGCGATTCGTTCTCGATGACCGAGCAGACATTTTTCGAAAGACCTATTTTGTTGAGAATCCCTGTTGCCGCTATGGGGTCAGTCGGGGAGACAACGCATCCAAGCAGGATACATGTGATCAGATCGAGCGGAAGCTTGAATATCAGACTGACAAGATAAAAGAGGGCGCCGTAAACGACCGACGAGATCATGGTCGTAAGAAGCGCCAAAAGGCTGATGGCGCGCACGTTCTGCCTGAATTTGTTCATGTTGACCTTCCCGGCACCCGAGAAGAGCATGAAGCACAGAACACCGTCCATCAGATAATTTTCAAAACCAAAATCACCGAGTCCCTCAACAAAGCTGTCGAGCGACTCGATGTTCACAACTTTACTGACTAAGAGAAGCACAGCCGAGATCACGAGCGAAAACATGATGAGCGCGATGTCCGACTGCAGGTGGAAAAACTTCTCGTTTAAAATCCCGATAACAACTATCAAAGCAAGTATTATGATCAGAAAAAGTAATATGCTCATAAGGTTTGACCTTTCAGTTTCTCTGAAACATTATACCGCTTTTCTGTCTAAAAGCAAAATATGTTATTATGTACCACCGCCCAAACGGTATCTTCAATTGAACCCTCTTTCTCTTCTACTACCGTGTCGGCGTATTTCTCGTAAAGAGCGGAGCGTTCCGCATACATCTCGTCAAACGTCTCGCCGCCGCGAAGGACGACTCCGCGACCTTTTATGTCATGGAGCCTCTTCTTTAAAGCTTCGAGTCCGACCTTGAGGTAAACGACCGTAGCGTTCTCTTTGAGGTATCGCATGCCCGCTTCGCTGTAGACGGCGCTTCCGCCGGTAGCGATGACCGTGTTAGAGGCACTGATACTGAGCAGTGCCTCTTCTTCCGCTTTCAGAAATCCTTCTACACCGCGTGCTTCGATGATCTCGCTCAGTTTGAGACTCTTTCTCTTCTGGATCACCAGATCGCTGTCCAAAAAATCCATTCCGAGAACCTTCGCGAGTATAACTCCGACGGTGCTCTTTCCCGAGGCCGGCATGCCTATGAGGACGATATTGTTTTTATTGCTATATGCGTTATCCGTTTTTAACACCTCTCAATACTGCTAGGTAAATATTTGTAGGCTGACTCCTACCCGCTGCGGCGGAGCATCTCCCCAAAGCCCTTCAGGCCTTTTTCTTGCCCTGGTTGGCAACTGCTTCCATCTTTGCTTTCAAAGCATCCGCATCACCTAAATAATAATGCCTGATAACCTTCATGTCATCATCGAATTCATAAACAAGCGGAACCGCGGTAGGGATGTTAACACCGATGATCTCTTCGTTTGAAAGCCCGTCAAAATATTTAACAAGCGCTCTGAGCGAATTGCCGTGTGCGGCGATGATGACCCTTTTCCCTGCCATGATATCCTTCTTTATCGTCTCTTCAAAGAAGGGAACAACTCTCTCTATAGTAGTTTCAAGGCTTTCGTTTTTCGGCAGGAGGCTCTTGTCCACATCCCTGTACATGGGCTGTTTACAAGCACTTCTTTCGTCATCATCCGAGAGTTCCGGCGGCTTTACATCAAACGAGCGTCTCCAGATCTTAACCTGATCCTCTCCGTACTTCTCGGCGGTTTCAGACTTGTTAAGCCCCTGAAGCGCACCGTAATGACGCTCGTTGAGCTTCCATGACTTTATAACGGGGAGCCATGCCCTGTCCATCTCATCAAGTGTGATGTTGAGCGTATGGATCGCTCTTTTAAGGTAAGACGTATAGCATACGTCAAAATCATAGCCTTCTGATTTCAGCGTTTTTCCCGCCTGTTTTGCTTCTTCGGTTCCTTTCTCGCTCAGGTCGACATCCATCCAGCCCGTAAAAAGGTTCAGTTTGTTCCACTCACTTTCGCCGTGTCTTATAAGTACCAGTTTTTTCATGCTTTTTCTCCTTAGTTGAAAACAGTATGCGGTTAGCTTCTGCTAACTAATGGTATTCTAATACAAACTAACAGTTCAGACAAGTAAAAATAGTCAGCGTAAATTCCTTTACGCTGACCATCATAAATCTGCCATGTCAGGAAATCAATCCTGCTTTTTCAAAATGTCTTTTAAGTATCTTCATCGAGATGAATGCTCCCAGAAAAGCTGTCAGGACGGTAAGTGCTACCATTCCGAAATACATGGGCCAGGTGAACATTTCCAGGTAAACATCAAGAGCCTCATCCGTCAGATGAAGAAGTTCTTTTCTGTCGATCATGTATTGTGCGTTCGATACGTACATCGGCAATGTATATGCGGCACTTTGAAGAGTGCATCCTACCACATATGTGAATATCAGTATTTTTTTACTCTTATAATGGTTGGCGCTTGCGATTATCTCGGCTATGATCCATCCCGCGATCGATGCCAAAACTCCTATCACATTGGCAGCCATGAAGCCGGGCAGCACTCCTATCGTCCCCATGATAAGAAAAGTTCCTTTTTTCCTCACCTTTGAAACAAGAAGCATATATGCAACAGCTTCAAAGAAAACAGTTATCGGGATATTGGCTACGGTTCCGATCACAGTCATTCCCGCGATCGAACCCACTATAAAGAATATCACCAGATTGATCGCAGCAAATATGCCGATCGAGATAAAATTCCTTGCAGTAAGGGTTTCTGTTTTGTTTGTGTTCATAACGAACCTCCTTAATAAAATTGTATTATGAATAAAACGACAACCGTCATCACAGTTGCTGCTGTGACGGCTATGTCGGTTTTTCCGAACTTTAGCGGAAAAAGGATCGTCTGATCCTTCATGTGTTCAAAACCCCGCACAAGAGCCGAGGCAGCGAGCTCGTCCGAAACTCTCACGCTTTTTCTGAGTATCGGAACGAAGAGATATTCTATAGTTTTGACGGGCCTTACCAGTATCATGACCGGAGAAACCCTGACGTTTCGCAGTCGCAGACTGTCCCTGAGGCTGTGGTAGTCTTCACGTATGGTCGGAAAGAATCTTAGAGCAACGATCAACGGGACCGCTAAGGCATCAGGCATTTTCATCTGCTGAAGAGCCGTAAGAACGTCCGGTATTCTTGCGGTTCTGGCAAAAAACTGCCCCATCATTATCAATACAGTCAGCTTCTGAACAAAATAACCGAGCGATACCACAAGCAGCATAATACTTGTGTTTTCAATGCTTTCGACATTCATTGAAAGCACAGTGATCAGTAAATATATTGAAACGTATACCAGGCATGCTTTCACCGCTTTTGAACATAGCAGGTATATAGCCGCCACCGCGAATATGATATGTGCGGTTAATGCTTTGTTCATGAACATGGCCGTTATTCCAAGCAAAACGACGGCCAATCCCGAAGTACGCGGATCAAGCATCCTTTTTAAGCAATCAGAAGTCATTTGTAATATCCTCTCTGTATTTTTGTATTGTGTTTACAAGTCGATGCCCATAAGCATTAAAAGCTTGTGTCCGGTCGACGGTGATATATAAAAATCATCTTTTACACTTCCTTCATCGATACAGACCACTCTTTGACATGTCTCCGTAACAAATTCAAAATCGTGTGTTATCACAAAAACAATCCTGCCTTGCTCAGAAAGCATTTTCAGCTGCTTGGAAACCCTGATCATGCTGTCTCTGTCAAGTCCGCTGGTAGGTTCATCAAAAAACACCACCCTGCTGTCCGTCATTAATGCTCCCGCTATCGTAAGACGCTGCTTTTGTCCTCTTGAAAGTGCCGCCGGATGCTTTTCGCGTTCCTCCCAAAGAGAAAGCTCTTTGAGTGTTTTCTCGACTTTAGCGTTCAGATCATTGTTTTTTCGTTTCCCGATCATTCCTTCGTTGAAAACACTGTCCCCGAAAAGCTGATAATCCGAGTCCTGCATCACAAAATATATATTCCCCGGTCTTTTCCCCGGTCTCAGGCTTCGTCCGTTCAAAACAACAGATCCGCTTTTACCCTTCAAAAGTCCGCAGCAAACCTTAGCAAGAGTCGTTTTTCCCGCTCCGTTATCACCGATCAGGGCAATAATCTCTCCTTTGTTTGCACTCATTGATATATTTTGAAGAACATTTTCCTTTGGATTCCCGTCTTCCTTTTTTCTTTTGTAGCCAAATGACAGTTCCGAGATCCTGAAAGTTTCTTCTCCCTCTTTATATTGTTCTTCCCTTTTGGCAACGGGCAGGACATCTTCGGGGTTGAACACTCTCAGACCAAGCCTGTTTCTTTCTTCGCTCTTCAGGGTCAACGCTTCGGTTTGGTTCATATCCCTTACGATCTCACCATTTTCAAGAATTATCATCCTGTCCAAAAGGTCGGTAAGATAAAACAATCGGTGCTCAAGGACGATGATCGTTTTTCCTTTGCTCTTTAACATGCCAAGTACGCGTCTGAGTTCTTTGATCGATCTCTGATCAAGATTTGCCGAAGGCTCGTCAAGAAGATATACATCAGGACCCATTGCATAACAGGAAGCTATCGAAACCTTCTGCATCTCTCCGCTTGAAAGATCAAATATTCTTTTACTCATGAGTTCTTCTATTCCGAGTACCTTTGCGCTTTCTTCTGTTCTTTTGAGAATCTCATCCCTCTGCATGCGCATGTTTAAGCACCCGAATGCGATCTCGTTCATCACATCCGTCATAAAGAATTGACTGCCGGGGTCCTGAAACACTGACCCGACGACCCTTCCAAAATCACACAGTTCGTAATCACCGGTATCTATCCCGTTCAGGAGGATCTTTCCTTCCAGTTCACCCTCGCAGAACCGTGGAACTATCCCGTTGATGCACCTTGATAGCGTTGTTTTCCCAGACCCGCTTTTCCCTGTGATAAGCACGAACGATCCTTTTTCTATCACAAGATTCAGATTGATCAGAGCAGTCTCCTCATGTCCTCTGTATCTGAACGAAACGTTTTTCATTTCTATGGCCGATTCATTCATATATCAATTCCCCATTTCCCACAGCTTTCTGTAAATCCCTTTTTCACCTGCCAGAAGGCTTTCATGTGTTCCCGATTCAATGATCCTGCCCTCTTTAAAGACCAGAATGTTATCCGCATTCCGGATAGTTCCCAAATGATGTGCGATTACCAAAACCGTTCTGTTTTTTGAAAGCTCGCTGACGGCTTCTTCGATCAACACCTCATTTACAGGATCAACATTGCTGGTTATTTCATCAAGAAGCAGTATCGGAGCATCCTTAAGAAACGCACGGGCTATTGATATTCTCTGCTTCTGCCCTCCCGACAGCCCAATTCCGTTTTCTCCGATCAATGTCTCATAAGCGTTCGGCAACGACATGATAAAATCATGAATACGTGCTTTTTTCGCTGCAGCTACGACCTCCTCGTGTGAAGCATTTTTCTTTCCAATGCGTATATTGCCTTCAATGGTGTCCGCAAAGAGCATTACATTCTGCATCACGATGCTGATACTCCCGAGGAGATCGTCGTAGCCGATATTACGTATGTCTCTGCCTCCGATCATGATCGAGCCCTCATTAACATCCCAGAATCGCAACAACAGATTCGTAACTGTTGTTTTTCCGGATCCCGAGCTTCCGACAAGTGCCGTGAGCGAGTTTTGAGGAGACTCAAAGCTGACGTTTTTGATCTCGAATCCTCCCTCTTCGTAGCTAAATCCCACATTTTCAAAACGTATCGAATGATCTGCCGGCTTTTGAGGTTCTTCCGGTTCGACAACAGTCTGTGACGTAAGGATCTTTTTTATTCTTTTGTAACTGTCCACGACCGTCACATAATTGGCACGATGGTTTTCCAGATTTAAAAAAGGTTTATAAAACTCCCTGCTTACGATCGCCAAGAGAAGATAATCAAAAATATTGACTTTATCCGACAGCACAAGCATGAAGCCCACACTGAGCATTATCCAGTATGATATGTCTATGATCAGACCATAGACAGAAAGAACCCGCGCCCGGTTTTCAGCCACCGATTTACTGCTCTCACCGAATTTTGAAACGCTTTCATGAAGACGTTCTTCAAAGCGACGACTTTCTCCGAAAGCCTTTAGAAGAGGGATCCCTTTTACATACTCAACAAAAAGGCTAACCATGTCGGCCAGATCATTCCCCGTTGTCTTTTCGAGTTTTTCCGCTTTTTTCAGACCTTTTGTGATGTATATAATTGCAAAGGGAAGTACAGAAACCATAAGCAAAGCAAGCTTTATATCTATAACTGCCAGGAAAACAAACACTGCAAAAGAGACGATAAAGTCTGCTAAGATCCTCGTGGCTACATGTCCGATCACCATTTCCATATTGTCCACATCTTTGCGGATAACTGTGCTGATCTCCCCCAGTCTTTCATTTGTATAAAAGCCGAGTGAAAAACTCTTGAGTCTTTCTATGATCCCTTTCCTGACCTGATAAACTACATCGAATCCCGCATAGTGCTTCCTCAGATCCGCCACTATACTGCAGACACATTTTAAAAGCAGACACACTCCTAGTATTACCCAGTATTTCATGATGTTTTTGTCTCCCGTTGTGATCCCTTTTATCGAAATCAACGTAACGTACATCATAAGCGTCCCCGACAACGCATAAACCACAAAACACGCTACCGAGAGCCAAAACGATCTTTTGCCACCCCTTGTAAGGGTTCCAAACATTTCTTTTATCACAGTGCTTTACTCTCCTCTCTTTAACTGACAAACACTATAGCGAAGGTCAGGTTTTCTGATACTCCAGTTATCCGATCTCTCCTGATCCAAAACCATAGTCGCGTACAGATCGCATTCCTTCATCAATTCTTCATGAGTCCCTTTTCCTTCAACACGGCCGTTCTCCATAACGACTATCTGATCCGAGTCACGTATTGTACTAAGATGATGAGCGATCGTTATTATTGTTTTGTCCTTTCCGAGATTATCTATAGCCTCCTTTATATAAGCCTCATTTTCCGCGTCAACAGCCGCGGTTGCCTCGTCAAGTATAACGATAGGCGCATCTTTGAGTATCATGCGGGCAATTGCTATCCTTTGCTTTTCTCCGCCCGAGAACTTAACTCCGGCTTCTCCCGTCTGCGTTTCATATCCATTCGGAAGAGACATTATAAAGTCATGAATACACGCTTTCTTTGCTGCTTCCACTATCTCTTTTCCGGTCGCATCCGGTTTTCCGATCCTTATGTTTTCTTCTATTGTTGTGTTAAACAGAAAAACATCCTGCTGTACAACCGAAAACAATCTGTTCAGTCCCTGCTGCGATGCGTTTGCCGTGTCCGTTCCTCCAATGCTTATATGACCGGACGAAGGTTTCCAAAATCCCATCAAAAGTCCTGCAAGCGTGGTCTTCCCGCACCCCGAGGCGCCGACCAATGCCGTTTTACTGCCCTTCGGGATTACAAGGTTGATATCATCAAGGATCTTTTCTTTCCCTTTATAGGCAAAACAAAGACTTGATACCGTTATGTCCCCGTTCTCGGGATCCCCGTATTCCGAAGCTTCCGAAGGCGCCTCTTCAGCGAGTATCTTAGCCACTCCCTTCATGGATTCACCAAATACTATCCCGTAGTGCTGGAAAGTTGCCGTCTTTGCAACGGACGACGTGAACAAGCCTCCCAGAACGATTGAAAGAATAAGCTGTGTAACAGATATCCATCCCTCAGAGAGGAGGTATGTTCCAAGGATCATAACGAGGACTACGCCCGATTCCATAAAGAACGTAATAAGTCCCATAGGGACGGATATCCCGGCCATCGATTTTTTCGCCCAGAAATCGTATTGTTTTGCCGATTCCAGTGTTTTTGATGTCTTTGTCTCTTCTTTTCCGAAAGCTTTTATCACAGGTATGTTCGCTACATATTCCATTATGTTTTCCTGCATCTGCGTGACCGAATCGGCGTAAATCCTGAAATTCTTTGCCCAAAGTGATGCAAATGCTTTTTTTGTTATCCACATTAACGGAAGCCCGACAACCATTGCCAAAGCCAGTCCCGGATGAACAAAAAGCATTGCAACAAAAACAGCACATGGGAGCAGAGTTGCTGACATTACTTCGGGAAGTCCGTGTGCGAGATATCCCTCGATCTGCTCCACATCATATTCCATGATCTTTGTCAGCTCTCCGGTTTTATGCTCCTGAAAGAAGCCGAGAGGCAGCTTTTTTAAGTGATTTACGATCCTCGATCTCAGTTCCGAGAGACATGCATATGCTGCATCATGTGCTTTCCTCGTAGCTAAATACGAGAAAACAGCCTTAAAAACAAAACACCCCAATATGATCGCGAAATAAACGATTGCTTCTGTCCTCAGAATCTTTTCTTCGAAAAACATCCCGGTCATTTTTATCAAAAGAACCTGCGGTATAAGATCAAAGAGTATTCTCAGACAGATCATAATGTTCGATGCTTTGTTTTTTCCCTTGACCTGTTTTTCGAGTTCCTGTTGCTTTGTCATTTTTACTGCTCCTTCCAATACCGAATAATAATTCGGTTTTAATTCAAAAATAATAGTTAGCAATCGCTAACGTATATGTTTAAAAAAGAGAGTTTACCCCTTCGTAATAACACTTTATGACCAGATCAAGGAGTACTCTCGACGACTCTTTATCCCTGTAATGTCTGGCTACTTCGAGGATTCCCTCAATAAAGTTATTTGCCATTATGTGCGCGAACATATCATCATAAACGTCACCGGTATTTTCAGCCAGCTGTTTCTTGATATGTGCTTCCAGCGATCCTATGAAATTGTCTTTCGCGTGCTCATATCCGGAACCCGCGCTTTTGTCCATGACTATAATAAACACTTTGTAATTCTCTATAAGACTCAGAATATAGTCCTCCGTTACATTTCTGTATTTATCGGAAGGAAGTCCCTCGTCCACACGTTCTTCCTCCCGGGCGATCCTTTCCGGATCGATCGGGAGTGAACCTGCTATTTTTTCAAACAATTCTTCTTTGTTTTTAAAGTAATTATATATAAGACTTACCGGTATCCGGGCTTTAGCCGCGATCTCTTTCATAGTGGCTGTCCGGTAATTCTTCTCATAGAAAACATCGATGCCGGAAGCGATTATACGGTCACGAATTTCTTCTTTTAATACTTGTGCCATTTTTTTACCTCACGTGGTCGCCGGGGGTGGTCCCTTGGGGACGGGGGTTGGTGGACCACATCAGTCTCCGCGCCCGAAGCGTTTCCCGAAAGCTCTGTCGAACGTCGGTACTTAGCGCCCGTATCACAGGGCGCTTATGTACCGCTACGTGAGACCGAGAACGAGAGTGCCTTTCGGGAAATGGTTCGTGGCAGGAGACGTAAGATGTGGTCCGCAACCCCCGTCCCCAGGTGGGCCACCCCGGCGCATTCATTCACTTTGCTGCAATTCGTACATCTTTCTGTAGAGAGCGCAGTCTTTCATGAGCTCTTCATGTGTTCCGTTTCCGACAACCCTTCCTTTATCGAGAACTACTATCCTGTCGCAGCCGGCCACGGAGCGGAGTCTGTGGGCGATCATCAGGACTGTCCTGCCCCTTGTGAGTCTCTCGATCGCGCACTGTACCTTTGTCTCGGTTTCGGGATCGACAGAAGCGGTGCTTTCGTCAAGGAGTACTATAGGCGCGTCCTTAAGGAACGCCCTTGCGATAGAAAGTCGCTGACGCTCTCCGCCCGAAAGTGTATGTCCGTTCTCGCCTATCACAGTGTCAATCCCTTCGGGAAGCTTTTCGATAAACGACATACACTGCGCGTCGGCCGCTGCCTTGATAACTTCTTCGCGCGTCGCCGACCTGTTTCCGATCAGGATGTTGTTATAGATAGTGTCGTTAAAGAGTGTTACATCCTGGAAAACGATTGAGAAAGACTTCATGAGTTCTTCCGGATCGACTTCGCTTATATCTGTGTTACCGACAGTGATCCGTCCCTCATCGGCGTCCCAAAAGCGGGCCACAAGTCTTGTGATCGTACTTTTTCCACTGCCCGAAGGCCCGACAAGTGCAGTGATCTCGCCCTGTCCCGCCTTGAACGATACTCCGCTTAATACCTTTTCCTCTTTGTAAGCAAAAGAAACATCCCGTAGCTCTATGTCGTAATTCTTAGCAGTTAAAGGCTTCTCTCCTTTCTGGCGCGGATAATCCCTGATCTCTTTGATCCTTGTTGCCGCAACCTTTGAAGCAATGACAGCCCCGAGATATTCGATCGTATAGGAAAGCGGCTCATAGATCCAGACAGCCATCAGCATAAATCCGACATACATGGTGATGCCGATCTCGCCGGCAGCGAGGAGATTCGCCCCGTATATGGCGATTATACCGATCCCGACTCTCAGAACATTGTAAGAGATCGATACACTCATGCCCGCAAGGAACTCAAAAAGTATAAGCCCCGGTATGAGCGCTCTCATCTTCTTTCTGAGGCCGTGTCTGTAGTCGACGTCAGCCCCGGAAGCCTGAAGAACCTTGATGTTTTCTAGGTACTCCTGGAATCCGTCAGAGATGTTCGCTTTCTTTTTTCTGTTGCGCGTATGTGTTCCGCCCGATATTTTATCGCTCAGTGCCATCATTATCGCTGCAACCGGAAGTACCACGCAGAGCATGAGGCCCATTTTAACGTTTATGCAGATCATCGCGATGAGTGCAACAACTATCGAAATAAAGCCTCCGAACATTTCCGTCATCTGTCCGGCAAGCACACCTTCGATACTTGCGATATCATCCATCACAGTGGACGACAGATCTCCGAGATCCCTGCTCGAAAGAAAACTCTCGGGAAGTGTTCGCATACTGTCCATGATGTCCATACGCATTTTTGCATTTTCTTTAGAAGCGCTTATGTACTTGACCTTGTACATTTTTCTGTATGTAAAGAACAAAACGGCCACAAGGACGATACCGATAAGCACATACGGCAGGAAGAACGGTCCGTCCGAACTTCCGCTTATATAAGCCTCGAGCATTCCGTCAAAGGCATGAATGATGAGGATCATGGGAAGCAGACAGACTATATTAAAGATTCCGAGCCAAATCGAAGCATTGCGGATTGCCTTGCACCCGGCATCGCTAAAGTTGTACATCTTCTTCAGCATGATACAGGCTCCTTTCCGGCTGCTTTTTTCCTATCGGAACCTATACTCCAGTTGACAGCCTTTCCGTATTCATCATTCATGGCTCTGTAGATGCCTTCCCGGACCATGAGCTCATCATGTCTGCCCTGCTCTGCTATCTTTCCCGCGTCAATGACATAGATCATGTCCGCATCATGAACGGTAGACATCCTGTGTGCGATCATGATCACTGTTTTACCCTTACTGAGACTCATGAAGGCCTTTCTTATGAGGTACTCGTTTTCGGCATCGGCAAAAGCGGTCGCTTCATCGAGGATTATCACCTTCGGATCTGCCAGTATGACACGTGCGATCGCGATCCTTTGTATCTCACCGCCTGAGAGATATGTCCCTTTTGAGCCATAAACGGTATTTATCCCGTCGGGAAGCTTTGCAATGATATCATCGCACTGCGCCAGCGAAAGTGCGCGAAGGATTTCTTCCCGCGAAGCGTCCTTTCTGTACAGCGCAACATTCTCAGCTATTGTTGTTTTTAACAGCGTACTTTCCTGAAATACCATCCCGACGATGTTTTTAAGAGCATCTTTCGGGATATCACGTATATCAACGCCGCCGATCAGGACTCTTCCTTCGGTAACGTCTCTCATCCTCGCAGCCAGCGAAGCGATGGTGCTTTTTCCGCCACCCGATGTGCCGACCAGCGCGGCCACGCTGCCCTGAGGAACTTCGAAGCTTACGTTATCTACCGCGAGCGGCAGGTTTTCTGCGTATCTGAACGAAACGTTTTCAAAACGAACATCATATTCCTTAGGAATCTCTCTGCCCTTATACTCCATCGGCTTCTCAGCAAGGATTTCACGTATCGAAGCCATTGCTTCATTAACGATTATGGTCTCCGAGGAATTGCTCATGATACGCTTGAGTATCGTGACTTCCATCGGAATGATGGATGCAAAGAATACAAAAGCGCTGATAAGGTGTGCCGGTCCTTCAGTCGATCTGAAGGCTATGAGAGCAGACGGCACAAGCGCAAGGAACACCGAGTTGATCGCGGTATTATATGCACTGTCACCATTTATCATTGAGATCGCAAATTTAAGAACATATTCGCAGAAGCTCTCTACAGATGTTTTGTAGCGGTTAAAGGAATCCGCCGTCTGACCGAACGTCTTCATGACCGGTATTCCCCTGACATACTCCACCGCCGCGCTTGAGAGGTTCTTGTTGGACTGCTGGTACTTTGCCACGAACTCTCCGCCGTTACCTATCATTATCATCATGAGAAGCGCCATTCCTATGATGACCGGGACAAGGCATGCGATCGAGAGCGGTACGCTGTAGCGGAACATAAACACCACAAACGCGACCGGAAGAACGATCGACATCGTTGTGTTCGGTATCTGGTGTGCTATAAGCGTTTCGGAGGAATCCGTGTTTTTCTCGATGATCTTGCGAAGCGCTCCGCTCGGATTCATGTCGAAAAATCCGCCCGGCAGAGTCCCGATATGATCGACCAGTTTCATTTTGAGTCGCGCTGCGGTATTGAACGCGGTTATATGTGAAAAAAGGAGCGATATCCCGTACAGACCGTATGCCCCGCAGATTGAAAAGACTATCTCTTTTCCGCACTCCGTAATAAGGGCGGTGTCAATACTGCCCTGTCCGCCCACGTTTTTCATCAGTTCTTCCACAATCTCGTAGACGTATGTATAAGCATAGATGCTCATCACAGCCGAAAAACCTGCCACAAGAACCGAAAGGAACATTGTGATCTTAAAGGCCCCCATCGATTTAAAAAGGAACTTTAAGTTTTCCCCTTTTTTCATGTCTTCACCGTACGGGATCGTTTCCCCCGGTCCCGTATTCCTCTCTTATCACTTAGATCAAAAAAAATATTAATCCTCAGACTTGCTCAAATGCTTTTTAAGGATCAGCCATCCGAGGTATACTCCGGCAAAAGCAAGTACAAATACAACAGCGGTTGCCAAAACACCCATCATCCCCTGCGTAGCTGCCGCTTTTTCCTCCATGTCGGCTGCTTCCATTCCTCTTTCGATCCATTCCTGCTTATAGCTCTCAACAAAGAACCACGAAGGCACGATGGAACCCCATGCCTGTCCGATGTGGAGGATTCCCGAAGCGATCGCTACCTTCCAGATCGCAGGCTTGTTTCCTCTCGATGCGATAAGATCCGCAATGATAGCTCCGACCATGGATGTAATGATCCAGGGCAGATATCCGGCGCCCATTATTGAGAATATGATCATCAATATGGCCGTCATTATAGTGAATTGACCGAACTTGCCGACTTTCCTCGACATGAACACAAAGATCGATCCGGAAAGTAGTGCGCAAAGACCCGGGCTGATGGCGTGTCCGAAAGCACCGAAAAGTGCCACAAGGGCACCCGAGAGCATATAAACGATCAGGTAGAGCGCTGAAAGCAGTGCTACCATTACAACATTTTTGGTTTTCATTTTTTTCATTTTGGTATTCCCCTCTCTATTAAAAGCTCTTGTTTGAGCAATTTAATCTTTTGTTATTATGCAGTCTCGCATGTCTGCTTCATTTCCATTTCGCGAAATGCCCCGTTCAGGCGATCAAGCGTGTCTTCGGAGAGTTCGTAGTCGTCTTTTACCCTCCCCTCTTCAAGATAAATGACCCTGTCGGCGACTCTTCTTATAAATTCATAATCATGAGATATCACAAGCACCGACGACTTATCCCTCAGCCCGTTGATCCGGGTAGCAACCTTTTCCATGGACTTCGAATCAAGTCCGCTGGTCGGTTCGTCAAAAATGATCAGATCTCTGTCGCAAAGAACTGCCATTCCTATCTGCAGTCGCTGCTTTTGACCTCCTGAAAGATCAAAGGGATGAGCCTTTCTTTTGTCTTTTAGTCCCAGACTTTCAAGTACCGTTCTGACCTCATCCGCATCTTTTTTCACCATCATGAGCTCGTTTTCGGCTGAGGTCCCAAAAAGCTGATAATCCGGATCCTGCATTATATAGAACGGCATTCCGGAAGTCTTTATCTTCCCTTTGGTCGGTCGGATGCTTCCGCACATAAGTCTCGCAAGCGTAGTTTTTCCGACACCGTTACTGCCGATCAGTGCCGCGACCTCGCCTTTATAAAGCTCAAAAGAAACATCGGAAACAATATTCTTATACGAGACGTCGGTAATCTTCCCGACACATTCACGCGGAGTCGTTCTTTTGTTTTCTCCGCTTTTTCTCTCTTCCTTTCCCGAGATCCCGAAACCTTTTATCGAGAACAGATCAAAACTTCTTGTGTCATAGCCGCTGTTCTTAAACTCTTCTTCGCTTTCATAGCACGTGACGCTTCCGTCATTCATCAAAAGTACTTTGTCGGTGATACCGGAGAGATAGTAGAATCTGTGGTCGGCCACTATCACCGTGATCCCTTTTTCCTTCAGCCCTTTTATGATCCTACCGAGCCTCATCGCGCTTCCATAATCAAGATTGGCTGACGGTTCATCAAAAAGAAGAAGCTTCTGACCGAGTGCAAGGGCGCACGCAAGAGCCACTTTTTGCCTTTCTCCGCTTGAAAGTGTGTGGATATTTCTATCCAGAAGACCATCGAGACCAAATTCATCTCTAAGCTCCCCGATCCTTTTATCCATATCCGCTTTTGTCATCCCATAATTTTCCATGGGGAACACAAGCTCGGAAGTAGTGTTTTCCGTAAAGAACTGAGTCCTCGGATTCTGGAAAACCGAACCCATAAACCTGTTTTTCTCGAACATCTTCATTTCGCACAGGTCTTTATCCCCTACCAGAAGCTGCCCGGTTATTTCTCCTTCCGTCACAGAAGGTATCAGTCCATTGAGGCACTTCAGAAGCGTTGTTTTACCGCTCCCGCTGTCTCCCGTCAGGAGCACGACCTCCCCTTTTCGGATCTTGAAAGAATTGTTCTTTATTCCTTCCTCAGACTCCGAATAACAAAACCCGAGTTCACGGGCTTCAAGCACTGTATCACTCAAATCTTTCACTTCCTTATATGGTATGGTCCCGGGGGGACGCGGGTTGTGGTTCACTTTATCACTGTCACCGCAAAACGCCCTATGCCATTTTCTCTGCTACGGAACCGAAGGTATCCCACTCCCCTTCGCCGCTATGACAACCGGGAAAAATCTGCAATTGGTCAAATCACAAATCCGGCAGCAAGTCCCCCTGCAAAAACTGCAAGAACAAGCGCATCGGAAACACGGAATCTCTGGCTGTAGTATGATGATCTTCGACCGGGAGCATTTATCCCCTTAACAAGACCGGCCGCAGTGACCTCTTCCGTCAGCGACGCGCATCTGAAAAGCTGCGGAACTATAAAAAACTTAAAGCTGCGAAGCGGTCTCCGTATCGTAAAAGGTATCCCCCTCAGCCTCATTGATTCCTTAATGTATCCAAACTCACGCCTGAACGCGGGGATATATTTAATGGTTATGGTGGCAGCTATAACAACAGTCCTCGGAAGATGCACTCCCTCAAGCGCCGAGAGTAGCTGCGAGGAACTGTACTTGCTGATAAGAAGGGATGCCAGTACAAGGCATGGAACAAATTCTATGATAACAACCAGATAGGAAGTCCACGAATTAAACACCCCGAGTCCGGTGCTGGTTTCAAATATTGCGTACACAACACCATATATTCCCAGAAGAACAAACAGCCTTTTAAAGCTGCCCATCAATATTAAAAGACACGCCGCAAATCCAAGGAGGAAAAACTGAAGATAAGAAGCCTTTGTAAAGATATACATCGTCGGTGATACGATGTTAATAAGCACCAGGACGATCGGATTAACCTCAAGGAATTTCATGCTTTTGCTCCTTTATGCAATATACGCTGTCATTCAATTAGCCTCTGCTAACCGCATGACAGTTTACAACATCTGTGTAGAATTTGCAATATGGATTTTTATTTTTTATTTTAGAGTGGACGCCGGGGGTGGTCCACCCATTGACAAATGCCGAGATTATGTCAAAAATATACTTAGCACAGTAAAGCACAGCGGGGTAATGCATATGAGCGAAGAACTGAGGATGAGCGTCTCTTCCATGACGCGCACGAAGGACAGCAAGGCTATCTATATACTCTTTACCGACGGAGAAAAAAGTGCCGAGCTCACTCTCCCCGAATGCAAGGTCATCAGTAACAAGGGTTTTACAGACGAAGAGATCGCAGGGCTTAAGTATTACATAAGCAGCGATCGGGAAACGATCTACGCGATGGCGAAGAAAGTAAACCCCGTGAAGGCCATGATGAAAGACACCAAACCCCCAAAGGAGGCGCGATAAATATGAACAAAAAGATCAAGATCGCATTTTTTGATGCCAAGGATTATGACAAAAATTCGTTTATGGAGGCGAACGCCGGGGACGAATTCGAGATAACATTTTTTGAGACAAGACTCACCCCGGATACCGTTCAGCTTGCCAAAGGCAGTGACGTCGTGTGCGTCTTTGTAAACGATGACATTAACGAATCGGTCATTGACGAACTCGCTGCGATGAACATATCTCTCGTTGCCCTTAGGTGCGCCGGTTACAACAACGTCGACATCGAGAAGGCATACGGCAAGGTGCATGTTGTGCGCGTTCCGGCGTATTCTCCGTACGCTGTAGCCGAGCATGCCATGGCTCTCTTGCTCACCTCCGTGCGCAGGATCCACAAGGCCTACATCAGGACCAGAGACTTTAATTTCAGTCTGAACGGACTCACAGGCTTCGACCTTCACGGCAAGACCATGGGCGTTATCGGCACCGGAAAGATCGGACGTATCCTCATTGACATCTGCCGCGGCTTCGGGATGAACATCATCGCCTATGACAAGTTCCCTGCAGCAGATTCCGGCATCAAATATGTTGAGCTGGGTGAACTGTTTGAAAAGAGTGATATAATCTCGCTCCACTGCCCCTTGACGGACGAGAACCGTCACATGATCAACCGCGAGACCATAGGCATGATGAAGAAGGGCGTCGTCATCATAAACACATCAAGAGGTGCTCTCATCGACAGCGAGGCACTCATCGAAGGCATCAAGGACCGCAAGGTCGGTGCGGCCTGCCTGGACGTCTATGAGGAAGAATCGAACGTCTTCTTCCACGACTACTCGGGACATATTGTCGATGACGACACGCTTGCCCGCCTTATCTCCATGCCCAACGTCATCGTTTCGTCGCACCAGGCCTTCCTTACCCGCGAGGCTCTTAAAAACATAGCAGACACAACGCTTTCGAACATCCGCGAGTTCCTTGAGAATGGCGTCTCTCAGAACGAAGTCTGCTATAAATGCGCCAATGTCTCCTCCTGCGACCGGAAGCACACAAAAAAGTGCTTTTGACGAAGGAGCATCCTTTACAAATCGCACGGCAAGTAATAGAATAGTGGGCTGAAATAACGGATTTCGGAGTTTTTTATGAGCTTAATGATCATACTTCAACAGATGGGCGTTATCTGTATTTTGGTCGCTATCGGCATCTTTCTTCAGAAGCGGGGTGTTATCGATTCCCTTACTTCAAAGAAGCTGTCGGCAATCGTGGTGGATGTGTGCAACCCTGCGATGATCCTTGCCTCGATCCTGAGCGGCAATATCACTGCCGGTCACGCGGATCTTATAAACACGATCATCCTCGGAGCGGCGTTTTACACGCTTCTTGTGATCATCGGCTTTATCATGCCGCACATTCTGCGTGTGGACCGCGATAAACGCAAGTTCTATAACCTCATGTGCGTTTATACCAACACGGGCTTTCTCGGGATCCCGGTTGCAAAGGCTATCCTTCCTGCCAATGCGATCATCTACGTCATAGTCATCAATGTTTTTTACAGCCTTTTCTTTTATACACACGGCCTTACCATCCTCGGGAACGGCCCTGAAGACGAAGTGAAGAAGAAGGAGAATCCGCTCAGGCATATCCTTAATCCCGGCACTGTCATGGCGGTTCTTGCGCTCGTTGTATTTTGGTTCAACCTCGAGCTTCCTCCCATACTCGAAAACACCGTCGAATATGTCGGCAACGCCACCGTCTTTCTCTCAATGGTTCTGCTCGGTGTTTCGATCGCCAGGTCTAAGCTCTTAAGATCGATAAAAGACGCACGCATATGGATCTTCATAGTGCTGCGTCTCATCATCCTCCCCGTGATCATAATCCTTGTAATGCATGCCCTGTCATTCGACAAGACTGCCATACTCGGAGTTGGTCTCATGGCAGCCGTTCCGGTCGGGAACCTGCCCATGATCCAGGCCGAGAAAAAGGGCATGGACACGACCATTCTCTCCACCGCTGTCGCTATAACAACCACTGTTTCCATTGTCACTATAACCGCGCTCATCGCAGCAGCTACCGCGCTGCTGTAATATCACGGGGTGACCCACCTGGGGACGGGGGTTGTGGTGACCCATCTGGGGACGGGGGTTGGTGGACCATTGGGATTCATGGTCCACAACCCCCGTCCCCGGTGGGTCACCCCAGTGTCCGCAGTTTTCACTTCACATCATAGAGTGTATAGATTTCCTCAAACGGTTTATAATCTCCCAGACGGCTGCTAAATACTCCTCTCATCAGATCATCCCAAGTCAAAGTGTCATCATCGACCAGCACATATCTCTCGGCGCTGTTAAAGAGCGCATTTTCGGATCTCGGAATGTCAGTCATATGTTTAAGGTATTTCAATGTTCTTCTTGACGAGTCTATACGCTCCCGTTCAGCAAGAACGTATTTCCCATCGATTTTGTTTATCGGATAAACCTTAAACCTGATCCCGTCAAAACTGATCTCCGAGAGGAAAAGACTCGGGTAATCCTGCTTTGTCGCCAGTTCAAGGTCAGGTGCCATATTCACAGGAGCATCGTGTACTTTTGCGATCCTTACATCGGCAGATCTATGAGCTTCAACCTTCTCCAGAAAATCATCCATGAGTTCACTGTTGTACGGCGATTCCATCCCCCTCATCACCACGAATCCGTGGGCTTTTGCGTCTTCAATATCTTCTTCGGTTACGCCGAGCGGAGGAGCATACATTAAAAGACTGTCCTCACCTGAGGTGGTTCCGATCAAATATCTATGCTCAGGATCATCATTAACAGTATAAAACTCCCAATTCTGATCATCCTCATAAAGAAGGTCCTCAGTACATTCATAAACCAATGCATCTTTCGTATGATTGCCAAGAAGAGATGAAAACATGCTGTATCTGTACACCTCCCCGTCTATGGGCACAAAGAAATATCCTCCGTATATCCCCGCTTCGTTTTCCGGCGACGACAGAACTTCAGGTTTTACATGCATAAAGATCGGCGGATTTGCACTGATAGAGTCGCGGTTTCCGGGAAATGGCGTATCGTAAATAATCGGATCCATTACTATTACTTTTTTCCCATCCACCACTTCATACTTAATTGGTTTGCCATACGCTTGGCTTGATTTGGCCGCTTCGAAATCGATCGTTTTCTTATTGTCCGATTCGGTTCGCGGCTCACTTTGTGCACTCCCCATCAGACATGAGGCCAGAGCGGACAGTATCAGAAGTACAAATAGCAGAACAACGGTTATGAGCCCCGAGGGGTTATTCTTCTTAATGTTCGTCATCTCATTGCTGTCATCCGTTCCGGGATTAATTTCATCGTTTTCGTCCGCGCCGGGATTCATGTCATCACTGTCATCCGGGCCAAGATTTATGTCATCACTGTCATCCGGGCCAAGATTTATGTCATCACCGTTGTCCGTTCCGAGATTCAGCGCCTTAGATACGAAGAATGTGGCCACCCCCGATCCGATGATCACCAAAACGTCGACAGGCGCAAGAACAAGCGCACCCATCCCTTCAAAGAAGAAGCCCTGTCCGAACCTGTACAGGTTTCCGGAAAGAAGGATCATTTCTCCGATGTACATCATGCCCGTGATCACGGCCGAGATCATCGCCGGAACCATCAATGAAAGGAACGGTTTCCTTCCGAGCAAAAACGAACCGCCAAATACTCCCGCCACGATGCCCATAAGCATGAAGAAGACGATCATGAGTGCTGCCGAGAGAGGTGAAACATCGAGTTCTCCCGTTCTGTAGAACGATGTAAAGCACGCCCAGATACACATTCCGAGGAAAGCAGCTGTTGCCGCGGCCTGTACGATCAACACCTTGAGCCTGCGCCGGTCTCCCTCGCGGATCATCTTTCCAAATCCGAAGAAGCAATTGAGCATGGCAATGATCAGTAAAACAGATATCAGATAAAAATGGATCTTGAACGCCGGGCTGTACCCTCCGAGCAGGATGTCGACCGCTTCCCATGTCCTTGTTTTAAAGTTTTCCGGAGAAACCCAGCACAGCGACATCTGCCAGCTCTCGAGTCCTACCTCAGCTACTTTGACCTCAGTTTCAAACAGTCTTTCGGCCACAAAGAACACCGCTACAGAGAAATACGCTCCTACGAGCATATCAAACTTCTTAAAAAGCTTCTGAACAAGCGGGATCACTGCCACTCCTGCGATCAGCGCGATCGCGATCGGCGTGTAAGGGATGACATACTTCGGGTAATCCTCGACTCTTACATATCCGTTGACACACGTTTCCACGATCACAGTGATGCCCATATATATGGGATATGCGCAGACCGCGATCAATCCCGCAAGTGCAATACAGTAATATTTTCTGTACAACTTATTTTCCATGTAAATACCCCTCATTTCTGTAATTTTTCGGCCTTACCATCTGCTTTAAATGATATTGTCCCACGGTTTGGCACTTACCTTCTCTTTTAACGGTTTTCATACCGAACCTTTATATTGTTGGCGGTTTGGGTATAAAACCGGATCGTATTTTTATAAGATTCAAGCCGCATTGGTTATAAGCGCATATATGACCGCAGCGACCAAAAGTCCGAAGCAGACTGCCGAGAAGACAGTCATCTTCTTATATGAAACAAGGTTTTCGATCCTCGTCCTCACTTTTGCGCCGCCAAATGCCGATATAAACATGTTTTTGCTACTTACCGCCCCGAGCAGCGTAAGCGCATATTCCTTTCGTTCTTTTTCTTTTAGTCCCGCCACTGCCGATTCGTCGCATGCCAGCTCGAGATCCGCCAAAAAAGCCTTCAAAAACAGCCACGAGAGCGGGTTAAACCAGTGAACGGAAGCAGCGATAAAGCCCAAAAGCCTCCAAAGATTGTCTTTTCGCCTGACATGTGTTTTTTCGTGCCTTAAGACAAACTCCCTGTTTTTCCCTTCGCACTTTTCAGGCAGAACTATCTTGGGTCTAAATATTCCGTAAACTGCGGGGCTGTCTGTTTTCGAGGAAATAAAGACCCCTTTCTCCACCTTTTTCGCATCCCTGATCTCTTTCATCGTGACAACATACATCATAACGAAGGCCAGAAGAACGGCTAGCGTCACGACAAGCCAGATGATCCCTGCAACCTCAAAAACACCTTCCAACACGTTCGTTTTATAAACTATCGGAGCGTAGCTCTTGGCTGCACCGATTGAATTCATAAGCGTCATGGCCACACCGGGTGCCGGCTTTGCGACAGGAACGCTTTTGGGCTTATATACATATTCCGAGAGCAAATTCATAAGACTGAGCGAACTTGTGAACGAAACCGGAACGCACATTCTGAGAAACGGAATGATCCAAAGAAAAACCGACACCCTGCGCGGGATCACCTTGATCTTCCGGATCAGGAGCACGATAAGTCCCATGATAGAAGCCGTTATGCTCATGTTTATGATCCAGTAAACTATTTCTGTGAGCATCCCCCTGTTTCCCCCTTTTTTCATAATGATACTTTACTGCCGACATATATATTGTTTTCTTAATGCTTATTTATACACCGCTTAACGTCTGTCTTTGATCTCTTAATGCTTATTATCCGCCGGCTTATTTCCTGTCTTTTTTCTTATCTTCTTTAGCTCCCAAACGCTTATCTATCAGGTTTTTCAGTTCCTCGACCTCTGAGTCTGTGAGCTCCTCGTCTTCTATGAGAGCGGAAAACAGGGCCTTGCGTGAACCTCCGAAAAATCTGGTGAGTAACGAAGAAGTTTCGTTCTTCCTAATGTCTTTTTCCGAGATAAGTGGAGTGCAGACAAATCCCGGTTCATCGCGCCTTATAAAACCTTTCGCTTCAAGCTTTTTTATGACCGTGTATGTCGTATTCTTATTCCAGCCTATCAAGTCCGCAGCGATCAGGCTGATCTCCTTCGCAGGAAGCGGTCCCTCCCTCCAAAGTATCTCCATAACTTTCGCTTCGCTGTCAAATAGTTTTTCTTTCATATGAATCCTCCTGATCGTGTCACTGTTTCAGACTATCAAGGCAGTCCTCGGACTATTGCTATAGTCTATAGACTATCACAATAGTCTGAAATTGTCAAGCAATTGAGTAGGCTGACTCCTACTTGATGCGTTTATCGCACGAAAAAGCTCGTAGAAAGCTTTTTGTTTTCTACGAGCTTTTTATTCTTTCACATATGGTGACCCACCGGGGACGGGGGTTGTGGACCATGAATCCCAATGGTCCACCAACCCCCGTCCCCAGGTGGGTCACCCCGTGTGTCACCTTGAGTAATCATTCATCCCAGTTATGATATACGTTCTGCACATCATCATCGTCATCGAGAAGATCAAGCGTCCTGTTGATCATCTTGATGTCGTTCTCATCGGTAAGTGTTACGTAGGTCTGAGGGATCATTGTAACATCTGCCTCGAGCATGGGGATCTTAGCAGCTTCGAGAGCCTCACGAACAGCCTCGAAATCAGCGGGTGCCGTGATAACCTCGTAGGAATCCTCTTCGTCGGAGAAGTCCTCTGCTCCTGCGTCGAGAGCGAGCATCATGAGCTCATCCGCATCCATCTCACACTCTTCCTTGTCGATGATGATCTGACCCTTCTCATCGAACATGTAGCTCACGCAGCCCTGTGTTCCGACACTTCCGCCGCCCTTTGTGAAGGCGTTGCGCACATTGGCTGCCGTCCTGTTTTTGTTGTCTGTAAGAGCTACAACGATGATAGCCGAGCCTGAAGGGCCGTATCCCTCGTATGTAACCTTCTCGTAATTAACCGAGCCCACATCACCGGCTGCCTTCTTGATCGAGCGCTCGATGGTGTCGTTTGTCATGTTGTTGGCCTTTGCCTTAGCAACTACAGCCTTAAGTCTTGAATTGTTGTTAACATCGGGGCCGCCCTCTTTAACTGCTACAGCGATCTCACGACCGAGCTGGGTGAATATTCTTCCCTTAGCTGCGTCGTTCTTCTCTTTCTTGTGCTTGATATTGGCAAATTTTGAATGTCCTGACATGTCTTTATCTCCTTACTTTTTCTCATCCGGTTGATTCTCGAATCTTCAAATATCGATTCAATATATTACAAGAGTGCGTCTCGGATTACAATACCGTCTTTATCGCGTCTCTCTTATTATATCCTTTATCATCGCAACGATATGTGCCGTGTCTGCGCCTGTCTTGACGGCACACATGATTGTGTCGTCTCCGGCGATACATCCCACCATTCCGGGAGGGTGCAGCTCATCGATGGCGGCTGCGACAGCCATTGCCATCCCGGCCACGGTTTTGATCACAAGTATCCTGTGAGCTGTGTCCATGGATACAAAACCGTCCGAAAGAACTCTCTTATACTTTCCCTGCGGGGAAGGAGGCTGCGGAGTTTCGCCGAGCATCGCATACTTTTGTCCCCCGTCGTGGGTTGTGACCTTGGTCAGCTTGAGCTGTCTGATGTCGCGTGAGATGGTCGCTTGTGTTACGTTGTAACCGGCCTTACGGAGGAGCTCACCGAGCTCTTCCTGTGTTTCGATCTCATGCTTGCCGATCAGCTCAATAATCTTCAAGTGTCTCTCATTCTTCATGAAACCCCCTGTCCGCAGTATCAGATCCTGACACTGTCTCAGTTGTGCTAAAGTACCCTTATCAATAAGCCTTCCGATAAACACCGAACCGTTACGACTGTATCATTTTGACGGATTGTCCACAGTTCCGAGCTTTCTGTCCAGCACATCGAAGAAGCTGGTATCGTCAAACCTTACAAGCTTTGCCGTCTTCTCATATCTGCCGATAACAAGTTCGTCATCGGAATCCATCGTAAGAACGTCCTGTCCGTCAACGGTTATAACGGCTGTTTCACCTGCCGAACCGTCCTTGGAATTTATCGAGAGACTGATCTTGTCATCTCCGCCGATCACGATGCTCCTCGAATTGAACGAGTGAGGGCATATGGGCGTTATTATCATAAGATCCGCCGCAGGTGTAACGATCGGTCCGCCGGCCGAAAGGCTGTATCCCGTCGATCCTGTCGGCGTAGAGACGATCACACCGTCGCCGAGGAAGGATGCGGCCTGCACTCCGTTCACCTTTACACTCACGGAGATAAGCCTCGAACGTCCGCTTCTTGTAACGACTATATCATTAAGTGCAAGAAGTCCTTTAAACGCGTTCTGTCCGGGAAGTCCGGCTTTTATCATCAGTCTGTCTTCAACTCTGTAGTTCCCGGAAAGTATGTTATTAAGGGCATTGTCAATGTCGGATCTTTCCACTACCGAAAGGAATCCGAGCATGCCGAGGTTGATACCCACAACAGGGACCGATCTTGCGCTCACAACTCTGGAAGTCCTGATGAGCGTCCCGTCACCGCCCAGCACAATGCAGCATTTACAGGACTGGTCTACCGGCTCAAGGCCGCGAAGAACCTCAGCAGAATCACCCTGGAAATCAATGTCCTTGATCACTACGCATTCGTGACCCGCATTTCTGATCCGCTCGGCGATCTGTGTTGTGACTGTAAGTCCCTTGTCTTTTGTTGCATTCGTAACCAGACAGTACTTATCCTTCACGGTTCCTCCTCATCATGTGTTTTAAACAATACGTATCCGGTACAAAAACTTTTCTACATCGATCATATGTATGACGGGATCAGAGTTCGGAATGAGCTTGTTCCACCGTCTCTTTGATCATTTCGGCTATTTCGGGAGCAACACTGAGTTCTTCATCCCGTACCGACATTTCCGATCCTTCATCCGATATGTCGATGTTACCGATTTCGTCCGCTCCTGTCTCCGGCGCAGTACCATCGTCTTCCGAAGCCTCGTACCCTTTAGCTGTTTCGAAGAGCGCAAGGTACTCGATGTTTCCCTCGGGTCCCTTTATCGGAGAGAACGAAAGGTTTTTGAATTCAAAGCCGTGAGCTAACGCATATGTGATAACTTTTGTTATTACTTCTATATGTGTGGAACTTTCGCGCACAACGCCCTTCTTGCCGACCTTTTCGCGGCCCGCCTCAAACTGGGGCTTTATGAGCGTTACTATGCTCGCTCCTTCCTCGCAAAGCGCTCTCACAGGTGAGAGGACTTTTGTGAGTGAAATAAACGAAACGTCGATAGATACGGTCTGTACTTTCTCCGGGATCTGCCCGGCTGTCACGTAGCGGATGTTCGTCTGTTCCATCGAAACGACTCTCGGATCGCTCCTGAGCTTCCATGCGAGCTGGTTCGTACCCGAATCGATCGCATAGACACGCACGGCTCCGTTCTGGAGCATGCAGTCCGTAAAACCGCCCGTCGAAGAACCGACATCCATGCAGACCCTTCCGTCAAGAGGGACCTGCCAGAGCTCTACCGCCTTTTCAAGCTTAAAACCACCGCGGCTGACATACTTGCTCGCAATCCCTTTAAGCTCGATCTCGCAGTCTTCTTTGACCATTGTTCCGGCTTTGTCCTCGCGGACACCGTTCACGAACACGTTACCGGCCATGATATATGCTTTAGCTTTTTCTCTCGAATCTGCCAGCCTTCTTTCGACAACCAGCACATCAAGTCGTACCTTACCGGCCATAGTGAATCAGTCCTTTATCTGTCCCATGACGATGTCAACTGCAGCAGCGACTGCCTTTTCAATACCTGCAGGGTTCTTACCGCCTGCCTGTGCCATGTTCGGGCGTCCGCCTCCGCCGCCTCCGACGAGTACAGCTGCCTCTTTGATGAGGTTGCCTGCATGGGCACCCTTCGCGATCGCTCCATCTGTTGCCATAGCAAGCAGGCATGCCTTGCCGTCGATCGAAGAAGCAAGGAATACAACACCTTCGCCGATCTGAGCCTTGAGCTTGTCACCAAGGTCTCTGAGGCCGTTCATATCAACATCCTTGACACTTGTCGAGATGAGCTTGACACCCTTGCAGTCAACTGTCTTGTCTGACATATCTCCGAGCTTTGCGCTGTTGAGCTTGGCCTTAAGCTTCTCGTTCTCGGACATGAGGGCTTTGATCTCTTCCTGCATGGATGCAATTTTCGCGGGAAGCGAAGCGATATCTGACTTTGCCGCAGCAGCCGCTGCGTAAAGGATATCCTCTTCTTTCTGATAATGTTCTGCCACATGTCTGCCCGTGATAGCTTCTATTCTTCTGACACCCGCAGCAACACCCGATTCCGAAAGGATCTTGAATGCTGCGATGTCACCTGTGTTCTTAACATGTGTACCACCGCAAAGTTCCTTGGAGAAGTCGCCCATCGAAACAACTCTGACAGAGTCGCCGTACTTCTCGCCGAAGAGTGCCATGGCACCGGTCTTCTTGGCCTCGTCGATGCTCATCACATCGGTCGTAACCTGCAGATCCTGCTCGATCTTGTCGTTAACGATAGCCTCAACCTTAGCGATCTGCTCTTTGGTCAGGCCCTGCCCGTATGAGAAGTCGAAACGGGTTCTCTCAGGATCCTGGAAAGATCCTGCCTGATGAGCGTCGTTACCGAGTACCTCACGGAGCGCTGCCTGCAGAAGGTGTGTTGCGGAATGGTTTCTGCAAGTCTTTGCGCGGTTTTCTTTATCAACATTAAGTGATACTTTGTCCGAATTCTTAAATTCTCCTGAAACCACCTTGCCGACATGAGCTGTTCTTCCGCCCGCAACATGGATAGTCTCGGTTACAACGAACTTCGATCCGTCAGTCCCAAGGATCTCGCCGATATCGCCAACCTGACCGCCCATTGTTCCGTAGAAGGTCGTCTTGTCTGTGATGATCGTTCCTTCCTGTCCTTCTTTGAGTTCGCCCACAAGTGCGCCTTCCGATGCGATCGCAACAATCTTGCCGTCGCATCCGAGTGCGTCGTAGCCGAGGAACGTAGTGGTGATCGACTCGTCAAGAGAATCAAACACGCTTGATGTATCCTTCTGTGAGAAGCTCTTGCCTTTTCTTGCAAGTTCCTTCTGATCGTTCATGGAAGCCTCAAAGCCCTTCTCATCAACAGTAAGGCCTTCTTCGCCTGCCATCTCGATCGTGAGCTCAAGCGGGAATCCGAATGTATCGTAGAGGTAGAATGCCTCTTTTCCGCTCACTGTCTTGTCGCCCGACTCTTTCTTCGCACCGAGGATCTTGGTGAGCTCCTTCATGCCGTTCTCAAGTGTGCTCTCGAAACGCTCGATCTCCTTCCTCAGTTCGTCAAGTACAAAAGAACGTGCCGTGACGAGATTCGGATAGCTTTCGCTGTAGATCTCGTCAATGTATATGGCTGCGCACTTGATAAGGTCGTCTCTCTTGATCCCGACTACACGCGCATGTCTTACGGCACGACGGATAAGTCTTCTGAGGACGTAACCGGGGCCTGCGTTTGAAGGAGTGAGTCTAGCCTCGTCACCGATCAGCATGACTGCCGTTCTGATGTGGTCGGCGATGATCCTCATCGATCTTGTGATCGCGGGATCCGTATCATATGTCTTGCCGCTTGCTTTCTCAATATAAGCGATGGTTGCGGCGTGAATATCTGTCTTATAAACGTCACTGGTTCCGTTGAGGAATGCGAGATTTCTCTCAAGTCCCCAGCCTGTGTCGACGTTCTTCTTAGCGAGAGGGGTAAGTGTGCCGTCCTGATGCTTCTCGTACTGCATGAACACGTCGTTACCGATCTCGGTGTACTTTCCGCAGTGGCATCCGGGTCCGCAGTCAGGGCCGCAGTCCGGAACATCCTTTACATAGAACATCTCGGAGTCGGGGCCGCAAGGTCCGAACTCGAGTCCCCACCAGTTATCCTCTGCGGGAAGGTAGAAAATGCGGTCTTTCCTGAAACCGGAAGCGATACGGCACGCAGCTCCCTCTTCGTCACGGGGTGCGTTCTCATCGCCTGCGAACACTGTTGCGGCAAGATGGTCGGCATCAAAGCCGAACACTTCGGTCAAGAGCTCAAAGCTCCACTTACAACGCTCCTCTTTAAAGTAATCGCCGAGTGACCAGCTGCCCATCATCTCGAAGAATGTTCCGTGGCTCTGATCACCGACGGAATCGATATCGTTGGTACGAACACAGCCCTGAATGTTGCAGAGCCTTGTTCCGAGAGGATGCTTCTTACCGAGGAGGTAAGGCATCAGCGGCTGCATGCCGGCAACGTTGAACATAACGCCCGTTGAGCCGTCGGATACAAGCGATACTGCCTTGCAGTCAACGTGTCCTCTCTTTGTATAAAAATCTATCCAAGCTTTTCTGAGCTCGTTTGATGTGATCTTCTTCATTTCTGCTCCTTTTCTTTCAGGCAAGTGTCTTTAAGAATGTTTCTATCCTGTCAAGTCCCTTCTTGATCGTCTCAAGCGATGTTGCGTAAGAGAGACGTATATGTGTCGGGAATCCGAAATCACTGCAGGGGATGACTGCGACATCATATTCATTAAGAAGAATATCTGCGAGTCCGAAAACATCCTTAACTGCCGTTCCCTTGTGGGACATCCCAAATGTTTCGCTCACGTCCACAAACGCATAGAAAGCACCT
>JAEEGK010005002.1_pt1 | contig 32151 bp, 28 predicted proteins | sample 8958771 | NCBI WGS metagenome assembly JAEEGK01 (sample SAMN16246547, study PRJNA631951) | gut metagenome | biome: gut microbiome; feature: rumen; material: SC-attached | host: Bos | place: Iran: Karaj | collected 2018-10
GTTTTACCGACTTTTGATGCGCTTTTTTTTGTGTTGAAATGGGGATTTGTATTCATGTTCTTTTATGGCGGTGAGAGTTTCAAACTCCCGTTTTTTTCTCTGTCGAATTTGGTAGCAAGCGACTACTGGTCGAGTGCGGAAATTCGGCAGAACATGAATGGTGTTTATGGCACGCGCTCCTTTGTCCACTCTACAAATTCCCGCGTATAGCAAGGTTCAGTAGACTGAAATATACCTTTTTCATACGCTTTCTTATGCAGAAATGGAAGCTGCTTATACAATTTTCGTCTTTCTTTATTTATCTTACGATATGACATAAAATCATAATAAGCACGTCCAATCATAATCAATTCAATATTGTCACATTTTTCAGATAATTTCAAATTTACATCTTCCATAGCTAATGCTCTAAAAGAAATTTCATTAACAGACAATGGTATTTCTATTTGAAAACGACCATTTATATCTGTTACACCAACATAGTTGCTGTCATTAACAATAATGCGTACATCAATAATTGGCTCGAAATCATATTCGTCAACAACAATACCCTTTATTATTCTGTTTTGTGAATATGCAGAATTACAATATGATAATATCATAAAGATAAATAGGAAACGTACCGCACTAAGTCGAATTCTCGAATTCTGTAACATAGAAAATAGAAATTTATAATATTTTGTTTTCATACTCATAAAAATTAGCGGTGGGAGTGGGAGTTGCAAACTCCCGTTTTTTCTCTGCTGAATTCTTGCTTTCCTTCGGTAGCAAGCGACTACTGGTCGAGTGCGGAAATTCGGCTGATTTGGACATGCTATTTCTTCTTTTTATAGATTCTGTCTCTCCAATGCAATTCATCGCCTTTCACATAGACGTATTCGTGATAGAGGAAATATCTTACAAAGAAGTAGTCGTCTAACGTTGGAATTTTGACGTCTATTCGGTTTTTACCTTGTTCTATTGCAAAATCTTCAGAAGACAATTCTGACGAACTTAATATGATTCTTCCGTATGTAACGACAAATCCGTGCGCTACCAGTTTTCTTGTTGGCATTATATAAAAGCCAAAGTCATCGCATTTGGGAATCGTAACTGATTTCTCGTAATTATTGTTTTTGAATTCTTCAAAATGTGGACCTGTATATACGCCTATTTCCAAATCCCCCAAATTGTACGGAATGACAAAATTTATCTTTATTGAGTCATCGCTTCTATCTTCATGGCTTTGTTCTATAGACCATGTGTCATACAAGTCGTCAGTAACTGAGTTTATTTCCAGCAGATACTTGTTTATTTTTGTTACAGAACACTTTGCAATAGTGTCCAATTCCCACCAAGGGGGAAAATGGCTCGATTTATGGCTCTTGAACAGAAGCGTATCACCAGAAATGATTATTTCTCCGTAGTCTCCGCTGTATCTTCCATCAAGTTTCTGCGCAAACAAAAAGTTGCATGCGCTACACAAAATGACAAGAACTATGCATTCTCTTATTAGTAGACGTTTATGATGTTTTTTCATAATTTAAAAATCAGTTTTTGTTTGATGATATTCAAATGCTATTGGAATGATGCAACAAAGACAACAACCAACATTCATTTTATTGCAAATGTAGTCGTTTTGTCCCTGAAAACAAAATAATTTGCAACTTTTCTTGTGGATTTGCATGGATTGGAATGTGGGGGATTTTTCGTCAACTGTACGATGTCTGGATTCTAAACTTTCAGCCTAACTCATGACCTACTCTGGCTATACCTTGCGTATATCTTCCCTCTATCTTCCCTCTATCTTCCCTCTATCTTCAATATACCTTCCATATACCTTGAATGTTCCTTCCTTCTTCCTTCCTTCTTCCTACCCACTATTTTGTATTTACCAAAGGGATATTTAGCGTTGTAATTGTTCGTTATGAATCATCAATGAGCCAAGAACTTTCAATTTTCAATTTTCAGCTCTCAATTTTCCATTGTGAATTGTCTTCTGAATTCTTCCCAATATCTTAACTCTCTTGTGGCTTGACAGTGCTGACGGATTGCTGCCGTCCTTTCCTTCGGGCACTTCCAAGCCCCTTTTTGCATAATATTCTGTCCAGTAGGGCAGGATTGTGCCGTTGGCATCGTGGAACGACATAGGGATTGGCTCGAAGATGAGTCCTCCCTTGCCATCGACAAACGATTTCTGAACCAGTTCGGAGCAGTAGAACTCATCGTCGGTATTGCTGAACAAACGGTCGTATTTCAGTCCGATGCGGCTCTTGGCGTTGGCGACAGATGCGTTGATGTCAACGTTGCCCTTTATCCTGCCGTGCAGCAGTAGAGGCGTGCCGTCGTCAGCCTTTGGAGCGCGAGATATGAACGTGTCTATCGGACACATCCACACTCCCTTGTCGCCCGTAGCCTCGATGATGAATGTTGCGCCGCGCTCAATGCACACAATGGCAACATGGTTTATGTCGTTAGAGCCGCGTCCTTTTGTAGATGCCACAATGGAGCGCGAGAAACTGCTTGCCGTCTTCATGTTGGCGCAGCAGAACAGAAGGTCGCCGTTGCGCAGTTTTGCCGTATTCTGCGCCATAGCCGCGGCAATAGAGCCAAGCAGACCGAGCATCAGTCCGCATCGTTTTATGTTAAATGCCAATTTCACGGTTGTAGTAGTTATAGTCTCTTATAATCGTTTTCAGAAAAGCGTTAGGCCACATTGTGGTGTTTTCAACGTTGTATTTCTTCTTTATTGTCTGTGCCAATGTGGTTATGTTGCTTATGTAGTTTGAGTCGAACTTGTGCAACGTGTTGTTGATGAACGAAATCTGCCCCCAAGTCATATCCTTTGCAAACTCGAATGTTGGCGTATAGTCGCCCTCGGTAAAGCTCATCTCCTTGACTACCATGTTGTACTTGGCAAAATCCTCTTCTGAAATAACGATGCAGCCGCCTGCCATGTCGCCTATTCGCTGGTGGCTCTTGTTGGTAAACATGAAGATGAGTCCGATAAGGAAGAAATACGCATCGACAAAGAAGAGCAGAAAGCGCACTATCGCCGCGCTTGTTGTAAGGGCGTTGCCGTCAGCCATTATAACGCGAATCTTCATGAAACTCTTGCCCAAGGTCTGCCCGTTCCAGAAAACCTCGGCAATGAGCGGGTAGAGGAACGGCAGCAGGTTGAGGAAAATGACGCTATACGTTACATAGTCGTTGGTTATGCTTGACAAGATTGCTGTTACACCCATCAGTGTGGAAGATGCGAATGATACTATGATGCAGTCGATGATGCGTGCGAAAATTCTCTGCGCAACGCTTGCCGGGACAAGTCTCAGGCGTATGAACTGACTGTTTGTTATTACGTTTTTACTATACATCTGATAGCCTTTTTAGATAAATTGTTGCAAAAATAGTTAAAAATATCAATCTTATTGATTTAATCTGTTGTTTTTTGCTAACTTTGCATTAACAAATCGTAAATGAAAGAAGTTCAATTTATTCGGAAAAACAAGGAGAAGTGGCTCATAGCCGAAAAAATCTTAAAGAAAGAGATAAAGTCTCCTGATACTATTGTCGAGGCATACGAAGGACTCTCGGCCGATTTGGCATTCGTTCTTACGCACTATCCCAATTCGGACCTTGCCGACTATCTTAATTGCCTTACGCTGCGGCTTCACAACCGTATTTACGGCAAGCGCAAGCACAAACTCTCGTCGCTTGTCAGATTCTTCAGCCACGACGTGCCGCTTGAGATGTACCGCAACCGCAAGTTCATGCTCATATCCATAGTAATCTTTGCCATATCCACAGCCGTGGGTGTGCTGTCGCAGTATAACCTTGCCGACGAGACAACGATTCTGGGTAAGGAGTATGTCGAGATGTCGCTCAAAAATATAGAGAAGGGCGCGCCTATGGCAGTCTATGGTTCGGGCAGAGCATACGAGAGTTTCTGGTTTATTGCGCTAAACAACATCTGGGTTGCAGTCCTTTCGTTTATCAGCGGCGTGCTTACCTGTTTCTACACCGGATTCATAATGGTAAAGAACGGCGTTATGCTCGGGGCGTTCATCACGCTCTTTTCGCAGCACGGCGAGCTGGTTAACTGCCTGAAGGCGGTATGGCTTCACGGAGTGGTAGAGATTTCGAGCATCATAATATCGGGCGGAGCAGGACTGGCCCTTGGTTCTGGCTGGCTCTTTCCGGGCTCTTATCCGCGCATCACATCGTTCGTTATGGGCGCGCGCAGCAGCGTTAAGATTGTGGTCGCGCTCGTTCCGTTCTTCTTCTTTGCATCGTTTATCGAGAGTTACATAACACGGTTGTCCGACAAGGATATGGCTCTGCCCGTAAACCTTGCCATTATCTTCGGCACTATGGCTCTCATCTTATTTTATTTTGTATATCTACCTGTAAAAGTACATAATGCAGAAATTCATACTGATAACTGAACGCGACTTTACCGACAAGTTCAACGAGTTTAACAACGTGCTCCGCCTTAACTTCAGAAACATAGTGAAGGTGGGCAAGTGGCTTTTGTGGATGCCGGTATTGCTGGGCATCTATCTCTATTATGTTGTAGACAGGGAGCAGGAAGCCAACATTTTCGACAGTTTCTATTTAATCGATGCCGATGATGGCGCAATTGTCTTTGTCTTTGCCATTCTGCTGTGCTTCTGCTCGTGCGTGGCGTCGTCGGTAATGTTGGTTGTGCTGAAGCCTTTCTTCGATGGCGAGAAGAGTGCCGACGAGATTGACATACGCAATGCCGACTGGCGCTTGTTGGCTCGTGTTCTGCCACAAACGCTCGTACCCATTGTGTTTTGGTGTGCGTTTGCTGCCATCTTGCTGAATATCAGGGAAGTTTGGGCTGGAGTTTTGCTGATGTTCTTGAGCCTTACTCCGCAGTCTACGGTACTGTTGTTCTATAACATTTCGGTATGCGTGGCTTTGTTCGAGGGTGATAAGAAGTATGTTTCGACAGGCCGTGTGTTCAAACTCATTGTCGAAGAACTTACAGGCTCTGTAGGATTTGTTTTGGCGATATCTATTCTGGGGCTTATGCTGCCGTTCGTGTTCACCATTCCGCTGTATGTTCTGGGCGACCTGAAGATGGTTATGCTGCGCGACATGGGCACAGACTTTATGTTCGAACTAATGTGCTGCCTGACAACCATTCTAAGCGTAATGGCGTTTATGGTCTACTGCCTATTTATTGCCATTGCCGGAGTAATTCAGTATGGCTCGGCGGTAGAGAGGGTAGACAACGTTTCGTTTAACCGAACCCTGAAGAATTTTGATAATCTCTGATTGGTATGAATGAAGGAAAGACTCTCGTTTTTAACGAAAAGATTATAGATGGCTGGACCGAGGAGTACGACTACAACCGCGAACTCGGAAAGACAAAACTGAAGCCGGAGATTAAGGAAAAGGTAAAGGATAACAATCTGACCGAAAAAAGAATAGGAGACTTCTTCACCATTGTGCTCTGGATTATCGGCATCTTCCTTCTGGTTGGAATTACCACCTTCTTGGTCTACCACCTGAAGTTGGGCAGCCTGAAGAAGAAACCCGTAGAAATCCCGGAGGAAGACACAATCTACGGCATAGACTTCGAAGCCCTTATTTTGCAGATGGAAAAGGAAGGCAACTATATGCAATGCATACGCCTTAAATATCTGTCGGTGCTCAGAACGCTGCACGACTCGCACCGCATTGCGTGGGAGCCTTACAAAACGCCTACGCAATATGTGTATGAAATGAAGAATGCTGATTTCAAAACGCTTACAAACTTGTTTATGAAAGTAAGGTATGGCGGATATGCCGCAACCATACAGATGTACGACGAGGCTAAACGTTTGTCGGACTTGGTGCTGAAAGGAGGTAGAGGATGAACAAAAACACGTTGCAGACCATAGCGAAAGCCCTTCTGCTTGCCTTGGTGCTTGGTCTGATATTCTGGCTGGGCAAGCGGTTGCAGAGTTTCGACTGGGATGAAAATCAGTCGTCGCCAAAGTGTACCGAGCCATTTGGAGTGGCTCTGTACGACAGCATCGTAGGCGAGGCTTTGGGACAGAAAGTCGTTCAGTCATACGGCTTGCCAAAGAAAGTGAAGCATAACGAAAGTGCTTTTCTGATTGGTAGTACAGCCTATGGATATTGGCTCGACAAAGAGGAGGGGGCCACATATAAAAATCTGGCAAAGAAAGGTGCGGTGGTCGTTATTTTAATTGATACATACAGTGATATCGATGACGTCGTAGCCGATACTGTTGCCGTGGCAGATACGCTTGCTGTCGATACTGCATCTGTCGCCGTGCGTAAGCAGAAAAATGACAGCATTCTTGGAGTTGATATCAGTAGTGTAGATTTCCATTCGGTTACAGCTTACAAGGATGCAACTGCTGCCGAGGTTCAGACTTACGACCGAACAGTAACATACGCCAACGGACAGAAGACGAAGCTTCGCAGTTTCTTGTGTCAGTTCAGTATCAAATATTACGACAATAGTTTCAAGCCGATATGCGTTGCCAGCGACAGCGACACTCTTACGACGGCGTGCCTCAGAGAGTATCCTAACGGCGGAAAGCTTATTGTGACTACGATGCCGCTCGTCTTTACAAACTACGGCGTTATGGACTCCGACGCGCGCAAGCTGTCGGAATACATGTCGTCGTTCTTCAAAGGCAGAAAACTGTATCGCCTGTACGAAGAAAAGAACAAAAAAAGCGTGATGGAAGAAGAGGACGGCGACTTTAAGTACATCATGTCGCAGCCGTCGCTCAAATGGGCATTCTACATCATTCTGGGGCTGCTGTTCATTTACATGGTATTCAACTCGCGCCGCCGCATGAAGGCTATCCCTGTGCATAAGATTGACGAGGATACAACGCTCCAGTTTGCCAAGGTGCTCGGCACGTTCTACTATCATCAGGATAATCATGTTCCGTTCCTGATGAAGAAGTACGACAAACTGAAGTCAACCCTTCAGAGCCGCTACGGCTGGGATGTTGACAAGATGGAGGCCTCTGATTTGATAAACCGACTCTACGTCATCACAGGAATAAAGAAAGAACGCATTGCCAAACTGTTTATTCTCATTCGCGAGTACAGTCAGGATGCGCGGACAATCTCGGCAAAAAAAGACATAATTGAATACATCGAAATAATTAAAGAAATAGAAAAGAATTTAGACTGATAACAATATGGAAGAAATATTTGAAAGCAGAGTGAACCTTGAGGAGTTTGCTCAGAGATTCGAACATTTGAAGGAGAATATCGGCAACATCATCGTCGGTCAGGAAGAGACGGTAGACATTATGCTCACCGCCATTCTTGCCAACGGACATGTGCTGCTCGAGGGCGTTCCGGGTGTTGCCAAGACGCTGCTTGCGCGCCTCGTTGCGCGTTTGGTAGATGCGCAGTTCAAGCGCGTGCAGTTTACGCCCGACCTCATGCCGAGCGATATTCTCGGAACAACGGTGTTTAACATGCAGAAGAGCGAGTTCAGCTTTCATCGCGGCCCTGTTTTCAGCGATATTCTGCTTGTCGACGAGATAAACCGCGCGCCTGCCAAGACTCAGGCTGCCCTCTTCGAGGTGATGGAAGAGCGTCAGGTTACAATCGACGGCAACAGTTACGAGATGGGCGATTTCTACACCGTCATCGCAACGCAAAACCCTGTTGAGCAGGAAGGAACGTACAAACTGCCCGAGGCTCAGCTTGACCGCTTCTTGATGAAGATTACCGTTGGATATCCGTCGGTAGACGACGAGGTGCAGATAATGGAACGCCATCAGGCAGGCAATATCTCCGTAAAACTCGAAAACGTTCAGCCTATACTTACCAAAGACGAACTTCTGAAGTTTCGCAAGCTGGTTGATGAAATCTACCTCGACAAATCGCTTCTGCGCTATATTGCCGAGATTATTCAGCAGACACGAGTAAGCAAGTCGGTATTCCTCGGAGCATCGCCTCGTGCATCAATAGCAATTATGCAGAGTTCAAAGGCATACGCCATGCTTCAGGGACGCGATTTCGTTACGCCTGAGGATATTAAGTTCGTTGCTCCGTACGTTCTTCAGCATCGCATCCAACTCGATGCCGAGGCCGAGATGGAAGGCTTGGGAGTGGTTACGGTTATCAAACGACTTATCGACAAAGTTGAAGTTCCAAAATAGTTTTTGATGTCGCTGTTTTTTACAAAACGATTCTATATTGCGGCGTGGCTGATAGTGCTTCTGTTCGTTGCCGCCTACATATACAGTCCGCTGTTTGTGCTTGCCAAGATTGTTTTCGGGCTGGCATGGATTATTGTGGGCTACGACATCTGGCAGATGTACAGGCGCAACGGCGAGATGAGCGGACGGCGCGAGTGTGCCGAACGCTTCAGCAACGGCGACGAGAACCAAGTCTTGATTTCGTTCTGCAATCCTTATCCGTTCAGGGTGGGCGTTGAGGTTATCGACGAGGCTCCCGTGCAGTTTCAGTTGCGCAACCTGATGCTAACCTGCCGCCTTGCCGCCGCCGAGGAAAAGACGCTCGGTTACACCGTTGTTCCGAAGAGGCGCGGCGAGTATAAGTTCGACCGCATACGCATCTTCTTCACCTCGCCGCTGGGGCTTGTTATGCGCCGCTTCACCGTGGGCGAGAGTCAGACGGTAAAGGTATATCCGTCGTACACGCGCCTTTCGAACTACGCCTTTCTTGCCATCCGCCGTAATCTTCGCGAATACGGAATAAAGAAAGTAAGGCGCGTGGGCGTTGATACCGAGTTTGAGCAGATTAAGGACTACGTCATCGGCGATGAATACCGCAACATAAACTGGAAGGCGAGTGCCCGAACTGCCCAACTGAAAGTGAACGTATATCAGCAGGAACGCTCGCAAGACATCTACTGCATCATCGACAAAGGCAGAATGATGCAGCAGAGTTTCGACAAGATGTCGCTTCTCGAATATTCCATAAACTCGGCTCTGGCACTCTCTTACGTTGCCGTGAAGAAGGAGGACAAGGCTGGACTCGTAACCTTCTCCGACCAGTTCGACACCTTTCTGCCACCGGCAAGGGGAATGGTACAGATGCACCGCATGATGGACAGCCTCTACCGCCAGCAGACAATCTTCTCGGAGAGCGACTATTCGGCTCTTGCCGTGCATTTCCTCTCTAAGGTTACAAAGCGCAGTCTGATAATCCTTTACGCCAACTTCGCCACCGCCCACACCATGAAGCGCGAGTTGCCGTATCTGCGACAGATTGCCGAACGCCACAGGCTTGTTGTCGTGATATTTGCCGACAGCAGTCTGCGCACTTTTGCCGATGGCAAGGCGGAAAGCGAAGAGGAATATTTCCAGCGACTGCTTGCCGAACGCTTTATCGACGAGAAGAAGAACCTCATTGCCAAGATGCATCAGATGGGCATCGACACCGTTTACACAACGCCCGACAATCTGTCGGTCGATATGATAAACAAGTACTTGCAGATAAGGCATTTCTGATGTCTTTCCCGTCAAGCAACGAAAAAGTGAACATTTGCATTTAAGTAAATAATGGAGAGATTGATTATGGTTTTAACGCCCTCGGCTCCGTGGATTGAATGGACAATTCAGCCACAGATGGCGGTGGCAGATGAGATAAGTTATAAGATAAAAGGCAGTCCGAAGGAGAACGATGAGGCTCTTACCGAAGACGAACTGCAACTTGTGCAGATGTGCAACTCAATAAATCCAGCGGCACTCTACAACAGTTTCGCCGACAAGAAGAAGTTTCGCCGTCAGACTGATTTTGAGGAGAAGGCAGACGATGCCGCCCGAAAATTCGTACACAACTATGCCGATGCCAAACTGGGCAAGTGCATCGAGACGGCCTTTGCCCTTGGTGTGCCTATGTTCGTAAGACGAAAGCACATCGACGGCATTTACATAGATAAACAACTAACTCTTAACGACGAACTGAATCCGCTCATCGGCTTTCACAAAGGCGAGGAGACAACGAAGTATGTCCTTCAGTTTGAGTATCCCGACGACGAGCACACCGTATGCACGCCAAGCCAATGCAAGTGGGTGGTGCTAAACGAAGAGCCGGGACTGGTGCTCGAGGACGACACGCGCGTATTTACGCTTCCCGAAGGTTTCTCGGGCAAGAGAGTGAAGCCTTTTCTTGCAAAGGAAGCCATCATGGTGCCGTCGCGCACCGAGAGGGAATATTTCCGTAAGTTCATCTGGAAAAACGTATCGGATGCCGACCTCGACGTGTCGGGATTCGAACTCGACAACGTGGAGGTTGAGCCAAAATCGTTCATCATACTAAACCGCAGCAAGAAGGGCGACCCGACGCTGAAACTCTGCTTTCAGTACAACAACCACATTGTTTACACGGGCAATGTGCAGAAGCGTTTCGTGTCGTTCAAGGAGCAGGACGAGAGTTTCAGATTCCTTTGCATAGACCGCCAGTTCGACAAGGAACAGGCGGCTACCGATGCCGTGGTGTCGCTTGGCTGCACGCCGGCCGAAGGCACATTCTTTCAGCTCGACTACACGCCGCAGCGCAACAAGTGGTGTCAACTCATGGAGTGGTACAGAAACAATCGCGAGGCACTTGCGGCAGCCGGCGTGGCTCTTATTCAGAAGAGAATGTCGCCGCAGGTCTTTCTGGGCGATTTTAAGATTGAGCAGGGCTTCAGCAAACTTAACGACTGGTTCGAGCTGCATCTCACCATCAGGCTCGACGACAAACGCACGATAACCATTGGCGACATACGCGAGAATATCCTCGACGACAATCCCGAATATCTGATGCCCGAGGGCGACATCTTCATCATTCCCGACGAACTGATGGCGCAGTATGCCAAGGCGATGCTCGTGGCGCGCCGTGGAAAGCGCGGCGGACTGCTTGTGCATCGCAGCGCGTGGGGGCAGACCGACCTTCAGACCGATGACACCGTCGACGAGATTGCCGATGCGCCCGTTCCGTCTGCCCTGAAAGCCGAACTGCGCTCGTATCAGACCGAGGGCTACCGATGGATGTACCGCCTTCAGCAATACAACTGCGGTGCGTGTCTTGCCGACGATATGGGCTTGGGAAAGACGCTCCAGACAATAACCCTTCTGCTTAACTATATGGAAGGGAAAACACTCTATTCGATGGCTTTCGATGGCATGAACGACCTTTTCAGCGCGCCTGCGCCCGACAAACTTTACAAAACGTCGCTCATCGTTGCTCCGGCATCGCTCGTTTACAACTGGAAGGCTGAGATAAGCCGATTTGCGCCGAGCATCAACGTGCTCGACTATACAGGCCCCGAATACAAGCGAAAGGCAAAGCAACAGACCATGCAGCGTTGGGACGTGGTTATCACAACCTATCACACGCTGCGCAACGATGTCGATTTTCTCGAAACCGTGCCGTTTGGATACGTCGTTTTCGATGAGTCGCAGAACTTCAAGAACCGCACGTCGCAGCTCTACCACTCCGTAACGCAGTTGCAGAGCGAGCATCGCCTTGCGCTTTCTGGCACTCCGATAGAGAATTCGCTGGGCGATTTGTGGTCGCTCATGGAAGTGCTTAATCCCGGACTCCTTGGCGGATTTACCGACTTCTCGCGCCTCTACATGCAGCCGATAAGCGAGCAGATAGAGGAGAAGCGTACCGCCGCGCTGAGGCAGATTGTTGCGCCATACATCTTGCGCCGAACAAAGGAACAGGTGCTTACCGACCTTCCCGAACGCACCGACGAACTTATGGTTTGTCTGATGGATTCGGAGCAGAAAAAGGTTTACGACGAGCAGGTATCTTCTGTCCGGAATCTCATCATAACCACGGGCGAGAGCGCGACGCACAGCACCGCCATTCTTGCGGGACTGATGCGCATACGCCAGATTGCCAATCATCCGCGCCTGCCCGAACTTACCAAGGAGGGCTCAACGCTCAAGCCGGCGGACCTCTCGATAAACGAGTCGGGCAAGTTGAAGGCTGTCTTCTGCCATCTCGAAAATATCGTCAGCTCGGGACACAAGGCTCTTATCTTCAGTGATTTCGTTAATCTTCTCGAAATCGTCTCTGCCGAGTTCGACCGCCGCGGCTGGAAGTTCGTGCAGCTGACAGGCTCTACGCAGAACCGCGAGGATGTTGTGAACCGCTTTCAGAACGATGCCGACTGTCCGTTCTTCCTCATCAGCCTAAAGGCTGGCGGCGTGGGACTGAACCTCACGGCTGCCGACTATGTCCTTCTGCTCGACCCGTGGTGGAACACTGCCGCCGAGGAGCAGGCCATCTGCCGTGCCTACCGCATGGGACAGCAGAATCCTGTTTTCGTGTATCGATACGTATCCGAATCAACTCTCGAGGAGCGAATCCTGCATCTTCAGCGTAACAAACAAACACTTGCTGAGGCTGTTCTTAACAGTCATCTGCTCGATGCCGAATTCACAGACAATTGACAATTGGAACTTGAAAATTGAGAGTTGAAAGTTGAAAAAACAATTTAATTGACAATGGACAGTTGACAATTTATTTTGAAAGTTGAAAATCGCGTCAAGATAGGGGCAAGTAAGGGGCAAGTAAGGGGCAAGTAAGACGCAAGGTAGCGGCAAGTAAGCCGAAAGGTTCGTTCAAGGTACGTTCAAGGTACGTTCAAGGTTCGTTCAGGGTACGTTCAAGATTCGTTCAAGGTACGTTCAAGGTACGTTCAAGGTACGGGGAAGTAAGCCGGTAGGTACGGGGTAGGAACGGGGTAGCTACGGGGTAGGTTCGGAGTAACTACGGGGAAGCAAGCAGAAAATAATTGACAATTTTTAGTTGAAAGTTGAGAATTGAAACTTGAAAATTCTTAAATTTAGAGATACATGCCTTTGCTTTATCAAAGCCGAACTGCCGTATTGATGAAAACACAATTCTCCTTGCATATATTTACAAAGTGGCGGAAGGGGCTGAAGAAGAAACGCTTGTGGCGGTGCTGGATATAACAGAAGAAGGTAAAAAAATATTTAAAAAAGTAATTTCAAAATAACATGGAAATAAAAATCAAAGGAGTCAATAATTTTGCATTTCTGAAGGAAAAATTATTTGTAATAATCGATTATCCTAAAATTGGGTGGGGATATGTAACAGCTAATGCAGATGAAGCAAAAGCTTATGGCTTTGGAGTAATAACTTCCGGTTGTGGCACAAAACTTAATTTCTTTCCAATAAAAGACATCTCCCATACAAGAGGCTTTGAGTCGAACGTATATTGCAAGTATAAAGGCTATGAATGCTATGTTCACTCGTACAACGCTTGTGATGACAAACTGTTTTGTTTAGGCATACATCCTGATTTGGCTTTGGCAATGGGGTACAATTGGAATCAGATAGGGCATGAAATGCTAACAATAAAAGTTCCTCTTTCCGACCTTGATGAAATTTATCGCCGCCGCGAAAAACTCGACGATTTCATCTTTGATGTAGACCCAATAAAGCCGATATATAAAGACGGCAAGTGGCTAATAGAACCGGATGAAAACGGCGTGTATGTTATTTAATATCAAATACTTTTTAACAAATTGGCACTCGCTTCGGCTTCTTGCATCACCGAGACCGACATTTACAAAAATCAAGTCCTTGTAAAAAAATCCGCCCTCACAATTCATCAGGAGATGATGCGAAGGCGGGTTCCTATTCATAATTCAATCCAAAAACTTTCTGCTAACGGATGTTGTTGTTACCACCAATCAACATTAAATGTGAGTCCTGCGCTGAAGCCCCATCTGTTCTTGAACGGGAAGTCGTCTTCCAGTCTCATATGCCATGCTTCGAACAGGTTGCGTTCGGCTCGGGCATAGATTCCTACCACCTCGCCGAAGTTATAGCAAATGCCGGCATTCAGTCCGGTGCTGCCGAAGAAACTAGCCTGTGCTCCTACGAAAAAATCGAGTTTAGAAGGCAGTTTCAGCGTTTCCTGAAAGTGATATTTTAGCGTAAAAATGCCGTCCATGCCGTCGACGTAGTTCTTCTCGCTGTATTCGTCGTTGTATGGCTCAACCACGCGCGCTGCAATGCCTATCGACATATGGTCGGAAAATCCGTAGTCTGCTCCAAATTCGCCTCCGTGCTGCTTTCCGAAGTTCAGATAGCCGACGTGCAGCTTGAAGTCGTCGTCACCGTCGAAGGCCTGTGCCTTGCCGCTAAGTGCAAAGCCAATGAACATTGCCATCGCAAAAAGGCGCAAGATTGCTTGTCTGTTGCTCGTTTTCATCGTCTTGTATTATTCTTTGATTGTGTATTTGCTAATGTATCTGACACGGCGGCGCTCGTTTGTCTTGCTGTTCTTTACCGTCTGGTTGCCGTGTACTATGAAGTTCTCGTCGTACCAGTGCATGCTGTCTGTGTATCTGGCTCTCTTTATGCTCTCGCCGTCGCCAATGGTCTCCAGAATCTCGGTGTTACGGTCTTTTACAACCTCGCCGTCCGAGTTGCGGAACAACTTTGATGTAAGTCGCTTTCCGTCGGTAAACACGGTGCTCACGTTATTGCCCTTCAGACTTGCCGAAACGAATGCCTTTACAAAGAAAGGCTTTTCGCGAGGCTCCATCTTGAAGCAGTTGTCCCACACAATGTTTCCCTGATTGTCGAACTTTACAAGAACGGCATGTGTGTAGAAATATCCGTTGAACGTAGCGTAGACACCTCCGAAGCCGTCGCGCGTGGTGGTGTATGTAGGATAGTAAGCCTCGCCCAGATAGTAGTAATAGCCGTTCTCCGACATTATCTTGTGGCTTGCAATGTGATAGTTTAGGCTGTATTCCTTGCCGTTCTTCTCGGCCTTCTCCTTGCGTCGTTCAACCTTAGCCTTCTTCTTGCTGCTCATGTATTCTGTAAAGTTCTTCAGGTTCAGGAAGTTGTAGAACTTTATGAACTTAAACTTGTCTCCTTCGAGCTGGGCAAAATAGATGCCTTGCGCCATTCCTTCCTTCTTGTTGGTGTAAGTTCCTGTAAGAAAGTATTTTCCGCCCGACTTTGACACCGACGCGTTGCAGATGTACTCCTTCATGTCCTTTGTGAGCAGTATGCGGCTGCGTGTGCTGCCGTCGAGTCCGAATCGCATAAGATAGACATTCTCTTCTACCTTAACGAGCGAATTTATCTCGCCGTCGATGATGGTGTTTTCGAGAATGAAGATTTTCTTGTCGCGCACTCCGTCGATGTGGATGTCGCTGTATTTCGTGTCGCCGTTTTTCAGGTTTACTATGCCTATGCGCTCAATCTTCTTCTGTGTCGAGCTGAACACCAGATATCCGTTTTCTATGCAGAGGCTGCGCATCGAGCCTTTGTGCGTGTATTCGCCCTCAATAACGTTGGTCTTGTGGGTGTTGGTGTTGTATGCCACAATCAGGAACGAGTCGTCGCTCTCGCGCAGTATGCTGTAGCATATCTCCCTGTCACTTTCGCAGGTGTATAATTCCATGTCCTTGCTAATCAGCATCGAGTCTGTAGCCACCAGTTTGAGGTTGGTGTTGTAGTGCTGAATTTTGAACCATCGCTTGTCGTCCTGTGTCTTCTTGTCGAACATTTGTTCAAGCACGCCATACTCGCCCATCGGAGTGGTGTATGTGTCTTTGTATTCGCGGTAGGGAAATTCCACACGCGCAGTTACTTGCGCACGACTTACAGTACTGCACAGCAAAAGTAGTAGTAAATAAATTGTTTTGTTCATGATTCTTTTTTGTCTCTAATTCAGCGCGCAAAGTTATATCTTTTTGTCATATTTTTGTTGTTTTGTCTGCCTGCCAGTGTTGTTTTTAACTTTTTTTAGGATATTTTCAATATATAATGTGTAACCGATTTTTGTTGCTTTACCCAATAGTTAGTATTTTTGCCAGAAAGTTAAATTCTTCTACGGATTTAATTGGGAAAATATAAAATGAAGCTAAGATTTGTATGAACAAATATTTACAGGCAATAGAACGAAACGAAGTCAGAGATTTTCTCTTTGGCTATGGTGAGTATTTTGAGAGAAACTATGATTGGGGGGAAGAATATGGACACGATTCAATATCTACTTTTGTTAATATTCTTCATTATGGTAAGGAAATCGGATTTGACAAACTTTTTCGGCGTTTAGAGTTTGACTTTACGTCGATATTGGAAAATAATGATATTTCGGCGCGGGAATTTGCCTTTATGTTACATTATATATGGTTTTCGTTTAATTATTATTCTGACAATAAGTGTCCGTATGATTGGACTCCTTCCGATAGGTTGTGCGAACTATATCGTCTCAACTTTGAGAGACTAAAAAATAGTGAATTATGTGAGTCTTATCTTGACACAATCAACCGGATAAGAAGCAGATACAACTATTATTTTTTTGAGAAAGCCCCTTATGAGCGGAACAGCAAGACAACTTTGCACGAAGTGCCGCAAGATACAGTAGGTGAATATGTAGTGCCAGAAGGTATAATAAGAATCCGCAATTATGCTTTTGATGGTTGCAGACATATAACTTCTGTCAAAATGCCAGATTCTGTGAGAAGTATAGAGTGGTATGCCTTCAAGGGCTGTACTTCGTTGGAGTCGGTATCTATTTCGCCGAATGTTGATTTTATAGGAGCGCATGCTTTTGATGGCTGTACTAAACTAAAGTCTATTTTCATACCAGCAAGTGTAAGAATAATAAACGATCGTGTGTTAAGGGGATGTACTTCTCTTTCAAAAATTGAGGTGGCAGAAGATAACAAGTATTTTGCATCAAAAGATGGCATGTTGTACAGCAAGGATATGACAACTTTAATTAAGTGTCCATCCAAGATAGGAATGTGCGATGTCGTTATCCCAGAAGAAGTTACGACAATCGAAGGTGCTGCCATAAATAGCTGCCTTGATATAAAGCGCATTTTCATACCAAAAAGTCTTAAACAAATATATATGTCATCGATATACGATTGTCCTAATGTGAGTGAATTGCATATCGGAGTAAAGGATTTAACCAATTTTCACGTTGTTGATGGATTGATGAGTTTAGCTGACCAACAATGTGTATACTATGTGCCAGCTGATGCCGAGATTGACGAATTGATGTTGTACCATTGTAAAATAGTCAGGGAGAAAAAAGGATTTTTAAGTAATATATTTTCTTGTCTTTTTTGGGAAAATGTTATAAAAAACGCCCTCGCAAGATTCTGATTGCGAGGGCGTAATATCTTTCTAAAAAAGCGTTATTTCTTTCCCTTCAGATGCTTGTCAAAGAAGTCGAGAGCCTTCTGCTGCATCTCTTTGCTGAAGAAGTGCGGACCGTTGCTTATGAAACTCTCGAAGTTGCTTTTTGCTCCGGCTGCCGTCCACGCATCGTCCATAATCTGATAGGCGCGCGTAACGCCGTTTACCGGAAACAACTTGTCGTTTGCACCGTTCATAAACAGCACGGGGCGTGGCGCAATCAGGCTCGCCACATCGGCATAGTCCATCTTCCTTACAAGTCCCGGAATCAGCATGCAATAGGCAGAGCCGCCCTTGTTCTGGTTGTTCTCAAGCGTCATCAGCTGGTCGGTTGTATTCATCCAGCACACGGCAACGCACGCCGCAACCTTAGGGTTTGCCGCCGCGCTCATCCACGCCCTGAACGAGCCCATAGAGAAGCCCATCACCGCTATGCGGCTCTTGTCAACCTGCGGAAGGGTAGACACAAAATCGATGGTGTGAATGTCGTCCCACGCAATGGTTGCGCCCAGCGATGTTCCCATCTGCAACAGGTTTGCCGATAGTGCCTGCTGAACGTCGTAGTCCGTTCCGCCCTCGGCGCGGCGGTCGCCCCACATCAGCGCATCGGTTACGAAGACAACATATCCGTGCTCTGCCAGAAAATTGGCAACATACTGGTCGTCGTAGCATCGGTGGCACCAGTCGCGCGCCACGCTGTCGGTCTTCTGTGGAAGTGAGAGGTACGAAGGGTCGCACATCTTCTCCTTGCCTATGTCGAACGATGCGCCGTGGTCGTGAAACAGAACCACCGTTGGAAACGGACCTTCGCCGTTAGGCACGAAAAGATACGATTTTGCCCTCGAATATTTGCTTATGCTGAATTCGAGTTTCGCTATGCTGTAACTGAAGCGCGCGTTGGCATCGGTCGCGCTGCTCTTTGCCTCTACGTTTATTGGCTGACCGTATGGGCGCGAGCCGAACGCAACGGTTGGCGTCTCGGGTTGAAGGCTCTTAATAAGTTCGGCATAGGCGGCATTGTGCCATGCCTTGAACTTCGTTCCCTTCTTGGCGTTTCGCCATGCCAGCGGATATTTAAGGTCGTTCTTCAGTTCCTGATAGAACAGCGGCATAGCCTTCTTAATCTCGAAGCAAGTATCGCCGCTCGGAGTCGGAACATGCGGTTTCTTGCGTTGTGCCGAGACCGAAAGTGCGATGCAGAGTAGTAGTGTAGTTGCAAATAAATTTCTGAAAAGCATATTTTTCTGATTTTGTTAATTTATGAGCAAAAGTAGTAAAAAAATGCTTAACTTTACCCGAAATTCGAACACAATGAAAAAACTAACAATTTTGTCGGCTGTCGTGATGATGTTTCTTTCATCAGCCGATGTCATCGGACAGCCGCTTTATCGCGACGGAAAAACATGGTTTGGAGTAAACTACTGCGCGCCGTTCGCCCACGGATACCGCGTTCATAATCGCCTCGGAAAAGATGCAAAGGAAGCCATCAGCCGCGATGTATATCACATCTGGCGTATGGGTATGAACGCCTATCGCATACACGTTTGGGATGTTGAGATAAGTGACGGCGACGGAAATCTGATAGAAAACGAACATCTCGACCTGCTCGACTATACCGTTGCCGAGATGAAGAAACGCGGCATCGACGTAACCCTAACGCCCATAGCCTTTTGGGGCAACGGATGGCCCGAGCCCGACGACCTCTCCCAGCCGGGATTCAGCAACAAGAAGGGCAAGGGCGAGATTCTTCTGCATGAGCCGAGCATAAAGGCAATGGAGAACTATCTGAAACAGTTTATGAAGCACAAGAACCGATACACCGGAAACACATACGCTGCCGAGCCTGCCGTTGTTGCCATCGAGGTGAACAACGAGCCTAACGAGCACGCGCTGACCGACAAGCAGGTGACGGCTTACATCACGAGCATGGTAAAGGCCATCAAGAGCAGCGGATTCAAGAAGCCTGTTCTGTACAACATCAGCGAGAATGTGCAGAAGGCTGATGCCACGCTTCGGTCTAACGCCGACGGCTTTACGATGCAGTGGTATCCGCTCGGGTTGTGCAGCGGTGAGCCGCGAGGCGAGAATGGACTTCCGCTGGTGGCGCACTACAACATTCCGTTTGCCGCCGACAAGCGTTTTGCCAACAAACTAAAGTGGATTTACGAGTTCGATTCTGCCGATATGCTTGGCAGTTACATGTATCCGGCAATGGCGCGCGCCTTCCGCGAGGCTGGATTTCAGTGGGCTACGCAGTTTGCCTACGACCCCTTCTTCGAAGCACCGGTAAATACCGATTACAACACGCATTACCTAAACCTCTGTTTCACGCCGTCTAAGGCTGTGGGAATGTTTATTGCCGGCAAGGTCTTTGCCGATACCAAGTCATTGCAGAAGTTCCCCGATTTTCCGCAGAGCAACACGTTTGGATATTGCAGTGTAGACAGTCGCAACGACGTTACGGTCTACAACTCTCCAACGGTCTTTGCCTACACTCGCAGCATTGCCGACAGAGCCGTGAAGCCTGTCTGTGCCGACAGTCTTGCGCTTGTTGCGGGCGTGGGCAGCAGCTCGGTTGTACGCTACGGCGGAACGGGCGCATATTTCCTTCAGAAGGTTGCCGACAGACTCTGGCTTCTCGAAGTCTATCCCGATGCTTTGCTGTGCGACAATCCGTTTACCAACCACAACTCGGCAGAGCGCACCGTGTCGGTAATCCAGAGCCATTGGCTGCCAATTACCGTCGCGCTCGATGCGCTTGGCGACGGCTTTGCTTACCGTCCTCTCGTGCTTAACGACGGCGTTGAGGCTTCGGCAGGAAAGGCTGAGGGCAGAACATTCAGCGTTTATCCCGGTCGTTGGCTTTTGGGCAGCGGAGATATTTTGGATGCTGATATTCAGAAACTTGCGGAATTCAAGCAATGCCCAAGCAACGTGACCGATGCCAAAGTCGTTATTCGCTCGCCGAAAACCGTCGAGGTGGGCAGAAGTCTTTCTGTCGAGGCTGATATTGCCCTTCCTATTCAGAATTCCGAAGGCGCGGTTTCGCAGCAGAATCTGTCGGAAGTGTGGCTCATCGGCTCGGTTAAGGGCGGACGTTATTTCCGTCTGAAGATGCAGAAAACGGTAGGGAATCCTTACGGATATTCGGTAAATATTGGCAATGACATTCTTGCAGAAGAAGGCGTGATTGAGTACAGCGTGGTTCTGCAAACAGCCGACGGCAAGTCGGTGGCTTATCCGTCGGGCATCGCCAAAGACCCGCATCAGTGGGATTTCAGTACGCGCGATGTCTGTCGCACCGAGGTGGTAAAATCCGATTCTCCTGTCGAACTGTACAACGCCCTCACGGATATCGATGCCTTTCAGATGCGCTGGCAGAAGGGCTGCCGCTTTGTCTATCTGCGCGATGCCCTCCAGATAGGAATAGACAACGCCGCCGACTACAAACGCCCTGCCGGAATGTTGCTCCAGATAGCCGATAAACTGGCTTGCCGCCCTCGTGTGTTCGAGGCTGTGCAACTCAGGTGCGAGCGACTCTCGGAGAACATCACGCTGCAATGGCAGGCTTACACCGCCGACGGGGGCTTCTACACTGCCGAGACCGAACTGGGCGCAGGGGCCGAGCAGATTACCGTTCCGTTCGAACTGTTCCGCGAAGAGGCTCTGAAGCCTATGCGCGACGGCTATCCTACGTTTGCATACGCCATGCCTCAACTCTACGGAAAACCGCTAATCTCAAAAGATATAACATCGCTCGTTGTCTGCCTTAAATCGCAGTCGGACAAGGCGAGCATAGCCGTAAAGAGTATCTCGGCGGTTAATCCAGTAAAGTAATTCGGATGTATTGAAAAAAACTATGTGGAAATTTCTTCTGAATATTGTACCTACATTGCTGGTTACTCTCTTCATATTTGCTGTTGTATATGATGATTTCTTCGTCTTACTTGCAGTGTTTGTTCTCTTGCCATTGATGCTGTTCGTAGCCTTAGCCGCGTTTATGTCGTTTATATATACCCTTTTGGAGAGATATCGGTGGCGCAAAATTGTGTTGGGCTTGCACTTGCTTAATATTGTAATGTTCTTTGTGGCTTTTTTCCTTACCGAATATAAGCCTAAGTCTGTTGCCTATGAGATGGAAGACCACTACGAAGACAATAAGGACGACATCTTAAAACTTGCTGATTACGCCCAGAAAGCCATAAACGACTCGTGCGAACTCAGTATCGAGTACGACTTTTTCCATCCGTATAACAACAGTTTTCCCGATTCTGCGGAGTGTGCCAATATCGGTTTGGACGACTCGGAACTGCAGCAGATAAAGAAGTTGGTATGGAAAGCGGGCTGTAAGGGAATATGTTTAAAGAATAAAGGTTGGGCTGCGGCGTATTGTCGGGAAAAGGGTTATACTGATTCATGTGATATTCAACGGATGGAATCTGGCGAATCTATTGAAATCTTGTATAAGTGGGTTGGCTTGGGAACGTATTTATACGATATTCCTTTGCATAACACCCCAAAGGATGTATGGAAAAGGCATGTAGAGTCGCGCTCCGAATATTCAAGTATAGAATACAACGACTCCGTAATGTTCTTATACAGAAGTGGAGCTGTAGGAAGCGATTTGTTTGCTGGTCGCGACGAGTACCTCGAAGATAGGAAGAAAAAGTAAAAAAACAGCCCTCAGAAATTCTTAGAGAAACTTCTGAGGGCATTATGTGAAAATTTATATCGGTCGGATAGTTTAAGCAAACTTGCAGTTGCGCATGTCGCCAGTCTCGGCAAGAGCGATGTGCATCTTGAACGCGTTCTGGAGAGAGTGAGGAGTGTGCAATCCCTTACCCTCAGACAACTTCAGATAATCCCACAGAAGTTGCTTGTAGTCTGGGTGAGCGCAGTTCTCGATGATGAGGCGTGCACGCTGCGAAGGACTCTTTCCTCGCAAGTCGGCAACACCTTGCTCTGTAACGATTACGCGAACGCTGTGCTCTGACGAGTCGGTGTGCGTAACCATTGGCACGATGCTCGAGATAAGACCGCCCTTGGCTGTTGACGGAGTGGTGAAGATTGAAAGGTAAGCGTTTCGTGCAAAGTCGGCCGAACCGCCTATACCGTTCATCATCTTTGTTCCGCTAACGTGTGTAGAGTTGATGTTTCCGAAGATGTCGGCCTCGAGTGCAGTATTGAGCGCAATGATACCCATACGGCGGATAAGTTCTGGATGGTTTGTAATCTCCTGAGGACGCAACAATACGCGGTTTCCGAATACGTTCATGTTGTCGTACATCATGTTAAGCGCATCTTCTGTAAGCGAGAGTGAAGAACCTGTAACATAGTTACATCTGCCCTTCATAATCAAGTCCATAACAGAGTTCTGGATAACCTCGGTAAACATTGAGAATGCCGGCACTTCTGGATTGTCGCCAAGTGCGCCGAGCACAGCGTTTGCCACGTTGCCCACGCCGCTCTGCAATGGAAGGAATTCTTTTGGAATGCCGCCGTTTTTCAGTTCCTTTACAAGGAAGTCGGCAACAAGGTTACCGATGGTCTGAGTCTCCTCGTTTAGCGGAGTGAACGGAGCCATATTGTCGCGGCAGTCGGTCATAACAACGCCAAGAACCTTCTTTGGGTCTACGTCAACGTAGGTTGTACCGATGCGGTCGCCCGGATTTACGATGTTTATTGGCTTGCGGTAAGGCGGAATCTCAGGGATGTAGATATCGTGCATTCCTGTAAGTTTGCCTGTGTGCGATGCGTTAAGTTCGATAAGAACCTTGTCGGCAACCTTTACGAGGGTAGGCGAGATACCTACAGATGTTGAGAGGATAATCTTGCCGTCCTCTGTTATGTCTGAAGCCTCAACGATGGCAACGTTAATTTTGCCAAGGAAGCCGTAGTTTACGTCCTGGCCAATCATTGAAAGGTGAACATCGAAGTACTGCACTTCGCCGCTGTTGATGGCTGCGCGCATATCCTTATTGCTCTGGAACGGAGTTCTGAACTTTACAGCGTGGGCAAGCGACAGTTCTGTGTCAATCTGCTTTCCGGTTGCACCTCCAGTTATCAATCCAACTCTGAATTCTTCGCCTTTCTCGTGCAGCGCCTGAGCGTGTTTTGCCAGTGCCGACGGAATTGCCTTTGGCGTTCCAACAGATGAAAATCCACCAATACCAATGGTGTAGTCGTTCTTGATAAGGGATGCAGCCTCTTCGGCTGTTAAAATTGGATACTTCATATTCACAAATGTTTTTTTATTATTATGGAGTGCAAAATTATATCAAATTTTTAAATAAAAGCACATTGGCGTGAAAAAATGCATATTAAAACGCATTTTTTTGTGCCAATGTGCTTAATTTTGAATTATTATAATATTGATATGCAATCGAGAGTGTTTTTATGCAGAATAATTGCAAAAGTATTCTCTTTCGATTGTATATTATTTCATTTCTGCCAGATTCTTGTCTGCCACAAAATCGAGTTTGTTAAGTATGATTACTTCCTTTGCGCGCTCGGCATTGTCGGTGCGGAAAACAAGAATTCCGTGTTTGCCCAGAAGGAACGAATACATGTAGGCAATCGATATTCCCTCGTTCGAGAACAGTTCTATGGCATCGGCGGCGCGTCCCGGCTGGTCGTTCAGCCTGATGGCAAACACATCCGACAGGGCAACGCTTATGCCCGACTCTTTCAGAATCTTGTAAGCCTCGGTAGGGTTGCTACAGATGATGCGGTAGATGCCGTAGTCGAGCGTGTCGGCAATGGTCGATGCGATAATCTGTATCTGCGCCTCTTTCAGCAGTTTCAGAACCTTGAGAAGCGTTCCGCTCTTGTTCTCGATAAAGATTGATAACTGTAATACTGTCATAATACTTGTATTTTACTGGTAAACGGTTCTTAAGTCTTTCACTCTCACGGCCTTGCCCTCGCTCTTAGGCAGCGTTCCCTTTGGCACGAGTTTTACTCTTGGGGTTAGCAGAATCTCGTCCTTCAGGCGGCGCGTAATCTCTTTTGTGAGCGATTGCAGGCGGGTGTAATCGTCGGTAAAGAGTTGGTCGAGTTCCACCTCTACGGTCATGTTGTCATTGTCGTTGTCGGTGGTGAGGGTTATGAGATAGTCGGTAGAGAGTTCCTTGAACTGCATCAGAATCTTCTCAATCTGGATAGGGAAGATGTTTACGCCGCGAAGCACCATCATATCGTCCGAGCGGCCTTTCATGCGGTCTATGCGGATGTGTTTTCTGCCGCACGGACAGTCGTAGCCCAGAACTCGCGTAAGGTCGCGCGTGCGATAGCGCAGCAGCGGCATAGCCTCGCGGTTGATGGTTGTGAGCACAAGTTCGCCAATCTCGCCGTCGGGTACAGGTTCGAGGGTCTCTGGGTCTACAATCTCAACGATGTAGTAGTCCTCCCAGAAGTGAAGTCCGTTCTGCTCCTTACATTCAAAGCCCACGCCCGGACCGCACATCTCGCTCATTCCAAACGAGTTGTAAGCCTTTACTCCGAGCATTTTCTCAATCTTCTTGCGCTGTTCCTCAGAGTGCGGCTCTGCGCCTATGGCGAGAAGTTTTAGTTTTGTATCCTTCTTTGGGTCGATGCCAAGTTCGTCCATAACCTCCTTGATGCGAGTTACATACGATGGCACGGCATGTATTGCCGTTGTTCCGAAGTCGGTTATGAACTTAATCTGTCGTAGCGTGTTTCCTGCTGCTGCCGGAACGGTAAGCATTCCCAGTCGCTCGGCTCCGTATTGGAAGCCCAGTCCGCCGGTAAACATGCCGTATCCCGATGAATTCTGGAACACATCGTCGGGACGTAGGCCAACCATCCACAGGCATCGTGCCACGGCGTTAGCCCATTCGTCGAGGTCTTTCTGCGTGTGCAGAATTACCGTCGGGTTGCCCGTTGTGCCGCTCGATGAGTGCAGACGGACGCATTTCTCCAGCGGAACGCTTCTCATTCCGAAAGGATAGGTGTCTCTTAAATCCTGCTTTGTTGTGAACGGAATTTTGCGGATATCGTCGAGAGTCTTGATGTCGTCGGGTGTGATGCCGGCTTCCTCGAATCTCTTCTTGTAAAATTCCGAGTTCATGCAATGCTTTACTGTTGCTTTCAGTCGTTCAAGCTGGAGTGCTTTTATCTCTTCCCTCGAAAGCGTTTCTTTGTCGGGGTGAAGGAATTCTGAATTTACATCCATGTTTATAGTTTTCTGGTATTAAATTATAGTAAAAAAATGTGAGTTACATAAGTCCGTCAACCTCCATCTGTGCCTTGGTGCTGTATGCAAGTCCGGTGGCCGATGCTATCAGCGTGCCGTCTTGGTTGCGCACCATCATGCTGCACGACGGCAGTTTGTGATGCTCGAACACCTCGGTACACTCAGCCGTGAGATGGTCGCCCAGTTTTGCCGACTTGTGGAAGGTTATGCTGTTGCTTATTCCCACGCTCATTGCGCCATGTGTGTTCGAAACGGCGGCGAAGGCAAGGTCGGCCAAGGTGAATATCGCTCCACCTTGGCAAACGCCTGCTCCGTTTAAGTGCCGTTCTTCGACGTCCATCTCCGCCTTGGCGAATCCCTCTTCAATGTGAGTTATCCTGATGCCGTTAGAGGCGGCGAATCGGTCGAATTTATTAAGTCTTTCCAATAAAGTCATCACTTCGTGAATTTGTTCTTTATTGCGCGGTTGTCAATCACCCTCACGCTCTTGCCCTGATAGCGTTCGATGCTTCCCGGAGCCATAATCTTGATGTCAGCCTTGATGGCGATGACGCTCTGCAACTTGGCTGCGAGTTTCTTCTTCAGGGCGAGTTCCTTGACCGTGTCGGTAGAGTAGAATTCTTTTCTTACCTCAACCTGAACCTGAATAGTGTCGAGGTTGTTTACGCGGTCTACGATAATCATGTAGCGTGGCTCGAACTCAGGCAGACTGAGGATTACGCTCTCTACCTGTGATGGGAACACGTTGATGCCTCGGATGATGAGCATATCGTCCGAGCGGCCCATAATCGCGCCCATCTTTATGTTCTTTCTGCCGCATGGACACTCGTCTATCATTAGCGAGCTGATGTCGCGTGTGCGGTAGCGCAAAACCGGCATTCCCTCCTTTGTAAGGGTTGTGAACACAAGTTCGCCCTGCTGTCCGTAAGGCAGCGGCTCAAGAGTGTCAGGGTCGATGATTTCAGGGAAGAAGTGGTCTTCGCAGATGTGCGAGCCGTTCTGACATTCGCACTCGTATGATACACCCGGACCAAGAACCTCGCTCAGACCGTAGATGTTGAACATCTTCAGTCCCAGTTTGTTCTGAATCTCCTGACGCATGTTCTCAGTCCAAGGCTCTGCGCCGCAGAGGGCAGCCTTCAGCGAGAGGTCTTCCTTCTTTATGCCCATCTTTTCCATTGTCTCGGCAAGATAGAGCATGTACGAAGGTGTTGCAGCCGTTCCGGTAATCTTCAGGTCGCGCATCAGGCGCAGGTGCTTCTCTGTGTTTCCGGTTGATGTTGGAACTACAGCCGCGCCGATGTTCTCAACGCCGTAGTGAAGTCCCAGTCCGCCGGTAAACAGTCCGTATCCGTAAGATACCGAGAATGTGTCTTCCTTCGATATACCGGCTGCGCCGAGGCATCGGCTCACACATTCAGCCCATATCTCGATGTCCTTCTGAGTGTAGCCTACGATTGTAGGGTTTCCTGTTGTGCCCGATGAGGCATGCACGCGTACAATCTCGCTTGCCGGAGCAGCCTGAAGTCCGTAAGGATAGTTGTCGCGGAGGTCTTGCTTTGTAGTAAACGGAAGTTTAACTATGTCTTCAATGCCGTGTATATCGCCCGGTTCGATGCCCAAAGCCTGCATCTTCTCGCGATAGAATTTCACGTTGGTATAGACATACTTTACCAGCTTTACAAGTCGCTTGCCCTGCAAATCGTGCATCTCGTCGCGCGACATTGTTTCTTTTGCCTTATTCCAGATCATTTTTTAAGAGTGAGATTAAGAGAGTTAGTTTTGTCAAATTTTGTGATTTTGTCTGAATTCTATGATGCGTTCCTCGAACAGAGGGAACTGCTCTTGCGTGATGAACGATGTGCACACCCTCACGCCCTGCTGCGTGCTTCCCATCGTGTCGAGAGGGAACACGGCAATTCCATAGAACATCAGTTCCTTGCTAAGTTCTATGTCGGTCATGCCCGGATACTGTACGGTGAAGTAGAATCCGTCGGCAAGCGGTGCGCCCATGTCGTTGTCGTAAACCAGATAGAAGTCGTTGGCAAGCAGAACCTTCTTCATGAACTCGGCTCTGCGTCCATACTCGCGCACCTCGGCAACGAAGTTGAACGTGCCGTCGCAGGCAGCCTCCATCATGGCAGCCATGGCGTGCTGTGTTGAGTGTGTAACGCCGCTCGAAAGTGTGTACATAACGCGGTCGTAGAAGAATTTTCCGAATGCGCCCACGCCGAAGTTCTTCTGTAGGGCAGGGAATACTCTTGCCGACAGTTTGTTTGATATGCAACTTACGCCAATACGCTGTCCGGCATAACTGAATGCCTTTGAGCCAGAGATTGACAGAATGTAGTTGTCGGTATATCGTGCCACAGAAGCCTGATAAGGTGCTTCGTAAGGGTGCGAAAGGTCGTGGCGGAAGTCCATTGCAAAGTATGCAAGGTCTTCGAGCACGATGGTGTCGTATTTTGTTGCCAGTTCGCCAATGCCCTTCAGTTCGTCCTCGTTAAAGCAAACCCACGACGGATTGTTAGGGTTTGAATATACGATGGCGGCGATGTTGCCCTTCTTCAGGAACTCCTCCATCTTGGCAATTAGTTTGTCGCCTCGGAAGTCGTGAATGTCGAAGCTTGTCGTCTTCAGCCCGATAATCTCGCATTGTGTTGTCTGCACGGGGAATCCCGGATGGATGAACAGAACCGTATCCTTCTCGGGAATGGCGTGGCGTATTGTTGTAAACACGGCGAAAGTGCCTTGCATTGAGCCTGTTGTGGCTACGCATCCTTCGGGTGCAACATCAACGCCGATGTATGCCTTTATGAACTTAGATGCAGCCTCTTTCAGTCTTGGAATACCGCCGTTTGGAGGATATGCAGCCGCGCATCCCTCGGCAAGAGCCTTGGCCTCGGCATCCATTCCAATCTTGCTTGGCTTCAGGCCCGGAACGCCCATCTCCAAGTGGATGAAAGGCTTTCCGGTTTTCTTTTCGAGAACTCTCGAAAGGGTTGCGATATCGCGTATTGTAGCCGTTGAGAAGTCGTTGAGCCCCATCTCGCTTATTGTTGAGGCTACAATCTCATAGTCTATCGGAGTCTGTTTCATTTTGTTGCCTCCACACCTTTGTCAAACGCCTGAAGGTTTGCATTCACGATAGCCTCGCCCTTGCGTGCGAAGATGCTCTTTATAGCCTCGCGTAGTTGCTCAACCGACACAATCTCGATGTAAGGTGCAGCCATGCCCAGCAGAACCATGTTGGCAGCCTTTGCCATGCCCAGTTCGCTTGCTATCTTCTCGATGTCGAGTTTTACGCTTGGCATTGCGTCGAGTTCCTTGTTCAGTTCGGCCTCGTCGGGATAGTTTGGAATGTTGATGAACGGCTTGCTGCTTGTTACAATCTTTCCGTTCTTGCTGAGGTATGGCAGATAGCGAAGAGCCTCCATCGGCTCCATTGAGATTATCACGTCGGCCTTGCCAAGGGCTATGAGGTCTGAGTAAATCTCGTCGGTAGAGAGGCGCAGATTGCTCTGTACGTCGCCTCCGCGCTGGCTCATTCCGTGAACTTCAGCCTGTTTAAGATGCAGACCAGCCTGTGTTGCGGCCTCGCCTATGATGGTTGCGATTGAGAGGATTCCTTGTCCGCCCACACCGCATAGTATGATATCTTTCTTCATCTTGTTACTTGTTTTTTTTCTTTGCTTCGCGCAGATGACGCTGGAGTGTCTGCATACATTCTCTTCGCGGAATTATTACAGAAACGCCGTTGTATTCAATCTCTTCTTTTATAACGCGTGTAATCTCTTCCATGTTCTTTGGCAGCGGCACAACCACGCGTACGTGCTCTGGCTCAACGCCCAGACCAAGGCAGATAGCCTCGTACTTGTTTGTTCCGGCGCTGTCCTGACCGCCTGTCATTCCGGTTGTAAGATTGTCGGAGATTACAACCACGATGTTGCTCTTGTCGTTTACGGCATCGAGCAGACCTGTCATTCCCGAGTGTGTGAATGTTGAGTCGCCAATGATGGCAACAGAAGGGAAGAAGCCAGCATCGGCAGCACCCTTTGCCATGGTGATTGATGCGCCCATGTCAACGCAACTTGCAAGAGCCTTGAACGGAGGAAGTGCGCCGAGAGTGTAGCAGCCTATGTCGCCGAAGATGCGATAGTCGGGATATGTTGCAAGAACCTCGTTAAGAGCGTTGTACACATCGCGATGGCCGCAGCCTTGGCACAACTGCGGAGGACGGCCTGCAAGATTCTTTGCGCTCTCGAATACTGCGCCGTAAGGCTTTCCGAGAGCCTTTGCCACGCTGTCGGGAGTAAGTTCGCCTGTGCGTGGCAGGTCGCCCGTGAGTCTGCCCTTCAGCGGATATCCTGCGCCGAGCAAGCCTCTTACGTCGAGTTCAACAACCGGCTGACCGTCTTCAACCACGATTATCTCGCTGCATTTCTCGGCCAAAGCCTTAATCTTAGCCTCTGGCAGCGGATACTGAGATATTTTCAGGATGTTGGCAGCCTCGCCGTTGAGTGCTTCCTTAACGTAGTTGTAGGCAATTCCGCAGGCAATGATGCCCAGTTTTCCGTTGCCGTTCTCAACCTTGTTGTATATCGAATTTTCGGCTGCGCTGTTCATCTCGCTCTGCTTCTCGATGAGTGCGTCGTATTTCTTTCGTGCAATTCCCGGAAGGAGAACCCAACTGTCCTTAGACGGGTTCAGTTCGTTCTGCTTGCGAGCCTCGCCAATCTCAACGGCTGCGCGAGAGTGTGCCAGTCGGGTTACAACGCGCAGAAGCACAGGCTCTTTGATAGCCTCGGAGTAGTCGAACGCCTTAGCCATCATGTCGTAGGCTTCCTGCTGGTTAGACGGTTCGAAAACAGGAATCATGGCAAATTTTCCGTAGAAGCGAGAGTCCTGCTCGTTCTGCGAAGAGTGCATCGAAGGGTCGTCGGCAGCAAGTACAATCAGGCCGCCGTTTACGCCTGTTATGGCTGAGTTGACGAAGGCATCGGCACACACGTTCATTCCAACGTGCTTCATGCACACCAATGTGCGTTTGCCGGCATACGACATACCGAGGGCTGCCTCCATGGCAGTCTTTTCGTTTGTACACCAGCGGCTGCGTATGTTGCGTTCCTTAGCCTCCTTGTTTGTTTGGATAAACTCGGTAATTTCGGTCGACGGAGTGCCCGGATATGCGTAGACACCGCTCAGTCCGGCATGTATTGCACCAAGTGCAACAGCCTCGTCGCCAAGAAGAAGTTTTTTCATTTGTATGTCTATTTTATTATTACTTTTTCAGAATGTATGCTGTGGCGCGTGCGCTTCCCACTTTTTCTATGCTGCCGTTGGCAAGCAGTTCGGCAAGCGTGCGCTCAATGGTTGTCATGCTAATGTCGGGGCAGCAGGCGGCGATGTCGCGCTTTTTTATGCGTCCCATTTTTTTCTCGAAGACCGATTTCACCCTGTCTGCCTTCGACAGTTTTCCGTTGCGGCGCAGTTCTACGCGCTCCTGAAAGCGTTCGTATGTTGTTCTTATCAGTTCGAGGTAGAAGCGCACGAACGGCATGTAGTTGTTTGAGTTGTTGTGCCATCCGTCGGCACTCTCGCGCAGCGTGCTGTGATAGGTGTCTATGTTCTCGGCTACGATTTTCTCCAGACTAACGTATTTCCCGGCAAAGAAGCCGTGCTTGTATAGCAGGAGCAGAGTCAGGAGCCGGCTTATTCTTCCGCTGCCGTGCTTGAATGGGCGGATGCACAGAAAGTCGAGCGTGAAGATGGGGATGAGCAGCAGAGGCGAGTATGTGCCTTTCTGCAAAGCCTCGTTAAATTTGTTGCAGAGTGTGTTAAGGGAGTCGCGCGTGTCGCCCGACTTTACCGGAACGAACTGAACCTTTTCGCTTCCGTCCTTCATCGTTTCGGCAACCACAAAGTCGTTCTGCTTCAGTTTTCCGCCTGTAACTCCGGGCGTGTATCTGTACAGTTTCTCGTGCAGTTTGCAAATTGTGTCGGTGCTTATCGGAATATTCTCGTAGTCCTCGTAGATGGAAGTCAGAGCCTGATAGTAGCCTATGGCTTCTTCTTCGGCTCTGCCGTTAGGGTTGATGTCGTTTTCGGCGAGAGCGTGCAGTTGCTCGGCGGTTATGTCTGAGCCGGTAATGCTGCATGCCGATATTGCGCTGAGCGACTGTGCCTGATCCATCAGAGATTTGAGAATCTCGGGAGCATTCTCGATGTACAGGTCTTGCCGCCCTTTGCATTCGTATAATTCTGTCAGCAGTTTTACAATTTCAGCAACCAGAAGTTTGTTGGATGTACTTGTATAATTGTACTGATGCATTATTTGCTTTTCACTTATTAACGGTCGCAAATATACTGTTTTCTGACTAATAATCTGCATCATTTGCCTAAAATCTGCATCAAAATCCGTAAAAATGATGCAGATATAGAATGTATATTCAGTTTATATTCAATATGCGACCTGTAAATGACAAATCATAACTCACGGCTGGCAATTGATAATGAACTTTCAGATTCTTTAGTTTGTAAGTTAAAAAGTGAAAGAAAATTAACAAGAGACAGTTGACGATTGACAATGAACAATTCAAAATTCATAATTGATAATTCAAAATTGCTTTCATAATTGCCGAGGATTTATAACGGACAATTTCGTCAGAAATTGTCCGTTTAGTATATACGAAAAAATAGAAGGTAGGAAGAAGGTAGGAAGAAGGTAGGAAGAAGGTAGGAAGAAGGTAGATAGATGCAAGCTATACGGGGAG
>JAEEGK010005004.1_pt1 | contig 32147 bp, 15 predicted proteins | sample 8958771 | NCBI WGS metagenome assembly JAEEGK01 (sample SAMN16246547, study PRJNA631951) | gut metagenome | biome: gut microbiome; feature: rumen; material: SC-attached | host: Bos | place: Iran: Karaj | collected 2018-10
ATTAATAGAAGGATTATTACTTATAATAATATTGTTAAGCATTTGAATATTACCATTATTATTTTGAATATTATTATTATTGATATTATTGTTATTATTATTATTTGTATTTATAACATTATTATTAATATTATTATTAATGTTATTATTATTAGTGATTTGATTTAAATTATTATTGTTAGAAATTTGTTGATTTTGAATATTATTATTATTACCATTATTAATATTATTATTTTGATTTTGAATAGGTCCATTATTATTTGTATTATTTGTGTTATTTAAATTATTATTATTTACCACTACATTTGAATTATTATTTATTACATTATTATTAATGGTATTATTATTATTATTATAAGTTAAATTTACAATTTTTTGACAAGGAACAACATTATCAACATGAGTAGATAAATTTCTTCCAGAAACTTTACTTGCATATCTCAAATTATCTTTATTAATATTATTAAAATACATAGAGTTTATAATATTTTGTTTATTATTATTATTTTGAATATATTTTTCATATTTAGGTTTATAAACATAAATATTTAATTTTGAATTAATTTTTTTTCTACAAATTTTATTAATATTTCCATTATATTTATTAGAAAACAAGGTTGAATTATTATTATTATTATTCTGAAATTTTAATATTTCATTCAAATCAAATTTTTTATTTTCATTATATTTAAAAAATAAAGAATTAATTTCAGGAATGTATTCTAATTCATTTGATAATAAGAAAATTTTATTATTAATTGAACTTGTAATTTTATAAGAAATTTGACTAAAATTATAATTAATTAAATTATTATTAAAAATAATATTGCAATATTGTTCAAATTGTTCATTATTTAAATAATAATATTTTTTATGTAATTCAAAAAATTCATATTCATTAATGTTTTGAATTGAACTATTATAAATAAAATTATCTAAATAAAATATTTTTTTTCTTATTGTTAAATTATCTTTTTTGCTTAAATAAATTCTATGTTTCTTCCAATTCAAAAGTTTTTCGAAATCATTAGTAGATATTTTAGTATAATCAATAGAATTATTTTCATTTATATTATTATTATTATAATTTTTATAAGGAAAATTATTATTTTCAATTTCTAAAGGAAAATTCATTCCATAATTTTGTATTTTATAATTTTCATAATATTTATTTATTAAATAAAATTTATCATTTAATTGTCTAATATTAGGAAGTTTTGGAATTTTTATATCTTCATTAATAATACTAACTTGATTTTTTTCAAAAATTAATTTTAAATTTAATAAATAAATATATAAATTATCTGCATTATCATTAGAATAATACAAAATAATATCAGACATATAATGAAATACTTTTTTTATATTATTTAAACCTTCATCATTATTTTTGGGAATAGAATTTGATAAAACTTGATTCAAAAGTTTAAATCTATTTTTTGTTAAAACAAAAGATTCTTCTTGTTTTTTTTTATTTGATTCATAATAATTTAAATCATATGTTAAAAGCATAATTAATTTAATTAATTTCTCTGATAATTTATATAAATATTCTGATTTTATTTTATTCTGTTTTGATTCATATAATTTTAATATTAATGGATTTAACATAATTTTTGGAAGAATGATGCTTTGTCCATAAAAATTGCTTGAAATTTTAGAAAAAATATCTATTATTTTTGATATTAAATATATTAATTTATTTTCATTTTCTGAAAATATATTTTTATTAAAATTTATTTTTTCTATTAAAATTATAATTATTTTATTTAATTCTTCTATACATGTTGATATATATTCTTTATTAGGTATTTCTTCTACTAAATCATATCTAATTCCTGATTTATTATATATATTATTATTACGCTTACTATCCATTAATATATTAAAGCTCTCTAATAATAAAAAAATTATATCAAAAATTGTGTCATTAAGATGTTTTTCCCATTCATTATTATTATTATTATTATTTGAATTTGGTTCGTTATTAGTTGTATTATTATTAACAATAATATTATTATTAATTAAATTAATAATATATTCTTTAAAATATTTGAAGCATTTCAAATAACTTTTTGTTATCTCTTTAAATATAAATAAAAATTTATAATCACTTTTTATCATAACAATTAAAAATTTTAATGTTTTTACCATAGATTCTAAATCGGGAATATATAATTCATAATCTTTATCATTTTCAAAAACAAAGTTAGTAATATTACAAATTTTATTATAAATTTTATCTAAATTAGATTTAATAATATCTGTTATTTCTTCACATATTTCTAATTTATCTTTATCTAAATATCTTCTATAAATCACTAATAAAATTTGAGCTATATTAATAATTAAAAAATCATTATTTGTATTTAATCCAATATTAATAATGTAATGTAATATTTTTTTTTTATTAAAAACATTTGTTAAACTCTTAAAATTTATAATTTTCATGTTATTATTATAATTTTCATCGAAAACTTTATTTAAATAATCAATTTCTTCTGTAAAATTATTATTATTATTTTCATTATTATTAATAAATATTTTTTTATTTAAATCTTTTTTTAAATAATCAACAAAATTTTCAATAGTGTATTCATTATTAACTGTAACAAACATGAAATTTAATAAATAAATCATCGCAAGAATATTTTTTGGATTTTGAATAATTTCTTCTACAATTTTTTTAAAATTTAATTTAATAGTTGTATTAAACATACAAATTTGCCTAAAATTATTTAAACTACTTTCAAATAAATTTTGGATAACATTTAAAATATAAAAATCATTTGAATTTATTTTTAAATCAGTAGAATAAATTTCATATAAAAAATTAAATGTAATTATCAAACATTTAACATTACTTTGAATTATAATATCATCTCTAAAATGATCAACATGAGAACTTAATAAATTATTTAAAATTAAACTATAAATATCAAAACAATTAGATAATAAAATACTATATTGTTTTATTCTTGCATATTTATCAATAAAAAAATTATTTTCATTTTTATTTAAATTTCTTTCTATATTTTTATTTTTAATTCCACTATAATAATAATCATTTATAGTATTATTAAAAGTATTTGAATTATTATCATCATTTATTAATTTATCATGTTTATTTAAATAATATTTTAAAGATTGTGTTGTATTTACAATTAAATATTTTAAAGCTAATTGAATATGTTCATTAATACAATCAATTAATAATAAAGGATTTATTTTTGTACTTATATTAATTATTTTAATAATAGAAAAAATTTCATTTATCAACGATTTTTGATTTTCAATGTTTCCTAAATAATTATAATCATCATTATTATAATATAAAATATTTAGTTTATAACTATATAAATAATCTCTTAATTTTTCATTATTAATTTGAATATATTTATTTAAATTATATTTACAAACATTATTATATAATTTTTCATTCAGTTCATTAATTAATTTTTTAATATTAATTTCTTTATCAATAGATTTTAAAAAATTAATTAAACTTTCAAGAGAATCAGTTAAATAAATATTAAGAGGTTCAATATCATTTTTATCATAAACTTCATTTAGTTTATTTTTCAATAATGTTAAAGTTTCATATAATTCATTTCCATATTCAATTAACATATAATCACTTATTGAATAATAACTATTAAAAATTTTAAATAATAAATTTATTATTAAATTTATATGACCTTCATATTTAATAATATCATCATTAGTTTTAGATAAGAAAAAATTCATTATAGAAATTAATTTATCTATGAAATAATTATTACCTGAAAAATAAATAAATGATTGAATTGATAAATTACTTAAATCAATATTTTTATCATATAACATTAATATATTCAACATTTTATCATCTATTTCAACTTCATCGTATGTTTCATTTTCATTTAAGTCTTCTAAATCATCGAATAAATTTAAATAATAAAAAGAATATTTTAAATATAATTTCAATTGATATAAATGTAATTTTAATATATATTCATTTTTGAATTTGTTTTTAGGAATATTATTATTTAAATTACTATTATTTTCATTTAAATTAATAAGAACTTCATTTATTTTATCAAATTTAATATTTTCATAAATAGATTTATTAAGTAATAAATCATTACTTCCTTTTATAATATCTAATTTTAATTCTTTTATATTTTTTTCTATCAATTCATTTTTAATATCATTTGATATTAATTCTAAAATATTTATTAAATTATTAAAATCTTCATAATTTTTACAAAAGTAATTTATACCGCCTTTACTCAAAATAATAAAAGATATTATATTTTTAATAATCATTCCAATTTCGTAAAATTGAGGAAGAGATTGAATATTACTATTTGATAAAATAATATTAATATTAGATAAAAACGAAAATTGATCTAAAATATTTGCTATTTCATTTGTTATTATTCCTATATTTAAAATATTTGTATTTGAATTTGTTTCATTTGTAAATATATTATTATTATCATTATCATTATTTTCAACTTCATCTAAATTTTTTTCATAAAATTTTCTATCAGTTTTTATATATTCAATCCAATTATATTTAAAAGGATAATCTTTATCTAAATAATAATTATTATTATTATTATTATTTTTTTTAAAAAATGGAATTTGGATTTTTTTAATTAAATCAAAAATATTTTGTAATTGAAAAATAATTTTATCATAATCAATTTTTCTATAATCTTTTTTAGAAACAATCAAACAAGAAGACAATGTTTCATTTAATGTTTGTAAATATAATAATAAATTTATTTTATTATTTATATGTTTTATTATATTATTTAATAAAGCATTTTTTTTACTTAATATTATTAAAGTAGCTAAAATTTGATAACCAGATTTAATACTAATTATTTTCTTTTTTTTGCTCTTAATTTTATTCTTTTCATCATTTGAAGAAGATCTACTTCTACTTCTACTTTCTTTTGAATTAGAACGACTATGTTTATCATGATGTTTTTTTTTATGTTTTTTATCTTTTGAGTCTTTTTCTTTCTTATTTTCATTAACATTATTATTTGATTCTTCTTTAATTTTCTCTATTATTGTAAAATTATAAACAAATTTTTTTTTATCAATGTTTTCACTTAATAATTTTTTAAACGCTGAATTAAATGTTATTAAACGATAAATACATTCTAAAGCTAAAGATTTTAATAAAATGCATTCACAGTTTTCATTTGCAGTGTTCATATTATTATTATTATTATCATTAATGTTTATGAGTATAATATTATATAACAATTCCATTCCAAAATTATTAACAAATATGTTAACAAGTTCTTCTGAATTTGATATATATTTTAAAAGTTTAAGAGAATACTTTATTTCAGTGTAGCCATATATATTTCCTTTTAAACCATTTAAAATAATATCAATACAATTGTTTGGAAATTTAGAATATATTTCAAGATTTTCTTTTCGGAAAACACAATCATTGTCTAAGAATGCTTCATTTCTATTTATTAAAATAAATAGTAAATCAAATAAATGTTTAAAATTTTTTTGATGATTAACAATAACTTCATTGGTAATATTTTTATTTTTTAAAGTGTAAATCTCAAGTAAATTATTAATTAAATTTGCAATATCATTTTCATAATAAATATAGCCAGTTTGTGTTTTTTCAATCATATTTAAATTAGGTTTTTTAATATTAAAAGCTCTATTAAGTTTATATTCATTAATATTTACATTATAATATTCAAATCTATTTAAAAGTTTTTCTATAGGAAATTCTTTAGCAATTTCTCTTTCTTCTCTACTAATTTTTAAACTCTCTTCAATATTATCTTCATTTTTCGATTTTAAATTTTCTTCAATTTTCTCTAAATCAATGTCATTCTTGGCATTTTCTAAAATATTAAATTTATCATTTCCTTCATAAGGCGTCCCATAAATGCACATTGTAATTTTTTCAAATTTTCCTCTAAAAACAATGTGATTAGTCACAAATTCATTGTAAAAAGGAAAAATTGAATCAGTTTGACCATTGTCAGTGTTTATATTTTGGCATTTAAAAAGAGTTTCAAATTTATCGCTTGATTTTTTCAGATTTCGCCCAAAAATTTCAAAATCTATAATTTTTTCTTTTTGAGTTATACTGACCATGCTTTTCAATTTTGTATGTGGATTTGAATCAGGTTTTAATATTCTAATTTGCTGCAATGTGATTGGATTATTAAAAAATATTTCTTCGACAGAATATTGAACAGATTGATAAATAAAATTATCAAAAAACACCAAAGTCGTTTCTTCATTCATTCCATTCGTTGACATTTTTTACTTGTATAAAAGATTTTAAATAAAAGTTATTTATTTATAAAATTTATTCAAAAAAAATAAAATATTTTACTAAAATTTAAATTAAATTAAAAATTTAAATAAAAATAAAAAAATAAATAATATTTTCTATTATTTATTAAAAAATTTATATATTATATATTAATATTTATTTATGAGTGAATTCCGCGAATTTCTTCAAGAAATTTTAGGTGATCACAATCCAGTTGAAATAGAAGAATTAGTTTTAGATGATATTGCTCATGATTGGAAAACATTTTCTTTAGCTCAAAAAACTGCATTAGAAGAATACAAAAATTTAATTCATTTAAGCCTAAATAATTTAAATCTTTATTCATTAGAAAATTTCCCTTCAATTCCTAATTTAATTGTCTTAGATTTAAAAGGAAACAATCTCACTGGAAATGATTTTAATGTAATTCCTAAATTGTATCCTGTTTTACATAAATTAAAAGTTTCTTATAATCAAATTTCTTCCATTGATGTATTTAAACAATTAGAAAATTCAAATATTGAAAAAATTGAAGTTCATGACAATCCTTTTCAAATAGATAAAAAAAATTATAGAAAAGATATTTTTAATATTTTACCTAAAGTTCAAATTGTTGACCAAATGAATGAAAATGGACAAGAAATTGATACTACAATTTATAATGAAAGTAATGAAGATGATGAAGAAGAATATGCAGAAGATAATGAAAATGGAAAAGATGAAGAAAATGAAGAAGAATATGATGAAGAAGAAGAAAATGAAGATTAATTTTAAGATAGTTAGTTAATAATATTAAAATTATTATTATATTTTTGTTATTATTTTTTTAAAATAATAAGAAAAATTTTAAAATAAAAAATATATTCATTATAATAATAATATTTTTAATATTATATATAAAATAAATTATTATTATTTTAATTATAAAATATATAATAAATTTATAAAAAAATTTTTATTAATTATTATTATTATTATTTTTAATCATCATCATCTAATAAACTTTCAAAATCTATTTTAATTTCTTTTTTATTATTTAATTTTTTACTACTATGATTAGTAATATTTAATTTTTTATTTTCATTATGATTATTATTATTTTCTTTATTAACAAATAAATTTACTGATTTATTTGATTTTTCAATTTTTATTTCATTTTCTGCATTTAAATTATTATGATTTTTTAAATTACTTTTTTTATTTAAATGTTCGTTTTTTTCTTCGTTATTTTCTTCTTTATTTATATTAAGTGTTTCATTATTATTTTTTTCTTTAGAATTTGAATTATCATTTTCTTTTACATTATTCAAATTTTCTTCTTTTTCTTTTATTTTATCAGAAATAAAAATTTCTTTTTCGAAATTATTTTTATTCACTCCATTTTTTTCTTTTTTTTTAATTTCTTTTAATAATTCTTCATCATCTTCTGATTCACTTTCATCCCATTTTTTTGCATTATTATGATTAATATTATTAGTTTTTTTTTCTTTATTATCATTAACAAAACTAAAACTTGATTTTCCTGTATTATTTTTTTTAATATTTTCAATTTTTATTTGTTCTTTGCTACTTAAATTTTTATTTTTATTTCCTAAAATATTATTAAAATCTTCTTCATCATAATCATTATCATTTTCTAATAAATTATCAAATAAATTTTTTGGTTTTTCTTGATTTTTCACCGAAAAAAACGATTTACTTTCTTTTTTATTATTATTTTTTTCTGAATTAAAACTAACATTTTCATTTATTTTTTTATTATTTGTATTTTTACTTGAATTTGTGTCTAAAGATAATTTGCTTTTGCATTCTTCAAATTCTAAATTAAATTCATCTGATTCATTATTTGAAAAGGCATCTATAATATTAATATTACTTTTACTTTCATTTTTTGAAACATTTGATGAAGTTAAATTATTAAAATCAACAAATAAATTTTCTTTAGAATCAATTTTTTCAATTTTTGGTTTTTCATTTGAAATTTCTTTGTCTTCAATAAAATTTTTTTCTCTTATTTTTTCAATTTTATTTATAAAATTATTTAAAATTAATTTTGATTCTTTGAATAATTTATTTGAAATTTCACCTTCAAAAATTATTTGTAATAAAACAGGAATTAATTTATTTTTTATTTCATTCTTTGAAATATTATTATTTAAAGTATTTAAATTATTATTAATTAAATTTATTATTTCATAACAAATAAAATAAGATGAATTAACTTTTAATAATTTATTAAAATCATTAAATAATGAATTTATTATAAAATTTTTATCTAATAAACTAATTAAATTATTTAAATATTCAAAAATTAATTTTTGTAAATTTTCATTTTTAATTTTTGCTAAAATTTTCATTGTTTTTACATAAATTTTCTCGCTTAAAATTTCATTAGATAAATTATTACTAATTTTTAATAAATTTTCAAAAATTAAACTTTGAATTTTTGTAATTCCACATTCCATTCCTTTAAAAATTAAAGGTAAAAAATTTTTATTAAATTCTTCATTAGAAATATTTTCATTAATAAAAGACATTTTATTTAAAATATAATAAAAAGAAGCTGTTGGAATTTGTTTTAATTTACAAAATTCTTTTAAATTCGGCCAAATTTTTTCTTCAAATTTAATTTCATTAAATTTATCACAAATAATAAATAAAATTGGTATTATTGGATTTAATAAACTTTCTTCTTTTTCTATGTAAAATAATAAATTAGGTAATATGAAATTATTAATTTCTTTTAAAGAAAATTTTTGAATATTTTTTGAAATTTGTTTTAAAAATTCATAATTTTCTGTTATTTCATAATTTTCTAATGTATATAATTTACATATACTATAATTAATTTTATTAAAATTAAAATAATTAGAATTTAAAATTTCATTTAAATTTATTCGTTTTTTTGGGTTAATTTCTAATAATTTTTTAATAATTTCATATTCTTCATCGTCATTAAAAAAATTTTTATTTATTTTAAAATATTCTAATTCTTTCAAAAAATATTCATATGATTTATTTTCTATTTTTGGATTATTAATATAATTTTGATCTTTTAAATAATACATAATTAAACCTATTGAAAATAAATCACTATTTTGATTAATTTTTTGATTTTTTAATATTTCAGGAGACAAAAATTGAATATTTTGATTAATTTCTGACATTTTTTTATCTATTTTATAGTTATCATTAAATTGACTAATAAAATTAAATCCGCTTATTTTAACAAATCCATTTGTATTTATAAATATATTAAAAGGATTTAAATTATTATGACTAATTTTATATTCTTTATGCATAAAATTCACACAATTAAAAATTTGATAAAAAATAATTTTTATTTCATCTAATTTTGGATTTTCTTTTCCAATCCAAGTGATTAAATTATATTTTAATTCTTCAGTAACAAATCCTATTGAAGAAGAATCTTCATTTATTTTTTCAACCGCATTTAAAAAATTTTTATGTTGATTTGTTCCTTTTATTACACTTTCAGCATCTTTTCTTAAACATAATAAAATATTTTCTCTTTCTTTTTCTGAAAAATTATTAAGTTCTTTTTTATCAAGAAAAAAAATTGAAACTGGTCTTTTACTTTCTTTATGTGTTCCTTTATAAATTTTCCAAAATCCATCTTTTAAAAAAGGATTTTTTTCAATTTCATATTCATTAAATAAAGAATTACCCATTTTTAGCTTAAAAAATTAATTAATTAATTTATTAATATTATTTAATTAAAATTTTTAATTTTATTTTAATTTAAAAATGAGTCAAAATTTTGATTTAAATTTTAATCAAAATCATATTTTTAATGAATATGAAGATGCTTTTATTAATACAATGAAAGAATATCAAAATATTATTTTTCAAAATTCCTCAAAACAAAATAATTTACCTATTTTTTCTTTAAAAATTTCTGATTTCAATGATTTTTTTTTGAAAAAATTTTATGATTCAATAAAATTTTTTAATAAATACATAAATCAAATGAGTTTAAATAATCTTAAAAAAAATAACATTCCTTTTTTAACTTATTATGAAAAAGGTGAAATTCGTGTATTAAATTTAATAAAAAATTTATTTAACGCTCAAGTGAAAATTAAATTAAATGAAGAAAATAATTTAAAAGTAGAAAATAATTCAGATTTGTATAGAATAATGTCAATAATTCAAAACGATAAAGAATTAACAGCATATTTATATTTATTAAATTGGATTCAAGAAATTGAATTATATAAATATAAAAACAATTTAAACAAAGATTATAAAAAAATAATTGATGACAAAGAAACAATAAAATTAACTGAAATTATGAATTCATTAGATTTTGATGAAATTAATTATAAAAATTCAGAAAAATACAATAAATTTTTAATTCAATTAAGTAATTTAATAATAAGAGGAAATTTAATTGAAGCTCAAAAAAAAGCATCAAAAAGAGATTTATATTACATAACAAGTTGTTTAAATGGTGGTTTACCATTATGTGATTTTTCCCAAGAACAAAATTTTCAAAATTTTGATAAAGATTTATTACCACCTTATTTTAAAAATTTAGATTTTGATGAGTCTCAACATTTTATTTTTGGAGAAAATGTAAATGAAAATAAAATTATTGGTAATAATAATTGGACAATGTGGTTAAGTGCTTTATATGATACATGTAATGATAATAATATAAATAATTATTTTAGATTAATTTGTAGATTAATGTCTGGAAATAATAATAATTATTTCATTAATAAAGAAAATGTTGATGAATATTTTTATATTAATTTTTTAAGTTTATTTAATGCGAAATTGTTTAATATTTTATTTCATCGAGAAGAAAAAATTAATTATTATTTTTCGCCTGATGATAAAAGTGAATATGAAAAATTTTTTAAAAATAATAGAATTAATAATATTTTTGAATTTATTGATAATATTAGAAATGAAAGTGAATATAAATCAATTCTACAAGAAAATTTCACATTGGAAATTGAATTAAAAATAATTGAATTGTTTTTTTATAAAATTAATGATTTAGAATTATTTTTTAAAAATTTAATTAATTTTTATAATGAATTGAACAATCAAATTAATTTAAATCAAATTCCAATTTTTGATAATGAAAATGATAAAAATTTTGAATTTATGAAATTAAGTTATTTAAAATTAATTTTTACGTTAATTATTTCATTATATTCAACAAATAAACCTGATTTTGAAAAAAATAATGAATATTTGGCTCAAATTTATGAATTACATGATTTATTAATAGAAAATTATATAAATCAAATTTATATTATAACATATGACCCAAAAATTATTGTTTTTTTAGTTGGATTTTGTTTCAATATTGAAAGCGTAATAAATATTTTAACATCTTATGCTCAAAATGATTATTTTAAAGATAATAAACATCTTTACAATATTTTTATTGAAGAAATTTCAGAAATTTTTTTGGAATTTAAAGAAAAAATCTTTATTGAAATTGCTAAATCAACTAAAATTTTATACTTTTTGGAAAATAATAATAATATCGATTTAATATTAAAAAAATATTTAGATGAATATAAAAACGGAATTAATGTGGGAATTTCAAATGAAGATAATTTAAAAATTGAACAAGTTAAATTTTTATTTATAAATAAATTAAATGAAATAAATAATGAAACTATTCATGAATATTTAATTAAATTATGCTTAAAATTTATTTCAAATTATAAATTTAAAGAACTAAAAAAATTAATTGAAGAAACATTTAAATATGAAATAATAAATACTAATTTAAATAATATAAACAATATTATAAATAAAATTCAAAAAAATGATATTGCTCATATTATAAATGAAATAACATATTATTTTATTCAATTTATAAACGATAGTTTTTTTAAATATTATGAAATAAAAATTTTACAATTAAATCAAGAATTTAATAATAATCTTGAAATAAAAGTTAATGAATATTTAAATAATTATTTAATGAAATTAAATCATTTAATAAAGATTATTATAAATAATGGAAATTATTTATATAATTTAAAAAATTTTTTAAATGAAGAAAATGATAATATGTTTGAAAATGACTATTTAAAAATTATTTCTGATTGGTCTTATCAAAGTATCAAATGGATAGTTGATTTATTTTATGATAAATTAATAGAAAATCAAAATGATTTAGGATTGAAATTAACAAATGATGGAATTTTATTTAATGATGAAATGTTTAAACAATATTATATTTTTTCTAATAATTTTGGAAATAATAATGAAAATTATTTAATTAAAGAAAAAAAATTTTTTGATTATTTAGGAAAATATAATAATAATATATTAAAATTGTTATATAAAATAACAACAATAAGTAAATCTTATTTACGTGAAATAATGGATGAAAATCTCAAAAATCAATTAGAAAAAGATATTGAAAATGATGTTGAATATATTGATTATTACATTGATATTTAATAAATATATTAATATTGTTTTTATTTAAATTAAATAATAAATAATATTTAAACATATTTTTTTTTAAATATAATAAAAATATCTATTTAAATTTTTCAATTTTTTTAATTTGTTTTTTATTTTTAAAATTATAATTAATTAAATTCTTATTTATTTTTAATTTAAGATTTTATTTATTATTATTATTTATTATTTTTTATATTTATTTTTATTATTTAATTAAAATGGGAGGTGATTCTTCAAAAATTGAAGATTGTAAAAATGTAAATGATTTACTTAAAGTTATTGATTATTATACAAAATTATCAAAACAAGAAAAAGAAGAAATAGAAGCTTTTGTAACAGATAAAGTTCCAATGAAAAACATTAAAAAAGAAGATTTTCAAGATGAAACAGATATGATGAATAGAGCAAAATTTTTAGACATTTATTTAGAAAATTTAGAAAAATCTTCAAAAATTTTAAACGAAAATAAAAAATTAGATTTTGAACAAACAAAAGGTCAAATAGGAGCTTTAATTCAATGTTATAAATTAAAAGAAGACACAGAAGGAAATTTAAAGAAAATAAACGATAATTTACAAATATTAAATAATTTATCAAAACAATAATTTTTTTTTCTTTTTCTAAAAATAATTTTATAACAAATATTTATATTATATTATTAATATATTAAAAATATAATTTATTATAAATAAATATTTAAATTAAAATTAATATTTAAAAAAAATGGGTTGTTGTGCCGCAGGAAATGTAACTGATTGTAACACAATAGAAGAATTAATTAATTTAACAGAACAATACAAAAAATTAGCAACTCAAGAAAAAGAAGAACTTGATAATTATTTAACAGATAAAACTCCTTTAAAAAACTTTAAATTAAGCGATTATGATGGAGAAGATGGAATGAAAAAAAGATCTGATTATTTACAATTATATATTGATGCTACTGATAAAGCTACAAAAACTATGTCTCAAAATAATAGAATTGATTTTGAACAAACAAAATCTCAAATTGAACCTTTAATTCAATGTTTTCAATTACAAGAAGATCCTAAAGGAATTTTAAATACGATAAATGAAAATTTGGAAAAATTATTAAATGCTGCTAATGGAAATTATTAATAAATAAATAATATTTTATTTAATTTAAAAAATGTTTTTAAATTAATTTATTTTTTTCAATTATTTTTTTTAATTAAATTTATTATAATTAATAAGAAAAAGTATTTTTTTATTTTATTCAAAAATAGTTTCAAAAATCATATTATTTCATTAAATAGAAAACTTAAAAAAATATATTTTTTAATGATATAAAATTTTTATATATTTTTTAATATAAAAAAAGAACATAATCAAAGAAAAATTTTATTTATATTTTAATTTATTTATCTTATAAATTATTTTCTATAAAATTTTATTTGTTCACCACATTAATAGTTTAATATATATTTTTCATATATATATAAAATATATATAAATATTAATAATTTATTTTTATTTTAAAAAAAATGCTTCAAAAAAATTTTGCTTATGATTCAACATCATTGCCTTCCAATGATTTAATAGCAAGCAATGCTTTATTTGTAAATTTTTCTGAACTTTCAAATCTAAAAAAAAAGGCAGGAGCTAATGATAAATTTTATGTAAAAATAAAAGGAAAAATAATGGAAATTTTAGGAACAGAAGATGTTCCAAACGGAAAGATTGCAATGGGAAAAATTTTCAGACAAATGCTTTCAATTGGTTCAGCAGATCAAGTTAAATTTGAATATATGTATGATAGGCAACCACCTAAAACAACATTGACTAAAATAAAAATATCATGTGTTTTAAGAGATAAAAACGCAGATAAAATGGAAATCGAAGAAGATGATTTAGTAAACGCAATTAAAAAATTATATTCAAACACCCCATTTAATACATCTCAAATTCTTTTTATAAACTTTCAAGGATACAATTTTTTCCTTAATATAGATATGTTATACATTAATCCTTTAGGACCATTGGATGAAGATGAAGATAATAAATCAAATATGGTTAATTTTGGGTTTTTAAAAGATAACACAAAAATCGAAGTTTCTTCCCAAACAAATATTGTAAAAATAAAGTCTAAAAATATGAAAACAAAAGCAGTAACAAAATTCAATTTCAAATTCGATGAAATGGGAATAGGTGGTTTAGATAAAGAAATAGGTGACATATTTAGAAGAGCTTTTACAACAAGATTATACCCCGCGGAATATCTACAAAAATATGGTATCCATCATGTAAAAGGTATATTATTATATGGCCCCCCCGGAACAGGAAAAACATTAATCGCAAGAACATTAGCAAATGCACTTAATGTCAAAGAATTCAAAGTTGTGAATGGACCAGAATTATTTGATAAATTTGTAGGAGAAACCGAAAAGAAAATAAGAGACTTATTTACCGAAGCAGAAAAAGACCAAAAAGAAAATGGTGACGATGCAGGATTGCATGTTATATGTTTTGATGAAATAGATTCAATTTGTCGTGCAAGAGGTACTATAAATTCAGGAACAGGTGTTCATGATGGGGCAGTTAATCAATTACTTACAAAAATTGATGGAGTTAATAGTTTAAATGATATAATTGTTATAGGTATGACTAACAGAAAAGATTTAATAGACGAAGCTATTTTACGTCCAGGAAGACTTGAAATTCACATTGAAGTTAATTTACCTGATGAAAAAGGACGTTTATCTATTCTTCAAATCCATACAAAAAAAATGAAAGAAAATAAAGTTTTAGGAGAAGATGTTGATCTACCAAAATTGGCTGAAATAACTAAAAATTATACTGGAGCGGATATTGAATCTATGGTTAAATTAGCCACATCAAATGCTTTAAGTGCAGGAAAAAGTTTTGCAAACACAAAAGTAGATTTAACAAAATTTACAAAGGTTACTATGCAAAATTTCTTAGATGCCTGTAATGAAATACAACCAATGTTTGGAATAAATCAAAATGAATTAGAAAATTGTATTCAATTTGGAATGATAAATTACGGTGAAAATTATGAAATTTTATCATCTAAAATTTCATCTTTATTCAATCAAATTAAAAATTCAACTAACATTTCATTATTAAGTTGCTTATTAGAAGGTGAACCAGGTTGTGGAAAAACAGCATTGGCCGCATATTTAGCTTTGCATAGTGGATTTCCATACGTTAAAATAATATCCCCTGAAACATTAGTTAAATACATGGAAGGTGGAAAATATTCAAGCATTTCAACAACATTTGAAGATGGTTATAAATCACCTTATTCAATAATTATTTTAGATAACATTGAAAAGTTAATTGAATATATTAAAATAGGTCCAAGATTTTCTAATTTACTTTTACAAACTCTTTTAGTTTATATTAAAAAAATCCCTCCGAAAAAAGGAAAAAAAATGCTTATTATTGGAACCACTTCAATGAGCTCTCATTTAGAAGATTTAGGTGTCATTGCTGCTTTTGATAGAGTTATTCAAGTTCCTAATTTAGGTAAAAATGAAATAATGAATGTTTTAAAAAATTATGATTGCGATGACAATAATAAAGAAAAAATAGTCAATTTAGTTCAAGGAATTACAATAAAACAATTATGTTTAATAATCGATAGAGCATTACAAAAAAGTAGTAAATTAATCTATGAAAATTTCGCAAGCGAATACAGAGATTATACATTTAAATAAAATAAAAATATATAAAAATTACTTATTTATTTAAATATTAATTAAAAATATATAAAAAATAATTATATATACATTAAATTACTCATTTGGAGCACATTTATAACCAGTTAAAATATAACCTGAATAACCTTTATTATTCATCATAGGATGCGTTCTAAGTTCTAATATTTGATATTCTCTTGTTATTGTTTCTATTATTTTATTATCGATGCTTAATTTATTTTCATATAAATTTTTATCAATTGATAATAAAATTTCTTTGTCTTTAGCGAAAATTATAAAATTTCCAGAGAATTTTAAATAATCAAATAAAATAAAAAAATATTTTGATATTTCATAGTCATTTTTTAAACAAATGACTAAATTACTAAAACTTTCTTTGTATTTATTATTATAAATTTTATACCAAAAATTATTTTCATTTAAAAAACAATCAATATTAACTTGTGAAATCAAACCTTTTTGTCTAAAACTTAAATTAAAAATATTTAAATATTTATTAGAAATTTTATCTTTAAATAACTGAATAATTTTTGATTTGAAATTAGTTCTTAAAGCAAAAGCTTGTGTTAAAATATTTGAAGTTTCTTCTAAAATTAAAGTGTTTTGATTAGGTTGAAAATTAGAATTTAAAAGCATCGTTGCAATAGAATCCATTCTTAAAAAATTAATAATTTTAATATCAGTTAAAAAAAATGTTTCAATAATATTAAATAAATTTGTTGGTAATAAATGAATTAAATGTTTGTATTTTTTAACTTTTTTTTTAATTATTTTTTCTTGAGAAAAAATTGTTCTTTTTTCCATTGAAGAATTATTTTCAATTAAAGTTTTTATTAATTCATCTTTATTTTCTATTGTTTCTTTTAAATTTAAAATTTCTTCATCTGTTAATTTTTGAGCATTTTCTGATTGATAAATTTCTTTGTTTGATGAACCAATAATTTTTTCGTTTGAATAATTTAAATCTTCTTCATCGTTTTGATTTAAAAATTCTTTTTCGGAAATTTCTAAATAATTGTTTGTTGTAACATCCCAAAAAGTATTTAAATATTTGTTATTAAAAAAAATTAAATCAATTTGTTTTTTTGAAATGTTTGTTTTTTTCATATTAATATTTACAAATTTTCTTGAACCTTTGTTATCAATTATTAAAAAAAATTTATCTTCAATAATTAAATTTTCTTCTGATTTTTCTGTCATTTAAAAAAAAAATAAATAAAATTTATTAGATTATATTAATTAAAATATATATAAAATTTATAAATAATAAAAACATAAAAATCTATTATTTAATATTCATAACTTTTTAAATTTAAAATTTCTCTTTCTTCAATTTTTTCACAATCTCCTCCATTTTTTAAATCAAAAACAGCTTTATAATAAATTCCATCAGAACTTAAAACATAAATTTCATTATTTTTTCCAAACGTAGCAATAGATTTATTTTCAACAATTCTAAATTGCGCAAAGCTCCATTCACTATTTAAATATTCATTATTTAACCAATTAAATTTAGAGAAAAAACTTTTTTTATTCCCAGAATCATTCGAATTTTCATTTAACTTTATTTTAAAAATATGAATAGTTCCTCTATCACTACTACACAACAAAAACTTCGAATTACTATGAAAACAAATGCAATTAATATTTGCTTTTTCCATTCCTCTTCTCAATTCTTGAATTAAATCTTTTTTTCCATCTTTAACATCAAACAATCTAATTAACGTTCCTTTTTCAGAAGCAGTTGCTAAAAGCGATCCATCAATATTCATTGCAATGCAATTGATTTTTCCTTTATGTGCTTCTATAGTAATTTCTTTATTATTATCATCATAATTTTTCACTGTGACATTCCCAATTTGTTTGTCAGGAAAAGCAATAATATTAATATTAGTTTCTTGCGCATAGCCAATTAAACCTAATTCATTATTAAATGTTTTTATCGAATCGAATGTGGAAAATTCTTTATCGAAATTGAATACGTAAATATTTTGTTCACAAACAACGAAAATTTTTTTGCGTTTTAATTTTATATTTTTTATTATCGAAGTGAATCTAATTTCAGTTAAAATTTTGGCTTGATTATCATCCCAAATAATAACTTTATTTGGATTGAATTTTGGAGTTAAACCTCCGCCAACTAAAGCTAAAATGTTACTTCTATTGAGCATTTCAATGATTCCGATTCCACCATCTAATTTTCTGCCGAAATTGTCTTTCAAAGGCGAAGTATTAAAAATTTTAAAGCCTTTTTCTGTTCCTATTGCTATACATGAACTGTCTTGATTAAAAGTTGTGTATAAAATTTGTTCGTTTGAGTTTAATGAAGGAATTTGATTTGACATTAATAAAATATTTAATTAATTATAATTAATAATATTTATATTATTATTTTATTAATTAAATTCTTTTAAACTGTTTTTTAATTCTTCGATTCCTTTTTCAAATTCTGCGTATTTTTCTTCGATGTTTTTTTTTATGTTTTCTATGTCATTTTCGTTTATTATTTCATCTTCGTTTAAATGTATTTTTTCGCTGAAATCGAAATTAAAATTATTTGGATTTAATTTTTCTTCTAAAATATTATCGTTTTTTTCTTCTTGAATTTCAAATGTTTCCATTCCTTTTGGAATTCCATCGAGCATTTTTAATGAAGGAAACAAATCGAAAATTAAATTTCGATAATTTTCTATTTTGCAAATCGGATTTTTTGAGTTAATTTCATCATTTTCAAGCGACATTATTTGAAAAGTTAATTTTTCAATTTTTTTCCATTTTTTAAATTTCGAATCTAAAGGTCCATTAATATTATTTCCATGTAATTTTAAATGTTTAATATTAATTAAATTTTCCATTCCATCAATTGATGAAATATTATTAAAACTTAAATCTAAAAATTCTAATGTTTTTAATTGAATTAAACCCGAAATTGAAGTTATTTTATTTTTTGATAAATTTAAAAAAATTATACTCGTGCATTTTGAAATCGCATTCGTTTTCGAAATTGATTTTTTTGATAAATCTAAAGTAAAAACAGTTTCTAAATCAAATTTTCCTGTGACTGCTTTTAAATATTCTTCTGTTGGATTCACTTCTTTAATCATTTTTTTATAATAATAATAATTTAAATAAATTAAATTATATTATTTTATTTATTTATTTTTCTTTATTAAAATCATTTTTTTCTCTTTTTTTATTTAAAAAATTATTATTTTCAATTTCTTCTTCAAAATCAAAATCAATTTTTAATCCATATTGTTTCATTTCATTGTGTCTTTGATTGAAAAAACTCAAAATATTTTCTTTTAAATTTTTATCTAAAAAATATTGAGTATAAGCATCATCATTTTCTTCATTATCAGTGTCATAATCAGAATATTTTAAATTATTATTATTATTATTTTCATCTAAACAAGAATCAATTTCATTTGGTTTTAAACCATTTTGACTCAAAATTATTATTAAATTTTGTAATTTTTTATTTATTGAATTTGATTTTGTGCTATTTTCGTTTATTAATTTTAATAATAATTTTTCTAATTTTTTTATGTAATTTAATAAAATAGACAAATTTTCCATTTTAGAAATTAATTAAAAAAAAACTTTAAAAATTTAATTATTTAAATACCATTTTTAATAATAAAAATAATTAAATTATAATAAATAAAAATACAAATTAATTTCCATCAATAATTTTATATTTTTCTTCATACAAATAAATTTCATTTAAATTTTGAATTAAATCTTTTTTAATTTTTTTTCTACTAATTTCATAATTTTTCAAAAATTCATTAAAATTTTCATTTTTAACCAAATCTAATCTAATTAAATTATTAATCATAAAATTCATAATTTCATCTCTTTTTAATTTCGCAATTTCTTCTTGATAATAATTAATCAAAGTAAAACCAGTTCTAATCACTGAAATCCAACCTTCAACGAAAAAATTTTCAATGACCAACATTGAAACTTTCGGCGCATTTTCTATTTCAAATTGATTACTAATATTCGTAAAAATAGTCAAAAACCAAGAAGGAGCAAAAAAATTAGTCAAAATTGAATCTTTCATAAAAATTTTATGAATTTTTGGCAGAAAAATTTCAATTATTTTATCAACAATAAAAAAATAAATTTTAAGTAATTTTAAATCATTTTCAAATAATGTTCCAAATTCTGTGTTTTTTAATATTCCAACCATAAAAATGAAAGTTTTTTCTTCATCGTAGTTAAAAATTTGTAATAAAAAAGCTGCTATGTAATTCATTCCTTGACAATAGCCGATGTTTTTAAATAAAAAATTAATACATTTTAAAATTTTTCTTAATTTATTTTGATTTTTTTCCAAATCTGAAATAAAAAAAGTTCTTACAACATCTAAATCAATGACTTCTGTGTTTTTATCAGAAATATTTAATTTATTCATTTCAGTTAGAATTTCATTGTAATTAAAATTTAATTTAATTTTGTTTATGTTTAAAAAATATTCCCAAATTTTTATTCTTTTGTTTAATGTTAAATCAAAATTCTTTAAAATTACTTTTTTTACTATTTTTTTCTTTATTGAATTTGTTATTTTTTTATTTGCTAATAATAAATTCATTAAATCATTGTTTGATAAAAAACTTGCGGAATTTAAAATAATAAATTCTTTGCCTGAAATTGAATTTTTATCGAAAAAATTTCTTTGATTTGATAAATAATTTTTACTTAAATTTGAATGTAATAAATTAAAAAAATATTTTAATTTTTCTGAATCAATACTAAATTCTTTTTTAAATTCTATTAAAATTCCTTCGCAAATTTTTTTTGGTGCTTTAAAATTACTCATTTTTTTTATAAAATCTTTTATTAATTCTTCAATGTCATTTCGAGCATAATTTTCTAAATGTAATTTATTTTTTGAATTTAATTTTTCATAATTTTTAATTTTCGGCGAAATTTCTAAAAATTCTAATAAAAAAATTCGATTTGTAGAATTTTTTTTATTTTCAGTTTGAATGTTTAATAAATTATTATTAACATAAGAATTTAAATTTTTAATGAAAATATTTTTAATTAAATTTTTCCAAAAATTTTTTGTTGTGTAAATTTTATTTACTTTTGATAATTTTGTGTATAAATAAATATTTTTATAACAAACTTTTTCTGAAATTTTTATTATTAATTCTGATAAATTATTAAAATTTTCTTTATTATTATTACTATTTTCACTAATGAAATTTAAAATATTCGAAAAATGAATTAAATTTTCTTTATTTTTAAATTCAATTTCATTATTAAAAAAATTATTATTATTATTATGTTTTTTAATATTATTTTTTAAAAATCGATTTAAAAATAAAATCGAATTTTCATAATTAAAATTATTATTATTTTCATTAAAAAAATTAAAAATTTCTTGAATTAAATCAATTTTAATTTCTTTTTCAGAAATTAAATTATTAAAATAATTTTCTATTTTATTTTCATTATTATTATTATTTTCATTTATTATTGAAATTGGTTTTTGAATAATATTAATATTTAAATCATTTCCTAAATCTTCAAATTCATCAAAAATATCAAAATTTTTATTATTATTATTATTATTATTATTAAATTTTTCAATAAATTTTACTTTTTTAAATCGATTTTTTTGTTCATTATTAAAATAAACATTTTCAAATTTATTAATAATTTTATTTAAAATATCATTAGAAAAACTTTCAAAAATTAATAAAATATTTTTCATAAAATTTTGAAATTTTCTTAATATTTCAACACACATATTATTACAACTTTCTTTATTTGCGGAACTTCTATTCATAATAATTTCATATCGAACATTACAATCATCAATTATTCCATTTATTTGATTAATTTCATATTTGTACATTTGTTTACAATTTTCAATTTTTAAATTATTCATAACAAATTCATCTGATTTTTTATCAATATTTTTATTCAATTCTAATGAATTTTTATATTTTTCCATTGATTTATTTAAACTCAAATTATGTTCTTTAATTTTGCTATTTATTACTTTAAATTCATTTAAATTTTCATTTAAAATTATATTCGTATTTGAATATAAATTTTCTAAAGGAAACATAACTTCATCTTCTAATTTTTTAATAATTTTCGTGAGTTTTAAATTAAATTCATTTAAAGAATTATTTAAAATTTGATTTATTTGTTCGATATTATAAATTTTTTGAGAATTTGAATTTACTTTTTTAATATTATTATTAATATTAATATTAATATCAGAAGAATTTGGTAATGTATGTGAAAATAATTTAAAACCGTTTTTTATGCTTTGTAAAATCACTGAAATGTTTGCTAAATAATCTAAATATTCTTTTGATTTTAATTTCATAAAATTAAATTCAGTTTCTAATGTTTCTAAATTGTTGCTCATTATTTAATTTTAACGTAATAATAATTTATTATAATTTAATATTAATATTTAAATTTAAATTAATTAATAATTATTTAATTGTTTATTGTTATAAAATCGGATAATTTCTTTGTAAATTCATGTAAAATTTCTTTTCCTTCGTTTAAATTTTCAATTTCTTTACAAAATTCACATTTTTTATCATTTTTTTCATTATTTTCATTAAAATTAATTTTATTTTTATTTAAAACTTTGCTTTTCGGTAAAAAAATATTATTATTATTATTATTAAAATAAAAATTTTTTTTATCTAAAAAATTTTCAATATTTTCAATTAAATTTTTATAATCAAAAAATAAAATATTTTTAATTAAATAATGAAAATTATTATTTTCTATTCCATATTTTAAAATAGTATTTTCTTCAAAAATAATAATTGCAAAGAAAACATCAATGAAATTTAAATTATTAATTGTGCAAGGAAAAATAATTTTATTATTAAAATAATTATTTCTCAACATTGAAAAAAATATTGAAAATCTTAATAAACTAAACAAATCATTAAATGAAATATTTGTAATTTCTCTTTTTTTAATAAAATAATTTTCTATTATTTTCGCTGAAAAATATGAATTTTCTTTATTAAAAAATTCATTTTTTTTACAATCAAAATTATTATTAATTTCATAAAATTTTTTAAATTTTTTATAATAATTTAATAAAACATTTTCATTTAATAATTCATTATTAAAATCAGAAAAAAAATCAATGAAATTATTTTCATTAATAACATCAATTTTATAATTTTTATTAAGATTTTTTTTAGAAAAATTAAAAATAATTTCACAATTTTTAATAATTTTTTCAAAATTTTTTAATTTTATTTTACTATTTAAATTATTTTCATTAATAATAAACATTCCATCTTTATTTTTTTTATTATTATTATTATTATTAAAATCATTAATTTTATTCACATTCGCAATGAACCAAAAAGAAATATTTAAATTCAAATTTTCAATTTCTTTAAATTCAGAATTTGAATTTTCAATAAAATCTGAAATTAAATTAATTTCTAATTTACTTAAATAATCAATGTTTTGAATGAAAATTATTTTATTATTATTCAAATAAAAATAATCAATTAAACTTTTTTTATCATTTGAAAAATACGGATAAATACTAATTAAATTTGAATATAAATTATTAGAATATTTTAAAATAATATTAAAAAAAGGATCATTTTTTGTATCATCTAAAATTAAAAATAAATTCAAAGGTTTTATTAATAAATCTTCGTTATTTAAATTATTAATTCCTAAATTAAAAAATTTCTTAAAATCTTTTGAAAAATTGCTTTTGTAAAAATTTTCATTTGAAATAAAAGAATTATTTAAATTATTATTATTATTAGTAAAAATTTTCGATTTAAATATTAAATTTCGACTTTGAGTAATGTCATTTTGAGTATTTTCATTATTAAAAATATCATTATAAAAATTATTATTTTTTTGACTGAAATTTAATTTACAAACATAATTATAATAATCTTTTTGAATTATACTTAAATCTAAAATTATATTTAAAAATGGTGTAAAAAAACTATTAAAAAAAGGTAAATTAATTTCATTATTATTTGCAAAAGAAATTGAATTTATTTCTTTTTTTTTAAAATTTAAATAACTATAAAAAATAAATTTAATAAAATTCACATAAAATTGTCTTTTAAATGACAAACTTTCAAATAAATCATTAAAATTATTATTAAATTTTTCATTATTAGAATTTATTTCAAATTTTAAATTATTTTCTTTTAAAATATTAAAATTCATTAAACAAATGTCAATATTTAATGCAATAAAATAACCGAAATTAAAATTTTTTTCTAAAACATTCGAATTTTCTTGTATAAAATAAACATTAATATTAATTAAATTTCCTTCTTTTAATTTATTAATTAATTCACCAAACAAAAAAACATTAATTTTATTATTATTTAAACCTTCTGAATCAAAAACAATTTCAATTTCTTGACATTCAATAAAAATATCATTTTTTACATCATGAAAAAAAGGAACATTACAATTTTCGCATTTATTAAATAAAGAAAAATTATTATTAAAATTAATATTTTTTGAAAAAATATTAAAATATTTTCTATTATTAATTTTTTCATTTATTTTACATTCACATTTTGGATAAATTTTTTTTGACCACAAAAAAAATTTCGGTGAATTTATTTTAATTACAGAACATTTTGAAAAAGAAAAAATTCCTTTTTTTTTATTTAATAAATATTCAAAATCACATTTTTTTATTTTTCCTGAAATAAAAGGATAATTTAATAATAAAAAATCAGTAAAAACCGCAGTGTCATTTTTTATTTTTTTAGAAGCGAATAAAATTTTTCTTGTGATTTTATTTAAATATTTAAAATAACTAAAGAAATTTTTTTTAATTTCTTTAACAAAATTTTTACTAATTTTTTCTAATTCAAAATAATCTAAATAAATTTTTATTCTTGTAAAATTTGTTTTATTATTTAAAATTATTTGAATATCTTCAAATTTCATTTTTAATTTACTTAATTTTCCAAAACTTGAATTATCATAATCAAAAGTATTAAATTTAATTAAAATGTTTTTTAACATTTTTAAGTGAGATTCTAATTCATTTAATGAAATATTTTTAAATTTTAATAAATTTGTTTTAGTTTCATTTAAATTTTTAATAGGAACATTTTTAATTAAATTTTCATCATTTTTTTTAGAAAAATTTTCTTTTGAATTTTTATTATTTTTCATTTCATTTTCCGCTGATTTTTTATTAGACATTTTAAATAATATTTTTATTTTAAATATTTAAATATGAAATTAAAAATTTATTTAATTTTTTTAAGTTGGATAATATTATTTTTTTCAATAAAAATTTATCAAAAAGATTCAAAAAATAATAATAAAAAAATCTTATTTTCAAAAGAAAAAAAATTCAACGAAACAAAAAAAATTTTTTACACAAAAAAAAACGAAAATTGTTCTTCTTTAGGAAAACACACATGGTCAGTTTTACATTCAATAGCAGCGAGTTATTCAAACAAACCAAATCAAACAGAAAAATTAAATTTAGAAAAATTTTTTTATGGTTTAATTTATAATTATCCAAGTAAAAATAATTTAATTAAAAATGTTATTAAAAAAAATCCTTTAAAAAATTCAAATCGCGAAGAATTTGTTTATTATATTTGTAATATTCATAATATTATTAATAAAAAATTAAATAAAAATCATTTTAGATGTAAAAATGCTTTTGAAATTTGGGGCGGCGATTGCGGATGTTAATATTTAATTAATTTAATTAATATTTTAATAATATGAAAAAAAAATTTATTAATGTTGATATTAATTTTTCTGTTGATAAAATTTATCAAATAATTTCGTTTAATAAAAAATTAAATTCTAAAAGAATTTTTTTTATGTTTTTTTTATTGATTTTTACTATTTTAATTTTGAATGTTTTTATTTTTTTTTTGTTTGGTTTTGTTCGACCGAGTTTAAAAACAAATAAATTTTTGTGTTTTAATTTAATGATGAAAAAATATTCAAAATGTGAAATTAAAAATTTTTGTTTTTCTAATGAAAAAAATGTTTTTTTTTGTTATGAAAATGATTATTTAATTTGTAATAAAAAATTTGAAAAAGAAAATGAAAAATTTCTTTTTTTTTCAACGAAATTTAAATTTTTTATTAAATATGAAATAAAAAAAAATGAAAAAATTTCGATTTTTCAAAAAATTGGAAAAAATTATTGTAAAATTGATTTAATTTTATTTTTATTTTTAATGTTTTTTTCAATAGGAAATTTTTTTGGTTTTTATTTATTTGGAATTTTATGTGATTTGTATGGAAAAAAAATAAATATTATAATTTTATTATTAGGAACAATTTTAATGAATTTAATAATAATAATAATAAATTTTTTTGATTTTAACGAAAAAATAATTTTATTTACTATTTTTTATTGTTTGATTTATTTTTTTTTTGGTTTTTTTTGTTTTCCTTTAGAAAATTTAATTTATTTGTATTTTTTAGAAATCAATCCGATTAAAAAATTTTTTAAATTAATAAATGGATTTTTATATGAAAAATATTTTATTAGTCTTTTTATTTTTTATATTTTTAATGATTATGTTAAAAATTTTCAATATATGTTTTTTTTTATTGAAGGTTATTTAATTTTTTTTTTAATAATTTTTATGTTTTTTTTTGTTGAATCGCCGCGTTTTTTTTCTGAAAGAAACGATTTTGAAAATAAAAAAAAAAGTATTAAAAAATTTATTAAAAATGAAATTATTTTTATTAATAATGAAAATTTAATTAAAAAAAACATAAATTTAAATTATTTAAAAAATAAATTAAATAAAAATTACATTAATAAAAAATTATTTTTAATTAATCTTTTCTTTTTTTCTTTAAATTTTTGTTTTTATTTAATTTTTTTTACTTTTATTTTTAATTTTTTTGACCCAAATTTTTTAATAACAAATTCAACAAAAAATAAAATAATTTTATTAATTTTATTTTTATTTCCTTTATTACAAATTCCTTCTTATTTTTTATTTAAATTAAATTTAGATAAATTTTTAATTTTTTTTGTTTTATTATTATTAACATTAACAATAAATTACGATTTTAATGAAATTAATTTAAATTCAAATTTAAAATCAAAAAAAAATTTTTTTTTAGGATTTGGATTTTTTTTTGTTGTTTTTGTGATAAGCATATTTGAAATTTTAATTTTATTACAAACAAATAGTTTATTTAGAACTTATTTTTATTTTAATATTAAAAAATATTCAAATTTAAGTATTTTTTTTTCTTTTTTTTTCGTTTATTTTTTTGAATCAAAAATGATTATTTTTTCTATTCTTTGTTTTTTATTAAGTTTATTATTATTAATAATGAGAATTACATTTAAATTTGATTTATTTAAAGAAGAAATTAATAATTAAAAAAAAATATTTATAATTTTTATAAATAAATAAATAAATGAAAATTAAAAAAACTAAAAATTTATTTTATTTTTTATCATTTCAATTTTCAATTTTTTATCATTTAAATCACTATTAAATAAACTATTTTCATTATTTTTTTTCATTTCAATTTCTTTTCTTTCAGTGTCACTTTCATTAAAAAACAACAATTTTTCATTACTATTTTTCGATTTTAATTTCAAAATTTCACTTTTTTGTTCAAATTTTTCATTTTCTTCATTTTTATCATTTTCATTATATTTTTTAATTAATTTATAAACTTTTTTCGGCAAAAATTTTTCACTCGAAATTTTCTTTTGATTTCTAAGCGATTGCAAAACAACATTTAAAGAAGGACTAAAAATAAAATAATAATTTTTAACAACAAAATCAATAAAAAAACAAAATCCACAAATAAAAATAATATTCAGCCAAATTTCAATAGAATTAAAACTAACTTTCATCGAACCAAACGAATTAAAATTCATCGAAAAATGAACAATAAACAAAAAAATCAAATAAAAACAAAAAGTCGAAATCAACGCAACAATAAAATTAATTCCCGTATAAAATTTCGTATAAAAAATCAAATCCACACTAATAATAATCAAAATATTCGTAAACAAATTCACAGAAATCATCCACAAACATTCAACATTTCCGTTTTTATCAACAATCGAATTTTTCAAACAATAAACAACATAAAAATAATTAATCAAACAATGAAAAGTTCCTTTCAACAACGTAAAAAAAAATTTATTCCTCGTAAAAATTTGATTTTCCCTCGTTTCTAAATACAAAAACGGAAACATTTTTCTAATCACAATTCCATCTTCCGGTTTCAAATCAAACTCCAAACACGCTCTTACAGCAAGAGGCAAACTCGTAAAGAGCAAATTAAACAAAGTAATAAACCAATCGTCCATTATTGTTTGTCCCGAAAAATTATTTAAAAATCCATAAAAAAACTGGACCAACGTAAATACGAAATTTTTATAAAAAAAATAATGAATACATTCACTATTTCTAATGTAACTCGTTCGACCATGAAAAAATAACAATCGATGGATGATTTTAAATTCCCCGATCGCGAAATCTGAACTTTGAACCGCGCGCATTCCTTCTTCGCCGTAAATTCCAATTCCAATGTGAGATTCCATTATCATTGACACATCATTTCCACCGTCGCCTATTGCTAATGTTATTGCGTTTTTGTCGTAGTTTTTTATCATTTTTACGACCTGCGATTTTTGTATTGGCGAAACGCGACAACAAATGACTGAAATTGCGTCTTTTGCGATGGATAAAAAAATATTTTGAATTTCTTTGTCGTTGTTTATTGTTAATAAAGCTTTTTCATCGATTAAAATTCCAAATTGTAAGTTTTTTTCCATAGATTCAAATTCGCCTTTGAATTTTTGAAATTCTTTTACGAAATTTATTATTATTTTTTCACTTTCTTTTTTGTTTGTTATTTTCATATTTTCGTCCTTTTTCATTTCAATTCCGCAAATTGAAAATGTTTTTAAATTTTTCGATAATAAATTACATGACAAAGCAATGTTAAAAGCAGTGTCCATTTTATCGCCGGTCAACATCCAAATTTTAATTCCCGCGAAACGCAAATCACGAATTGTTTCTGGAACTTTTTCTTGTAATTTATCTTCAACAATAGTTGCGCCTAATAAAAAAATGTCTTTTTCAATTGAATTATAAATTTCATTTAATTTTTTGTCTCTTTCATTAAAATCAATTTTCGCTTTGTTTAATTCAATTTGAAATTTATTAAATTCTTCTTCTGATAAAATTTTCATTCCAATTAATAACGTTCGATAACCTAAAGAACTAAATTTATTTACGTAATATTTACATTGTTTTATAATTTCTGGTTTGACTTCTTTTGAAAGTCTTTTTTCTATTATTGAATCAGCGCCTTTAATGTACATTTTAATAATATTCGTAATTTTATCTTTAACAATAATTGATTCTCTTTTTCGTTCACTAGAAAATTCAATTAAACACAATTTTTCAAAATCTTTCGTAAAAATTTTATTACTATTCGTTTTAATTTTTATCCTTCGAATCGAATTGTTTTCACTCATTGTAAAAATAAATCCCGCTTCTTTTGCTGCTTTTACTAATTCCAAAGAATCAGGACTCATTCCGAAATATTCATCGTTTTTCTGAACCGAACAATCATGACACAAAGCTAATGCTTGCCAATATTCGAAATTAACATCATGTTCGAGTTCTAAATTAATTTTAATTTCCGGCGAAATCGAATGTGAATTATAACCTTCATAAATAGTTAAATTTTCAATCGAAGTGTTTTTTTTAAACGGTAGAATATTTTCATTTTGTAAAAAAATGTTACTTTTTTTACTTTCATTTCCGTAATAAAATTCATAACAAATTTCGCCGATGACGCAATATTTAAATAACATTTTATTGCATGTTAAAGTTCCTGTTTTGTCACTGAAAATGTAATTTACTAATCCTAATTCTTCATTTAAAGAAACTGAATTTGGGCGAATGAATTTCTTACGAATTTTACTAAAACCTTCAATGTCATTTTGCATGAACCATCCTTGCACCATTTTTACAATTTCCATTGTGATTATTAACGAAATTGGAATCATTGTGTTTAATAATAACAAATAAGTAAAATACGATAATAAACTTTCAATAAAAAAATTATAATTATGTAATTTAATAAAATCTTTGTATTTTTTTAAATTTTTATTATAATAAATTCCATGTAAAATCACACTAATTAAACAAAAAATACACTGTAAAATAAATATAAATAATAAACTTTTATTCATTAAAAATTCAACAGTTGAATATTTAATTTTTTGAGTCTGAGAATTTTTCATTATTTTGCAATTGTGGCCTGAATAGCAAATAATTCCAACAATCCATTTCGTATTTTTTAATTTCGCTCCTTTCAACAACAATTGCTTCGAATCAAGCGGAATTTCAAATTTGTTATTATTAATATTCAAATTCATCTTTCCATTCAATTGATACAATTCCGGATTGGGAAAATCACATATAACATAACCTTCGATATTAATTTTTTTAATAACATTTTTATTTTCACTCATCATTCCCGCAATTTCATTCGGCGAACATTTAATTTTTAATGTTTTTTCTCCATCTAACGAACCAGTTTCAATGTAACAAACACCTTCATTAATTTCGCTGTCGATTAGAATTAAATCAGCCGGAAAATTATTGTTTTGAAACACAGTCACAATTTCGCCCATTAATAATTCGCCGCTGAAAATTTCTTTCCATTTGTTATTTCTATAAACTAAATATTTTTTATTGTTTTGTTCATTGTCCAATTGCCATCGATGATAATCTTCGATTCCTTCGCGAATTAAAGAAACTGATAAAACAAAAAGAATGGGAAAAATCGCTGTTTCGTATCCTAAAGGCGAAATTAATGGAATGCATTGAATAATTGCGGTTATTAAAAAATAAACGTTCGCTGGTCGCATGAATTGTAATAATAATGATTTTGGGAAAAATGTTATTATGTTGTATTTTGTTGTGTTGATTTTGTTTGGTTTGAAATTGAAAGTGAGATTTTTTTGAGGATTGTTTATGTAAAATTTGTATTGAGAATTTTTGTTTGAAATTAGACTTAAATTTGAGATTAATAAAGAATTTTTTGATTTTGATTCGTAAATATTTTGATTGTTTATGTTATTATTTATAATATTTATATTATTATCCATAAAAATTTATTTTGAAATTTATTTTTTTTTTTTATTTATTTTATTAAAAATGTTTTATTAGAAAATTTATAATAATATTATTTAATTAATTATTTATAATAATTTTTAATTTAATTGTTTATGTTTAAATTGTAAATTAAATTAACAAGATTTGACACTGTAATATTTTCATTATTATTATTATTATTATTTTCATTAGAATTTTCTACTTTTTCTTTATTATTTTCATCAATAATATTATTATTTTCATTTGGTCTTTTATTTTTTTTAATTTTTTTAAAAACTCTTTTTTTTGGTGGTAAATAATCTTTGTCTTCTAAATCATCTTCTATTACAATATTTTCTTTATAATTTACTCTTGGTCTGTTTCTTAATTTTTTTTTGTATTCATTTTCAATGTTAATTTTATTTAAATCTTTTTTTTGCTCATTATCAATATTATTATAATTCGATTTATTAGGTTTATTTTCAATATTATTATTGTTAATATTATTATCATTGGTATTAA
>JAEEGK010005007.1_pt1 | contig 32133 bp, 21 predicted proteins | sample 8958771 | NCBI WGS metagenome assembly JAEEGK01 (sample SAMN16246547, study PRJNA631951) | gut metagenome | biome: gut microbiome; feature: rumen; material: SC-attached | host: Bos | place: Iran: Karaj | collected 2018-10
TTCTCATCCCGAAGTCGTTTACGGGTCTGCAATGGGCGCCGTTTATGGACAAAGAAACAGCGCTCGGCCACATCCGTTACGTGCGCGAAAAATTCTACAAGCACCCGAACGTAAAAATCAACTGGGCAGCTTGGGAAACGAGTTTCTTGGAAGCGGTCTATAGCCGTGGCGACCGCTCACTCGGTCCCGTCATTTACGCGGCATACAAGAAAGGCATCATCTTCGAAAGCGACAGCTACCGCTTCGACTTCAACAAGTGGCTCGAAGTCTGGGAAGAATGCGGCTACGATACATCTTGGGTCTATCGCGAACGCGAAAAAGACGAAGTGTTCCCGTGGGATTTCATCCATGCCGGCACGTCAAAGCAGTACTTGCGCCGCGAGTGGGAAAAAGCATTCGACCCGACGTCTGCGCCAGTGCCGAACTGCAAATGGGGCGACTGCCAGAAGTGCGGCATTCCTGGCTTCGGCCAGGAAATCGTCCTCGCGGACGATCCGGTGCGCCACAAGGCACCGAGCCGCACCCCCGACGAAATCAAGAAGCTTGTTGCAGACCGCAGACCAAGCCAGAAAGTCCACTACAGCTACAAGATTACCTTCAAGAAGACAGGCATCAGCCGATTCTTGCCGCACCACAACATGCTCAGTTTCTTCGAACGCACGTTCATCTGCGCCGGCATCCCCATCAAGTTCAGCGAAGGCTTCAGCCCGAAACCGCGCATCGTCAACATGGGCGCTCTCCCGCTCGGACTCGAAACGTACTGCGAAGTCATCAGCGTCGATTTGCTCCAGCCGCTAGACATTTCGCCCGAAGGCAAGCCAAAGATTATCGAAAAGCTCAGCGCCCCGTTCCCGCGCGGCATGGAAATTGTCAATATCGAACCCTTGAAAGAAAAGCTTTCGAAGCACTTCCCCAAAGCGATGGTGTATCGCCACACGCCAGAAAGCATCCCCGCCGACCTGATGCAAAAGTTCGAACAAAAGCAGTTGCCAATCGTTACGAACCACCGCGGTCAGCAGATGGATTTGAACGAACAAGTTCTTGGGATTGATATTCAGGATGGAACGATGACGGTGCGTGTCAAGTGCAACAACCAAGGCACAACGCCTAGTCCGTTTGTCATTTTTGCAGGGCTCCTCGGTATCGAGATCGACCCGGCAAAGCTCGACGAAGTTTCCCGCCGCTTCCTCGTCGCGAAAATTGCCATCGAGTGGTAAAATTAAACACGTCATCCTGAGCGCAGCGAAGGATCCAGTAATATTTCATTACAACTTGTTACTGGATTCTTCGGGCTAAAGCCCTCAGAATGACGAGCAGTTAAGCGAAGACCGTTTAGCGGGCATGACAGACAGCAACTCAACAAACGAGCATGACAAGTCCTACTCAGCAGGCAAGATTATTTCGATATGGTTCGTGCTGACGTTGAGGAAGTGCGTGCGGAACAAATCATGCTCGTTCCTATCGCAAACCCGCACCTGAGTCACCGCAATAAAATCCTTGTTTTCGCGGATATAGTCCGTCAAGCGCTCGTCACGCAACGTGTCGATTTCACCTGTAATGACAAAATTATCTGTCCACATTTTTACTAGCATACCCTTAATATATAAATGTTATTCCAAGTAAGATGATAAAAACTTTACTTTTTTATCCGCAAAAGCATTTTATCGTATATTATTCATTAGACTATGATTGTCATGCCCGATTTAATCGGGCATCTCCTGTTATAATTGAATAAAAAAGAATAGGAGATTCCCACCTTGGTGGCCATGCGCACTAAGCACTAAAGCGCTAAGTGCTGTCCGCCCGCCTTCGCGGGAATGACAAGATTGTATAGACTTTTAAAACTTACAGACGAGGTTTATTATGGCACCGAAAAAACTCCACCCGGCTCCGGGACAGATGGCTTACCACAATCCCGAATTCATGGAAAGCGATGCAGCGCGTACTATTCGATTTCTTTCTGAATTTTTGCAGCCCGACCAGATTTTTAAGCAAGAAGATATAAAGAACACGATTGTATTCTTTGGTTCCGCCCGGACGCTCCCGCCCGAAGAAATCAAGAAACGCCGCAAGGGATGCAAGAACAAAGCTGAACTTGCAAGACTGGACAAGCTTTCGAAAGTGGCAGATTCCTATAACGCCGGGCGCGAACTCGCAGCTCGCCTTGGCAAGTGGATCAACAAGCAGCACCAGGGCTACGCCATCATGACCGGCGGCGGTCCTGGCATCATGGAAGCCGGCAACCGCGGTGCATCCGATGTCGGAACACCCTCGATTGGTCTGAACATCAAGTTGCCTTTCGAACAACATTGCAATCCGTACTTGGACGATGCACTCAACCTGCAATTCCGTTATTTCTTTATTCGTAAATACTGGTTCTTGCGCATGGCCCGTGCATTGGTCATTTTCCCCGGCGGATTCGGGACTCTCGACGAAGCATTCGAGATGCTCACGCTTATCCAGACCGATAAATACGCCCAGCAGATGCCAGTCGTCATCTTCGATTCCAAGTTCTGGAAGAAGGCCATCAACTGGGAATTCTTCGCCGAAACGGGCATGATCAATCCCGAAGACTTGAAACTTTTCAAGTTCTGCGATACGGTCGACGAGGCGTACGACTTTATCACGGATGCGCTCACGAAACAAAGCGAAGGGCAGGTCACTTTCGCCCGCACGCATGTCGAAGAGTTCGAGAACCGAAAGAAAAAGAAATAGATTAGAAATAGAACATAGCCCCCGGTCGGGGGCTTTTTTACTAAATTTGGGCCATGTTTTGGAACAACTTGGCTGAAACGATGGACAGGGTTTCACGCAACCTGGCGCTCCGTCCGCACTACACCATGGAAGAATACCAGCGGTGGTTTGACCATAATCCAGACTTCAAGCACAATGGCGACGCAGAGCGCATCGAGCTTATCGAGCCGCTTTCGCTAGAAGGTACAAACCAGCTTTACCGCGCCAAGCTTTGGCTGCAGCACCCACGTGACGAAAAGCGCTACGACGAAAAAGAAATCGTCGTCAAGATTTGCAAATACTGGGCGCATTCCGGCAAAAACCGTCTGCACCGCCTCAACATGCTCCTGAGCGCATTCCAAGACGAAATTCGCATCAACAACCTCGTCCGCGCCACGAACATCGAAGGCGTCGTGCAAACATTCGGCGGAGGCATCGCGGGTCGCCACCCCTACCTCAAGCTGGAATTCATCAAGGGCTGTTCACTTGACAGAGTGATGAAGCCGAAGCTCACCGACGAAGAGATGCTCCAACGCGTGGCCCAAATCGCCTACTTGGCAAACACCATCAGCCAGCTCCATTACTACCAGATTGTCCATAAGGACCTCAAACCCAAGAACTTGCTCCTTTGCCAGAACCCGGCGCACAAGAACAATCACAAAATCTTGATTTGCGATTTTGGTTACGCCCAGGCAAAAATGCGCGAAACCGTCAGCGAAGGCGGCGGCCTCTCGACACCGTGCTACAGCGCTCCCGAGCTCGCGAGTTCCAGCGAAAACATCACCTACGCGGTCGATTATTTCAGTTTTGGTGCCGTGATGCACGAATACCTGACCGGCCAGAAACTGTACCCCAAGGCCAAGGAAATCTACAACGAAGAGGGGCATATAGCCTCCAAGCGCTACCTGGAATACCTCGAAAGCGGTCGCGAAAACGTGTTCCAGAGCGACCGTTTCCCGGAAATTCACGACTGGATAGACGCGCTCACGACGTTCGACAGCACCGAACGCATGAAAAAGAGCCCGAACCTGTTCGCCCTCGCCCACAAGCTCCGCGAAGAAGTCAACGCTCTCGGATATCGCGACGTGAATACGGATTTTCTGTGGAACCAGCTAAACGAATACGGAAATCGCACATTTTAGCCCCTAAGCCAATACCACTCTACTGATGATTTGTTTATATTCATTAGTATGAAGAAAATATTGAGCATAATCTTAACGCCTTTCAGGGTGTTTAAATTCCATCACTACTTGACGCTTATCGCGCTTGTAGCTATCGGAGTTTTCAACTTCGAAACAACGTTCAACCCGACAATCCAGCAGCTTCGCCAAGAAAAGGACATCCACCAGTCATTTAACAAGTGGTGGAACGAAGAGCGTGCGCAAGAATTCAAGAACGTGGGGCTTACCCCCGACGACAAGCTCAAAAAACAGGAATTCGAGCTTTACAAGGAACGCTACCGCGTAGAAAACCCGACCCCGATTGTCGAAGAACGCGTCGAAGAAATGAAGGGGGAATTTTTCGAATGGTGGGAGAACCAAGGCGGAAAAGAACAATACGCCGCGGAACACGGCTCCTACCCTACCGACAAGCAGTTCGAAATTGAACGCACGAAATGGATCAACAAATATACGGACAAGTTCATCCGCTACCGTTGGGCGTACCAGCCAAGCCGCGGCAATACCGAAAGTTGGCTCACCTGCGGGCTTTTGTTCCCGAGCGCGTGGTCCTTCATTTTCTTCGTCATCTTTTTCATGTTTGCGCTTATGCAGCTCGAAAGACGCTGGAACGCATTCTTTGTTTACGTCTATGCCATTGTGATTGCGATTATCAGCGGATTCTTTGTCGATTTGCTAGTCAACACGTCGTTCTTCAGCCAGTTCGCCTCTGGGCGCTACATGGGCGTAAGCCTGATGCTCTGCTTTTTGCTGGGCGCAAACACGTTCGACAAGGAGAAAGACGCCATACCTTCTTACGTCTGCAAGATTTCGGAATTCGGACTTGTCATTAGCATGGCCATTGACTGGTTCCTGAACCCGGGAATTTTCAATGCGGTGGCTGTCGAATCGCCGATATTCTTTGCATTGGGCGGAGTTGCAGGCTTCTACATGCCGCATCGTAGCACAAAACCGTCAACGCAAAACAGGCGCGAGAACGCAGAAACAGTGTCTCCGGGCGAACGCACACGCAAGATGATTAGCAACGGGCTCGAAGCGGCAAACAATGGCGAAAACGAAAACGCCGCACGGTTGCTGCAATACGGGCTCACGGCGCTTTTGCAAGAAGAACCCATCAAGGCCCAAGATGTGAGGGACACCGTGAACAGAATCGCGGGCTACTATATCGAGATTCCGAGCACGCAGTGGATCGAATGGGGTACCATCGCAAAGCAAAAGAATGTTCCCGAATCCGCTATCGTGCTTTTGGAAAAGGGCATCGCCAAAGAAAAAGACGCAGGCCTACTACGCCGCGCACGATTTGACATCGGCGAGCTCCGCATACAGACAAAGTTGGATGTGAATGTCGCTATGGAATACTTGAGCAAGGTTATCGAAGAAAAAGACGACGATAAACTCGCCGAAGAGGCCAAGAAGCTCATGGAACAAGGCAAGGACATCCTCGTTCAACAAGCATACTCCCCGACCAGAACGTTTAAAGTCTCAAACTAAAACGAGGCATTTGCCCCATCCAGTGCAATCGTCATTCTGAACCCGCGTAGCGGGTGAAGAATCCAGTGCATTGTACCTAGAATCAACGGGATCCATCGTCCTTACGGACTCAGGATGACGTCAAAAGAACCTGCTTGACGTTGAACGACGTCAAAACAGTCTTACTTCACGATAAACTTTTTCGCGGAAAGTCCTTGAATTTGAACGAGGTAAACGCCGTTCTTGAGCGCACTCACGTTCATCGTTTCGTTCATGCTTTGGATTGTCTTTTGCATTTGCACGTTACCGAGCACATCGACAATCTTGACGGACTTGCCGACAGACGAACGCGGCAAATTGAGCGAAAGCGTTTTGCCAACAAGTGATACGCCAAACTTTGCGGTAACCACACTCTTTGGCAATGCAGAACGCGGTGGCTCAATCATCTTCGACACTTCGTCATAGCGTTCCACGACCGCCATCAAGTACCATGTGCTGTGCGGCAGCCACTGTTCATCCCAGCGCCACACCTGCCATGCTTCCTTCAGAGCATCAAAGCCTACAGCACCAACACCGTCATCCGTCCAGGCAATGCCCGAACCGTCCTGGTTCTTGCCGCTGATGCCGTTTGCGATACCGCCTTCAAGCGTAGCATCGTTATTGGACTGTCCATCGTACTTTTGCGGGTTTTTGGTTCCCTTGCCATGCATCATGCAAGTGGCATACGGATTCTTGCCCAAAATCCAGTCGAGCTGATCGGCAGCATATTTCTGCACGCTATCAGCAATACTCTTGTCCAAAGAGCGAGCTGCATACATTGCCGCCGCAGAGAGGCTTGCGATACGGGCATCTTCACCCTGCCACCAATAATTACTTTCATTATCATGCGGAATGAAGAAACCGTCCTTTATTTTGTCCTGAGTCTTGTAAGTCTGGCGGGCATAACCGAACGGATTATCCACCTTGTTCGTAATAGAGACAAGCCACTTGAGATGAGCCTTGACAGCATCCATGACCTTACTAAAATGCGGATTGTCGCAGGTAGCACCTAGCCTATCAACGCAGCTCCAATCAATAAGATCAAAATCAGGAGATTCCGCATCCACGCTAATCGGGCTTTCAATTTCCGCATAGCGGACAAGCGCCACCAGCGGGAGGCCGGCATCGCTAGCATGCCAGAACGGACGTTTCTTTTCGCTATCGCTCCAGAAATAACCATCATCGCTTAGGTAATAAACAAGGCCTTCCGCACGTTTGCGGGCATCCGTCAAATAGTCTTTTTTGCCCGTCGCCGCAAAAAGTTCCGTCGCCGCCAAAAGCGCCGTGTAATAGTCGATGATGTTTTCCTTGTGGTCGTCGCAATAAGCACAATCGCCATTTCCCTGCTTTTCGGACAAATGCTTATAGCCCTTTTCAGCCGCTTCCAAATACTTGTCGCTGGTGTAATCGCCTTTCAGCTTAAGCCTTGCAGCACTCGCAAGCCCGGCAATCGCCATGCCGCCGCCTTCGCGGAATGCAGCCTGGTAATCCGTACTCTTGACACCATCCGAACCCGTAAACGCACAAATTTCGCGTTTGCCCAAAGGCGAGCCCCAGTTATCGAACACGGTCATGTAGAAGTAGCCCTCGTCGGAGAGCATACGCACCAAGAAATCCGCGCCGTAAGCCGCTTCATCAGCCGTTTTAGCCTTTGTGGATGTCGAAGAAAGCAACTTCGGGATGCGTTCCGAAGCAAACGCAAGCGACCAAACCGTCAAAGGAATCTGCTGCGGATTCAAGTAGTTTGCGTAAGAAAGGTGGCTCAAGTATTTGCTCACGTCGCCGCTAGCATCATACCAACCGCCATGGACATCGACCTTCTTGTCGGACTTATAAATGCCCATGCTCTTGTCCCAATCGACAACAGGAGCCTTGTCCGCACGGTCGTTATAGAAATAATCAAGCACAGTCGCAAGCGTGTTTTTCGCCAAAGCGTTCTCGCCCACCGTAAATTCGCCCGATTTTTGCGGTTGCCCGTTCTCAGAAACCTGCAGCGTGTATTTTCCTGCCGCAAGGCCGCTCAAGTCCGCCACGTAAAACTTGCCGTTGTTCAGCCAGTTGTCCGGATTGGAACCTGCCGAAAGCTTTCCCGTCTTGACCGCAGAACCGTTCGACATCACGCTAAACTCAGCGCCGTCTTGAAGTTGGTCGCTCCTGACAATCACGGATATCGGTTGGCCGACATCATAACCCACCTGGTTATAGAAAAATTTCGTTTCAGCAGAAACTGCGGACGCGCCCAAAAGGACGACCACAGGGAAAATCGGGGAAAAAGACTTATATATACGCATGGGCATAATATATATAAGCGACGAGCCGCAGCAAAGTAAAATAAAATAGGGTGTGATTTTTGATGACACTCCGTAATTGTAAAGAAGATAAAACAATCGATATAATATTTATTTTACGCATATTTAGCGTAGATTATCAAATATTCAAACTCGGGCACAATATTTTTCTGATTGAGGCAGTCCAAACAACAGCTGTATTTTAATCAAGTATCAGGGATACAGGGTCATAAAAGTTCAGTTGTCGACCTTTTACAAAGTGAACAAAACCTAAAATCTGCCAAAATTTCAGTATTGCGCTTCTTTTCTTCGCTATAATTGCGTTAAATAACAAAATTTTTAAAGTTTCTGCAACGACAGCTCTTGACCATTCAAATTTTAAAACCTATGTTTGCGATGTAACTGAAAAAAGACTGGATTCTTCGCGATTTCATCGCTCAGAATGACGTCTCACGTAACTTTAACCTAAAACCCAAGACCTAAACATGTACTACGAAACAATCAAAGTCCTCGACTGCACCATCCGCGACGGCGGCCTCGTCAACAAGCACGACTTTTCTCTTGAATTCGTGCGTAGATTATACACGCTCCTTTCTGCAGCCGGCATCGACTACATGGAAATGGGTTACAAGAACTCCCCCGAACTCTTCGACCCGAAGGAATACGGCCCGTGGAAGTTCTGCGACGACGATTTGCTCTGGAAAGTCAAGGACGGCATCGACTCCAAAATCAAAATGGCCGTGATGGCCGACGTGGGCCGCGTGAACATGGATGCCGTTAAACCCGCCAGCGAAAGCCCCTACCAGATGTTCCGCGTGGCAAGCTACGTCAAGAACATCGACAAGGGCATCAGCATGGTGAACGCCTTCCACGACATGGGCTACGAAACGACGCTCAACATCATGGCCGTGAGCCGCGACCGCGGTCCGGAACTTGACGAAGCGCTCCACCAGGTGCAGGAAGAATGCAAGGCCGACGTGCTCTACCTCGTCGATAGCTTCGGAGCCTTCTACCAGGAAGACATCGATAAGGAACTCGCCCGCTACAAAGGCATCGTGAAGAACAAGAAGTTCGGCTTCCACGGTCACAACAACCAGCAGCTCGCCTTCTCCAACACCATCCAGGCCATCATAAACCACGTGGACTACCTCGACGGTTCCGTGTCCGGCATGGGTCGTGGCGCCGGCAACTGCACCACAGAATTGCTCCTCAGCTTCCTCAAGAATCCGAAGTACGATTTGCGCCCGGTGCTCGACGCCATCGAAGAACTGTTCCTCCCGTTGCACCAGAAGTACGAATGGGGCTACATCATTCCGCAGATGATTACGGGCATGCTCAACCGCCACCCGCAAGACGCCATCGCCGTCCGCAAGACCGACGACCGCGATCACTACCGCAAATTCTACGAAAGAATGATCAACGACTAGTCCTCTAATCTCCCCTGTATCATCGTTTTATAAAAAAATCCCGCTAAAAGCGGGATTTTTCTTTTTTGGCGGTCAAAAATACTGAACAGATTTTCAGTCTATAAAAAAAACATACCATTTATTAATTTTTTGTTTACATTTCTAATACACATTCATCCCTCATCAACGGGTTGGTCAAAATGAACAAAACAAATCTACGCTCTCTAGCATTTCTGTTGCTTTTCCCAAGCTTACTATTGGCCAAAAGCGTAGCAGTTCTAGAAATACAATCCTCAAATGACATGTTGTCATCACCCGAGCGACTTTACCTCACAGATGTTCTGCGAAACGAAGCAAACCGTGCACTCCCCAGTAGTCAGGATTGGACGGTCATGAGCCGCGAAAACACAACCGGATCAGTTTCAGCTGATTACATTGTACAAACCCAAATTTCCAAATTCGGGAGTTCATTTGTAGTCAGCACAGAACTTCATGAAGGAGCAAACAACAATCTCGTTGCTAGCTATACCGGCAAGGGTGCAACTTTGGAAGATATTGAAAAAATTTTCAAGGAACAGCCTCCCGCATTTTTCCAGAAGCTTCTCGAAGGTTCTACAAATAATGCAGTTACTACTCCAACAGCATCATCCGATGGTTTTGTTCCTGTAATCGAAACGCCAGCCCCATCTACAGTAGTTCCTGTTACTGTGGCTCCGGTTCCTGTTGCAGACACAGCAGCAGCAGTAGCGCCTGCAGCAACCGCAGAAAATCCGGTGGCCGACACAACAGCCACAGTAACGCCGGCAGCAACTGCAGAAATTCCAGTGGCTGACACTGCAACCACAGCAACGCCAGCAGCAACTGCAGAAATTCCAGTGACTGACACTGCAACAACAGTAACGCCGGCAGCAACTGCAGAAATTCCGACAGCCGACACAACCGCAAAACCCCAACAGCAAACGACAGATACATTGCAGCAAGTCACCGAACAACAGGTGCAACCGGATACAACTCAACCCGTCGCAGACTCCACGCAAAAAGAACAGCAGCCTCAAGTTGCCGAAGCAAAGCAAAAAACTGAGGAACCACAACCAAAAGCCGAAGAGAAAAAACAAGAAACAGAAAAAACGCCAGCAAAGAAAGACAACAAACCCAAGCGTGTCTGGGGCGGCTTCACGGCAGGCATCACATACAACGATTTTTATAGTACAAAGTTCGGTCTAGACGACATCAATCACGGCAAAGACATCAGCCTCTCTGTCAGCGGAGCCGATGACCTTCTAAACAGCTACTGGGGAGTCGGTTTCAAGTTCGGCTTCGGATTCATGTTCATGCCAAACGCCTATTTCAATTTGCGCAGCGACTTGACTCTCGCACTCAGGCAAGGAACAGGAAAGACCAACGCTTCTGTTATCTTGTCAAAGAAAGAAGCGGAACAAAAAGAAAAGTCCGATTTGAAAATCGAATATTCTACATCACAGTTGAACATCGATTGGCCCATACTAGCTAGAGTTTCTATCCCGAAGGGAATCTACTTTGATGCAGGTCCCATGTTCTCGTTCAACGTTTATGCAAAGAACAAAGTCACCATCAAGGATTACTACGGCAGCAAGACCTTTGAAGAAAAAGGCGGATTAAATGCTTTTGAATTCGACATTGCAACAGGCCTTGGCGTCATGCGTCACATCGGCAAGTCCATACTCGACGTTGACCTGCGCTTTATATTTGGCATGACGCGAATTAGCGATGCCAACGATGCTCCAAAGACATGGCAAGGACAGTTGAACATCACCTACTGGTTCTTGTAAGGAGGGAAGGAAAATGAAATTATTCAAAACTTTATTCGCAACGCTTATCGCGTCAAGCGCAACAAGTGCATGGGCAGACTTACGAATGCCCGATTCCACGATAGAAGTTTGCACACCATCTGCTACTGATTCGTCCAAAACAATTTGTCTTAAAACAAGCGATGTCTGTTCACCTACAATCCACTTCAAAAAGCCTGATACTTGGGCAAATGCATACATTGTTATCGGTGGTTCCGCTCATATGATGTCCCAAGCTGACGCGAACGGATGGACTACCGTTGATTTCAGTGACGCGAAGGCTGTGGGCACGAACAGCGATGATTACTTCTTCATCAACTCATCAATGAATAATACCTGCTACAACAGCAAGTGCGTTACAAGCAAAGGTGTCAACGTCAATCCAATGAATCCACGCGAAGAAGGCTTTACTTGCAAAATGTTCGGTAACAATAAACGCGCAGAAGTCTGGATCATGGAGCACCCCGATCCTAAAAAGTCTGGTACGGTTTATGTAAAAACCGAAAAACCGCAAATTTTTGACTTCTACATTTTCTTGCCAAGCAACACGATATGGAAGAGTGCCGAACCCATTATCAGTGAAACCTATGCCAACGGCAAGACAAAAGAAGTTACATTGAACATCGATCCCGAATATTGTGGATGGTATTACAGACGCTATATCGATGAAGAAATCCCAGCAAGTGTCATTGTTCATAGGAGTGATGATACCAAGTTGGAAGATGCAATCGGTATGAATGGCGCTTGGGAAGAATCTGGCGCTGCCGAACCTATTCTTTTGAAGGGTATGTTTGATATTTATTCGACTGAACCTGGCTATAATAAAACGATTTATTTCGTAGCGGATGAAGAAGAATCAGAAAAGCTCCCTAGCCAAAATCAGGGCTGGTACGTGAATCGTCCCGATGTTACGGGCAAATGCGGTTATGAACTGGCTGCTATGATTTACGATACCGACGCTTCTTTGCATGGTGCTTTCTCTTGCAACCCGGATTGGAATGCAGGCCAAACTCCTGCTCAGGCTCATGCCAATGCCTGCTATTATCCAAATGTTAAGTTCCCGGTCGTGACATCTGCTGATGGAGAAATGCCTTGTATCGGTGTGACTACGGGTATGGTGGAATCAACACTTGACCCGACTACAAAAAAGATGAAGTTGACTGCTAAAGGTAAGACATGCTTCGGTTCTGATGCGGATAATGCTTTTAAGGCCATGTTTGAGTACACTCCACAAGTGAACGAACAGTATTGCTTCAATATGCCTTTTGAACAAGCTGCCGATGGCAAGTTTGAATTTGAATCGGATACTTACCAGAGCCCTGGTGCTACCGTTCCAGGAGGATTCTATCCGGCTGAAGAACCTCCTCTAAATAAGGGAATGGACGCTGGTGATAAGCCTGTGATGATTTCGGAACGTTTGCCTGCTGCTGAAAACAAGCGCAAGGCCGAAGGTCCGGTTTATTTCTGCGCTGACCAGGAACCGTCTCAGACTCCGCTTGGTCTCCGTACAATTCATTCGACGGAAGGCGTTCCGATGAGCGATTTGATGTGTAACGGCCCGGGTTGGGATGGCGGTGTTGACTGCGACGGTCTCTTCCAAGGCGGTTCCGAATTTACAATTGGTGAAAACGCAATTGCTACGCAGATTTCTAGAAAGCTCGGTGTGACTTGGAATGGCGACGGTTGGGCTTGGAGTTGCAGTGGTTTGGCTATGCCGGATAATTGGCCGACATATGCTGAAGGCTCTGAAACTAAATCTACAGCCAACGGCGCTATGTATGGTACGTATCGCTGGACTTCTGGAAAATCTGATTCTGAGGTTCTTTCAACGGCCGGCCGTAACCAGCATTTCTGCTTTGAATCTCATGCAAACTTCCGCTTTAGACCAGGTTTGAAGTTCAGCTTCCGTGGTGACGACGATATTTGGGTCTTCATTGATAACAAGCTGGCTGTTGACCTTGGTGGTACTCACCTTGCCGCTCCGGGCTATGTGGATTTGGACAAGTTTATGCCAAATGCCGAAGTGGGCAAGAGCTACGACATCGATATCTACTTCTGCGACCGCCGTACCACAATGAGCAACATCCACATCAAGACGAACATGTTCATCGAACAGACGGCCGGCATTTCTACTGAAGGAAAAATAGAAATCAAGGACTTTATTGAAAACGGAAACAACCACTATAAAATTTGCTATAAGAAGTCTGGTGGTGGATCTTGTGCTGCGGCTATGGGCGGTAGCGGTGAAAGAACACTGTGCGGAGATGAAATTAAGGATAAAATTTCTTTTATCTTCACGCAAGACAAAACAGGTCGGGATGCTATCAAGGAAAAGATTGGCGCCGATGCATTCGATGCAATTCCGGTCCAATATGATGGCAGCATCGATGTTTCTAACCCGTCTACTCCGATTATCAACGTCGACAAGCTCAAGTCCATTCTTCCAAATGGCAAGTACTATCTTATAATCAAGATTGGCTCTGACCGAAAAGCTATCGAAATCACCGTCAAGGGTTCTGTCGCTGTTGCAAACCGCGAAGCGGTGACCGTCGATGAAAATGGCAACTATAGCCTCCCATACAAATACAAATCCCAGGCCATGGCTTCTAATCCAAAGGAAGACGGCACTATAGATGTCAATCAGATGATTCCGCTCTATATTGCTCCGATGCTTGATCCTTGCAGAAGCGACACGGATTGCAAGGATCCTCTCGAAATGCAGTTCTCTCCGGATCAAGAATACAGCTTGCAAGTCAATAATAGTAAGGCTCAGTTCTACGCCATGAAGAACGGTAAGCTGGAAGTCTTTAATCCTGCTTCAACGCGCAAGATTGGTGAAGACGGTTTTGATGTCATCTACGTAACGATTCCATTCGACGAAATGGAATCTGCTGTAGAAAATGTTACCATCAACGTGAAGGGTAGCGCCCGCAAGGCCGAAATCAAGTTCTTCGTGCCGAGAATCGTGTTCGTGGATTCCGACTCTACGTTTAAGGTGGTTACGGGAGACAAGGATTCCGATCCAGTTCGTAATAAAGAAACCGCTTATAACTTCTATATTGTTGCTCTCAATGGCGACGATTCTCCGTGCACGGATTGCAACTTCACGCTTACCAAGGGTTCCAAGACATCTTCGGGTATCAGCATCATTGATGGTAATGAAGTCATGAACGGCCGCGCCAAGGTCACGATCCGATCTTCCATGGAATATTGCAGAAAAAGTGAAGGTTCTGCTTGCAAAGGCGCCGCAACGCTCAACGTGGTTGGACCATACCCGGCATTGATGCAGGCTGAATACAAGAACATGCAGTTCCAGGAACCGCCTATACCTATGCCGCAATTTGCAGATATCTTTGACGTCCACGGCACAAAACCCAAGAGCGAAATGAGCATTGCCTCCAAGTACTTCAGCAAAGACAAAGAATACCTCGACGGCATCGGCGATTCCATCGTAGTTTATTACCACCGAAATATCCACAAGGATTCACTCCCTGAAAAAATTGCCGTATTCTGGGATTACAGCACCAAGGATTCCGTAGTCTTCGACAAATCAACAGTCAAGAAAGGTGCTACTTGCGGAACTAGCGCAAAGTTGGACGACAAATATTGTCTTGGCCGTATTTCGCTTAACGGAAAGAAATTATCCAAGAAAATGAAGACCTCAGGAAAGGGGAAAATCAAGTCTTGGACAAAAACAACGGAAAAAGGCAAAACCGCAACGAAAGCCTATGAGTGCGTCATCTACGACCGTATAGCCCCAATAATTACTTCCGCAATTTCCGTCACAAACAAGTCCTCCAAGAAAGCACAGTTGAAGGTGACATTCTCCGAAAAAGTGCAAAAAACCAAAAAAGGCGTTGAAGAAGGCGACAACTTGTTCTCTTTCTACATGAACAGCACTTCAAAGGCAAAATATCTAGCAAGTCTGTCTGAACCCCCAAAAGCAGCCTCCGCTCAAAACCTGGATTCTGTCCACACATTTGTCTATGACGTATCTACAACATACCCGCAGGCAGGCGACTACATCCGCATCAGGGCAATTGACGGAGTAGGCCTGATTAGCGACCAGTCCGATTATAAGGTAGAAGCTAATTTCAACAAATCCCGTCCGAAAAAGGATTCCACATACAACTGGAACTCCGCTACCGGATACGACGCCACAAAACGTCTGCCTTCTCCGTGGGTACTGATTACAAAGGGCACCTCCAAGGACTTGGACGAAGATGAAAACAATGACAACGGTAAAGATGGCGGCAACAAGGACAACGACAAGAAGGAAAAATACGCTGTCCCGTCCTTCCGCATCGAATTGGTCGCCCCGTTCGAATTCGCAATCGTCTTTGACGAGAACTTGCCAAGCCTCGCCAAGCAATATGTCGTCATGGACATGAAGGGACAGGTGCTTTCTGTCGGCAACTTGAGCAGCAACGACACCCGCGTGAAAGTTCCGACCTCCGGTTCGTATATCGTCAATGTCGGATATAATTATAGGCGAGTAAATGTAAAATAACCCTTTTAGCTGTATCATCACGCTACACGCGTGCCACATAAACTACTAAATCGTATCGTATAAATCCCGTTCCTAGCGAGCGGGATTTTTTTTCGTACAAAAAGAAAACGAATTTCTTGTAAATTTTTGTTATATTACGAACAGGGAACTTGAAGGTTCGGGTACTAAAATAACAACAAGGAGGAATACTTGAACAAAATAAAAGTACTATCATCAGCATTTTTATTGCTGTTTCCATGCGTACTTTCAGCACAAGACGTAACGGAGCCGGTGGCACAAGAGCCAAACGCCTCCCTAACGTCTCCAGAAGTACCCTCCCCGGCGGCCATTCCGCAGATAGATTCTACTTCCACGGCCCCACTCAATTACGAGATTACTTCATACGAACCGACCACTGCAACGGATTCGTCACAGGCCACAGCCGATTCAACGTTACCAAAGCCTGAGTTCGTCGAACAAGCTCCCGACACAACCGCAAACGCAGTTCCCGAAACAGCGCCTGTAGCCGCAGCCAGTTTCAAAAAGGTTCCCGCCGAGGAGACTGTTATCAAAGCGGTTAATGTAGAAGAATCCCCCGAACAAAGCAAATCCAAGCACTTTTGGGGTGGTATTACCGCGGGCATCACCTACAACGACTACTTTAGTACAAAGTTTGGCATCGACGACATCAAGCCCAAAAAAGATTACAATCTCACTATTAGCGGCGCAGACGACCTCTTGGACAATTTCTGGGGCGTCGGGTTCAAGGCGGGCATGAGCGGCATGTTCATCGTATCGCAGTACTTCAACTTGCGCGGAGACTTGAGCCTAGCGCTTAGGCAAGGAAGCGGCAAGACTAACGCATCCGTCATCCTGGACTGGAAAGACCCCGATTTAGAAGACCAAAAATCCGACTTGGAAATCGAGTATTCCGCATCGCAGCTGAATATCGACGTACCCATTCTCGCTCGCGTATCCATTCCGAGCGCCATCTACTTCGAAGCGGGTCCGATGTTCTCGTTCAACGTTTATTCGAAGAGCGAATCAAAAATCACGGACATTTACGGAACGGAAAAGTTCGAAGAAAAGAACGGACTGAAAGCGTTCGAATTTGACATCGCCGCAGGCCTCGGCATTTCGCGCAGCATCGGCAAATCGATGCTGGACTTCGATTTGCGATTTGTTTTCGGCATGACTCGCATCAGCGACGCCAACGATGCACCAAAAACATGGCAAGGACAGTTAAACATCACCTACTGGTTCTTGTAAGAGAGGAGGAAACATGAAATCAACCAAAACTTTATTTGCAACGCTTATCGCGTTAAGCGCAGCAAGTGCATGGGCCGATGCAGACAACGTCAAGACGTTGTACGTATTCGTACCGCAAAACAAGGTGTGGATGGGTTCTACACCGATGATTAACGAAGACGGCAACGATGTTGCATTGAGTGTCGATCCCGAACATTGCGGATGGTATTACAGAGAATACGTCGACAACAAACTTCCGTCGGCCGCTGTCATCCACAGAGATGACGATGTGAATTTGGATGAGGCCATTGGAATAGAAGGAGAAAAAGCACTAAACGATGGAATCGCTCCCGAGCCCATCAATTTAGAAGCATTATTTGAATTGTATTCGCTTGACCCCGATTATAACAAAGCGATTTATTTTATAGCCGATGCCGAAGAAGCCGACAAACTGCCCGCAACAAACTACGGTTGGTACACACAACGCCCCGAATCCGAAGGGAATTGTCAATACAATATAAGATCCTTGATTTACGATACAGACGCCTCGTTGCATGGAGCCTTTACTTGCGCCCCGGATTGGACGGCTGCCATCGAAGGTACAGACCAAGTTTTCGCTAACGCCTGTTTCTCTTCATCGGCTAAATTCCCTGTTGTCTCAGACGACACCACGCCCATGCCTTGTATCGGCGTTACAACGGGAATGGTAGAAAAAACGCTCGATCCGGCCACAAAGAAAATGAAATTGACCGAAACGGGTAAAAAATGTTTCGGAGCTCAAGCGGATTCTGCATTTGCAGCCATGTTCAACTATACAAAGGATGTAAACGAAGAATACTGCCTCGACATTCCTCTCTACAGAACGCTTGACAACAAATTCGAATTCAATTCGGATTACAATTCTGTTTCCAGGGAAACGGTTCCGGGTGGATTCTATCCGGCTGAAGAATCTCCAGCAACAGAAATGATGGTTTCTGATCGTTTGGCCGCAGCCGAAAGCAAGCGCAAGGCTGAAGGCCCTGTTTTCTTCACAACCGATGCTTATAACACAAAATCCACATCTCCAGAAGGCCTCCGCACGATTCATGAGACCGAAGGTGAACCTATCTACAAATTAATTTGCAATGGCCCGGGCTGGGACGGAGGCATAGACTGCGAAGGCCTCTATGCAGCCGGTTCCGAATTCGGCTTGAACAACGAACTTACTGACGTAGGGAAAGCGATTTTCGAAAAATTCAAGGTCACCTGGTGTGGCGATGGTTGGGGTTGGTCTTGCCCGAACACAGCACCGGAAGGATGGCTGTTCTACGTCGAAGGTTCTGAGAAACATTCTCCGGATGCCAACAGCGGTTCATTACGCTGGACATCTACCGACGGCAAGGCAAACGACGACAGAAGAATCTTGACAACCGCAGGCCGTAACCAACACTTCTGTTCCGAAACTCATGCAAAATTCCGCTTCAAGCCAAATCTCAAGTTCAGCATCAACGGCAACGACGACATTTGGGTCTATATCGACAACAAACTCGCCGTGGATATCGGCGGAAACCATTTGCCGGCACCGGGCTATGTCGATTTGGACAAGTTCATGAAAAATGCCGAAACCGGCAAGGAATACGACATCGACATATACACTTGCAACCGCCGCACGACGATGAGCAATCTTGACATCAAGACGAACATATTCATGGAACAGAGAATTTCAAGCGGAATCACAATCCAGGGTAGGCAGGATATAAATGATTTTATCAAGCTTGGCAACAACCACTATTTAATTTGCTACATGAAGCCTAGCGGCAAATCCTGTGCAGCAGGGATCAATGGTATTGACAATACGGAATGCGGTCCTGAGATTTCAGAACCAATTCACTACGTCTTTACACAAGACAAAACCGGCAAAGATCCGACCAAGGAAAAAGTTACTTCTGATGATTTCATCGCAAATCCGATACAGTATGATGGCGGCATTGACGTTACGGTACCGTACGCTCCGATTATCAACGAGGATAAACTCAAGGCTGCATTGCCGAGCGGTAAGTACTTCCTTATCATCAAGATTGGCAACGAGCAGAAAGCTCTCGAAATCAATATCAAGGGAACCATCGCAGTCGCTAACCGCGAAGCCGTCGTTATTGATGAAAATGGCAACAAAAGTTCCCCGTATGCATTCAAGTCTCAGGCCATGGCTTCCCAGTTGAAGGAAGATGGCACGCCGGACATTGACCAGATGATTCCGCTTTATATCGCTCCAATAATTGATCCTTGCAGTCTCGCCGCGAATTGCGAAGATCCTCTCGAAATGCTATTGGCTCCTAATTTTGATTACAGCTTGCAGGTGGACAACAGCAAGGCTCAGTTCTTTGCCATGAAGGGCGGTAAGCTTACTCCGTTCAGCCCGACTTCGAAGCGCACTGTCGGTGATGGCGGTATCGATACCATTTACGTGACGATTCCGTTCGATGAAATGGATTCCAAAGCTGTCGAAATGGTTCATGTCAATGTGAACGGCAGCGCTCGCAAGGCCGAAATCAAGTTCTTCGTGCCGCGTATCGTGTTCGTGGATTCCGACTCTACGTATAAAGTCATGACGGAAGACAAGGATTCGGATACGCCGCGTTTGAAGGACTCCGCTTATGAATTCTACATTGTCGCTCTCAATGGTGACGATTCTCCGTGCACAGATTGCAACTTCAAGCTCACGCAGGGTTCCAAGACCTCTTCGGGTATCAACATCATTGATGGTGGTGAAGTCGTGAATGGCCGCGCCAAGATTACCATTATGTCTTCCATGGAATACTGCAGAGAAAGTGAAGGTCCTGCTTGCAAGGGCGCCGCTACGCTCCACGTGGTTGGCCCGAGCCCGGCTCTCATGCAGGCGACTTATATCAACATGCAGTTCCTGGAACCGCCGGTTCCGACACCGCTGTTCGCCGACATTTTCGACGTTCATGGCGCAGTGTCTGAGAATGCAATGAATATCCCGACTCCGTACTACAGCGCGGAACAGGAATACCTCGACGGTATTGCCGACTCCATCGTCGTATATTACCACCGCAATTTCCACAAGGATTCCCTCCCCGAAAAGATTGCCGTCTTCTGGGATAACAACGCAAAGGATTCCGTGGTATTCGACAAGGACGAAATCAAGGAGGGAGCGACTTGCGGTTCCGCCGCCAAACTGGATAATGAAATTTGTCTGAACCAAATCGCCCTTGGCGGCAAAAAGCTTTCGAAGAAAGTAAAGACTTCCGGTACAGGCAAAGTTAGATCCTGGGCCGCATACACGGCTCGCGGCAAATCTGTTTCTCAGAGCTACGACGGAGTCATCTACGACCGTATCGCACCGGTTATCGTTTCTGCAAAAGCTACCAAAAACGCAGGCGCAAAAACGATGCAATTGAAACTGACGTTCTCCGAGCCACTCCAAAAAACAGAAAAGGGTGTCAAAGAAGGGAACAAGGTATTCTCGTTCTACATCACGAACGGCAAGAAGCCTCAGTTTGCTGAAAGCTTGAACATTGCACAAGGCGAGCTCGGAACAAAATTCGATTCTGTCCAGACAATCCTTTACGACATGAACTCGACGTATCCGCAAGCAGGCGACTACATCCGTATCAGAAGCGATAAAGGCGTCGGCCTATTGACGGACCAGTCCGAATACGCATATGCACCGAACGGCGACAACATTCGCCCGGAGAGCGATGCAGATTACAACTGGAACTACGCTCCAGGCTACGATGCTACAAAGCGCCTCCCCTCCCCGTGGGTAAAGATTACGCAGGGCTCAGCCGAAGAAAAAGACGATGGCAAGAAAGAAGAAAAAGTCTATGCAAAACCGACATTCCGCGTCGTGATGACTGGACCGTTCGAATTCACCATCGTCATGGACGAATCGCTACCGGCCCGCGCCAAACGCTACGCCGTCATGGACATGAAGGGACAGGTTGTTTCAACGGGAACGCTGGACAACAAGGATACCCGCGTGAAAGTATTGACCACAGGTTCGTACGTCGTCAAGGTTGGACTCAGCTACAGACGTGTGAACGTGAAGTAGGATGACTAAGAAAAAAATTTGACCCCGGTTTCGGGGTCTTTTTTTATTATCAAGTGTATCATGAAATTGGAATTTTTGGAAAACAGCATAATTTTTTGATATTTTTTCTTATTTTTGATAAAAAAGTATCATGAAATATTGCTTTTCACGAAAAGTAAGTATATATTTACGATTACAAGGGGCTTTTTACCGGTCCCAAAATAAGTGAAAGAGGAGGACAACATGAAACCTTTTAAAACCTTCATCGCAGCAATCGCTGCATTGGGTATATCATATACGTGGGCAGAGACCGTCAAGGAATTCCACGTTTTTCTGCCGAATAGCATGACGTGGAAATCTTCCGTTCCGATGATAAGCGAAAACGGCAAGTCACGAAAACTCACCGTCGACACCGAACATTGCGGATGGTACTACAGACGCTACGTTGACGAAGCGATCCCGGAAAAAGTATTCATTTACAGAGACGACGATTCCGCAATGGAAGAAGCCATCGGCATGAACGGTACCTGGGAAGCAGGCGACAATGCTCAGCCCATTTCGCTGGACCTTATCTTCGACCTGTATGCAACTGACCCACATTTCAACAACGCGGTCTATTTTGTCGCCGACGCGGAAGAAGCTGCAGCGCTCCCTAGCGACAATATGGGGTGGTACGCAACACAGCCTGATATCACTGGCAATTGCCGCTTCAACCTCGCCACCATCATCTATGATACAGACGCCTCGTTGCACGGAGCATTCTCCTGCGCCCCGGAATGGTTTTCCGGGCAAACTGAAGCGCAAGCCAACGCTAACGACTGCTACAGCGCTTCAGCCAAATTCCCGGTCGCAACGTCCGCTACCGCCGAAATGCCATGTATCGGCATGACTCAGGGCATGGTCGAATCAACGCTTGACCCGAGAAACAAGAAGATGACCCTCACCGCCAAAGGCAAGCAATGCTTCGGGGCCCAAGCGGATTCCGCCTTCGCCGCCATGTTCAAGCACACAGAGGGCGTGAACGAAATGTCCTGCTTTGACGTTCCCTTCACACAAACAGCCAGCGGCTTTGAATTCAATTCCGATTACTATACCAGTCCGGGTACCACTGTTCCTGGCGGATTCTACCCCGCCGAAGCACCCGACGATATCATGATGATTTCGGAAAAACTTCCGGCTGCAAGAACCAAGCGCGCAGCAGATGCGCCCCTGTTCTTCTGTGCAGACGCCACTCCGAATTCCAAAACACCGCTCGGTCTCCGTACCATCGACGAAAAAGAAGGCGTCGCCAAGAGCAACCTTATCTGTAACGGTCCGGGTTGGACGGGAGGAATCGACTGCAACGGCCTCTTTGCTAAAGGTTCCGAATTTACAATTGGCGAGAGCACCGTCGCAAAACAAATTTCCAGCGCTCTCAATGTCACATGGGACGGCGATGGCTGGGGCTGGTCTTGCCCCAACGACGCCCCGCAAGGATGGACAACCTTCAATTCCGAAATCGAAAAGCGCAATCACCACTTCTGCACCGAATCCCATGCGAACTTCCGCTTTAGAAAAGGCTTGAAATTCAGCGTCAGCGGAAACGACGACATCTGGGTGTTCGTTGACAACAAACTGGCAATCGATATTGGCGGTACTCATCTCGCCGCTCCGGGCCACGTCGATATGGACAAGTTCTTGCCAAATGGTGAAATCGGCAAGTCCTATGATATCGACATTTACACCTGCAACCGCCGTGCAGCATCAAGCGACCTCAGAATCAACGCCAACTTCACATTCTTTGCCGACGAAGCTTCGGGAATTTCAATCCAAAGCAAGTATGAGTGGGACGATTATATCAGAAACGGCAACAACCATATGAAGATTTGTTACAAATCGGTAGGAGGCTCATGCTCGTACGCTTTATCAGGCGGAATTTCCGAAGACTGCGAAACGGCAACAATCGAAACAACGATTAAAGACAAAATCAAGTACATATTCACTACAGACAAAACGGGTAGCGATTCTACCAAGATTATTATCAACGAAGCAGAATTTGCCAAGAATCCGATTCAGGCAAACGGCGGAATCGATGTCACCAACCGTGCAATGCCTATCATCAACGAAGACAAATTGAAAGACAATCTCCCTGCCGGCAAGTATTTCCTTATCGTCAAGATTGGCAAGGATTCGAAAGCCATCGAAATCAACATCAAGGGTTTCGTCTCTGTTGCAAATCGCGAGGCTGTCACCTTTGACGCTAACGGCAAGCGCAGTGAACCGATTTCATTCAAGTCTACGGCTGTACCTTCAACTCCGTTAGCAGACGGCTCTCTGGATATCAATCAGATGGTTCCGCTCTATATCGCCGGCATCCTTGATCCTTGCACCAGCACAAACTGCACGGAGCCTCTCGAATTGCAGTTCGCAACGGGCGCCACATACAGTTTGCAAGTTTCCAGCAACAAAGTCTTGTTCTACGAAAAGAAGAACGGAAAGCTCGTAGCGTTCAACCCAGCATCAAACCGCACAATTGGCGAAAGCGGAATCGATACCATTTACGTGACGATCCCGGCCGACGAAATGGATTCGCAGGAAGAGAAAGTAGCCATCAACGTGAAGGGTAGCGCTCGGAAGGCCGAAATCAAATTCTTCATACCGCGTTTCGTATTCGTAGAAGCCTACGACACGTATAACATTATAACGACCGACAAAGATACAGATTTACGCCTCAAGGGAGGTATTTACGCCTTCTACGTTATCGCTCTGAACGCCGATGACTCCCCGTGCACCGATTGCAACTTCCAGCTTTCAAAGGGTTCCAAGACATCTGCCGGTCTGAACATCGTTTCTGGCGGCGAGGTGATAAACGGTCGCGCCGTACTTGAAGTCGAATCTTCCACGATCTATGAAAAATGCACGGAAGCAGACTGCCGCGGAACCGCAACGCTCCAGTTGGTCGGCCCAGTCCCGGCGCTTATGCAGGCGACCTACGGCAATATGCAATTCAAGGAAGCTCCGGCATCGATACCGCAGTTCGAAAGCGTAAAGAAGTCCACGTTCAGCGTCCAGGCGGTCGCGCCGCAGGAAATTTCCATCACCACGAACAACTTCACGAAGAACGGAACAAAGACATTTGCCGTGATGGACATGAAGGGACAAGTGATTTCTACAGGTTCGCTGAACAGCAGCTCAATCCGCGTGAAGGTTCCGGTATCCGGTTCGTACATCGTGAAGGTCGGGACGAGCAGCAAACGCGTGAACGTACGATGATAAAAAAGAATTGTTGTTAGGAGGAATAGTAAGGGGGAAAAAGATAGCTCCCGTCCCAATTGGGGCGGGAGCTTTTGTATGGTGAATGCAAAGGTGTCTTGTAAAAGGAGACTGGTATTACTTCAAGATCACGTTCTTTGCATTTACCATGCCGTTCTGTTCAATCTTCACGATATAGCGGCCGCTGGGAACCATTCCGGAATTCCACTTAATTTGATGGACGCCCGGCTGGAGGCTTTCTTGAGCGATGTTCGCAATGACGGAGCCGCTCACGTTCACGATAGAAACCTTGACTTTGCCCTCAGACTTGAGTTCGACAGCCACGGCGGAGCGGTCAAGACCCTTGATTGCCGGAGCAAGCGGAGCTGCAACGACAAGCGGCTGATCTGCAGAAATCGGGGATTCGGCCACTTCGGCAGCGGATTTGGACAATTTTGCTCCAGTCCACTTGATTACGTTATATACAGTAAAATCAGAACCGTTCATAATATTTTGAAGAGCAGATTCAGAAACATATTTTCCAGACGTCGAAGTATTTGCCACATAGCGCGTATTTTTTTTCTTTTAATTCTTTTAAATCTTTTACAGGTTGACTATTAAAGTAGTAATACAGTTTAAATCCTTTAAGATCTTTTTTAGTATGGTTAGTGATGTAAATCTGCCTTACGTCTTTAAGAGTAATACTATAGTCAGTTGCAGCAAAGCTCATGGATACTGCCAACAGTATTAACAGGTATATTTTTTTTCATATTTCCCCTTTTATTTTGTTTAATGTTGATGTACAGTTTGGCGAAAACGTTCCCGCCAACTTGGAGAAATAACAGCGCAACGAGAACAAAGAAACGCGTTTACGGCCTTCGTAGAAATCGCGCTCTCATTCTCACACATATAAAATAAGCTATCGTTTAAAAGCACGCAACAGATTTTATTATACAAACATTAGTTTATTTTAATATTTCAACAAATTTTGCGTTTATATAAAAATTTTTACAAAAATATAATACGCAGCGTATTATAAACAAAAAAAACACCCCAGCCGGGGGTGATGACGTAAAAGAAAATGTGACTGGATCCTTCGCCTTCGGCGTCAGGATGACGGCGGAGTGGCAGCGTCAGGATGACGGAGAAATGGCGGCGACAGGATGACGATTCGGGATAACAGTTATAAGCCGTCGATGTCGAGGAGGGTCGCCATGTCGGTCGAATTGATTTCAAAATCGAGCAGGGCATTTTGACGGATGCGGTCTTCGTGTACGGATTTCGGGAGCGGCAACAGCCCGAGTTGCAACACGAAGCGGCTCGCGAGTTGCGGCACCGAGACGTTGTATCTTTCGGCCATCGCGCAAACTTTAGGCTCTTTCAAGAGGCGCCCCGTCGCGTTCGGAGAATATGCTTCCACCAGTATGCCGTTCTGTTCGCAGAAGTCAATCAACTCCGTCGGCACATGCCCGATATGAACGCGAATCTGGTTTACGGCAGGCATCACGCGGCCACCCGCCATGATGTTGTTGAGGTCATCGATTTCGAAATTGGAGACGCCGATTGTGCGGATTTTGCCCGCCTCGTACGCTTCCTCAAGGGCCTTCCAAACTTCAATATTTTCATTGAAATAGCGGTTTCCCGCAGTCGAGGCCATTTCGCTCCACGGACGCGGTGCATGGATGAGCATCATGTCGATGTGGAAAGCGTCCAAGCGGTCCATCGATTCCTGGATGCAGCGAACCGCGTCTGCATAATTTTTGACTTCGGCTGGGATTTTCGTCGTGATAAAAACGCTTTCGCGATGGATTCCGGTCGCCTTGAGAGCGGCCTTGAGGCCCTCGCCTACGCCCGCCTCATTTTCGTATGCAATCGCAGTATCGATATGGCGATACCCGGCATCAATAGCGGCAGCCACCGCCGTCGCGGCCACATCGTTTGGCGTTTGCCATGTCCCCAATGCAATTTTTGGAATGCGCTGACCGTTGTTCAGCTTGTAAGATTCTTCTAGCACCATATCCTACCTCACAACTTATACTAAAGTAATATAAATTGAAAGCACTTAAATAGGTGCTAATTTTTTAAAGTTTTAAGACCACTTTGGAATATTTACTGGTGTGAAAGGGTCTACGGCTGTTCGTAGGTAATGTTCCAAAGATAGTTACCGTTAAAGGTCATGTATTTGGCGCCGACAAATTCCGCAGGTTGTTCATTACAACATGAGCCGAATCGACTTCACTTACGGTTTTCATCAAACCGCGCTCTCCACCACATGACCCTTCACTTGCCACAAACGAGCAGGAATCCAACTTGGCATAAGTCGAATTAGCCGTCGGTGTTTTTTCAGGCGTACTTTGAGTGCTGCCAGCCCCGGAATCATCGGAGCATGCAACAAGCAAGCTAAAGCTAATGGCGATAGCGGCTAAACTGAACAGAATCTTTTTTTGCATAATAGTCGCTCCATGATTTACGGGTATGTGGAACATCTATAATAGAACCTAATTCTACATTATTTTCAAGAAAAATTTTAGATGCGTATGAAAGGCATGGAAATAGCTTTTTGTTACCGCCTTCCGCTACTTCGCAATAAGCTTCAGCAACACTACCTACTTCAACTTTTTCCATTCTAACCGTTTTTTCCATTCCTCTCTTATTGCGAGTATTAACAGAATCAAAATCTTCTGTCAACAAAGAATCTAGTGTCGCTTCATTTTCAGAGTCTGTTTCATCGATCAAAATACTTTCCGATGTTATTTTCAAATCCTGCAATGCAATCCTTGCATCCCTCAAGAAACCATCCCTATCTGTACGAATCCTTAAAAAATTGTTTTTATTACGTACTACACGACCATTAAAAACTCTTTTAAAATTAAATGTATAGCCTCCTATTTTCGCACCTTGCGAAACAGAAAAAGAACGTTCCTTATCAATAGAGATGAGCCTAAACTGAGTTGCATAGTCGTTTGGCAATAACTTTTTTAGCATTTCACGAGCACAAATGGCGCGATTTGATTCTACTTCTGACAAGTCCAGCTTCAATTTTTCATTCTTTACTTTAAGAACATTCAGTCTTGTCAGCTTAACGTCATTTGCATTGGACATTTTCATTTTCAAATCGTCCATCGTTTTAAAGGTATTCTCATTAATTTCGACAATATACGCATTTCTTTTTAAATTATTTTGATTGCGATTTTTAAAGAAAGCCTTAGCATTTTCTGTCATAACAAGAACAGGCTTAGCGCAGGCAAGCGAGCTAAGCACCAGCGATATAAAAATCAAAAAAAGATTTCTCATTTTTCACTTCCTTATTTTAATAAGAATAATATTCTGGAGAGCCATATTCACTATACATTACATATAATTCCAACGTTCCATTTATTGGGATTGGTTCATTAAAAGTGTAGTCAAATCGTTCGATACTTGTATCATGATAATTGTTATCCGCATCCCCATCCGTAGCAAAAAAAATGCAAACGTTATTTTACTTTCAAGATGCCGTCCCCGGAACAGAGGCCGGGGTGACAAACGCGTCAGTTCTACTTCTCTATCGTCTTGATTTCGTTTTGGGCAGCACGTTTGGCGTTGTACGGGTCGATATGCACCATCGCATCGACGACGTTCTCGCCGGAGTCAATCAGCAGCTGTTCGACTTCTTCGGCGACATCGTGAGCGTCTTTCAAGGTCATCTGGTCATCGACGACGATATGAACATCCACATGCAAATCGCTACCGACGTAGCGGGAACGGAACCCATGCAAACTGATGACTTTCGGGTGCGATAGCGCTTCGCGTTTCAACTTTTCAAGGATATCGGCGCTAGCCCCGTAATCGACAAGCTGGCGAAGCCCGGGCCATGCAATTTCAATCGCGGAATGCATAATGAAAAATGCCACAATCAACGCTCCGACGGAGTCCGCAAACCAGAGCTGAGGAAGCAAAATGGCAAAGACAACCGCCACAAGTACGGGAATCGAGCTAAAGGCATCGCTACGGTGGTGCCAGGCGTTCGCTTCGAGCACCTGGCTGCGAATTCTACGCCCCGCGTTTCGCGTGTAGCGGAAAAGAATTTCTTTCACGACGATAGAGGCAAGAGCCATGACGGCCACCGATACTTCCGGGTGCGACGCCTCGCCTGCCAAAAGCGCCAAAACCGCCTTGTAGCCAATTCCAACGCCCACGGCGGCAACCGCAAGACCGATACCGATGGTGACAAGCGTCTCGAATCGCCTGTGCCCGTAAGGGTGTTCCGCATCGGGTGGAGAGTTCCAGAAATGGCTCCCAACAATGACCGCGACATCGGTCACAAAATCGGACGCACTGTGGATAGCGTCCGCAACAAGCGCCTGGGAATTCCCGACGACGCCCACGACAAACTTGGCCACGGAGAGAGCGGCGTTCCAGCCAAGCCCCACCCAAGTCACACGGCGGACTTCTGCGCTATCGTCTTTTTTGCGAACACGAGTCATGCACTTTAAGCTAGCAAAAAGAAAGCACGGCTGGCATACTTCCAACGAAAAATGCAACCAGAACGGCCCCAAAGTCATCAAAATGTTTGTAATAAAAAAATCAATGTTTCTATTTTTCCAATAGCATATGAAAAAACTTTTGAAATTTATTATCGTCATCGCCGTTTTGGCGGCAATCGCCTTCGGAGTCAAGTCATACTTCTTTGACGGAGCGACCGCCAACCAAGTCGGTTCACTTATCAGTACCCCGGTGGTCACGGATACCATCAAGACGACCATTTCGGCCACAGGCACGTTGGAACCGGTCGATCAGGTGGAAGTCGGTACACAGGTTTCGGGCGACATCGCCAAGATCAACGTCGATTTCAATTCCAAGGTCAAGAAGGGCCAGGTCATCGCCGAGCTCGACAAGTCGAAGCTGCAATCGACCTTGAAGCAGGCCACCATCTCGTACAACAGTGCCGAGAACGACCTGAAGTTCAAGCAGAGTACATACAACCGCATCAAGAAACTCTCCGAAAGCAGAAGCGCAAGCGCCGTCGAATTGGAGCAGGCGGAATACAACCTGAACGCGGCCAAGTTCTCCGTAGAACAGCGCAAGAACGAAGTTTCGCAGGCTCGTTTGAACTTAAGCTACGCGACAATCAAGAGCCCGATTGACGGTGTCGTCTTGAAGCGAGCCGTCGATGTCGGACAGACCGTGGCTGCGTCCATGAGCACGCCGACGTTGTTCGTCATCGCAAAGGACTTGAACCAGATGAAGGTCATGGCAGCCATTGACGAAGCGGATATCGGACAAGTGAAAAAGGACCAGCGAGTCACGTTTACTGTCGATGCGTTCCCGAACGACGTATTCAACGGCTCCGTGCAAGAGGTTCGCCTGAACCCGACAACGACAAGCAACGTGGTGACTTATACGGTCGTCATTTCTGCCCAGAACCCGGAACAGAAACTGCTCCCCGGCATGACCGCCACCTGCACCATCGTGACGCAAGAAATTACTGATGCCGTCACGATTCCGGTCAAGGCGCTCAAGTTCACGCCCGCCGAAGGGACTCCGATGGTGGACCCGAAGGACATGCCGCGTCCGCAGCGCAAGTCTAGCAATTCTGCCGCCGTGGCAGAAGGCAGCATGCCACCCCCGCCACCGGGAATGGGACCGGGCGGGCCAAGTGGTAAGCCAACCGCAGGCGCCAAGAAAAAGAACAGGAAGCCAAGGCTTGAAGGCGATCACGTATGGATTAACATCAACGGAAAAGCGGCTCCGCGCCGCGTGAAAATTGGCTTAAGCGATGGCGTGAAGGTCCAGATTCTGAAAGGATTAAGTGTGGGCGATTCCGTGGTCACAAGCCAGGAAATCATCACTGAAAAGAGTGCAAGCAAGTCGAATGCATCAAGCCCGTTCATGCCGCAGCGCCCAGGGAAGAAGAAAAGGTAAGCTCAGGAACGTGTAAGGTGACCCCGGTATAAAAACCGGGGTGACAAAGCAAAGTGCGGGGGGTGACAGTGTGTTTGCTGTCAGGTCTGATTTATTCACCTAGAACATAAGTCAGGTACAGCACGACAAGCTGGTAGCCCCAGAGGTACATGAATGGGGCGGCCACAGCGAGGAACGGACCGAACGGAATTTGTCCGCTTTCTTCGCTATTTTCTACATCGTTTTTGTTCGCTTTTTTCGCAGTAATCATCCCGTACGGGAGCATCACCAACAGTCCAAGCACGGCGGCGACAATCAACGTTTCCACAGCACCAGTAAAGCCCATCAGAGCGCCGTAACCAGCCAGCAACTTGACATCGCCAAAGCCCATGGCTTCTTTCTTGAGTACTTTGGTTGCAATCCAGCCGAGCAGATAAAGTCCACCGCCAGCACCGACAGCACCCAGCAGGCTCTGGAGCGGCGTGATACCGCCCGGAATGAGAGAAATCAGGAGCCCCGCGACAATTCCACCGACCGAAATGGAATCGGGAATGAGTTTGTACTTACAATCGACTGCGCATACGGGATACGCCCCGAGCAAGAGCCAGAAGAGCGCAGCGGCGTTCGCCCAAGCCTGGGGAGCCAGGACGGGTCGCGTAAAATCCGTTCCGAAACCAACAGCCGCATAGAGCGCAAGGGCGCCGAGCAAACCGCAAAGAGCTTCGCCAATCGGGTAAATGACGCTGATGGGCTGTTTGCAGCAGGCGCTTTTGCCACGGAGCCAAAGCCAGCCGACAATAGGCAAATTGTAGCGGATGGGGATTCTCTTTTTGCAAAGCGGGCAGTGCGACGGCGGGTTGAGGAGCGAGATTCCACGGGGCATGCGATAAACAATGACGTTATAGAAGCTACCGACACAGGAGCCAAGGCAAAAAAACACGATTAACCAGTACCAAAGTGGAATTTCTTCCATAAAAACCTCGTCTTTTTACGAATATATTTATAATTTAGTTAAACATTTATCTAACACTGGGAGAACCCTACATGAATATTGAAATTGCCGCTATCTGTGACGCCGCCACCGCAAACGATGCCGGAGGTCGCATGAATATCCTTGGAGCCTTTGACCGCATTTTCGCAAAATTTCCGCTTGTGATTCCGCAATGTTCCGCCGCTTTCCGCTTGCGCTACCAGCGTTCCGAAGCGGGCACGCACCAGTTGAACTTGTCCATCGAAGATGTCGTAGGCCACCCGATTGTGCCACCGATGCAGTCCGAAATCGAACTCCAGCCGGTCGCACAGGGCTTTGACACGGCAGCAGTCAACATGATTCTGAACATGCAGCGTTTGCAGTTCGCTCGTCCGGACAAGTACATTGTGCGCCTGATTGCCGACAACGAGGAACTGGCAGCACTTCCGCTGTACGTACTGGAAGACCCGCGCTTGGCACAGCAAAAGCCGCAGGAGCCGCAAACCGACGACGGTCCCGTTGACGGAAGGGCTTAGGTAGTGTTCCGCTAGGGGGACTGTGTAAGCCGTTCCCGGCACAGGGCCGGGATGACAGGTTGCAAGGACAACTGCACTGGATCCTTCACATTCGTTCAGGATGACGACGGAGTGGCATCTTCAGGATGACTATCGCGAGGCCGGGACTTAGCGCCCGGCTTTTTTGCATACTTTTAAACACCCGGTGTTTTTTTCTATTTTAAGGATATGAAATCCGCATTTTTGAAACGTTTTGCCGTTATCGCCGCGGGCGCATTGAGCCAGGTCTTGTGCGCAGGCCTTACCGCCTGTAGCGGCATCAACGACAGCTGGGAAGTCAAGGGCGGCGGGTTCCTCAAATACAGTATCAATGACGAAGACGAAATCCAGCAGGAACTCGACCGGGACGATGTGGAAATTCCCTACATACGCAACAAGCACCATTACCTGCTAATAAAGATTCCGATGGAACACAGCGAACGCAAAGAAGCATTTTCAGTCATGGTCAACTCTCCAAAACTGGGAATGAACAGCGTTTCACCCACCAATTACAGCTGGATTCAGTTCGATGGCTCCCCCAAGGCTTTTATTACGGGAGACAGCAATTACGTCCACATCGACCAGAAAGACGATACCAAGTGGACCGCGACCATCAACCTTCATTTTGAAGACTGTAGGCAAGGAAAATGCAACAACAGCCGCCCTCCGATACTCTTCAAAGGGCGCATGCACTACTGGATTGCCGAAGATGACAGGTAATTAATAATTTGGAATTAGGAATTATGAGTTAGGAATTAAACAAAACCCTTGACAAGCTGATTTAT
>JAEEGK010005010.1_pt1 | contig 32122 bp, 18 predicted proteins | sample 8958771 | NCBI WGS metagenome assembly JAEEGK01 (sample SAMN16246547, study PRJNA631951) | gut metagenome | biome: gut microbiome; feature: rumen; material: SC-attached | host: Bos | place: Iran: Karaj | collected 2018-10
TCAATATTGTCTTCTTTTTTTTCTTCTTCTTTTTCTTCGTTTTTAGCTTCTTCTTTGTTTTCTTCAACATTATTTGATTGTGACTCAGTTTCATTTTTTATTTTATCTTCGGTTTCTTTATTAATAATTTCACTAGTATTTTCTTCTTTTTTCTCTTCTTTCACTATATCTTTTTCCTCTTCTTTAATTTCCTCCTTTTTCTCTTCTTTAATTTCTTCTTTTATTTCTTCTTTTGTCTCTTCTTTAGTTTCATTTATAATTTCATCTTTTTTCTCTTCTTTAATTTCTTCTTTAATTTCTTCTTTTGTCTCTTCTTTTATTTCATTTAAAATTTCATTAATTTCTTTTTTTTTTCTCTTCTTTAATTTCTTGTTTTATCTCCTCTTTAATTTCATTTTTTATTTCATCTTTTTTCTCTTCTTTAATTTCATTATCCATAACTTCATCTTTAACTTCACCTTTTAGTTCATCTTTTTTTTCATTTTTGATTTCATCTTTTTTCTCTTCTATAATTTCTTCCTTGATTTCTTTTTTATCATCTTTAATTTCATCTTTTTTTTTTTCTTTTTTTTTTTTTTTTTTTTTTTTTTTTGTTTTTTTTTTTGGTGGTTCTGGTACTTCTTCTTCTTCTTCAATTACTTCTTGATTTTTTTTTTTTTTTGGTGGTTCAGGTTCTAGTTCTTCTTCTTCTTCATCAATTATTTCTTGTTTTTTTTTTCTTTTTGGTGGTTCTGGTTCTTCTACTTGTTCTTCTTCTATTTCTTCTTCTTCTTCATCATCTCCTCCTTTTCCAAAATCAGTTTCCCAAATAAAAACACTTTTATCATTTCCTCCAACAGATATTAAATACTTATCATTAGGAGTAAATCTAATTTTAGGAATATGACTAGAATGTCCACCATAAGCTTTATATTCAGCATGTTCAACAACACAAGGACATTTAAATAATTTAACCTTACTAAAATCATCTCCAGTAGCAAGTACCTTATATGAACTACTCCTACAAGTATAATTTACACTATAATTTGTTGTAGCTGGTTCCCAAATTCCTTGAACAGGAAAACCGAAAAGACAAGTCCATGTATACCACATATCATCTTCATAAACACAACTTGATGACCTTATTACTTTTTTAGCTCCTAATGAAACATATTTTAATTCAAATGCTAATGAATTACATACTATTCTGTCATTATCTGTTCCCCAATCTAAATGAGTTAATGCACTTGTTATTTTTGGATCTATTGTTATAAATGCTTTTAATGGATTTTTAGCATTTCCTGTTACTTGAAGTACTTGAATTTTACTAAATGTATTTCCTAATCCACAATGAGAACCAAATGCTACATATTCATTATTAGGAGAAATTTTTAATTCTTGAATCCATTTATCTTTGTCTGATTTTTTCTTATTGTCATTATAGAAAATTGATTTAAATGATGAGCTTTTCATTGTGTTAACATTTACATAATAAATAGTACCTTGCATTGAACCAATTACAATAAATTTACCATCACTTGACCAATCAATAGCTCTAAAATCTTCTGGGAATATTTGAAATTTCATTTGTTTATGTTTTTTAATATCCCAAATACGAAGAGTTGAATCTCCTCCTCCAGTTGCGAATTCATTATTATTAGTTGGGTTAATTGTAACAGCCCATAATTCATTTAAATAATGAGATTTCATTAAACATTTTGTCATTTGTTTTGTTTTTAATGAAATTTCAACAATTTCACCTCCTTTTGTTCCAACAACCATTTCATCATTATCATTAAAATCAATTGCTCTAATTCCAGAATCAGTTGGTGTTTGAGTAACTTTTTGAACATCAATTCTATATTTTTCACTTAATTTATGAGAATCAAATGCAATAATAACACCATCAAATCCACCACTAAATAATAATTTTAATTTATCATTATATTCTAAAACATATACAGGACCATTTTTACAAACATTTGTACTTGTTGCTGCAGTACCACCTTCCCATTTAATAATATTTCCTTTTAATCCTCCTGTAAATACTTTTCCAAAAGCAAAAGTAACACTTACTAAAGCTTCTTTTTTAATTTTACCATAATTACCTTTTCTTCCATTTATATTCCTTCCACTTATTTTGAAAAATTTAATATGTTTAGAACCAACACTTACAAATTCATCATTATTAATCCATGCAATATCTAAAACACGAGAATTATCAACTTTAACTAAACCAACAAATGAAGGTTTATTAACATTTGATGTATCAAAAACTGCAATTGAATTATTATCATCTTCTCCATTACCAACTAATTTATTACCATCTGGTGAAAATTTCAAAATCCTAATTGCTCTTAATAATCTACCTTTTAAATTACTTACATTTGAAGGAACATTTTCTCTTTCATTCCATTCAACATTTGTTTCATTTGGTAAAGTTGTACTATCCCAAACAAATAAATTAATAAATTTAGCTTCTCCTTTTGCAGCCATTTGACCAGTTGCAACAGTTCTTAAATTAGGATGTAATGCTAAGGAAACAATATCTTCATTATGATGAATGAAATATTTTTGTTTTAAAGTTTTTTTATCTAAAACAATACCTAATGCTGCTGTTGTATATACAATTTTACTACCATCACCAATATATTTTATATTATTTCTTGAATCAAATGCACGATAACCAAAAACATAATTTAATTTTTTTATATTTTCAGGAGGAGCTTTACCCATAGCTTTAGTAATTTTAATTTTTGGTGATGAATTTTGCATTTCTCCTAACCATGCCTTACTTGCTCCAGCTTCATCTCCTTCAGGATTTTCTTCAATTTTATAATCTACATAATCTTCCTTATCATCTATCATATTATCATCTTCTTCTTCCATTTCATATTCTTCTTCTTCTTCTTCATTAGCATTCTCATTATCAAAAGAGAATTTAAATTGGAAAATTGCTTTATCATTACCACCAGTTGATATAACATGTTTATTATTTGCAGTAAATCTAACACAAGTAACATGAGATGAATGACCATTATATTGATTATAAGCAGCTTTTTCAACAGGTGAAGGATATCTAAATAATTTAACTTTACTATAATCATCACTAGTTACAATTACTCTTTTTGTTTTATCTACATCACATGCATTTACATCATCACCAGCTGCAAATGGAGGCCAAATACCTTGAACTGGCCAACCAAGAACACAAGTCCATGTATGCCAATCTACATCACGAAGAGAACTTATATTTGTTATATGTGTTCCAGTTTCTGCTGAATGGAATAATAATTCATATGATGTACTATTTGATTGTAAATATTCACCATCTTCACTCCAATCAATATGTGTTATACGAGAAGTATGTCCTTTTAATTTTCTTAATCTTTTATATTTTTGTTTGCAATCATAAATAAAAATATGTGAGAAACCATCAGTATCTTTATCTATACCACCTACTGCAAGATAATTACCATCTGGAGAATATTTTAAATCTTCAATTGCTTTTCTTACTGATTCAGTTTTCATATTTTTTTTCTTTAAAGTTTCAGCATCATATATATATAAGTTACTACTTTCACATCCTATTGCTAAATCTTTACCATTTGGTGATATATCAATTGAAGTTGCTGGTTCTTCCAACACACAATATTGTATTAATTCTCTTGATTGAATATCCCATACTCCAAGTAATTTATCTTCTCCAACTGTATAATATTGATCTTTTGTTTTGTGGACACAAAGTCCCCATAATTCTTTATCCCAATGACCACGAAGATATACTTTTGGTGTTCCATTTTGAATTTCTAAAATTTCACCTCCTCTTAAACCAACTAGCATATTACCATCAGAATCTTCACATAAACTTCTTACTCTAGGACATAAAGAATGAACTTCAGGTTTAACAATTGTTATTCTATTTGTAGTTGTATATTTTGAGTCCCAAGTTAAAATAATACCATCATTTCCTCCTGTTAAAAATCCTAAATCATTTTCTCTAATCCAAATACTATTTAAAGCAGAAGAATGAGCTTTAAGAGCTTTTGTAAAACTAGTTCCAGAAAATAATAAAAGATTCCCTTTAACAGAACCACATAATAAAGTATTTTTAAGATATCCACAACACATAATAGAAGTTAAATTAGCACCTTTTAATCCACTACATTTAGTTTTTCTCAATTTACCAGGAGTAATTTTAATAATATTAACTTCCTTTACACAAGCACAAGCTAAAGTATCACCAGCTTTATTAAAACAAACACCTAAAATATTAGCTCTACCTCCTTTACAAGTACCAACAACAGGTCCTTTAAATTGTGGTTGTCCTTTTTTCATTCTAAGATGAGGATCAGTAATTTGTGATAAATCTTCAGCTTTTCCTTTCGCCCATTCAAAAACAGCAACATTATGATCATCATCTGCAGCAGTACCAACAAGATATTTACCATCACTACTAAAAGCTAAATGATTAATACCTTTTTGTAATGGTTCTCTTATTCTAACTAAAGCTTCCATTGATTCAGTATCCCAAATTGAAATTAAAGGATAAGGTCCAATTTCTCCTGTAGCAACAATTTTTTTATTAGGATGAATAGCCAATGCTGTAATATCATCAAAATGTTCAATTAAAAATTTCTGTTTGTGTTCATCTTTATTATAAACAATACCAACAGCAGCAGTATGATAAACAAATTCACCATTAGCTGTATATCTCAAATTATTTCTTGTATCATGACATCTATATCCATGTACAAATTCTAAATCTAAATTAGCATCAGGTGTTGTACCATCTAATTTAGAAGGTTTATAATTTGAAGGTACAGTATTTACAACAGCAGTTAACCAAGGTTTTAAAGCACCAAATTGATCACCTTCTTCAGCTTCTTCAACAACAAAACCATTTCCATAATCAACACCTTTTTTTCTTTCTTCTTGTTCTTCAGTTCTAAAATTAGCTTCTTTATCTTTATTTAACTCAGCTAATAAATCAGGATCAATTCCTTCATCACCTTCTCCAGTATCTTCTTCATCAAATTCTCCACCAGCATCTTCATCATTAGGATTTTCTTCATAATCCTCATCATCTAAAACTCTTTCTTCTCTTTTTTCTCTTTCACTTTTTTTATCTTTTCTTCCTTTTGAACTTGAAGAAGCACCAATTGGATTATTAGTTAATAAAGGAGAATATGCATCTAAAATAGCAAATACATCTCTATTCTTTGCAGCATAAGATTGAAATTCTTTTAAAGATAATTTTTTATCCATATCTAAATCAGCAGTTCTTAAAAAATCATCAGCTTTACTTTCAACATCTGATGCAATAACAGGTCTTCCTTTAGAAATAATCATAGCACGAACAATATGAATTATTTCATCTCTTGATAAAAAATTATTTTGATCAAAATCATATAATTTGAAAAGGAATTCAGAACGTAAATCAAGTGATGAGTGAACAAGCATTGCTATAGCACATGTTAATTCATATGAATCAATTTGACCATCTCCATCCATATCAAAGTAATCAAAAAGAATGTCGGTTTCACGTTGACCTATATTTAATATTGACATTGCTTGCTTTTTATCTATATTCACAGAGGAACCTTTTCCAAATGTTTGCTTTAGTTTTGCTATTGCGGATGGGTTTAATTCTTTTAATTTTATTTGATCGCTACGGATATCCGAGCGAGAATCATTTGATAAACTTGCTCCCATTTATTTTATTATTATTTTTTTTTTTTTGAAGATTATATAATTTTTTTTTTTTGGGGTATTTTTTTTTTTATTTTTATGGTTTTATTTAGGAATTAATTTTTTTTTTGAAATAATGTCTTTTTTATATATGTAAGTTCTGTATGATGAATTTTTTTATTTATTTATGATAAATCAATATCAAATCAATTTAATATTTTTTAATAATTTTTTTAAATATAAAATGTTTTTTATTTTAAATAAATTATCAATTAAAAATTAAACAAAAATTCAAAACCTGACTTATATTAAAAATATTAAAATATAAGATAATTTGGAATATATCAAAAAAAATAAATAAAAAAAAATTATAAAATAAAGGAAAATTTTTTCATAATTATACTTAAAAATATAAATATATTATTAAAAAATATTAACAAATTATTCCATCATCCAAAATATTTTATAATTAGAATAAATCATAATATGGGAGCAGCAAATTGTTTTATATGTAAAAACGCAGAAATAGCATCAAGTCAAGTAAACATTAATAATGATTTAAATAATATAAATTCCCAAAAATCAACAACATTTGTATCAAGTTCTCAAAACTTCAAAGCATCATCAACTCAATCAAAAAAAACATCAGTAAAAATAGATAAAAGTAACTTTATAAGAATGAAATCAAAAAGTTTATTTAGTGAATATGAAATTCAAGAAAAATTAGGTGAAGGAGCATATGGTTGTGTATATAAAGTAATACAAAAAACAACATCATTTTTAAGAGCAGTAAAAGCAATTAAAAGAAAGCATGTTGATTCAGCATCATTTTCAAATGAAATTGCAGTATTAAAAACAGTAGATCATCCAAATATAATAAAATTATTTGAATGTTATTATGATAATAATTATTATTATATGGTTGAAGAATATTGTTCTGGTGGTGATTTATTTGATTATATTCAAAAACAAAAATATTTTAGTGAAAAAAAAGCAGCAATTATTTTCAAACAATTAATTTCTGCAATTAATCATTTACATAAAAAAAAAATTGTTCATCGTGATTTAAAACCAGAAAATATTGTTTTTATTAAAACTAATAATAAAGATGATATATTTATTAAAATTATTGATTTTGGAACTTCAGTTTCATTTAAAAATGGTCATTTAACACAAGAATTAGGAACAATATATTATATTGCACCTGAAGTTTTTAAAAATAAATATAATGAAAAAGCTGATGTTTGGTCTTGTGGTATTATTTTATATACTATGTTATGTGGTCATCCTCCTTTTATGGGAAGTAATGAGGAAAAAATTAAAAATAAAATTTTAAATTGTAAATTAATTTTTCCTACTTCAGAATTTAAAAATGTTTCTCATGATGCTATTAATTTTATTAAACAATTATTAGAATTTAATCCTAATAAAAGATTAAGTGCTGAAAAATCATTAGAAAATAAATGGTTAAATTCTATTTGTAATAATAAAGAATATGATGAAAAAATATTAAAAAGTGATATTATTGGAAATTTAAGTAAATTTAAATCTAAAGTTACTTTACAAAAAGCAACTTTAGCTTTTTTAACTAATCAAATTAGTATTAATCAAGAAATTCAAAAATTAAAAGATGAATTTGATAAAATTGATGAAAATAAAGATGGTGAAATATCAAAACCTGAATTAATAAAATGTTTAGAAACAATGTATCCTTCAGTTGAAGCAATTAAAAAAGCAAATGAAATTTTTGAAGAAATTGATTTTAATAATGATGGTTCAATTAGTTTTTCTGAATTTTTAACAGTAAATATGAAAAAAGAACAAATATTAAATGAAGATATGTTAATTAAAGCATTTAAATTATTTGATTTAGATGGTAATGGTTATATTACTATTAATGAATTAAAAGAAACAATGCCTTTTGAAATTATAAGTAATCAACAATGGATTGATTTAGTAAGTGAAGTTGATAAAGATGGAGATTGTCAAATTTCTTTTGAAGAATTTAAAGAAATGATGCAAAAAATTTCTAATATGAAATAAAAATTTATTTATATATTTTCCTTGTTATATATATATTTTATTAATATTGATTTTTAAAATGTTTAATATAACAGAAAATAATTATGTAAATTAATTTGTAAAAATGTTTAAAATAAGAAAAAAAATGATTTTTTTATAAACTTTTTAAAAGTTTTTTTTTTACAATAAAAATTAAAATTATAGAATTTTTGAAAAGTGATTTTAGATGTTTTTTTATTATACTATAAAGTTTGTAGGACTTACCCAACTTTCTTTATGAATTTCTCTAAATTTAATATTTCTTGGAAAAATTTCAGTTGATTTATTTATATTTTTTTTTCTTAATTTTTCCAATCTAGAATAAGGAACTCCAAATTCTAATTAAAAAAAATAATTAAAATAAAAAATAAATTTTACCTACAATATCATTTTGATAATTAGGTGAATCTCTGGAAACATATACTTTTCTAAGTTTTTTATTTCTTTTAGAATTATTATTATTTGATTTATTAAAAAGAGTTTCACCTTTAAATAATCTTTCAATTGAATCTAAAGGTAATCCTCTTTTTTTAATTGGTTTTTGTTGAACATAATTTTCATTTGGAACTAAAGTTAAAGTGACTTTTGTGTCTTTATAACTTATATTTTTCATTTTCTCTAAATTTAACTTTTTTGCAAAACACATTGCAGCATCTTCATTTTCAAATGAAACTACAATTTTATTATCACTTTCATCAAGTGAATAATCTTCAGGAAAATTATTTTCATTTAAAGAAGTTGTTAAAAGGTACATTAAATCTCTTTTTGAACGATAATCTTCAATTGTGACTTTTGGAATAAATTGAGTTAAAGGATAAATATATCTTGTATTATTGTGTTGAGGAACTGTTAGTAAAATTTTTTTTTGATTATTATTAAAATTTTCAGTTTCAAATTCATCTTCTAACATTTATTAATTTCTTTTTTTTTCAGAAATCAATAAAAATTATTTAAATATTTTTAATATTATATTATTAATTAATAATATTAATATATAATTTTTTGTATTTATATAACAAAAAAATTGATTGAAAAAAATGCATTATTTTGCTTTTCTTTTACTATTTGCTTTATGTAATGTTACAGAACCTTTTTTTGATTTTAAAATTAAATTAAAATTTTTCACACTTTTAGTATTATAACTTGTTATAACTTTATCATTTGTTTTTGTTAAACTTGAACTACTATTTTTATTAAATTTCTTTAAATTATTTTTAATATTTGAATTAATATTATCATTATTTTTAATTTTATTATTCAAAGTTTCTTTTAAATTTTTTATACCAACAATATTTTGATTATTAGTATTTGTTGTATTAATATTTCCATTTGAATTGGGATTGTAATATCCTTTTTTTAATGTAATATTATTTTCTAATAGTAATGATAAAGCCATATTCATTAATTTATTAGTTGAGTAATTATTCATTTTACTTAATTTAGATAAATCTTTTTTACATTTTTGAATTTTTATTACAGGTTTATTATAATTATTATTACTTAATTCTGAAATATATTTTTTTTTAGATAAACTATAATTCCCATTATTAGAATTTGATAAATGATATTTATGAAGAAATTTTTCAACATTTTGTGTTTTAAATAAATGAATATTTTGTTTACTATTTGAATTATTAAAACTTATTGTAGATTTATAAATAGTATTTGTTTTATTTGTTAAATTTGTATTTCCTCTTGATATACTTGATAATCCATTTCTATTATTTCTACTTTTTGATGTTGGACTTTTTATTAATGATTTACTTGTTGATAATGTTGTCTTAACTTTAGAATGACTATTTGCTTTTTGATAATTTGAATTTTTTTCTCTTGATAAAGTTTTTATTTGTGGTTTATATTTATAATTATTTATTATTGGAGATGATATTTTTTTATGTTTTAGTTTTAATAAATTATTCAAATTTGAAGATGAAAAACATCCTTTTTGAAGAAAATTTTTTATTTTTTCTTTTGATATTTTTTTTAATAAATTTTTAGCTGATTCTTTTTTTGCATTTTTTTGAACAACTTTATATATTCTTTTATTATAAAAACCATTAATAATATCACATAATGTACTATTATTTGATATATTTTTACTTTTTGATATATTTATTTTTTCAATTTCATTTTTGAATGTATCATAAGTTAATAATAAAGTACTATTTGAATTTGAAATTGATTTTGAATTAGAAATTGTTTTTGAATTTTCAGTTGTTAATTTTGCTTTATCTATTGATTCTCTTATTGATTGACTAAATAAAGTATGATTAGAATATTTAATTTTTGAAACTCTTGAATTATCATCAAAAAAACCAAATTCAGAATTATTATTATTATTATTAGCATAATTTTGTTTATAATATAATTCTGCTTTTCTTTCTTCTTGATCTAATAATAAATCATTTAATTTTAAATTAGCTATCATTGGTTTACAAAAAAATAAAAGATAATTTTTATAATAAATTTGAAATTCTGGAATTCTTTTATTACATTCTTTTAATTTATAATATTTTATTAAAAATTCTTCTTTATAATCCATAATCATATGATCTTTAAACACACTTACTAAATGTGTATTTGCATTATTTAAAAAATGTTCAACTAATATTAATTCATAATCATCATTTAAACAATTATATTTTTTATATAATTCCTTATGGGCTTTATTATTTAATATTTTCAAGAGATTTGGTTTTCTTTTTTTTTTCTTCTCTTTTATTATAAAACTTCTATTTTTTTTTTTAGAAGATGAACAAAAGTGTTGTTTAATATTTTTAACATGATTATTAATATCTTTTATTCGATTATCTGATGTAGATTTGCAATGTCTATGAGCATGCATTCTTTTTATTCAATTTTTAAATTAATTTAAATATATAAAATTTTTTTTTCCTTTTAATGGGTGATTTAAAAGTATAATTTAATTATTTTTAATATAAATCTATTTATTCAATTATAATAGATATTTTCTTTTTTATAAATATTATATGAATGAAATAAAAGTAAATAATTCTTAAATTAATATTTTATAACTAAATACCTTTATAAATCATTTTTTAAACCATGGTTTTTTATTTAATGAATAATAATCTTCAATTTTAGGGAAAATATTAATATTATTTTCAGGACTATCTTTTATATTTTCAATTTGTGGTGGTAAAATACCTTTTTTTAGCATATTTTCAATATCCATTAAAGATAAATTTTTATTAATATTATTATTATCATTATTATTCATAAATTTAAATAAAATAAAAAAATGAGTAAAATTGAAAAATCAAAATTTAAATTAGGACAAGTAATTTTTCTTAATATAACCATTATATTTAATATAATAGAAAACAATGTCTCATCAAAAATCATCTCATAGTGGTTATCAACCAAATCCAATGAATAATAATACAAAAAATTATAAAAAAAGTTTTCATACTTCTCTTAATCCAAGTGCCTTAACAAAATATTTTGGATTAGTTAAAAATTTTAGTCCAATACAAAAGAATTTAAATAATAAACTATCATTAAAGAAAAAACAACAAGAACCAAATAATCATACAATAAATAATAAACATAATAGTTTTAGTAATAATAAAAAAAATGCCCAAACAAATAATTATTTTCAAACCTCATCTCAATTTTTAAAATATAAAACTTTAAAACCTTATTTAAATAAAACTTCAAATAGTAAAACATTTAAATCAATTAATACTAATAATTATATAATTAATACTTTAAATTTATCTGAAAAGAAAATAATTAATACAAGTGTTGACCCACAAAATGAAACAGTTGATTTTGATAAAAATTATAAGAAATTAAGGAAAGAAAAAGAAGAATTAGAAAAAAAAATATCTGATCAAAAGAAATTAATAACTAAATTAATTGAAGATAATGAAAAAGTAGATTCAAAATTAAGTGAATTATATGAAGATAATTCAAGAATGAGGAATAAATTAAATTCATATAAAGATACTCAAGAACAATTAATTATGTTAATTAAATTAATTCAAAAAAATGGAATTGATGTTGAAGGAATAATTGATAAATGGAATAATGAAGTTGGAAAAGAAGAAGAAAAAGAAAATGAAATTAATCAATTAAATTCTTCTTTTGATAATAAAGATGAAAATAAATTTAATGATAATAAATTAGATAATTCATTTACACCAATTATACTTGATGAGAAACCACAAAAAGAAAATCATAAAATTAGTGGAGTTCCTAAATTAAATTTTGATAATTTACATAACAGAATTGCTAATAATGAAAGAAATAAATATAATAATCATAAAAAGAATAAATCTCTTGAATATAATAATAATTCTGATGATATTGAAAAAGATGTAGAAAAAATAAATAAAAAAATGGAAAATATTAATAAAAAAAAATGAATAAATATTTTTATATTATGTTTTTTTTAATAATTAATATAATCAACAATTTAAAAAAATATGAAAAATTTCTTTTTATTTCTCTTTTTTATTAAATTATACATTTTTACAAATCAAAAAGAAGAAACTAAAAATGAAATAAAAATATTTTTATATGATAATAAAGATATAGATATAGATTGCATTAATAATAAATGTAAATTAGAAAATACACAATGTAAAATAATTAATGGAAAACAAATATGTAATTGTTACAAATGTTATACATATTTAAGAAAAGAAAAAATTTATTGTGGATATTCTCAAAAAAGACAATTAACTGCTTTTTTATTAGAAATTTTTCCTGGTTTTGGTGCTGGATATTTTTATATTGGAGAAAAAAAATTAGGAATTATTAAATGTATCATTTTTATTTTTGCAATGTTTTCAGTTTGTTTATTTCCTATTATTGCTAAATTCACTATTACAATTTTTGATAATGATAGTTGTGCTACTTTTATTTCAATTTTTTTTTATATATTGGTTATTGTTGTTGTTTTTTGGTATATTTATGATTTGGTCGGTTTTGGAAAAAATAATATTTATGATAGTCTCAATTATCCACTTTGTAGTTGGAGTGGTTCTAATTAATAAAAAATTTTGTTTTATATTTGATAGAGAAATATTTTTTAATAGAAATTAAATTTTTTTTTTTAATTATAATTACAATATGATTATTTTATTTAACATTTTTATATATATATATTTTTATAAAATTATCTCAAATTTTTATCTCTTATACACATACAAGAATTTTCAATAAACACATTTGTCAAATTAAATTTTTCATTTTCACAATATTTTTCATTTTTTTCCATATAATTAAACAAAGATATTCCTCTATAAGAATAAGGTGGACTTCCCTTAATTTCTTTATTATATTGATAAATAAAACTTCCATTATTATCAATTTGACTAATATTCCCATAAGCAATATGAATAATAGAATTATAAATATCAAAAGGAGTTACTAAATTTTGTTGATTTTGAATTAAATTATTATAAATACCACTATTATATAATTTATCATCATTAGGTAAAATTAAAAACAAAGTTCCTAAAAATCTTTCAATTCTCTGATCAGGAGTACCAAAAATAGTCCAAGGATTAAGCATATTATTTCCATGATCACTAACAATATAAATAACAGTATCATCAGCATAACCTTTATCAATAAAATTCTTTAAAAAATTATATAAAGGTTCATCTAAATAATTAATAACTTCCATTGAACCTTCATGTCCATCATAAAAATGCATTCTAAATAATTTTTTATTATCTTTATAACTTTCCCAAAAAAGATTAGTATATTCAAATGGATATTCATTAATAGTTTTACCATATAAACATCTTTTTAACATTGAATTTAATCCTGTTTTAAAAGAGTAACCAGCATCATTATAATTTGGATCACAACTCAAAGCAATTGATTCATGATCATAATAATTATATTTAACTCTATTTGGAGTTTTTTCTTCTTCTGCTATAATTTCCCTTGCACATATATTTCCTGCTTGTCCTGTTACATATCCTCTTCTTTTTAAATATTTTATATAATTTGTTGCATTTTCTTTTTTTCTATATGGTATTCCAAAAAACATTGGAAGAACATTCCATGCTGTATAACAATGAAAATTTTGATATTTTAAAAATTCAAATGATGATAATTTTTTTTTATTTTTATCTCTTTCGTAATATAAATAATTTTTTATTAATTCTGAAGTTTTTTTTAATTTTCTTATAAAATGTGCTCGAGATAATGTATCTATATATATTATTAATATATTATTATAAAGAGATGTTATTGTTTTATTTTTTGATATATTTTTTCTTATTTTTGATAAAGTTTCATTAAAATTTATTTTCTGAGTTAAATTTCCATGTCCTTCTTTATCAAAATTTACTATTAATTCTGGATTACTTTCATTTGGGTAATTTATATTATTAAATTTTTCCATAACTATCATATTTTCATTAATCATTGTAAAAAATTGTAATCTTTTAAATGATTGTCTTTCAACAAATCTACTTTGTGTTGTAATTGGATAACCAAAAGAATAAAAATTACCATCATTAACAAAAGGAGTATTTTTCATTTCACCTAAAAAAATACCTCTTTCATTTTCTCTTACTATACTATCATTACATGATGGTTTAAAATATTTTGAATAATCAAAAACACCATCATATGCTTTTATAAAACATAATTTTGGTATTTTAATATGACAAGGATATTCTTTACTATTATCAATTCTAGTATTGTTTAATCCATAATCCCATTTATCACATGATAAACTTGGAGATAATGAATAGATAAATAATATTATTGTTAATGTTATTATTATTATAATTTTAAATTTTTTTTTATCTTTTTTAAAAAAGTATATTATGTAAAAAATATAGTTTAAAATGGGAAAACTTATACAAAAAAAAATTGCAAAAACTATAGAATTATATAAGCCATGTTCATCTACATCAGTTCCAGTATAATTTATAAAAAAAAATAAAAAAATAGGAATACAAATAAATAAATTTAAATATCCTTTTTTTACAAAAAAAATAATTGTTATAAGAAGACTTAAACTAATAGCTGAAATTAAACCATATACTCCTAATTTAATATAAAATTTTAATCCTTTTCTTAATGTACAAGTTGTAGCATTATCCCCACAAGGTTCTAAACTTAAATAATAAAATAATATAGATATAAAATTTAAAAATATAAGAAATAATGGAAATCTATTTATTCTAATATAATTAATAATTTGCTTTAATTTACCATTTTTCTCATCAGAATCTTTTATTTCTACATTTTTAAATGGAATTTTTTTCAATTCAACATTTCCATTTTTTAATGCTGTGTTTTCTTTTACTTCAATTTTATTTCCATCCATATTATAATGATTAAATTACTAATATAAAAAAAATAAAAAAAAAGAAATTTTTTTAAAAAAGATGAAACGCTAAAAAACTTTTGGAATTATAATATTAAATAAAAATAAATTACATATTAATTTATAAAATATATTATTTTTATTTATATTATAAATGAAAAAAAATAATATATTGAATTTAATTCTAATTCAATTTATTTGCTATCAGAATTTGAAGAAACAAATTCTGGAGAATAAGTTGATTTATTATCAGAACTTTTAATAGTATTATTATTACTTTCTTCTTTAGAATCATAATCTCTAATATATTCCCCACCATCATCATATTCAGAAACATCATCTTTTTCTTCATATTTTTGTAAAGCTTCTGGACTTTTTTCAAATTGTTTTTTATCATTAATTTGACTAAATTTATCATTAATTTGTTTTAAAGTAGCTTCAGGAATAATAGAATAAATCATTTTGAATTTAATAATCAATTTATAAATTAAAAGTTGTAATTTTTTAAAAGAATAAATTGGATTATCCATTGCATTTAAAAATTCAAATTTTGTAACACCTCTTAAAATAACTCTCATACTTAAATATTGTAAATTATTTATTATATTTTCACTAAATTTAACTTGTTCAGGTAAAATTGCTAATGTTCTATCAATATCAATAAATCCTTCTGGATCTACTATTTTATCTATTATTTTTCTAAAATTAAATTTCATTTCTTCTTGAATTTGATTTTTTTCACTTTGAGTTGAATCGACTAAACTAAATTGATTATTATTATTATTTTCATCATACATTATATTTTTATTTTTTTGATTTTGATTATTTATTTCTTCATTTTTTTGATTTTTAAATGATGATTTTTCTGAACTTGATTTTGAATTTTTTTTTATTTTAAATTTTTTTCCTTTTCCTAATATTGTACTTCCCATTCCATTTGAACTCTCAAAATTTTTTAATGCTATAGCTGTTATTGTTGCATTATTTCTTGAATTTTTTTGTTTCACTATTCCTTTTTTTCTTCTTTTAAAAAGTGAAAGTTTTGAATATAATTCATAAATTGTCAAAACTTTTTTTTTTTCTTTATATTTAGCATCAATTAATACTTTTCTTAAAGTATTAATATATTTTTTTAAACTCATTAATTCTTCTTGTTTCTTTTGTTCATTTTCTTTTGGTTCTTTAAATACAAGTGACCAATAAAAAAAACAATCTTGTGCTAAATAAACAAATAACATAAAAGGTTGTGATAAAATAATTAAAGTTATTTTATTACATTTATTTCCTTGATAAAAAATATATGTATCATAAACACTATGAAATATTGATTTTGCTAATGTAAAAGGATAACATAATAAACCAACTACAATTAAATAAATAAATATAACTAAAGCAACAAAAAAAAAAGAAATTTTCGAAAAGATTTGATTTGCTTTTATTTTTTTATTATCACTTACACAAAATAACCAAGGAAGAAAAAAAAGAGAGAAAATATTTAAAGGAGAAGGAAGAAAAATTAATAAACCATATCTTTCATCCCATTTAATTCTTTCATGAGTTAATACTAATAAAGCTCTATTTTCAGCATCAGCTTGTTCTTCTAAATTATTAAACAAATTATTAACAATAGCAACAATTAAATTAAATAAAATAATATTAGAAAGTGTACTAAATAAAATCATTAAAACTTCACCAAAAATATCTAAATCAGTAAATTTAAAATAAACTTGTCCATATGCTGTATTAAATAACGCTAAAAAACTATCATAAAATAAATCAAAATCTGGATTAGTATGTTGAAAAAATAAACAAAAAATTTGTGCAAATAAGAAAGTAATACAAGCAACAATCATAAAAAAAGCAAAAACATGCCAAAAAATACCAAAAATAATTCTAACAAAAGGACCATAATTATTAGTAGCCATTAATTTAATAAAAACTTTCATCCAAGCCATTGTAAGCATTATACTATAAACAATACCATCAATTGTTACATTAAATTCAGGATCTTCATCAACTGGAAATAATATTTCAGGTAAATCAAAAAAATTAACAATAACTGAAATTAACATTATAATATTAATTACTAATTCTGTTGTATTTAATTGTAATTTTCGTCCAGTTAAAAAAAAATATAAAAGTGATAAAACATAATTAATTAATGATAAAAACATTAAAATATCAGCTAAAATTTCAGCATCATGATAATAATGAGTTTTAGGATGTGTAATATCTTCTTTAGTAAAAGTAACATATGCATAAACTACAAATTGATATAAAAAAGTAATAATAATAACACTAACACTTTCAAAAAAATTTCTAACAGAACAATTTGAAGCATATTGAAAAAATTGAAAAGAATAAACAGAATCTTTAGGTAAATATTGAGTACTAACCATAGGATAATAATGTTCACCAAATGAATCTGCCATTAAAATTCTTGTCATTCTTAAAAATTTATAAACTGATTGTTCATGTCCTGTACCATACCATAATTTACCAACAATAATACCAACATTTAAATCACTTAAAACATTATAAAAACCATTTTCTGCATATATTTCTAAAGCACTTCTTCCATTATGATCAGTTTGAGTTCTTAAATAATAATTTAACATATCTTCATCTTTCATTGATGATTGTAAATTTTCACTTAATATTAAAATTTCTTCAACAATTGATTCTGCTTTATATTTTATTTTTGGATATTCATTTCCTATTTTTCTTAATAATTCAGCAGCTAATGCAATTGTAATTAAAGGAGTTGAACATCTTGTAATCACTTCTTCATTTTCACCATAAGTTGATACAAATTTACATATTTTATCATAATATTCTATTTTAATTACTCTAATTGGAATTGATGATAATAAACATAATACATCAAATGCATATTTTCCATATCTTAATTGTTCTATTAATAACATTTGAATATTTATTTGTAATTTTCCTTCTTTTACTTCTTTAAATTTCATTTCATCTGATAATGCTCTTGATATTTGTGTTCCATTATTTATTAAGTTTGTATTTTCATTATTATCAACTTTTGATATATATGATTGTTTTATAAATTTTGAATTTATTTTCCCATTATCTTCAAATTTATGATCTTTAAATGAAAATATTTTTCCATTTTGTTTATTTGCATTTTTATCTATTTTATCTAAATAATCTATTTTTATTGTTGGAATATCACTAATTCCATTTGATATTGTTTTTGTTGATGAAAAAACATCTTTATTTATTTTTTTATCAGTTATATTTGATGAATTTCTATTAAAAGAACTACCACATTTACCCTTTATTCCTGATAAAATTAAACTTTGTTGTTTATTTGTTATTAATCTATTTTGTGATGTTGCTTCGTCATTACTTACGTCACTTAAATTATTTTTATTCTCTCTTAAAAATAAAAATTTATTTTCTAAATCTTTATTTGAAGAAATTTTATTTTCATTTTTTAATTCATCTGTAAGTTCTCCTAAAATTTTTTTTGTTAATATATTATTTGTTGTTGATCTTATTACAGTCTTTTTTAAATTTAAACGTATTTGTAATCTTTCTCTTATTAATCTTTTAATTGTAGTTTCTTTTAATCTTTCTTTTAATTCTTCATTTTCTGAGTCTGATGAGTCTTTTTCTTTCATAAAATTTATTATTTTAATTTCTTCAACATTATCTTGAAATTTTATTTTTTCAAATTGAATTTTTTTTTGTCTAACTTGTATTTTAGATAAAAATTCAATATAATCATCAGTTTCATTTGATATAGAAGTAATTAAACAATTTCTACAAACTTTAAATTTTAATAATCTTCTAGCAAGACGAAAATATTTTTTTAATAAACATACTTTTATATACCATTCTTTTGCATTTGATGAATTAATTGCTCTATCTAAAATATCAATTGCAATATCTTCATCATAATCTAAAACAGTTTCATAAATTTCTTGTTCAATTCTATTTTCTCCTCTTGAATTTTTATATTCATCAAAAAAATATAAAACTAATTCTTTTAAATCATATCTAAAAAAAACAATAATTAAATCTTTTAATGAATTAACACAAAATAAATAAATTTCTTTCATATAAGATTTTTTTTCAAAAATTAATTTATTATAAGTTTCATAATTATTAATTCTTGCTTCAATATTATTAGAATATTTAGCTAATTCTTGATTTAAATATTTTAATTTTTCTTGATATTCTAAATCTAAAGTTTCTCTTAAATCACTTTTATAAATATCTTCAATATGTTCTTCATACATAGTCCATAAATTATAAACTTTAAAAGGTTCCATTCTCATTCCTATATTTTTCCAAATTCTACCTTCACTTAATAAAAAACAAAATTCTTGATTTCTCATTAAAAATTCAATTCCATAATAAAAATCTCTTTTTGCAGCATCATTTAAAATTCTTCTATAAATTAATATTTCTTCATCATTTAATTCATAAAATTTTCCTTTTTCAACAGTAACATTTAAAAAATCATTTAAATTAACTGAAGATAAACCTAAATCAATTTCTAAATTTTTAAAATAACTATTAAATTTTTGTTTAATTATTCTAGATTTATCTTTAAAACCTAATAAAGCAAAAAATAATAATTCAACATCATAATCAACATCAAAAACATTATCTCTTTCAACAATTAAATTTTTAAATTTCTCAACCATAGAAGATAAAAATCTTAAATCATTAAAAATAGGTTCATTTTGTTCAAAATCAATTTCTCCATTTCTTTCACATTCTTCTAATTCTCTAGCAACAACAATAGTACTTAAAACAATATTATTTCTAATTGTTATCATTTGTTTTCTATGTTTTAATTCATTTTCAGATAATTTTTCATTATATGTAGTTGTAATATTAATGTAATCAAAAATATTAAATTCTCTAAATTCTTTCATTGCTAATAAAATATCTAAATATCCTCCTCCTAACCAAACACTATATTTATCTACAAATTGTTCAACTTTTGTTTGATCTGGATAATTTTGAAAAAAATATGATGTAATTAATGTTATATTATCACTTATCATTTCAATATCACCTACTGATTTTATTTTTTTTAAATATATTGTTTTTTGTATTGGTTCTTTTGATTGTTTTAATGATTTTTTTGAATTAAGTTGAGTGAAAGATAATCCTGAATTTTTTAATTTTTTAGAACCAATTGTACTTTGTCTTATTGTGCTTTCTTTTATATATGATGGAATTTTTTTTTTTACATTTTTATTGTAATAATTTAAAAGTTCGAAATTTTCATTATTTTGGAAATCATCTATCATTTATGCTTAATTTTTTTTTTGTTTTTGTTTTTTTAAAATTTTTTGAAAATATTATTAGAATAATTAGAAATGAAGAAAATTTTGTTAAAAAATTTAAATTTTAATACTAAAAATTCGAATGTATATTTCTTTTAATTTATAGAAAAAACTAAATTTAAAAATAATTCCTTTAAATAAAAAATCTTCAGAACAATTTAATAACAAATTTAAAATATCAAACTTAGTGAATGAATCATCTCAAACTACAATTTATAATAAAAATAATTCTGATGAATTGAGAATAATAGAAAATAATTATATATCTCCTAAAGGAAGTTTTAAATTATTTAATTCTCCTATAAATAGAAAAAACACTAAATTTTATTTTTCAAAACTAATAAATAATAAACAAAATAATTATTTACCTAAAATTTCTAAAATATCTGATAAAAATAATACTAATAATTTGAAAGAGAAAATTAAAAGTAAAATTAAAATTAAAAAAAATACCAATGTGTTAATTAAAATAGTAAATTTGGATTTAAAAAAAAAAAAATTAAAAAAAGAATTGACAAGTATTAATCTTTATTTAGGAGAAAATAAGAAATTAATGAGATATAAAAGCAGTAATTGTTTAGATATAAAACTAAATAATTGTGAAATCAAAGATTATATAAAAAAACAAAATATAACTCCAAAAAGACAACGTTTATCTATAAAATTAACAAATAAAATTGTAGGAGATATATATTTATAAAAAAATTTATAAAAAAATTTTTAAATATATTAACTAAAAAAATGAAGATAATTAAAAATAAATAAAAAATAAATAAATTATTATAATATATATATATATAATGAAACATCAAAATAATTTATACGAAGAAGATAATATTTCTACAACAAATCAAAAGATAAATAAGGAAAATTCAAACACAAATAAAAATATGTCAATTGTTTCATATGAACAAGCACCAGATTTTCAAAAAGACAATGAATATATAAAAAGTGGTTATTTAATTAATTGTAATTCACCAAAAAAAATAACAAAAAGTTTATTTATACTTCATAATGAAAGTATAAATATTTGGACACATTTATTAGGTGTAATTTTGGTAATTATATTTATTGTATATACATCTATTTTTATCACTTCATATAAAACTCAAATAATGAATATAAAATATAATTTTGAAAAAATAAAATCCTTTGGAAAATATTTTCAAGAAGTAGATAAAAAATTAAAAGATTTAAAAATAAAATTTGATAAAAAATTCAATTTAACAGACTTTACATATTTTATAGAAAAATTTAATTCTTCAATTTATTCAATGAAAAACGCAAATAATAACAATATATCAAATTCATTTCAAAAATATTATGAAAAATTATTAGAACAAATCTCAAATTTAAAAAAATTTTTAATTCCAAGTAAAGAACTTAAATTACAAAGATGGCCAATTTTCATAATGTTATTTTCAGCAATATTATGTTTATCATTTAGTTCATTATATCATTTAATAGGAATGATGTCAAAAAAAATAAATTCATTTTCAAGTAGATTTGACTATGGTGGAATATCTTTATTAATTGCAGGATCATGTTATCCTCCTTATTATTATTTTTTTCATTGTGATTACATTTATAGAAATATTTATTTATCTTTTATTTCAATTTTTTCAATTTGTGTTTTTTTTTATAGTTTAACTTCTGATTTTTATCTTCCTAAAAGAAGAACTTTTAGAGGAATTTTATTTTTAATTTTAGGATTAAGTACTGCTATTCCTGTTATACATTTAATTTTTTTTAATAGAAGTATTAAAGGTTTTATGGGAGGTCCTAGATTACTTTATTGGTATTTTGGTGGATTTAGTTATGTTATTGGAGCTTTAATTTATATTAATAGAATACCTGAAAAATGTTATCCTGGAAAATTTGATATTTTTGGTAGTTCTCATCAATTTTTTCATTGTTTTGTTGTTTTAGGTGTTATTTTTCATTATTTAGGATGCTTAGATGCTTATTATTATAGATTTGATGCTATTTGTCCTGTTTAATAATTTTTTGATAAATTATATTCAATTATTTGAGATAATTCATTTTGAAATTTATATAAATTTTTAATTTAATTATATATTTGATTGATTTAAACATTAATATTAGAGTTTCTTTTATTTTTTATATCTTTCTTTATTTATTATATAATTTTAAGATTATTTATTGTGTTAATATTTCATATTTATATTTTTAATTATTAAATAAATTAAAAATTATTTATTATATATAAATTTTTTAAATTCTATCAATGGAAAATGTAAATTCATATAAAGGGAAATTTAAAAGATTTTTAATGAGATGTTGTATTTATTCAATTGTATTATTATGGCCAATAAGTAAAATAGGGAATATTCAACATAATTCAGAAGAATATAAAGAAAGGTTATTAGAAAACTTTAGATTATTTCGTTTACATGGTAAATTTTTTCAAGATTTAGCACAAGATCCTTCATTACTTTTATTAATAGTTTCATTATGTGAAATTATTTTTGGAATTTTAGGAATTTTTGGTTTATTTATTGGAAATTTTATATCAATGATTCTATTTTTATTCACTAATTTTATTTATTTTAATCCTTTTGTTATGCCATCTAGAATTACTTTTTTTAAAACAAAAATTGAAATTATTTTAAATATTGGAATATTTACTACTTTATGTTTAATTACTTTTTATCCTTATGAAATTGCAGAAGATAAAGTTGTAGACGAATCTGAAATTTCAATTGAAGAAAGTTTAGCTCAAAAAGAAGAAATGAATAAAAGTATGCCAGTTAAAAAAAGTAAAAAAAAGAAATCATAATATATAAAAAATATTATTTAATAAAAATATATAATATATTTAAATTCCTTATAAAAAAACCACATTTTTTATTATAGAATGTTCAATCTATTTTCAATTTATATTATTTATTATAAATAATAAATTCATTAATAGATTTTACTATTTGTCAATTATAATTCTTTCAATAATAATTATTTCTTACATTACTTATTTATTGAAATTTTATATTATAATTATTCATATCTAATCATTTAATTAAAGCTGATAAACTGAAAGAATAATAGAGATTATTAATATTATTTTATATTTTAATTTTTGACATATTATTATTATTAATTCTTTGGTAAATTGTTTAAAATAAATTATATGAATAATTAAATATTATAAAATTTAATATATATTTAATATATTTTTTTTTATTAAATAATTAGAGCCAAATTAAAAATAAGAAAACTCTTTATTTTAATTAATTTTAAAATGTGAATTTTTAGTATGTTAAATCCCCCTATTAATATAAACCACTTACAGTATATCATAAAAAAAAATTTATATAATTTGATTCAATATCATTAAATGAACAAATTAAATAAACTTTATATACAATAAATAAAATAATTTTAAATTCTTTTTAATACTAACAAAAAGAAGACATAAATAATAATTTTTGCAGTAAATAATTATAAACCAATCCAAAAAAAAATGTCAATAAAAATAATACAAATATTATCAGATAAACTAAGCGTCCCATTAGATCAAATTCTGTTAATAACATCAGTAATGTTATCAATTCCAATAGGATTAATAAATTATTTAATTAAATCCCCAAATCTTAGATTACTATATGGTGGATTAACAGGTTTTTTTTTAATGTTTTCCTTATATGGTTCAGGAATAATTCATCCATTAATAGGTACATTTATAACATATTTCTTTATGAAATATTATGGAAGAAAAAAAAGTGCTTTTTACGTATTTATAATAACATTTTTATATTTATCATCTCTTCACATTCACAGAATGATATTTTATTATGGTGAATGGACTGCAGATGATATTACAACTCTTTTTATGATGACAATTTGTAAATATTCTTCTATGGCTTTTAGTTATGAAGATGGAGGAAAAGATGATAAAGATATAAAAAATAATCATTGGAGAATATATAAAATTAAAGAAATGCCTTCTTTATTTGAAATTTTATCTTATATTTTTTATTTTCCTTCTGCAGTAATGGGTCCTGTTTTTGAATATAAAGATTTTATTAATTTTATTCATTTAAAAGATTGTTATGAAAGAATGAATTTTAGTACTACTTTATTTTTTGGTTCTATTGAATTAATTTTTGCTTTTATTTCAATGGGTTTTTATGCTTTTTTTTCAAGTAAAGTTCCTTTAAGTTATGCTGGAACTATTGATTTTGGAAAAAAAAATCTTTTATATAAATTTTTTTATATTAATTTTGCAATGACTGTTCATAGATCTAAATTTTATTCTGGTTGGTTATTAAGTTGTACTGGAATGATAATTTGTGGTTTATCTTATACAGAACATAAAAAAGATGATAATAAAAAAATTGAATTACCTTTATTTTGTTTGGATAAAGGTGATTATTACATTACTTATGAAAAAGGAGGTTATGGAAGTATTTTTGATTGTGAATTTGGTATTAATCCTAAAACTAAAATTACTAGTTGGAATCATAGTGTTCATTTATGGTTAAAATATTCTTTATTTTTAAGGTTAATTAATATTGAAAATAAAACATTTAAAAATAATTTTAGTTTAGCTAGTTTAATTACTTTTATGGTAAGCGCTTTTTGGCATGGTTTTTATACTACTTATTATATCTTTTTCTTTTTATTTTTTATTTACCAAAATGCTAATGAAAAAATTGATAAATTAGATGTTTATAAAAATTTAAGAAGTAAAAATAATTTAATATTAAAATTACCTGTTTGGATATTTAATCAATTTATGTGTAATGCTTTAGGTACAATTATTTTTAATTTAAGATTTGATTTATTTATTCAATTTTTGAAAAATACTTATTTTTCTCCTATTATTATAGTATTTATATTATATATAGCAACATTGAAAATTAAATTCAAATCAAATAAAACTGATAAACCTAAAAATGAAAATGAAAGTAAAAAATTAAATTAGAGATTTATAAATAAAGTGTTAATAAAATTGATTATTTAATAACAAATAAACTATATTGTTTTTTTGAATAAAAATTAAAATATTTATGTTTTTACATTAGTAACAATTCAATTTTTATACTTAATACAAATTTTTTAAACGATTTTATTTTATATACCAAATAAATTATTGGTTAAATCTTCTAATTGTTTATTAAACTTTTGTTCGACAGATTCATCATCTTCTTTTTTTTCTTTTTTATCATCACCACCTTTTCCTCCTTTTTTATCATCTTTTCCTTTACCTCCTTTTTTATCATCTTTTCCTTTTTTTCCTTTTCCACCTTTTTTATCATCCTTTCCTTTCTTTCCTTTTCCTCCTTTTTTATCATCTTTTCCTTTACCTCCTTTTTTTTTTCCTTTACCTTTTTCTTCATCTTCATCATCTTCTTCTTTTTCTTTTTTTTTAATACCAAAGAATTCTTCAGCAACTTTATCAGTTTTAGTATCTTTATTTTTTTCATCATCCATAGCTTTAGAAATTAATTTTAGCATTTGAACAAATAAATTAATAATATCAATATATAATAACATAGTAGCAAGAATATAATCATCTTCACTAAATCTTTCACCACCATCACCAATAATTAATTGAGTATCATAAATAATATAAGTACTAAAAACAATACAACAACAACATATTACAACATAACTTGAATATTGAGCACCAATAATATAAGTTATCATATTTCCAATAACAAATAAATTCATTGATACGAAAAACGTTCCTCCTAATATTGTAAAATCTTTCTTTGAATGTTTAGCATATAATGTTAATGTTGCAACTGTGATAAATGTTAATATTAATGCCATCATTACTGTAATTGGTGTATATTTACAAGTTTGTTCACATATTATGTAATCATATGATATTGTAAATACGAAAAGATAAATATAATTATAAGGATGTAATTTTAAAATGTTTGGAAAGAAATTTGGTCCTACAAAAGTTAATGCTGCAATAATAAAAAACATGATGTATATTGCACGTACATTTAATAATACATATTTAAATGATTCACTATATAAACTAAATGTTATCATTATAACAGCAATTAAAAGTTGACTTAATAATAAACAGTATACTTTAAAAATGAAATTACTTCTTATTTCTTGATCAACTTCTTCATCACGATCTTTTCTTTTTTCCTTTTCTGCTGCTAATGAAGCGGCTTTTGCGTTTTGTAATGTTTCTTTTCCTTTGCTTAAAAGTGGCTTAAATGCATCTTCCATTATTAATTTTAATATGTTTTTTTATTTTTTTACAATAAAAATTGTTTTTAAGATTCTTTATTTTAGTTTTTTTAAATTGACGTATTTAATTACATTTTTTTTATTTAATTTATAAACAATATATCAATTTTATTGACAAAAAAAATATTTTTTTCTTTTCAAAATTGCAATTATGATAATACAAACTATAAAATAATAAAATAATTAAATCATGGGACCAAAACAAACTAAAAATAAAGAATCTGAAAAAATGATTTGTCCAATATGTAAAAAGGAATTACCATCAGGAACAAGCTTTAAAGATTTTAATCAACATTTAAAAGTATGTGCAAAAGATAAAATTACGTCAAATGCAACTGCAGATGTATATAGTCCTGATGAAGACTCAAAAAATAATTTAATAATACTTAAAAGAATGGAAGAATATTTAAATCAAAAAAAAACAAAAGTATCAGATAAAACTATAATAGATTTTGAAATAAAAAAAAAAGAATTAAAAGAATATATAAAAAAAAATAAAATAAGTTGGGAAGATGGTTCTGAAAAATTAGAAATAACAAAACGAAATAATATATTAATTGATTCAATGAAACAATTTAAAAAAATAAATTTAAAAAAAGAAATGAAAATAGATTTTATAGGAGAAGTATCATTAGATGCAGGAGGAATATTAAGAGAATGGTTTACTGGAATGTTTCAAAATTTAGAATCAAAACAATTAAATTTATTTATTGTATCTGATAGTTTAGATACTTCATATATAATTAATCCATTTTTAGATGATACAAATTTAAATAAAGAATATTTTGAATTTATTGGTAAATTATTCGGAAAAGCACTTTATGATAATATAACTGTTAATGTATGTTTTAATAAATTAATATATAAATTAATATTACATGAAGAAGTTACTTTCAATGATTTATTAACAATTGATAATCAATTTTATTCTTCATTTAAAAATTTAAAAGATATGAATATAACAGGTGATTCACTTAAAGATTTAGGATTAACATATTCAATAGATCAAAATGAAAAAAATGGTAATATTCATTCATTTGAATTAGTAAAAGGAGGAAAAGAAATATTAGTAACAGATTTAGAAGATTATATAAAAAAAAGAATAGCATTTATGTGTTCACAAATAAGTATTTTTTGTGAAGAAATAAGAAAATCATTTTCAACAATGATATCATTAGATATATTAGAAAAATTTACAGCAGATGAATTAGAATTATTAATAAATGGAAAACCATTTATTGATATTGAAGAATGGAAAGATAATACTGAATATGGAACAGGTTATTCTAAATATAATGTAACAATAAAATATTTTTGGGAAGTTATGGAAGGTTTAAGTCAAAAACAATTAAGTAATTTTCTACTTTTTTCTACTGGAAGTGGAAGAGTACCTTTAAGTGGATTTGCTGAATTAGAAAGTAATAGAGGAAATGTATCTAAATATAAAATTTGTCCTGTTGAATATATTCCTGGGGTTAAAAATTTTATTAAAGCTCATACTTGTTTTAATAGAATTGATTTACCTAAATTTCTTGATAAAAAACTTGTTAAAGATGCTGTTGAATTTGTTGCTAATATGGAAATTTTTGGATTTGGTATTGAATAATGTATATTTTATTTATATTTTTTTTTAAAGGTTTTTTATTAAAAATAACAAAAAAAAAAAAATGATGTTTTTAGAGAATTTTAAATATAAAAATATACATTATTAAAAAATTTATTTATTTATTATAATTTGATTTTTTTACAAATCTAAAATAAATAATTTCATATATAATTAAATGGATCCTAAAAGAGAATTTAATTTCCTTATATTATATACAACAAATAGTGATTTAATAAAATTTAATTATGTATTTGATGACCTTATAAAAACAAATCCAAATATTCATCCATATTATATAAATACAGATAAATTAGAAGAAGAATATGAAAAAGTAAAAGATAAAAATATAGAAATGATAGGAACAATGGGAAATAATGTTGAAGCATTATCATTTCTCCTTCCAAAATATAAAAATGTAAAATGGATTCATTCTCTAAGTGCAGGAGTAGAAGGATTTTTTAAAATAAAAGAATTTACATCAAAACCAGAATTACATTTTTCAAATTCAAAAGGAGCATTTAGTGAAAGTTTTGGAGAAATTGGAATATTACAAATGATGTATTTTAATTATAACATACCAATATTTTATGAAGCTCAAAAAAAAAGAGAATTCCTTCGTCCAATGAATGAAACATTATCAGGTAAAAATTTATTAATTTATGGATATGGACACAATGGAATAGAATTAGCAAAAAGAGCAAAAAATTTTAAAATGAAAATTACAGGAATAATTAGAACATTAAAAGATAATATTCCAGGAAGAGAATTTGTAGATGAAATATTAACATATAATCAAATAAATGATGAAATAATAAATAAAGCTGATTTTGTTTTTGCAACTTTACCAGAAACAAAAGATACTATAAATTATTTTAATATGGATTTTTTTAAAAAAATGAAAAAAAGTGGTGTTTTTATGAATATTGGAAGAGGAAGTGCTGTTGTTGAAGATGATATTGCAGAAGCTTTAAATAATAATATTATTAGAGGTGCTGCTTTAGATGTTTTTCAAAAAGAACCTTTAGATAAAAATTCTAAATTGTATGATGTTTCACAAGAAAAAATTCTTATTACTAATCATGATTTAGGTGTTGTTTCTGATTATATTGTTAAATGCTTTAAATGTGTTCAAGATAATATTCTTTCTTATTTAGAAAAAGGAAAACCTGTTACTATTGTTGATAAGGAATTTAGGTATTAATTATTTATTTTATTTATTAAAAAATTGGGTTTTTTAAATTTTTTGTTTTATTTATTTATATTATATTAAAATATTTTTTTATATTTATAAAAGTAGAATCAAAATACTTATTTATATCTTTATTTCAATTTGGTCATTAAGATTTAATTCTTTTTTCATATTTTTTATTTCTTCAATTCCTAATTTATATTCTTTTATAGATTCTAATATTTTTTCAAATCTATATATAATTCCAAAATCATTTATTTTCATATTTGACATTAATATCATATTAGATTTTTGTAAATTATTATTAATAGCATAAAATAATTCATCATCTAATTTTTTATCAATTTCTAAATAATTAGTTAGAAAATGTTTAAAAATTTTTTCAGTATAAGAAAAATTTAATAATTCGTTTAGAATAATTTCTTTTTTCAAATATAAAACTTCATCATGACTCTTATGATTTTTTTTAAAAATAGAATAAGAAAAATTATCAATGACTCTATGATAAGCCTTGCCATGAAAAATTTTTTTAAATAAAGAAATTAACCAATTAAAACTAATTTCTTTTTTAAAAGAATCTTCCAAAGCATCTAAAATAAAATTAATTTTATGTAAAAAACTATTACTTGAAGTAACCATAAAAGAACAAATAGCTTCAATAAAATTAATTTTACGTTCTTTTAAACTTTTTTGAAAAATTAAAAATACTTGTTTAGAAAAATCTTCATCAAGACCAATTGAAGTAACAATTAAATATTCTTTAAATTTTTCTTCTTCAATTAATTTATTTTTTTCAAAAAACCATTTATAAGTTTGAAATGAAATTATTAATTTTTGTAATATAAATTTTTTATGTGTCCAAAGCCAACGAATTGACTTTAATCTTATTAAAGTTTTAATTATCTCATTTGTTAAATTTGATTCTAATAATCTTATAAAAAAATTTTCTGAATGAACTATTCTTGGTGTTAATGCTCTTTCTTTTAATTCAATATTTTCTAATAATTTTTTTTTCTTTTCATTATTTTTTTTCTTTGTTTTATTTGTTTTCTTTTTTATTTTAAAATTTTTCACTTTTGATTTAATTTCTTCTAAATTTTTTTCTTTTGTTTTTGGTTTATCAAAATATGTTCTTATATTTAAATTTTTTGATTTGATTTTTTTTTTATCAGAACTATAAACTTTTTTATAATAATCTTGATTTGTTATTTCTATTAAAGAATGAAATGATTTAAATTTAAAATTTAAAAATTCAGCTTCATTTTTTAATCTTTTTCTGTCTGTGAATATAATAGTATTTTTATTTGAACTTTTAATAAAAGTTTTTTTTTTAATTGGAATTTTATTCATTTTCTTTGATAATGGAATTATTTTTCTATATTCATAATTATGAGCTAAAAAATTAAATTCTTTTGGTAATATAAAAGTTGGAGAATAAACACTTTTTCTAAATGAATCAAATGTCATTCTTGTGTTCATTCTTGTTTTTCTTCTTGTTTGATTTCTTTTAGAATTATGAGTATTTCTATATGTATCTAAAGATGAAAATTTTGTTACTGTTGATAATGAAAATGATTTCCTATGAGTATTATTTATTGTATTTTTTTTTGTATTATCAATATTTCTGCTTAATTTCAAATTAATAGGGTAATTATCCATAACTAACAAAAAATTTGAAAATATAATATTATAAATAAATTACAAAAAAAATGAAAATTAAATAATAAAAAATTAAAAATGAAAAAAAAAAAAAACTTTTTAATAATAAATTAAAAAAAAAAATAAAAAAAATATAATAATCTCCCAGAAAATAATCAAACCCCAAAAAAAAAAAAAAACTAAAATTAAATTAAAAAAAACCATATAAAAAAATAAAAATGGATTCAAACCCTTTTAAAGAAATATTCAAAGACTCTCCTCAATCATCAATAGAAGATCCTTCCTTATACTACGAAAAATCATTAGGAACAACAATCTTAGCATTAGTATACGACAGTGGTGTAATGTTAGCAGCAGATTCTCGTACATCATCAGGATCATTTATAGCAAATAGAGTAGCAGATAAAATATGGCCAATAACAAAAAATATTTTTGCATGTAAAGCAGGAACAGCATCAGACACACAATTCTTACTTCAAACAACAAAAAATTATATGAGTCAATTTGCAATTGAATACAATGATAAACCTCCAGTTAAAGTAGCAGCTCGTATTTTACAACAATATCAATATGAATATAAAGATTATTTATCAGCTGCTTTAATTGTTGCTGGTGTTGATAATTTAGAAGGACCTTGTGTTTATTCTGTTGGAATGGGTGGTACTATGTTAAAACAAGATATTGCTCTTAATGGAAGTGGTTCTGGTTATATTTATGGGTATGTTGATTCTAATTTTAAAAAAAATATGACTAGACAAGAAGCTAAGGAATTTTTGAAAAAATGTGTTAGTCTTGCTATGTATAGAGATAATAGTAGTGGAGGAGTTGTTAGGATTTTAGATATTACTAAAGATGGTTTTAGTAGAGAATATTATCCTTTTGATCAAATTGAATTTCCTAAAATGAAGTAAAGTTAATTTTTTTTTTTTCAATTTTTTTTTTTTTTTTTTTTTTGGTTTTTTAAAATGGAAAGTAGATTTTAGATTTAAATTGGATTATAAGTTAAATTTTTTTGATTTTTTGTTTAATTGTTTTTTTATTTTTTT
>JAEEGK010005011.1_pt1 | contig 32118 bp, 31 predicted proteins | sample 8958771 | NCBI WGS metagenome assembly JAEEGK01 (sample SAMN16246547, study PRJNA631951) | gut metagenome | biome: gut microbiome; feature: rumen; material: SC-attached | host: Bos | place: Iran: Karaj | collected 2018-10
ACATGATGGAAGAGGCGGGCGATGTGCACGACACGCCGTTCGACGAAATCTGGGCGAACGCCGAGGTGTTCAAGAAACTCCGTACCAAGGCTTACGCCGGTGCCTGTGGCAAGTGCAAGTTCAACGATCGCTGCGGCGGTTGCCGCGCCCGTGCCGCATACTACCACGACGGCGACTACATGCAGGAAGATTCCTACTGCGCCTATGGGAGAGGTCTATGATTAATTGATGATTGAGGATTGATGATTGATTATTACACATCATCCATTCTCCATCATCCATCATCCATTCTCCATTATCCATTATCAATTATGTTCACTCCTGAAGATGAAAAATTCATGCGCATGGCGCTCCGCGAGGCACAAAAGGCCTTCGAGGAGAAGGAAATCCCTATCGGCTGCGTTATCGTTAAGGATGGCGTAGTCATTGGCCGCGGCCACAACCAGATCGAGATGCTCAAGGATGCCACGGCCCATGCCGAAATCCTCTCCATTGGCACAGCTTCCGGCAAGCTCGAGAACTGGCGCCTGGATGGCTGTACTTTGTATGTAACGCTCGAACCTTGCCCGATGTGCGCGGGGGCCATCCTCAATAGCCGTGTTTCCCGCGTGGTCTACGGCTCCCCGGACACCCGTTTTGGCGGTTGTGGAACGACTGTCGACGTGATTACGGGCAATGCTCTCAAGCGCGAGGTCGAAGTGGTGGGCGGGGTGCTCGCCGACGAGTGCCTTGGGCTCCTTAAGGCGTTTTTCCAGCAGATGCGCCTCGAAAAGGGCGATTCCGGCGCAAAACCGCCAATTTCTGACGAGAAATAACTTAAATTTCGAATATGAAGTTTATCAAGTTTTGCGCTTCCTCCGCAGCGCTCCTTTTACTGTGTTCTTGCAATAGCAACGACGTCTCCCTGGCGTTTAACACGCAGAACGTCCCTGCCCAGAGATTCACGCTGGAAGCGAACCTGAACGTGTTCGCCCCGCAGGATTCCATGTCCGTGACCCCGGAATCCATGGAAACCCACCTGAAGGCTCGCTCCACCCTGACCCAGACGGTCGCCTTCGATAACGGCTCCGCCCGGTTCGAGATGAAGATTGACACGGTGGACTACAAGAGCGACAAGCGCTCGGTCGAGGAGTTCCGCTATATCGAGAAGTACCTCTCCACGCAGCATTTTCAGTTCAAGATGGCCAGCGACGGTGCCATCAGCGACCCCTCCGTCGAGGACATGGCCCTCCAGCCGGGTTCCGAGGAGCTCAACCTGATGAAGCTGTTCATGAAGGTGCAGCCCGTTCTTCCTGGGTCGCCGGTCAAGCAGGGCGATGTTTGGGAACGCCCGGTGGAAATCCCTTCGAACGGACGTACGACGACGGTCTACAAGTCCTTTAGCCTTGATGATGTGTACCTGCACGACGGCGTGCAGATGGCCAAGATCGGCATGAACGTGAAGTACAAGGAAATCCCGGATTCGACTTCGGATGTACGTATGGAAAGCGACGGGTTCATCGTCGGTTCCGGCCACATCCTCTTCGACATCACCCACGGGGTTATCACCTCTGGCAGCCTGGAACTTTCCGGCCACTTGAATGTCCACGATATCGTTGCCTCCCGAGTATTGCCGAACATGCATGTTGTCCAAAAGATCAAACTGAGGGGCGAAATTGAACAGGCTCAGTAAATTCGCCCTTTCGGGCTTCTTGACGCTCGCGGCGATTGTGTCGGCGGGCGAAATGCCGTTCCCGCAGGTGGAGAACGGCAAGATTAGTCTGCTGGAGAAGGACAGCCCCTATATACTGGAACAGGGCGTGGTCCTCGGTTCCACCGACACTTTCGAAGTGGAACCTGGGGTGACGGTCCTCATGGGCGAGTACGCCAAGCTCATGCTCCGCGGCCCCGTGCGCATCCTTGGCACCGAGGCCAAGCCGATTGCCTTCCGCAGCGCCGATTCTAGCGAGAGCTGGAACGGAATCCACTTTGTTTCTAGCAGCAAGCCGTTCGAAGTGAAGAACCTGATCGTGGAGAACGCCTTCCGTAATACGGTGTTCCGCGCCCGCGGTATCTTCGAGAATGTGAAGTACGTGAACAACTACTACGGGCTTTGGATCGACGACACCCCGGAGGTGTTCCTGAGCCGTTGCGACTTTACCAGGAACCGCTTTGCGCTTTCGGTGCGAGCGGGGAAGGTCCTTGCCGCCGATACGAAGGTGAGCAACAACGTTTACGGCCTCTACTTGGAAGAGGGCGGCAACTACGACGGCGACATATCCTTGATCAAGGATAATCTGGAAGCCGACGTCCGCAAGGAAAACGACGAGATGTCGTCGCAGGGCAAGCGCGTAAGCCGCAACGTATGGCAGCGCATCGAGACTGGATTCTAGGAGGCTTTGGTGCAAGAATCATTTCGACGGGCAATTCGCAAGATGACGGGTACGAGCGTTCGGCTGAACGCCCGTCCTGACCGTTCGATGATGATGGCCACCATTTCGCAGTCCATGATGGTCACCTGGTCCATCGCCCTTTTCGAGCATCTCGACGCGATGCTCAACAACCGCGAAGAGGCGGTCGCGGGTTCCGAGGTCATCAGCTACAGCGAGACGGCCTGGAAGCTCTGCGATACGGGATTCCCGCAAATCGTGGAAGCAGCCAACAAACTTTATGACGAGTTCCGCGCCAAGTGGATGCAGCGCTTTTCGACCGACGAGGTGTTGCGCCTGCTCCTGGAAGGCGGGGAATTCTTGACGCACGACGAGGAAAAAGGCTGGGCCTTTACGGTAAAGAACAACAAGCAGGATATAAGCGCCTTCTATTCGGCGACAATCCACCTGCTTGTGAGCGATGCCGAACCGCTGTTCGTGCGTATGCACGGCCGAGTAGCGCAGCTGCAAGAAAAACTCTGCAAGTACTGGCACAGCGAGAGTGCCGTAGATGCAGTGAGCAAGCTTTTGCCGTGCCTGGAGGAAGGCCTCCGCGAAAAGGAGAACGCGATGATCGTGTCGCTCCGCCAGTCGCTCAACCAGATTGCCAAAAAACGCTTTGCCGCGGCATTTACGGCAAAGACTCCTCCGCGTTATTATTCTACTGCAGCCGCCTGCGCCCGCAATGTAGGACGTTACTGGAATCCCCATTACGCCTACGAGAACGGATTCCTCGCCTTTACGGACGATTTCTGTGATTATGCGCGCGGGCTCACGCTTCAGGTAATCGAGTGGTACCACGACAAGTGGGCACTCTTCCTCCGCGGGTTCAACCGTGGTCAACTTAACTTGTTTGAAACATTGGCCTTGGATAAGCCAAAACTCAATTAGGGTAAACTATGAAGAACGCTTTCAATTCAATCTTATTGCTGACGATAGTCGGTTTCGCCGTCCTGATGGTCGGAGCCCTCTATTTTGGCGCCCCGCTCTTCGGATGGATCATCATGATAGCCATCTTCGCGGTGTTCCTTGCGGAACAGGTGATGACGCTCCGTGCGGTAAGGCAGGTAAACGAAGAAGAAGAGTTGATTGCTTCTTGCGAAAGCCGTAAGGTGTTCGCCGTGAACGGTGATGGCGTTGTCGCTCGCCGCTTGAATATGGCGCGCCGCCTGGCCGAAAAGGGCATCCGCCTCGATTCCCCGATTGCGTTCGAGATTCTTTCGGCGGGTTCCAACGTGAATGTTCCCCGCAGCAGTAGCGGAACGGTGATTCTGCTCGGCCTTATGGGTACGTTTTTCGGCCTCATGTTCTCGGTCGCTACGGCCGGCAGCGTGATGGACAATTCTTCGACCCAGGGCACCCTCGACACTATCCAGCTCTTGTTCCAGAACATGAAGGGCATTTTCGGCACCAGCCTTTGCGGCCTTTTTGCGGCCCTCGTCTTGAATGCCAGCCGTTCTCTCCTCCTTTCTGCCCGTGACGCCTTCATGGTGCGTCTCGACAGCCTCACTCTCGAATTGCAGGGAGATTCCTCCAGCGAGGTCGAAAAGGACAAGGGCGAAATCGAACGCCTGTTTGAAATTGTCAACCGCAACCTGAACGACGTCGTGAATTCCGTGCAGCAGTGCCTGGTGGGCGTCGTGGACAAGGTGGGTGTCGAACTTTCTGCAACAACGGCCAAGCTCGGCGATTCCATGGCTTCGATAGTCAAGGGGATGGACGCCATTCCCGCAAGGCTCGACGACAAACTGGGCAACATTTCCGAAGGCGTCAAGAACGGCCTCGAATCCGTGGCTACGACGGCCTCGCGCCATATCGCGGAATCTGTGGCCGATCAGGTCAAGCAGTCGGGCGAACAGTGGAACAGCTTCATGGCGCGCCTGTCCGACCAGACGACCGCCAGCGTGGAATCGCAAAAGCAGGGTCTCGAAACGCTCAAGAACGTCGCGCTCCAGGTGGCCGAGAAGGCTCAGGCAGGTTCTGCCGAGCTCAGCAATTCCGTGGCAGAAAAGCTCAGTACCCTCTCGAACGATATTCTCGGTGCATTCCAGAAACTTTCCGACACCTCGGCCGTGCTTCTCGAAGCCCAGAAGGCTCTCACCGAGAGCATCGACAGCCGCGTGGTCAAGGAGAAAGAGGCGACGGACGCTCTTGGCGGCAACATCGTGGAAACCGCGGAACTTATGCGCGTGAACCAGTCCGAACTCAGCGCAAATCTCGAAATGCTTCGCAGCGCCCTCGAGACGATTCTCGAAAAGCTCAGTGGCGATACAGCCGAACACGAAGAAGAAGACAATTTTGTTGAGCACCTCAATCAGTCGCTGGAAGCGTTCCATGAACGTGCAAGCGAAGTGCTCATGGAAAACGCGGTCAAGACGCAGGAAATCTTGCTCGAGGTCATGGAACAGACTCAGCGCGCGCAGGTTTCCGCCCAGCAGCCTAAGGAGGGCTAGCCGATGCGATTCCGTCGCGAAGAGAACAACAATCCCTGGATGGCCTACACGGACTTGGGCGTCGCCCTTGTCTCGCTGTTCATCCTTGCGTTCGTGGCGATGGCGACCCTCAAGGAACAGAAGGCCGAGGACCTTACCCGAACCGAGGAAGAGGTGCTGAGCTGCCAGGAAGAAATGCGAAAGATTGCTTCCGAGCGTAACGCCCTCTTGTCGCAGAGCCTCAAGTCTTCTATCGAGAAGGGCCTGATTGCGCTTGAAGACGGCAAAATCCAGATCCAGGCGAGCTTCCTTTTCCCGATTAACGGTGCCGACCTGACTCCCGAAGGTGTCCGCGTTATCGAGGGCATCAGCAAGGGCCTGCACGATGTGCTTGGCGAAAACGATGTAATCATGGTGAGCGGCTTTACCGACGATATCCCGTTCAGCGGTTCCACTTCGTACACCAACTGGAACCTCTCTACCGAGCGTGCCGTAAACGTGGTGAAGACGCTTATTGCACAGGGATTCCCGCCCGAACGCCTGTTTGCCGCGGGCTTTGGCGAATTCCAGCCGAAGTATCCGAACGACAGCGAAGAACATCGTCGCTTGAACCGTCGCGTGGAAATCGGCGTGACGCCGCTCCAGAAATCCGGACTTGAAGAACGCAAGGTGAACTAGGGCCGATGCAGGAACGAATCGACAGCATCCGTCAAGAAATGGACGGCATCCGTAAGTCGGGCAAGTTGCCTCACTGGCGCATGGTGTATGCCGACGCGCTCCTGACACGTGCGCAGGAATATGTGGCGATTGACCGCACTCCCGAAGCCGTGCGTGTGCTCGATAAGCTGGACCGCTGGGTAGATTCGCACAAGCCCAAGATTGTGGAAAACGGCAAGGCCGACTTTACGCCGATGACGTTCTGGAATGCCGAAATGCTCACCGATGTTGTGAACCGTATCCGCAAGACATTGTCGGCGAAAGGGCCGCTTATCCCGTCGACGGAACGTGAATCCGTGAACCGTCGACTCAAGGTTGTTGAGCAGTGGATTTCCGAAGGGAAGTTCCTGGATGCGCACGAGGAACTTCTCGCGTTGCGTTCCGCCTTGATTATGCGCCTCCGCCGCAGTTACCGCGCACGCCTCGCCGCCGTGATGGCCTACCGTTCCGGCAACTTCGCGCAGCCCGAAGGCTCGCAGGTCGGCCTCTATAACGCCCAGCATACGTTGGAAGAGACTCTCCATATCGTCGGGGAGCGCGATCCTATCTGGATTGAGGACTTCCTGGAAATCTACAACGAGCTGTTCCGCATTGTGGAAAAGCTTGTCCCGCAAGACAAGAAATAAGCCTCGCGGACTTCGTCTTCCTCGAGGCTATCATCCTGGGACTGAAAGTCCCGGGATCCATACGGTTATATAACCGTACTTGTGCTGCCTACTTCTTGAATTTCTTCAGAATCGCATCAGCCTTCACGAACTGCTGCTTCACAGATTTGGGGCCCGTACCGCCTTCGATGTTGCGGCGGGACACGCTGTATTCGAAGGTGAGCGTCTTCTTCATCTGTTTCACGTTCGGGACGCCGGCGCTGGCCCAGGCCTCGTCGCTAAGGTCCGTGAATTCGAGACCTTGGCGGGCGGCTTCGCCGACCAGGCTACCGACCACGTGGTGGGCGTCGCGGAACGGCACGCCGGATTCGACCAGAAGATCGGCGAGGTCGGTAGCCAGCAGCGCCGGCAGCATCTTCGCATGCATCTTGTCGAAATTGAAACGTGCGCTTTCCAAGGCTTCCTTCATCACGCGGAGAATCACCTTCACGTTATGGACGGAGTCGAATACCGGTTCCTTGTCTTCTTGCAGGTCGCGGCTGTAGCTGAGCGGCGCTCCCTTCACCAGCGTGTAGAGGGCGCTGAAGTTTCCGAGCATGCGGCCGGACTTTCCGCGGATGAGTTCCATGGAGTCGGGGTTCTTCTTCTGCGGCATCATAGAAGACCCGCTGGAGAAGGCGTCGTGCAAGGTGAGGTAGCCGAATTCGCTGGTGCTCCAGTTCACGAAGTCTTCGGCGTAGCGGCTCATGGTGTTCGCGATAATCGCGAGGTCGGCCTCGAATTCGAGCATCATGTCGCGGTGGCTCACGGCGTCGATGCTGTTCGGGCTCACGCCGTTAAATCCGAGTTCCTTCGCGACGAGGGCGCGGTGGTAGGGGAATGCTGAACCTGCCATGGCACCGCTACCGAGCGGAAGTTCGCTGTGCAGTTCGAGGAAGTTGTCGAGGCGCTTCACGTCGCGGCTCACGGCAAAGAACATGCTCATCAGGTAATGGCTGAAGTAAATCGGCTGTGCCTGCTGCAGGTGCGTGTAGCCCGGCATCATCTTGCCGAAGTATTTTTTCGCGAGGTCGAGCACCGTTTCCATGAGAGAAACTTCGAGGGCGCGGATTTCGGCGGCGCGATGGCGCATGTAAAGCTTGAAGTCCGTGCAGACCTGGTCGTTACGGCTACGGCCCGTGTGAATCTTCTTGCCAAGCGCGCCGATGCGTTCGGTGAGCACGCGCTCCACGGCCATGTGGATGTCTTCGTCGGATTCCTTCCACAGGTTCTTGCCGGCCTTGTAGTCCTTGAGGATGCTGGCCAAGCCATCGCAAATCTTCTTGTAATCGGCCTTGCTGAGCACGCCGGATTCCACCAGGCCCTTGCCGTGGCCGATGCTTCCTTCGATGTCTTCTTCGATGAGCTCTGCGTCGAATTGCAGGCTGAAGCTCAGGTCCACCATGCTCTGCGCCATGCCGCTAGCAAAACGGCCAGTCCACATGTTGGTCTGGGTGCCCTTCTTGGCTTTGGTTTCTGTTTTCTTTGCGCTAGTCTTTGCCATTTTAAAATCCTCTTTTTTACGCGCGGAAATATAGTAATTCCGAATTCCTAATACCAAATTCTATTAGTGCCCCGGGAATCTTGTGAGCGTCTCGATGTTGTAGCCTTTCAAGGCTTCGCGGCCGTGCAGGTCGAACAGTTCGATGACGAACAGCAACATTTCCACCTTGCCGCCCAATTTTTCGATGAGGTGCGCCGCAGCCCTGGCCGTGCCGCCTGTCGCGAGCAGGTCGTCGATGATGACTACCTTCTGGCCGGGCTTTACGGCGTCCTTGTGGACTTCTATGCTTGCCTGCCCGTATTCCAGGTCGTACGTGATGCCGACGGTTTCGCGGGGGAGTTTTCCCTTTTTGCGCACGGGCACGAACGGCTTGTGGAAATGCTCGGCGAGCGAAACCCCGAACAAAAAGCCACGCGCCTCCAGCCCGGCGACCAAGTCAAATTCCACGTTTTCCAGCGCCTTGTAAAGGGCATCGAGCGTGAGCTTGAGGCCATCGGCATCGTTCAGGATACCCGTGATGTCGCGGAACAAGATTCCCGGCTGTGGAAAATCCGGAACGGAAATGATGTAGTCTTCAATACGTTTCATCATTTAATTTTTCTCCGAGTCATCCCGCGAGCAGTTTTTCCACTTCCGCAATAATCTTATCGCGTTCACCGCACCAGTTGGGGGCGATAAGCATGTCGCTCGGGCTCTCGCCGCTGAACCGCTCGATGGCGGTATCCGGCCCGATAATCTTGATCATCTCGGCGACGGCGGCGCAGTATTCATCGAAATCCAGCAACTTGATTTCGCCGGCGGAGAAGTCCTGCGCCATCACGGTGCCCGCGACAATGTGCAGCGGGTGAATCTTCACGGCAGCGAGGTGCAGGTCGTGTACCACCTGTGCGGTTTTCTTGAAATCAATCAGCGTCTCACCGGGGAGCCCGACAATCACGTGCGTGGTGACGGTGAGTCCCGCCGCCTGGCAGCGCTTTACCGCATCCTCGAATTCCGCGAGGGTGTGCCTGCGGTTGATGGCTGCAAGCGTCAAATCGTTTGCCGTCTGGAGCCCGATTTCAACGATAATCGGCTTCTTGCGGTTCATTTCCGCGAGGTATTCGATTTTCTCGTCTTCAAGGCAGTCCGGGCGCGTCCCTATGGCGAGCCCCGCAATTTCCTTGTGTTTGACAATCGGGTCGATAATCCCCTTCAGCTGTTCCAACGGCGCGTGCGTGTTCGTGTACGGCTGCAGGTAGGCGAGGATGCCTGCGTTCGGGTATTTTTCGCGGAGCTTCGGCACAAACTTATCGAGCTGTTCCTGGATGCTGACCTTCGCCTGGTCGAACACCGGGCTGAAACTGCGGTTGTTGCAGTAGCTGCAACCCGAGAATCCCTTGGTGCCGTCGAGGTTCGGGCAACTCATGCCGCCGTTCAGCGGGAGCTTTCTCACCTTCTGGTAGTCCGGGAAAATCTTGAGAAGCAAATCGCGGTAGGGAGTGTAGTGCATATTGGGAAAAATAGATATAGACGAAAGACTATACACGAACGACGAAAGAAAAAAGCCTAGATTCGGAATAGGAACCCATTTAGGAAGCGATACAGTTGATACACTTTAGTCATTTTCAAGAGAATCTTGTTCCTTCAAGTAAACGAAAAAAGGCATTTTATAGACGAAAAGAAGCCTAGTCATTGTTATATTCTAGGCGAAAAAGCGAGGTTCTTATGAATTTTTTGAGTGTGAAGATTGCATGCGCGGCCGCGGCCCTGGTCGCTGCCCCGCTGATGGCGCAGAACGTGCTGACCAACGGTGACTTGTCGTATGGCGATGGTGGCTGGTACATTTGGAACAATCCGGACGGCCCGGCCAAGTACGAATCGAAGGTCGGTGAAATGGGTCTTGGCGTCAACGGTTCCGAAGGCGTCAAGCTCACGGTAACCGAACTGCCCAATCCTTCGTGGGGCCTGCAGTTGCAGCCTCCCAAGTGGCTCGCCGATTCCGCCTATTACACGCTAAGGTTCAAGGCGAAGGGCAACATGCCCATCAACGCCATCGTGCAGGGCGGCCCTCCCGACTGGCGCCAGAAGGAAAGCGCCTCCTTCATGCTGACCAAGGACTGGAAGGAATATTCCATGGTCTTCCTTGCCGACCAGAAGGGCTACGGTCTCAACAACGTCACGTTCCATGTGGGCCTGGCCAAGGGCTGGCTGCAAATGGACGACGTAGAAATCGAGAAGGTGGAAGGCCTCGACGACATGACCTGGTACAACAACTCCGCCGCCCGCATCGACAGCCTGCGCAAGAAGGACTTTACGCTCAAGGCGGCCCCCGGAGCCCAGGTGAAGGTGGAACTCATGCGCCACGCTTTCCCCTTCGGAACGGCCCTCGCGCTTTACCCCAGCAAGGACAGTATCGAGACCTGGTATAGGAAGACTGCCAATAAGTACTTCTGGTACGGCGTGCCCGAGAACCAGTTCAAGTGGCCGGAATACGAACCCAAGAAGGGCAAGATCCGCCGCGACGAATTCAAGCAGTACCTCGACTACGTAGACGCCTACAAGTGGGGCTTCCGTGCGCATACGCTCGTGTGGGGCCACCAGGGCTACGGCTTCGACAAGCACTTCAGCAACCAGGGCAGCTGCAAGGATATTTCGAACAAGATCAAGGAACGCATCACCCGCGACCTCAAGGAATACAAGGGCCGCATCAAGGAATACGACGTGTGGAACGAAGCCTTCCATGAACCGTTCGTGTTCAACAAGTGCGGTTGGGACCTGCTTGACTCCGCCCACGTGTGGGCCCACCGCGCCGACCCGGATGCACGCCTTTTCATCAACGAATACAACGTGGTCTCCGCCGGCGAAACCGAACGCCTCTACGATATCGTGAAGGGAATGCTCGACCGCAAGGTGCCTGTGCACGGTATTGGCGTGCAGTGCCACTTCGGTGACCGCCAGCTGAATCCGAACTTCATCAAGCAGCGCCTCGACAGGCTCGGCTCTCTCGGGCTGCCCATCAAGGTTACCGAGCTTGATTTTGGCGACTGGCAGAAGGGCATGTACTTCGGCGAAGAGGAACAGGCCAAGCGCTACGAGATGGTGCTCCGCATCTTCTTCAGCCACCCGGCCGTGGAAGGCATTCTGCTGTGGGGCTTCTGGGATGGCCGCCACTGGGTCAAGAACGGCGGTATCATCGCCATGGACGGCCGCGAGAAGCCTGCCGCCAAGCTCATCTACGACCTGTGGCACAAGGTGTGGACCACCAACGGCACGTTCAAGGCCGACGAAAAGGGCGAAGTGAAGTTCCGCGGTTACCCCGGCAAGTACAAGGTGACTGTCGACGGCAAGAGCGAGATGGTCGAGCTTAAGTAAGTCTAGATGGCGGATCAAGTCCGCCATGACGCTTGGATAAAGTTATTTTTATCACATGAAGAAAAAGCTCCCGGGCATATTGCTGCTCGCCGCCATGCCGTGTTCCGTGCTCCTGTTCGTGAAGGTCCAGGACGCTTCGGGTTCCGATGCACTAGCTCTTTTTGCGGCGTTGTTCCTGTACGCGGCCGTATTCATTGCGTGTGCGCTCGTGTTCAACAAGCCGGACCCGCGCGACGTGCCGATGGTGCATCCCGTGGTCAAGGAAGCGGATGCTTGCGAACCCGCGGCCCAAAAAAATAAAGAGGAAAAATAATGTCCATCGAAGACCGTTCCACGATCGTATTCGCGACCGGTGTAGGCCGCATCAAGGAAGAAAAGCCCAAGGAGCAGCGCCCGCAGGGCGACGGCGTTGTCCGCATCCAGTTAAAGCGCCTCGGTGGCGGCAAAATGGCGAGCGTCGTCACGGGCGTCCCGCTCGACGAGGACGAACTCAAGGATTTGGCACGTGCCCTGAAGCAAAAGTGTGGGGTAGGCGGCTCCGTGAAAGATTTTTGTATCGAAATCCAGGGCGACAAACGCAACGTTTTGAAGGCCGAACTCGAGAAACGGGGCTATACGGTCAAGCTTTCGGGCGGTTAATCGGCCCCGGGGCGTAGAATGTCCCGAAAACTTGATTATATTTTAATGCGGTATTAGGAATGAGATTTATGAGAAATTCTATCAAGTACGGTTTGTTTTTCCTTGTGTCCGCTGCGGTTTTCGCATCGGCTCAAGACGAGAATAATATATCCCGCTATTTTGACTGCTGGATGGAAAACGTGGGGCGTGTCGCTCCCGCGGAACTGGAACGTCTCGGCGTGAAGACTTTTGGCGAAGCCTGGCTGTGCGGCTGCTTCAATATGGAAGAGAAGGAAGCTGACGAGTGGGGCGAAGGCGGAATCCGCATCACGAAAGTCTGGGATTTGCCCCCGGTCGAAGTCCTCAAGTGCAAGGGCAAAAAATGCGCCGAGAACAGCGAGGAATTCAACAGGAACCTCGACCTCTGCGTCGACCACCTGAACAGTTCCAGCTTTACGCTCAAGGAATTCGCCGAGGGCGGCAAGGCCCACGACGCGATTGCCCAGAAGTTTACCGACAACAACAAGCCGACCCCGTTCGGCACGTACTTCACGGAACGCAAAGACCGCCTCGACAGCATCCAGTGTTTCTTCCAGTACCATGAACGCCCCGACGCCCCGCGCCTGCTGGACTGGAACCGCAAGGGCGTGTTCAGCATTTCCGGACTCCCGGAACGCCTGCTGCCCGATGCCGTGGGCCGCTTTGTGGACTTTAGCGACGTGCGCTGCAAGGACAAGGACAAGTGGTCCGGCTTCTTGCTAAACGGCTACCTCGAGAACGAGATGACCGTTGACGAGACCGGCAAGTTCCATGGCCACGAGATTGGCTACGGCAACGACCCGAGGCTCCCGATGCGCCAGGCCAAGGAATTTGGCAAGGTGCTCTATACGACCGAGTACGTCCACGGTAACAAGACCGGTATTTCCAAGTTCTACCGCTATAGCGCGGTGGACAACCTCTTCGTGGACCCGGCTGCCGCCAAGAAGATGAAGCCTTACTACTTCCTGCACCTCGAGGTGCCCTACAAGATGGGTGCGGTACACGGCATGGTGAACATGTTCTCGCAGAAGGGCTTCCTCATGGCCGAAATCCCGTACTGGGACAACGCCATCCATGGCCGCGTGGTGGTGCACTACCCGTTCGTCCAAGACAAGAAGGCCATCGAGAAGTCCGACAAGCGTGAACTCAAGCGCATCTCCAAGCTCAAGGGCAAGCAGCGCAAGCTCGCCGAGGAAAACTTCGAGAAGATGAAGGAAGCCCGCGAAAAGATCAAGGAGAAGATTACCATCGACTTCAAGAAGGGCTTGCTCAACGGCCCGAACGACCTTGGCTATTCCTTCGGCAACTACCGCGACGGCAAGCTCGACGGCAAGTTCATGACGTTCGAAGTCACGGAACGTTGCTATGAATGGATTCCGGTGAACGGCATCGAAGGTACCGACCCGACAAAGTCCAACATGGCATGCCTTATCGAGAAGGGCGAAAAGAAGAGCTGGGGTACGTTCAGGAACGGCGAACTCCAGGGCCTGATGGAATGCGCGAACGGCATCAAGGGCAAAGAAAACGTCGACTGCGACCACGCTTACTAGTCCAAATTTTTTGCTATATTTGTGGCGCTCCGGTGATTTAGGTTACCGGAGGCATGCCTGGATAGTTCAGTTGGATAGAACGGGTCCCTCCTAAGGATCAAACTCGCGTTCGAATCGCGATCCGGGTATTACGCTGGCGAAGTAAATCGCCGGCGTTTCTTTTTTTATGCATTGTCATCCCCGCGAAGGCGGGGATCTCCCTTGCATTTTTGTAATTTTACATCGTGAAAAAAACATACGTTGCAATTGTTGTTCTGTTCGCTTTGCTACTCTTGTTGCCTTTCACGGTGCAGACGGTTGCCGACCTGCGGGGCGAAAAGAGGTTTGTAAGCCTTGATATTTTCAAGGATGTCGTCTATACTCCCTTTGTGCGTGAATCCGCCTTGTCTGCCGGGGCGATGAAGCTGGATAGCTTGTGGCGCGAAGCTCGCGAATCCATCGCGGGTGGAACCGAGGCGGGCGAGGCGCTAGAACCTGTAATCGGTGCGCTTTCGGATTTGGAAGCGGTAGCACTTACCGTGAATGCGTACGCCTCGCTCGATACGGCGGAAGCGGACTACAAACTGCTCAAGCAGGCGGACACGTTGCTTGCGAGCCTCGAAGACGAACCCGAGAATTTCAAGGCGGCCGATTCCACGCTCAAGGCGGTGATTGCCGAGTTCGGGCATTTCTCGCTCGTGCGCGCGTTTTTTGCGGTAAAGCATTACGGTGTATGGACAAGCCGCTACTTGCGTGCTTTCGAAAAGAAGGTGGAAGACGAGAATGCGTTGGTGCTTGCGGTGCGTCCGCGCTACCAGCTCGCGGTGTGGAACATCTTTGGCGACCCGGGTGAGAAGGTGGTACTCGGTTCCGGCGAAGGGCGTTGGCTCTTCTACCGTCAGGACGTGGAATTCCTGGTGCAGCCGTCTCCGCTGGACGTACGCAGCGCAAAACTCGATAACCCGGTGCAGGCGATTCTCAAGTTCCGCGAACAGCTGAAGGCAAAAGACGTGGAGCTTTTGGTAGTGGTTACTCCGGGCAAGCCGAGCATCTATCCGGAACGCTTGACGGCCGCGGGCATTGACGATGCTGGTGCGAATGCCATGGGCCACGGCAAGGCGATTCTCGATTCGCTTGCAAGGCTCGGGCTCAATACCGTCGACCTCTATACGCCCTTGCTGACAGCGAAGGCTGACGACGCAAAACTCGGCCCGCTCTACCTGAACGACGATACGCACTGGACTCCGCGCGGGGCTGAACTTGCCGCGAGTGAAATTGCGAAGAAGGTCCGTGAAATGACGGACGCCGGCATCGTGGATATCGGAGAACCGTCTATGGAATACGTCGCTTCCGACTCCGTCGCCGACCGCATGGGCGATATCGGCGAGATGAGCGGACTCAACAAGTTTAACGTGTTCAAGGTACAGCGCGTTACCGGACATGTGGTTTCGCAGCAAGAAGTCACGGAACGCGATTCAGTCACTTACGACACGACCCGTACGCCTTTCAAGGACGATTTCCGCAAGGCGAAAATCCTGATTCTCGGTGACAGTTTCAGCCGCATTTACCAGACGGATGCTCCCGTGAACGCGGGGTGGATTGCACACTTCGCGAAGGAGATGGGAAGGCCTGTTGCAAGCATCGTGAGCGATGGCGGCGCTTCGACTCTGGTTCGCGAGAAGCTCGCCCGCAAGGCCGGCGTGCTCAAGGGCAAGAAACTTTTGATCTGGGAATTCGTGGAACGTGACCTCCGCTTTGGTGCGGAAGGCTGGAAAGAGGTGAACTTCTAATGGCTAGGCATGGAACGCCCACTCCGGGGCAGGCAATTCTGGAAGGTATCGAGTGGCTCAAGATGGACAAGGCCGAATTCGCGCGCCGCATCGGAGTCCCGATGGAAACGCTCGAGGGCCTTATTGCGGGCACCGTCGAGATTACCCGCGAACTTGCCGAATCGCTCGAATCCGTGACCGGGAGCCCCGCCGCCTACTGGCGCATGCTCGCGAGCAAAGCGAAGAGAACCAATGACCAATAACTAATGACCATTGACCAACTATGAATATTACTGACGCAGTTTCCTGTATGTGTGACCTCGCGAAGGGCGAGGCGGAACAGTTTGACATTATCGCTTCGAATTCTCATTCCGAAGGCCTCTCCGTATTCCAGGGGCAAGTGCAGAATACTGAAATTTCCGATTCCGTCGGGCTCGGCATCCGCGTCATCAAGGATGGTCGTCCGGGCTACGCCCATACCGAGCGCCTCACCAAGGAAGCGATTGCGCAGACCATCAAGGATGCGGTTTGCCATACGCAGTGGACCGAGAAAATCGATATCGAGCTGCCCGAGCCGGCCGAAAAGCCCGCTGGCACGCCGAACTACAATCCCGAACTCGAAAAGCTTGATTTGGGACAGCTGAAAGATTTCTGCATCGAGCTCGAGAAGGCGACATTCGCAAAGTCCAAGGAAATCGAGAACATCCCGTACCTGGGTGCCGACCGCGAAAACGACCGCACCATCATCGCGAACCACAAGGGGCTCTTTTACGAAGGCAAGTCCAACTCGGTCTCGGTGGGCGCAGGCGCTGTCGCTAGCCGTGACGGCATCAAGAAACTCGGGAACTTCGTCAAGAGCGGCCGTAACTGGAGCGAATTTACCGTCGAGGAAATTGCCGGACGCACGGCCCAGTATGCGACGGAACTCTTTGGCGCCAAAAAAATCGAGGGCGGCAAGATTCCCGTGATTCTTTCCGAGCGCATCGCGGCCCGTTTCTTGGCTCTGTACGATTCCCCGTTCGAAGCGGAATCCATGCAGAAGGGCATGTCGCGCCTGGCAGGGAAGGAAGGTGAGATGGTCGCGAGCAGCGCATTCTCGCTGTGGAACGACCCGGCCGGCGAGCTCTTCCAGCACAAGCATTTTTTTGATTCCGAAGGTGTGCCGACGCAGCGCCTGAAGGTCATCGAGAACGGCGTTTTCAATTCGGCTCTTTATAACCTCGAGACTGCCGCGAAGGCCGGGCGCAAGTCTACGGGCAACGGTGCCCGCGGATTCGGGACCAAGATGTCTACGAGCTTCTACAACCTGCTGGTGCCTGCGGGCGACAAGTCCACGGCGGAACTCCTGAAGCTATTCCCCAAGTGCCTGCTCGTGGCTCGCCTTGAAGGTAACTCCGGCTGCAATGCGGTCTCGGGCGAACTGAGCATCGGTGCGCACGGGTTCTGGTGCGAAAACGGTGTTATCCAGCACCCGGTCGATGGCGTTACCTTGTCCGGGAACTTCTTCGACATCATCAAGAACGTCGTCGCCGTCGGCAACGAGTACTACAATCCGTTCGCGAGCTACAAGGTGCCCGCGCTCGCTATTTCTGAACTTGCGGTGAGCTGCTAGCGGCTTTGTACTATCGCTTCGCTCAAGTTCCAAAAGCTGGTCTCGGTCATGTCCAAGCAAGCTTGGACGCGACACTCGGCCTACGCTTTTGTTTTCTGCCTGTAGATCAGCACGATAAGCCAGGTTAGCCCGGCAATGAACATCAGGCTGCAGAGCGTCTGACCGCGGCTCATGCCGAAGAGGTCTACGCGACCGAGGTGCGCGTCGGGCCTGCGGAAGAATTCGATGAAGAATCTGAACAGCCCGTAGCCCATCAGGTAAAGGCACGGCATCTTGTCCTTGAGTAGCGGGATGCGCCTCAGGTTGTACAGGAGCACGAACAAGATAACACCCTCGAAGCACATCTCGTAAAGCTGGCTCGGGTGGTGCAGAATAGGGTTGGTGATGGGGCTGTCGTGGGCAAGCGGGAAGTACATGCCGATCGGGCTCGTGGTCGCTTCGCCAAAGAGTTCACCATTAATGAAGTTGCCCCAACGTCCCCAAGTGTAGGCGAGGGGTGCCGCCAAAAAGCTCAAGTTCAATGTCTTCCACAAGTCCATCTTGTTGCGCTTGATACCGATAATCGCGAGAATCGTTCCGAGAATCATGCCGCCGTGGTAGCTCATGCCGGCGATTCCCGCAAAGTGGTAGCCGAGTTCGTCGCGGGTGAGCGGCAAGATGATTTCCATCGGGTTGGCAAGATAGTAGCCTGGCTTGTAGAAGAAAACGTAACCGAGACGCGCACCGATGAGGATGCCCGCGATGGCCCAGGTAAACAGGCTGTCGAACTGTTCCTTGGTATAGCCGAGCTGTTCCTTCTTGTTGATTTTCCACATGGTGAGGTAGGCCGTGACGAACGCGAAGATGTACATGATGCCGTACCAGCGGACGGGGAAGTTGCCGAGCTGGATGGCCGTGCCGTCAAAATAGGTCGGGATAAGGTTCCACCAAGAAAGATCCATGCTAGTTTCCTTTGTTCAAGTTCTGGTGCGCCCAATAATTTATAATCATTGCTGCGACTTGGCAGGCGGGCTGCGAGCGATAGCCCTGCAAATCGTGTACTTGCAAGATGACGACGACAAGCGACTTTGACGGGTCTTCCTTCGCCTGAGCGAATCCCATGAACCATTCGTAACGGCCATACGGGTCGTGACCGTCGAGCGAGCCGGTTTTTCCGCCGATATTCAGGGCGTTGTAGTTCTTGCGGGCCATGTTCCGCGTAGAGATGTGCTTGCGGGCCGTGCCGTTCGTGATGGAGCGGATCATGGCCTCGCGGAGCCCGTAATACGTATTCTCGCTGAATTTGTCCACATCAAGCGCGATGCGGCTCTTGGGAGCGTAGCCGTCGAGGTTCGCGGCCCACGGGATTTCGAGAGGCTTTTTCATGAGGATGGAGCGAACCTGGGCGGCAGCGAGCAGCGGCGTGAGCGTCGTAGCTTCGGTGAACCCGCAGCTGGCTTCGGCGAGCCCGTATCCGGAATCGGGAGGGGCGTAGTTCGAGCGTCCCGGGAGCCCGCCAGCGAAGTTCATGTTGTAACCGAGGTTCTTGGCGGCGGCCTTGAGCCTTGATGCACCCACGTTCATGCCGATGATGGCGAGCGGCGGGTTGGCCGACTTCGCATAGGCGTCTTGCAACTCGATGGTCGGGCCTGTGTAGTTCTCGGGCACGCGCAGCTGGTTCTTGTAGAGCGTGTGGTGGGCGCCGCGATCGGGAATGGGGGAGTTGAGCGAGTAGCGGTTAGATTCCATCGCGGCCGCAATCGTGATGGTCTTGGCAAGCGATGCGGCAGGGAAGGTGTTGCGCGTAAAGTAATCGGGTTCGTTCTGGACCTTGTAATCCTTCGTCTCGCCCCAGGCCACAATCTCGTTGCTCTTGGGTTCCACCACCAGCACAATACTGTGCATCGGCTTGAAGCGGCGCAGCATCTGGTCGATTTTTTCGGCGAGGAACACGTCCTTCTGGTTCTTGATGTGGACGCTGTCGATGATTTCGGGTTCGGGAGCGTTCTCGGGAGCGATAGCCGCGACAATGCTTGCCTGTGCGTTAGCAAGGTTTTCGGCCTTGTCGCTCTGCATTTCGGCGGGCGTTCCGATCGCATTGCCGTCCGTTGCCGCGGGTGACGGCGTTTCTGTAGCGGGCTGTTCGGCGACCAGGGTATCCGGGGTGGTCTGGATGGCGGCCTGTTCCTGGGCCTTCGTGGCAGACTGCTCGTCTTTGCCGAATATGCAAGATGCGATAAAGACGCAGAGAATTATAAATACGCCCGCCGCGATGCAGCGGTTTCTCATTCTTTCTTTGTAGGGACGTCTATTTTGGGGGTCGTAGTAATATTTCATCGGGGTGTTTAGAATGTCCTGTCACTTGAAAATGGTCTTGCGGTAGTAGGCGAGCTCGGCGATGCTTTCGCGGATGTCGTTCAGCGCCTCGTGACGTTTTTCCTTCTGGAATTCTTCCAGCTGGGGGTACCAGCGGAAGGTGAGTTCCTTGATGGAGCTTACGTCGATGTTGCGGTAGCAGAGCCATTCCGAAATAGCGGGCATGTACTTGTAGAGGAATCGCCTGTCCTGCGTAATGGAATTGCCGCAGAGGACGTTTTTCGATTTCTCGGTAAAGGGCTTTATAAAGTCTAGGGTCTCTTTCTCGGCGTCGGCGAGGGAGTACCTCGAGCGCCTGCAGCGGTCGACGAGGCCGCTCGCGGTATGGTGCCGGGTGTTCCATTCGTCCATGCCCTCGAAAACGTTTTCGGGGTGGTGGATCGCTATGACGGGTCCCTCGGCGAGGATATTCAGCTCCGGATCCGTGACGATGGTCGCTATTTCCAGGACGACGTCCCTCTCCGGGTCGAGTCCGGACATTTCGAGGTCCATCCAGACGAGATTGCGGGAACTTTTCTTCTTTGCCATATCGTCTGCAAATTTAGTTTTTGCGATTACGGCTCAAAAACTGCGTTTTTTAGTTTTATGCGATTTGTCCGTCTTTTTGGGTATTTTATCACCAGAATGGCTTGATGAGAAATAAAACACTTTTATGTAAGAAAAATATTTGCTATATTCGGCGCCGTTAATTTGTTAAACAGGAATCCTATCATGGAAGAAGTAGTCATTACTGGTATGGGCTGTGTGTCGGCCCTTGGAAATTCCCCCGACATCCTCTGGGACAACCTCTTGCAGGGCAAGTCCGGAGTCGCGACTATCGACAGGTTTGATGTCTCGACACTGCCCGTGAAGATTGCGGCTGCAGTCAAGGAATTTGACGGCTCCGAATATTTCAGTGCGCGTGACCAGTCCAGGTTCTCCAAGTGCATCCAGTATGCCGTATATTCCGCCTTCCAGGCCTTGAAGAATGCGGGGATTGACCCGAAGGCCGAAGATCCGTCCCGTTCCGGCGTGATTATCGGTGCCGGTATCGGTGGCATGAACACCTATACCGACAACGCGGTTACCTGGGGTACCCGTGGTCCGACCCGCGTTTCCCCGTTCTTCATCCCGATGTCCATTACGAACATGCCTGCGGGTGAAGTTTCCAACCGCACCGGCTGGATGGGTCCCTGCTTCGCCGTGGTTTCTGCCTGCGCCACATCGAACCATTCTATCGCGGCTGCATTCGATGCCATCCGCCTTGGCCGTGCCGACATCATGCTCGCCGGCGGTACCGACGAGACGGTGAACCCGCTCGCTCTCGCTGGCTTCACCAACATGCACGCCCTCTCCAAGCGTAACGATGACCCGGCCACTGCTTCCCGCCCGTTCGACAAGGACCGCGACGGCTTCGTGATGGGCGAAGGTTCCGGCATCCTCGTGCTCGAAAGCCTTAGCCACGCCAAGAAGCGCGGCGCGAACATCCTTGCCCGCGTTGCTGCTGTCGGCATGAGCGCCGATGCCCACCACATGTCCGCCCCGCGTGAAGACGGTGAAGGCGTGCGTCTCGCAATCGAGATGGCCCTTCGCGACGCAGGCATCTCCCCGAAGGAAGTGGGCTACGTGAATACCCACGGTACGTCGACTCCGCTCGGTGACGTTGCCGAATGCTCCGCCCTCGAGAAGGTGTTCGGTGCTTCCGATTCCCTGAAGATCAACTCCTCCAAGTGCATGATCGGCCACGCCCTCGGTGCTGCCGGTGCCCTTGAAGCCATCATCACGGTGAAGTCGTTGCAAAACCAGATGATTCATGCTACGACGAACGTGTTCAACAAAGACGAACGCATCCACCTCGATGTTTGCGCCAACCAGAACACGAGCCACAACTTCAAGTACGCTCTGTCCGACGGCTTCGGCTTTGGCGGCCAGAACAGCGTGCTCCTCTTGGCCCGCGACTAATTGGTCATTAGTTATTGGTTAGTGGCTATAAGCAATCTTCAGAGAAAACCCTGCCTTCGGTGCGGGGTTTTTCTATCTTTACCGGCGTGAATTTCGCGATGAAAAAAATAGTCGCCGTGATTGCGCTTGTTTGCCTGGTGCAGCCTTTGCTTGCCGCTCCGGGCGATCCACTGACCTGGCGCGATTCCACGTGGGATTACCGTAGCGAGGATTCTACCGATATTGCTGCACAGTTATCCGTGCCGAAGGTAGCAGGTGTTGCCTCGCTGACGCTTGTCGCCTATGGGGCCGCCTATTGGCTCGTGTTCAAGAAGGGCTGGTGGGACGACGAGAGGAGCCATTTCCATTTCGAGAACGATTTTGACTATGCGCTGAACCTCGACAAGTTCGGCCACTTTGCCGCGGGCGTTGTGCTGGGTGAGGGATTCTACGAAGGCTACCGCTGGGCCGGAACGAGCGAGTTCCAGGCGTACTTGTTTGCGGGCCTCTCGGCGATGATGACGCATGTGGCGATTGACGTGAAGGATGGCTATTCGCCTGAATGGGGCTTTAGCGTTTTTGACGTGTTGAGCGGGACCTTGGGTGGCTTTTACCCGATGGCGGAACGCTATGTTCCCGTGTTCAAGTATGTGGACCTTAAGTGGAGCTACTGGATTAACACGAAGGCTTATTACCGTCAGAGCCACACAGGCGTGTTTACCGACGACTACTGCAACCAGACTTTCTGGGCATCGTTCAAGCCGTACCGCTTGCTCCCGGCAAGTGTCCGTGCCTACTACCCGAGCTGGCTTGCGATTGCCGCAGGCCTGAGCATCGACGAGGGTGTGTTCATCAAGCATTACGAGGGCACGCCGCACCGCGAAGTCTATATTGCGCTCGATTACGACCTCGAGGCGTTCCGTCCGCAGAGCCGCATGGCGCGCACGCTCATCAAGAGCCTGAACTACTTCAAGCTCCCGGCGCCCGCCATCCAGGTGTATCCGGAATTCCACTGGTACCTTTTGTACCCGATAAAGTTCTAGCCTCCCTATTATGACTGAAATCGAAAATTTTCTATCTGTCGCCGAACGCCTCGCGCGTAAGGCGGGCGACCTCTGCCTTGAACTTCAGGGCCATCTTGGCGATATCAAGTACAAGTCCGCGAAGGACGTGGTGACCATTGCCGACGTTTCGAGTGAAAAGCTTATCGTGGACGGCCTCCGCGAAGCTTTCCCGACGCACTCCATCCGTACCGAGGAAGCGGGCGTGGTGGAGGGGAGCGACCCGCGTTACCGCTGGATTATCGACCCGGTGGACGGAACCGTGAATTTCAGCCGTGGCATTCCGCTGTGGGGCATCTCGATTGCGCTCCATTTCGAAGGCAAACCGCTCGTGGCCGTAGTGAACCTGCCAAAGCTCGGCGAGATGTACACCGCGACAAAAGGCGGTGGAGCTTTCATGAACAGCAAGCCCATCCATGTGAGCCGCGAAGACAACCCGGTGCACGCCATCGTGAGTAACGGGGATTTTAACGTAGGTGACGTAGCAAAAATCAACGCGCAGAATTCCCGCAATTTCGCCCGCGAATCCGAAACATTCGAACGCGTTAAGTGCCTTGGTTCCGCCGTCATCGAAGGGTGCTTTACCGCTTGCGGGCGCATTGACTGCTTCGTGATGACCATGAGCTATCCCTGGGATATTGCCGCAATTTCGCTGATTGTAGAGGAAGCGGGCGGCAAGGCGACGCATATCGACGGTTCGCCGATGCTCTTTGTAGATGCGGAACAGGTCGTGTTCAGCAATGGCCTGTTGCACGATATTCTTGTCAAAACAGTCGGTTAGACAACTTAAAACGAGTTTTTTACCGGTTTCTCCTAACGAAACACGTGACTTTATATTAGATTTTTATATAAATCACGTGATTTTATTCACAAAGGAGAGACAATGAAATCCATGAAATTATCGGCTATTGTCCTCGGGCTCGCCGTCGCTGGCGTATTCGCCCAGACCGCCGAAGCCCCTGCTGCTGACGCTGATTCTGCTGCCGCCCAGCCGGCTGCTACCGAAGCTGCCGCCGCTGAAGCCCCTGCTGCTGAAGCTGCGGCCCCGGCTGCCGAAACCGCCGCAGCTCCTGCCGATTCCGCAGCTCCTGCTGCAGCCCCGGTCGCCGAAGCCAAGGTCGATTCCGCTGCTGCACCTGCCGATACAGCCACTCCCGTTGCAGCACCTGCTGCCGAAGCACAGCCTGTCGCCGCCGCTATCCCGGCCCTTGCTGCCGAAGAGAATGGCCCGGAATTCAAGGTTTCGGGTTTTGTTGACCTCGAAGCCAACGTGCTGACCTACAACAAGGACAGGCGTTTCCGTCATAGCTTCTCTTCTACGTTCGATTTGGACTTCGACGTAAAGTTCAATGACTCCTGGTCTGCATTTGTCGGTGTAGAAGCCGACGGCCTCGAAGCCTATCCGGACATCTACCTCAACGGCGCTTACCTCCAGTACCGCAACAACCTCCTTGCGGTCAAGGTTGGTGATATGACCTACTCCGAGGGTGCGTTCAACTACTACCGCTACGACGACGCCACCTACTATGCCGCCGGTATGAAGGAACAGAGCCTCCGCGGTGCCGAATTGGATATCTTCGGAATCCTCTTCGCAGTCGGTTTCTCGGCCAACGAGAACACGATGAACGTCCGTGGCTCTCGCGAAGACGACGACCAGTTCGCCTTCTTCACCCACTTAGCCTACGACCTCGACATCATGGGTCAAAAGTTCCGTCCGTACGTGGACTACAAGGGATACGATCTTGATGACGGTAAAAACGGCAAGACCATCAACAAGCTCCGTGCGGGCCTCTTCATGGACCTTTCCTTCCTCGACCTCCTCGACATCCATGCCGGTTACGGTTTCTTTGACGATGTCGTGACCAGGTCCGAACCGGTCGTGAGCCATACCTTCCTTATCGAACCGGTAGTCCACAAGGGTCCGTTCTCCCTTACCGGCTCCCTGTTCTACGCCCTGCTTGCTGAAAATCCCGACCGTGCAACAGTCATCGACCTTCCGGAACGCTTCTATATCTATGCGGAACCGGCCATGCAGTTCCTCGACGAACTCAAGGTGGGCGTCATGGGTGAATACCACACCAACGGCCTCGACGACGACAAGACCAACAACGAGTTCGCCTACCTGGGCCCGAAGATCTACTTCAACCCGAGCAAGTACATTGCCATGCAGATGTACGGCGCCATCATCCTCCCGCTCGGTGACGGTGACGGACAGGGTACTGTCGTGAAGTTCAACAGCGACGACGAATACCTGTTCGACATGGGTGCCGAACTGATGTTCAGCTTCTAGTCCTTTACAAAAAGCGTAAAAAGGAATCCCGGCTCGCTTGAGCCGGGATTTCCATTTTATGGGCCGCTTTTGACTGCGGCCATGAATGCTCCGTGGATTACAGCGGGATGTTCCCGTGCTTTCTCCAGAGGCGGGCCTTCTTCTTGTTCTTGAGGTAGTCGAAGGCGACTGCGAGACGGTCACGCACGTTTTCGGGCGAGATGACTTCGTCGATGTAGCCGTTCTTTGCAGCGATATACGGGTTGAGGTACTTGTCCTCGTATTCGGCGATGAGCTGCTGGCGCGTTTCGGCCGGGGTGGCCGAGGCGGCGATTTCCTTGCGGTGAAGGATGTCGACGGCTCCTTCGGCGCCCATCACGGCGAGCTGGGCAATCGGCAGGGCGAACACGTAGTCGGCACCGAGGTTCTTGCTGTTCATGGCGATGTAGGCACCACCGTAGGCCTTGCGGAGGATGAGCGTCACCTTCGGCACGGTCGCTTCGGCGTAGGCGTACAAAAGCTTGGCGCCGTGGCGGATGATGCCGTTGTGTTCCTGCTTGGTACCCGGCATGTAGCCCGGCACGTCTTCCAGCGTAAGGATAGGAATGTTGAAGCAGTCGCAGAAGCGCACGAAGCGGCTGGCCTTGTCGCTCGCGTCCACGTCGAGCGAACCCGCGATGAAGTTCGGCTGGTTCGCGACGATACCCACGACGTTGCCGTCCATACGGGCAAAGCCGATGACCACGTTACGGGCGAAATCCTTCTGGATTTCGAGGAAGCTATCCTTGTCGGCGAAGGTCGCAATCACGTTGCGCACATCGTAACCCTTCTTGAAGTTGTCGGGGACGATTTCTTCGATTTCCTTGGACTTGTCAACAGCCTTGGACTTTTCGGCCACGGGCGGCTTTTCGAGGTTCGATTGCGGCAGGTAGCTGAGCAGGTTACGCACGGCTTCGAGGGTTTCCCTGTCGTCCTTGCACACAAAATGCGAAACACCGGATTTCGTGGAGTGCACGCCAGCACCGCCAAGGCCTTCGGGAGAAACCGTTTCGGCAGTCACGGCCTTCACGACGCCCGGGCCCGTGATGAACATCTGGCTCGTCTTTTCGGTCATGAAGATGAAGTCCGTGATGGCGGGGGAGTAGCAGGCACCACCGGCGCAGGGTCCCAGAATCACGGAAATCTGCGGAATGATGCCCGAAGCGAGCGTATTGCGGGTAAAGATGCCGCTGTAACCGTCGAGGGAGTTCACGCCTTCCTCGATACGGGCGCCACCGCCGTCGTTGATGCACACGAACGGGGCCATGGATTCAAGAGCCAAGTCCATCGCCTGGCAAATCTTCTTCGCGTGTGCAGAACCGAGCGAACCGCCACTCACGGTAAAGTCCTGGGAAGCGACATAGACAGTCCTTCCGTTGACCTTGCCGTAGCCGGTCACGACACCGTCGCCAAAAATTCTCTTGGATTCGGGGAGATCGAGACTCGTAGAGACGCGGAGAGCGCCAATTTCACGGAAGGTTCCCTTGTCGAAAAGGATTTCAAGGCGTTCGCGGGCGGTAAGCTTGCCCTGCGAGTGTTGCTTTTCAACACGTGCAGCGCCGCCGCCGGCGACAGACTTCGCCTTGTATTCGTTCAATTTTTCCAGATAAGACTTATCCCACATGATATTTCCTTTTTTTTACGTAACTGGTGGGCAAATATAGAAAGAACTGAAGCTTTGTAAACGTTTATTTTTTTGTGCCGGAAAACATACACAAGGTATGCCTTTTATCCGCTAATTAGGCAATTTGTCCATTTTTGCCTTGGTCCGAACTCGGAAAACACACATTTTTCTATCTTTGTCGCAAAAATTTAATCAATGAGGATAAAATGAACAACGAAGAAATGAAAAACAAGCTCAAGGAATTCTTCATGTCCGATCTCGGCGTGGATGGCGATGTCTTGAAGTTCGACACCCCGCTTTTCGGTGACGAAATCGGCCTCGATTCCGTGGACTCTCTCGAAATCATCTCCTTCGTCGATGATAACTTCGGCGTATCCATGACGGGTGTCGGCAAGGAACACTTCCAGAGCATCGATACCATCGCCGCTTACATCGAAGCCAACAAGGCTTAATTTTAGACGAATTCTTTTTTGGAGTGTTATGATCCCTGTCGACAATCGTTGTGTAGTTACGGGCCTCGGCGTCATTTGCGCCATCGGTAACAATGTAGAAGAAACTTGGAAGAATGCCCTGGCCTCTGTCTCGGGCATCCACAAGACCACCTCGGTAGATACCAAGGACTGCTATGCGGACCTGGCCGCCGAAGTAAACTGCGATACACTGGACGACATCGATTGCCCCGACGAGAAGGACCGGGCCTCCAAACTGTGCATCAAGGCAGCCAAGGAAGCGCTCCGCGATGCAGGACTCGACGATTTCGCGGACAACCAGCGCGTAGGCGTGATAATCGGTAGCTGCGTAGGCGGTGTCCTCAGTGTCGAAAAGTATCATCGTCACGGCAAGGACGCCCTGGAAATCCCCAAGATGCCCATCGCGGCCATCGCTTCGCAGGTGGCGGAATGCTGCCATGCGGGCGGAATCGTCACGAACGTCGCTAACGCCTGTGCTGCGGGTACGCTCTCCATCGCCATGGCTTGCGACCTCATCCGTGCCGGCAAGGCCGACGTGGTCATCGCCGGCGGTGCGGACTCGTTTGCTTCCGTGCCTTACTCCGGATTCCTTTCGCTGCACGCTCTCGACGAGAACGGCTGCTCCCCGTTCAACCACTGCAACGGCATCACGCTCGGCGAAGGTGCCGGCGTAGTCATCGTTGAATCTTACGAACACGCCCAGAAGCGCAGTGCAAAGCAGTACAGCGAAGTTCTCGGTTCCGGCTGCACCAGCGACGCCCACCATATTACCGCCCCGCGCGAAGACGGCCTTTGCCTCATCGAGGCTATGGACCGCGCCGTCAGGAACTCCGGCATCGCTAAATCCGACATCGGCTACCTGAACGCCCACGGCACGGGTACCGGCAAGAACGACAACGCCGAGATGAACGCCTTCCACCAGTTCTTCGACGCCGAGAACCCGGAACTGAGCGTAAGCTCTACCAAGGTGATGACAGGCCACTGCCTGGGTGCTGCGGGTGCTATCGAAGCCGTGTTCAGCATCAAGGCGCTCACGACCGATACCGTCCTCCCGACCCTCCATTACTCGCCCGAAGATTCCGAGGCGCTCAAGGAGAAGGCCGGCCGCATGGACTACGTGCAGAACGAGCCCAAGTCCAAGAAGCTTGAGTGCGTGATGAGCAACAACGTCGCCTTTGGCGGTACCAACGCGAGCATCGTCTTCAGCAAAAAGTCCGGCAAAGTCCAGAGCCAAACAGCCCAGGGCAAGAAGATTGCCGTCACCGGCCTTGGCATAGTGACTCCGCTGGGCAACGGCAAGGAACGCTACCTCGACGCGGTCAAGAATTCCGCAAAGCCGCAGGAACCCTCCGTCCATTCTACCATCACGAACGACGACTACAAGGAACTCGGCATCAAGATGGCCTTCTACCGCAAGCTCGACAACCTGGGCCAGCTCCAGACGGTTTCGGGCGTTTGCTGCCTCAAGGATGCGAACTTTACCGTCACCGACGATAACGCGAAGCAGATAGGCATTATCGTGGGTACCAGCGAGGGCGGTCTCGGCTCCACGTACGATTTCGAGGAACTCATCGCCGAACACGGGAATGCGGGCGGTTCAGCCTTCAAGTTCCCGCACACGGTCTACAACGCCGCCGGCGGTTACCTTTCCATTTGCTCGGGCATCAAGGGCTACGGCATCACGATTACCACGGGCCCGCTCTCCGGCCTCGACAGCATTGGCTTCTCGATGAACGTCATCCACGACGGCCAGCAAGAAGCGATGATGGCGACGGGTACCGACGAGAACATCCCGGTGATTACCGAATTCGCCCAGAAGCTCGGTGTGGCAGCCCCGAACGTGGTCGCCCCGTATTCCGGCTCCGAAGGATTCGTGGTGGGCGACGGAAGCGTCTCCATCATGCTCGAAGAAGAATCTTATGCGAAGGCGCGTGGTGCCAAGGTGTACTGCTACGCCCTCGGTTACGGCAACGGCCGCAAGAACGTAAAGTTCGGCAAGCTCGAAGGCTCGGGCGAAGCTCTGGATTTGGCCATTGCCGATGCTCTCGCCGATGCGGGACTCTCCGCCGGCGATATCGACGCCGTATGCGGTTTCGCTAACGGCTGCAAGAAGATTGACGACATCGAGAAGGCCGCCCTGCAGCGCGTCTTTGGCGAAAAGCTTGCCACGATGCCGCTCTTTGAAGTCAAGGAACGTACCGGTGAAGGCCGTGCGGGGTCTGCCGCTCTCGCTGCCGCCGAGGCTGCCTTGCTCCTGAGTGGCGAAATTGCGAGCGACAACGCTTACTTTGTTGCAAATGACGGTTCCGTTTCCTCTAAGCCTGCGGATTCCGCTCAACTCAAGAAGGTGCTTGTTCTCTCCTTCGCGGCGGGCGGTTCCTACAGCGCCGTGGTGCTCGGCAAATAACCGCAACAACATCCGGTTCAATTTTTAAGGGGACGCTATAGGCGTCCCTTTATCCATCATATTTGCAATATGTCGAACGATTTGTACGGTTTGTGCGTCTTTGAACTTTTTCTTGAAAAAATTTTGTTAAATTTGTCTTGATAAATTGATTTTTTACCGCAAAAAAAGGATTTTTTTATGAAAGTTGCTTTGGTTACGGGCGCGTCGAAGGGAATCGGCAAGGCATGTGCCCTGCGCTTGGCTCGCGACGGCTACACGGTCGTGGTAAACTACTCCAGTTCCGACGAGGCTGCCCAGCAGACTCTCGACCAGATCAAGGCCGAAGGCGGTGACGGTATGCTGTACAAGGCGAACGTGGCCGATCTTGCCCAGGTAAAGCTGATGGTCCGCGAAGTTTTCAAGGCTTACGGCCGTATCGACGTCCTCGTGAACAATGCGGGCATCGTCCGTGACGAATACCTCCTCATGATGAACCCCGACACGCTCGACAAGTGCTTCGACCTGAACGTGAAGGGCTATTTCTACTGCGCCCAGCAGGTCGCCGTGAAGATGTACAAGCAAAAATCCGGCGTCATCATCAACATGAGCTCCGTCTCTTCCAAGTTCGCGCTCGCCGGCCAGGCCGTCTACAGCGCCACCAAGGGTGCGGTGAACTCGCTCACCCAGACGCTCGCCAAGGAATTGGGTGGTTTCGGCATCCGTGTGAACGCGGTCGCTCCGGGCTTCATTGCCACCGAGATGATCGAGGCCATCCCCGAAGAGACCCGCAAGGGCTACCTCGAGAAGATCCCGCTCAAGCGTTTCGGTTCTGCCGACGAGGTGGCGAACATCGTCTCCGCGCTCGCTTCCGACCAGTTCGCCTACGTGACGGGCCAGGTGTTCGTGCTCGACGGAGGCCTCTCCCTATGATGAACATTTTCGAAATCAGCGAAAAGATTGCCCAACGTCCGCCGTTCCAGATGATCGAGAAAGTCACGGAGCTCGTGCCGAACGAATCCGCTACCGGCATCAAGAACGTATCCGTGAACGAGCCCTACTTCATGGGCCACTTCCCAGGAACCCCGATTATGCCGGGCGTCCTCATTTGCGAAGCCTGTGCGCAGCTCTGCTCCCTCGTTATCGAGAAGCCGGCCGAGGATCTCGAAAAGAACCTCTACGTGCTCTTGAAGATTGACGGTTTCAAGTTCGTGAAGCCCGTGATTCCGGGCGACCAGCTCGAAATTTCGGTCAACAAGACAAAGGGCGGTGGAGTCATCGTGGGCTTTGACTGCGTAGTCAAGGTCAACGGCAACGTGCATGCGAAGGGCGCGCTCACGTTTACGAGCATCCCCAAGGAATCTTTGGGAAAATAGTTTCCTGCTGTCATCCTGAGCGCAGGGCGAAGCCCGTGGTCGAAGGATCTGTAAATAAAGTGAAAGTAAAGAAGAAAAATTTTCTGTTTGAACTCTTTATGCGTTTCGTCATGGTGGTTGTGATATACACCGTGCGTGTTTACCTGTTTGTGGCGTACCGCCCGAAAATCGAGTACGTGGGGGAGTCGGTCAAGTCGCCCCGCCTCAAGACGCCTTCGGTGATTATCGCGAACCACACGAGCATGCTCGACCCGCTCATGATGCTTGCCATATTCTTCCGCAAGAAGAGTATCGTGGTGGCGAAGGACCAGGTGGAAGACCCGCATTTCAGCTGGGCGCTCACCCGCATCAAGTGCGTAATCCCCTGCGACCGCTTCAACCTCGACACCGAATGGGCTTTGCTTGCCAAGCGCGAACTCGAAAAGGGGAACAACGTCATTATTTTCCCCGAAGGCAAGTGCCGCTACGACGGCCTGCTGAACGAATTCAAGACGGGATTCGCCTTCTTGGCACGCAGTACGGGCGCTCCCGTGCTTTCGGTGGGGCTCGACGGCATCTACAAGTTCGGCCACCGCACCCGCGTGGTCGTGGGCGAATCCGAAAAGATTGAACGTGTGAAGGGCGTGCCTTCTTCGAAGCACCTGGCCGAACGCAGTGAATACTTTAGGCAGAAGGTCTGGACGCTCAAGCAGAAGGCTCTTGGCGTCGCCGAGGCACCGGTATTGCCCGTTGCCGCAGAAACTCCCGAAGAGGTGCAGGCATGAAGATAGGGCTTGCGCTAGAAGGCGGGTCTCGCCAGACCATCTTTACCGCGGGCGTTCTGGACGCCTGGATGGAAGAGGACATCCCGTTCTCGTACTACGCGGGCGTGAGTGCCGGCGGCCATGCCGCCATGAACTACATCACCCGCCAGAAGGGCCGTTTCCGCCATATCATCCAGCCCACCAAAATCCAGCACGGACAAGACCATTCGAACAAGTTCCTGGACGGGCCCCGCAAGGAATGCCACGCCCTGCATTACGATGCCGCCTATGGCGACATCCCGTTCGACTTCGATGCGTTCTTCTCGGCGCGCGTGGAATGCGAGTTCGGCGTTACGTGCTGCGAGACGGGTCGCGTGGAATTCTTCCGCGAAAAGATGAGCGAACGCCGCCTGCTCGATATCTTGAACGCGAGCTGTGCGTTGCCCATGATTTTCCCGACCGTCGAGCTCGACGGGCAGCACTATGCCGACGGCTGTATCACGGACCCTATCCCGTTCGACAGGGCCTTCGAGAAGGGATGCGACAAGGTCGTAGTCGTCTCGACGCACTACCCGGGCGAGATAGTCACGGACTTCCGCAAGTACCGCGTGATTCTGAACCCGATGTTCAAGCGCAAGTATCCCGACTTCTTCAGGGCGCTCATGTTGCGCTACAAGCGCTACGAAAAGATGTTCTTGAACATGGAGAAGCTCGAGAAGCAGGGGAGACTCCTGATTTTCAGGCCCGAAAGCGACCTGTGCGACCTCTTCGAGACGGAGCGCGAGAACCTTGACGCGTCTTACGAGATGGGTTACGAGTACGCCCAGCGACGTATGGACGAGCTCAAGAATTTCATGGAACTCTAGTTATGGCGGCTAATCCGGCCGCCTTTTTCATACACTTTTGTAAAATCTTGTAAACAGTTTTAACACGACTGACACGACTTACAAAAATGTAAGTTTTACTTCCTGCTCCTATCAAAATTTAACGAAAAAAGGCAATTTACAAAACTTGCAAAATACTATCTTACAAAATTGTAAGTTTTTCGAGATTTTTGGCGTTTTTTCACTTTTTGTGAGCGGGCTTTGCTATCTTTAATCCCGTCTAAAAAACATCAATCAAAACTCTCAATGGAGAAATAAAAATGGCAATCAAGAATGCTTACCTTCAGAAAGTCTATGACAAGGTCGTCGCCCGTGATCCGGACCAGGCCCTCTTCCATCAGGCTGTCCGTGAATTCCTCGAATCCCTCGAC